>Ga0070728_10000501_pt1 | contig 76703 bp, 61 predicted proteins | sample tdDd471_FD_66723 | JGI IMG/M metagenome (GOLD analysis project Ga0070728, IMG submission 66723) | Marine sediment microbial communities from the Atlantic coast under amendment with organic carbon and nitrate - tdDd47.1 | ecosystem: Environmental > Aquatic > Marine > Coastal > Sediment | place... | reverse complement strand
TCCGGTTACCATCGAAAACGTCGTTTTGCTTTGCAGTAATCACTACACCCTCAAGCACCTGAGCCTGTTCACTAAGGTTAACATCCAATTTAAATGTCTGACCCAGTGTTAAGAATATCCCTTCTTTTACAAAAGGCTCATATCCCACAAAGGTTATTGTGATCGTGTATGGGCCACCGACGTTCATATTTGGAATCCTGTAGTACCCATCCAGGTCTGTAACTGTTCCGTATTGTGATCCTGATGGAACATCAATAGCTACAACTGTTGCACCTGGTAAGGTTTCGCTGTCGGTACCAATTACCCGACCATTCATACCCGAGGTGGTAGTACCCTGGGCAAAGATTACCTGCGTACTAAAAAGCAGTACAGCAGCAAAAGCAATCCTGAGTAATAATCTGTTCATAAGCATTTTAAATAAATTTAAGGTTTGTAAAAAGTCACGATTTTTTTGAGTGTTAAAATTATAATATTTGCGAGCTTAAGTGTTGGCCAAATGGTAAGAGTTATCCATACCATACGATCCTAAATTTCAAGCTATAACATTAAAAAGTTAATATTTTTTAAGATTTTATTGCACCCACAATAATATATGCAAAACACCATATTTTGTTTGCGAAAATAATGAAGGAAACAAACGAAAATTAAAAAGGAGATTAATATTTTGTTAATTTATTCACAGTTTAAATTGCAAATAATCCCAGCATCGGAATATTAACACATTAGACATTTTGAATCCATTTAAAATAACGGATTGAATACCTGAGCAAATTGAATATTCCGAAACTTCACAAAACTTTAAAACGAGAATTTGAGGCTGAAATTAAATGAGCGGCCAAAGCCCCAAAATCCTCTGAATGATGATTGGTCGTGATCTGCTCCATCTTCACCACGGATAATATGTTCGGAGTTTAAAAGATTAAAACAACTTACACCAAAAAGAGCCTGATTGTTTATAAAGGAGAAAGGATAAGTAAGGTGCAAATCCAGGATATTATAAGCTGGTATCTGATAGGGCTGGCTGGTATCATCAGGATCGGAGCGACCTGCAGGATCGAAGCGGGCATAAATATTATCGTAATACAGCCAGTTACCGGTTAGTTGAAAGGTTTTCAGAATGGTCAGCTTTCCGTACAAACCAGCCTGGAACTGCGGTGCACCACCAACATACAATCCATCTGCATAAACTTCCACTGTATCAACAGCTACATTATTGTCATCGAATAAAGTCGCACTTACATCGTTAGTCCATTTCCAGTCGCCAAAAGACAACATTCCTCCAAGCATAAAATTCTTTGTAAACTGATGTTCTAACTCAAACTCCACCCCTTTATGCAAGGCATCAAGACCGGTAACCAATGCCCTTGTCTGAGTCTGATCTTCGAGTTGAATGTACTCGTTTGAAAGAAAACTTTTGTCTTCCCAATAGGTGTAATACAGGTTAACCCCTGCCCTGGTCTTCCCACTGCGGTATGCATAACCAATTTCAAATGCCTTCACCTTTTCATTCGAGAGATCTTTGGTTGGCACATTGGTATAACTTCCAAAAACGTATTTAAAATAGGGAGCACGCGAAAAATACCCGGCATTCCCATATACATTGTGACTGGCTGAAATATTGTAATTGACCCCGGCTTTAATATCAAAACCTGTATGGTGCAAAATATCACTTTTGGTATCTTCAACATAATTGTAATAATCGTGCCTTTGATACCAGGTATTGCTATAGCTTCCGCTAAGAAACGCATTCAACCTGTCGTACTCCCACTCCACCTGTCCGAAAAGACTGGCAGATGGATTGATCGCCCTGTTATCCACTTTGATTACATCCCCAACGGTCTTAATTTCCTCCCTTCCGGCCAGTCCATCAACTGCCCAGGCATAATCATCAATAAAAAAATCACCACCCAGCAAATCACGGACTTTTTCCTGCAACTTCGATTTGAAATACCTGGCATGAATACCGAGAGTGTATTTGATATGCTCTGACTTACTAAACTCAAGCCTCGATAGGAGCCCTCCCCATTGGTGGCTGGCAAGAAAATCGGTTTGGATATTCTTCGAATAACCGGTGACCTGCTCACCATTCTCAAGTGTTGCAGTATCGGTATGCGTTGCATTATTGTTATATATTTCATCCCAGTCAATCTGGCCACTTGGGTTGCGGTACTCAAATATTGTAGGTGTTCCCCAGCCATATGCTTCGGTCCATTTGCCGCCACCTTTTCCGGGCGAATAGTAAGCAGATGACGCCAGAAATAAGTACTCAGAAATATTCCAGTAATGGTTTAAGGTGATATAGGGTTTATGGTAAAAATTCTCGGAGGCATTATTTATTTCCCCATTATAACTTCCCCAATCTTTATTAAATTTAAGTCCTTTCAGATCAATTTCCTCTTGCGAAAGCCGGATGTTTCTTTGTCCGTGTCTTTCGGGGGCACCCATAGCAGTAAATACAAGGGTATGCCTCTGGTTGAATTGCTTGCTTAACGACAGGAAATATGACCAGGCATTAACATATGTGGCATCCACATAACCAGGCCCTGAGGTACGTGAACCCAGAAAATTTAAAGAGACACCATTTTTTAAAAGACCAGTACTCAGGCCCAGGCTAAGCTTTGAATTCCCATAATCAGTCATCGAAAAACCAAGTGAACCACCTTTTGATGCTTCGGTGGTTTTGGTTACAATGTTTATGGTGCCTCCAACCGAGTTGAGTGCTACATTGGATGCGCCAAGTCCCCGCTGAACCTGGATTGATCTAGTGGCATCGGATAATCCAATCCAGTTGTTCCAGTAAACCAAACCATTTTCAACACTCGATACCGGGATTCCATTGAGTAGCAGGGCCACATTTTCCTGCTCGAAGCCCCTGATGTTAACTTCTGCATCACCACTGCCACCTCCGGTACGGGTTGGATATACACCGGGTGTCATCTTCATAACCTCGGGAAATGGCTGGTCACCAAGCTGGTTTTTTATAACACTTTCCGAAATAGATGTTAAAGCAACAGGTGTTTTTCTTTCTTCAGCAACCGAAGAAATAATGTTTACCTCTTCCAGGGCAATTACATCGGGTTGCAGGAAAACGATTCCCAGGTCAAGCACTTCATCCTTTACCAACAAAATTTGAGCCTGATAAGAAAGATAACCAATCCTGGTGATCCGTATAAAATAACTACCCGGATCAGCCTGAATTTCGAATTCGCCCACCTGGTTTGTCAGGGTTCCCGCTGACTTTTCGACCAGCTCAATATTTGCATTTTCAACGGGATGCATTCCCTCCTCATCATATACTTTACCCTTTACAATTGATTGTGCAAAGCCATATCCCACCGCAATTAACAAAATAAGGATCCCAATAATTAGTCTTTTTTTCATTTTACAAGCACTTTATATTTTTTCCATAAAAAAACCCCGAAGGTGTGCCTTCGGGGTTTGCGATATATAAAATACCCTTATATCTGAACAAAGCTTAGTTGTTGCAGAACAAGTTATTTCTTCTATCATCCAGACTATACTGTCGGTACCTGAATTTCACAGGATCAGTCCCATCCGGTTACCAACAGAAGGTTGAATTACCGGAAAACGGGAGTCGCGGACTTTAACCGCCGGTCGGGAATTATACAGCAATGCTGTATTCACCCTGCCCCGAAGAATAATAATTTATGAAATAAGAACGATTAAGATTTCTGCGGCAAATGTATTGTTTTTTAATTAACAACAACATTTTTAAAAAATTTATTTTAAAGCTATCCGATCCATGATTTGAAAGCTACGGGAAAACGCTTAACAGGCTACGGCAAACTGCGTATCCAAAACTTCCCTGATCTGGCCTTCGTTTTGAATGCTTCCTGTTGCTTCAACAACTTCTCCGTTTTTAAAATATACAGTAAATGGCAGCCCCATGAATCCCTGACATTCGGGCAGATTTTTGATGACATGTGATTCAGGATGATCGAAGGACATGTTATAAAATTCAACTTGTGAATATTCTCCCTCGAGGTTTTTCATCACCTGGTATACCGGGATACACATGGGACCCATGCGCCCACAACAGACCATAAGGTTTTCATTATCACTTACTAATTCATTAAAATGATTTTCTGATGTAATGTGTTTGAGATTTGTTTGAAGTATCATTGTATCGATTTTTATAATTATTTCCGATCCATGATCAGAAATCATGCCATATGGTGATACTTAAGCGATTTATGTACTTTATTTAAAATTCCTACTTTCGCTTGATAAAACCAAACACCTTAGTTATGCAAAAAAATCTATTTGTTTTTTTTCTGATCCTACTGCTTATCCTTGAAATTCGGGCATTTGCTCAAACCAATCAGGAAATCAACTCACCTGATAAAAGCATTTGGGTAAAGATTGAAATTGGCGAAACCATTAAATATTCAGTACAGTTTAATCAAAAGGAGATCATCCACCCTTCTCCAATTTCGATGACATTAGAAAACGGGATCGTCCTGGGCCATGATGGAAAGGTTAAAAAATCAACCATCAAAGAAATAGATGAAACGATCATCCCTGTTGTAAAAGAAAAGAGAGAAAAAGTTGGCAACCAATGCAATGAGTTGACCATAGAATTTAAAGAGAATTACAGCCTTGTATTCAGGGCATATGATGATGGTGTAGCATATCGCTGGATAACAAATTCAAAAAAAGACCTGGTTGTAGTTGGCGAACAATCAAGCTTTTATCTATCCGAAAGCGATTCAATTTATTACCCTGAAGAAGAAAGTTTTCTTACCCATTCCGAGAGGCTGTATCCATTTTTGGCAGTAAAAGACGTTACTTACGGCCAAATGAGCTGTATGCCGGCCCTTGTTTGCAAAGTTGACGGTACGCGTATTGCTATCACTGAATCGGATTTGCTGGATTACCCTGGCATGTACCTGACCGGGACATCTGCAAATGAGGCTGTTCTAACCAGCATTTTCCCACCCTACCCGATTGAAGAAGAACAAGCAAACGACCGCACAATGACTGTTGAACAAGCGGCAGATTACATTGCAAAAACTGCCGGGCAACGTGCTTTTCCCTGGCGTGTAATGATCATTGCTGACGATGATGCCGGCTTGATTGAAAGCGACATGGTGTACAAACTGGCTACACCAAATAAGCTTCCCGACTTCTTTTGGATTGAGCCCGGAAAAGTGGCATGGGACTGGTGGAATGCGTTGAACATTTACGGGGTGGATTTTGAATCAGGCCTGAACACTGACACCTACAAATTTTACATCGATTTTGCTGCTGAATACAATATCCCCTACATCATCCTCGATGAAGGATGGTCGAATACCGAAGACCTGATGGAAGTCAATCCTGACATAGACCTTGAAGAACTATTTCTATACGCCCACAATAAAGATGTAGGAATAATTTTATGGGTGGTGTGGCTTACCCTCGACAGGCAACTCGATGTAGCGCTTGATCAATTCCAGGCCTGGGGTGCCAAAGGAATTAAGGTGGATTTTATGCAGCGCGATGATCAGTTGATGGTGAACTACTACGAAAAAATTGCGGCGGAAGCCGCTAAACGCCGACTGCTTGTTAATTTCCATGGATCATATAAACCCACGGGCCTACGGAGAACTTATCCCAACGTGCTTACCCGCGAAGGCGTAAAAGGACTGGAAAACAATAAATGGAGCAAGAGCATAACCCCCGATCACGACCTGATTCTTCCATTCACCCGTATGCTGGCCGGCCCAATGGATTATACCCCGGGCGCCATGATCAATTGTACGGAAGATCAATTTGAACCTTTCTGGAACAGGCCCATGAGCCAGGGCACCCGCTGCCATCAACTGGCAATGTATGTGATTTACGAAAGCCCCATGCAAATGCTTGCCGACAGTCCGTCGAATTATTATGGTGAACCTGAAACGATGGAGTTTTTAAAAGATGTACCTACAACCTGGGACGACACAAAAGTGATTAAAGCAAAAGTAGGAGATTACCTTATCATAGCCCGCCGTAAGGGAGAGAAGTGGTATATTGGGGCTATGACCGACTGGCAGGCCAGGGAATTTGTGATCGACTTCGATTTTTTATCACCTGGCACACACAACATAAAAATCTGGCAGGATGGTGTCAATGCCGATAAAAACGCTAACGATTTTAAAGTAATCGAGCAGCCGATGCCTTCACACAATAGAATTAAAATTAAACTCGCTCCCGGAGGAGGGTGGGCAGCAATTTTGGAATAAATGTGTTTCACGTTTCACGTTTCGTGATGCAAGTTATGGGTTGGGGTTTTGAGAACAGCACATGTCCTATTCGCACGGGAAAATCCCACTTTGCGGAGCACCACCACCTTCCGCCGAAGCCAAGACATAGGTGGATTCATTCTCGCATTCATTCATTTTAACATTCAAGCATTATCCCCTTCGACAACCTTCTTTATCAACCTCAGCTTGTGGGTGTATTTTCCTGATTCCTCATTAAAAATCCCCTGATGATCAATCTTATCAATTCGAACATGGCCTGAGGCATGGATAATTTTTTCGTCTTCGATGAACATGCCTACATGCGTAATTTGCCCTTCATCGTTATCAAAAAAAGCAAGGTCTCCTGGCATGGCTTCCGACACAAGGTTGAGTGTTCTTCCCTGCCGTGCCTGGTAACTAGCATCTCTATTAATTGAGATACCATGAATATTAAATACAACCTGCATAAATCCTGAACAATCAATTCCGAATGGTGATCGCCCACCCCAAAGATAGGGTGCACCCATATATTTTTTGGCAGTAGAAACCAGTTCAGTCCGGTTCTTGTTTTTATCAGGGATAGTAAATTCTCCATCATATTGATATTCCCTGTCTCCTACCCTGATAGCACCCTCAGCATAGCCGGGCAAAGATGAACCAAACAAAATATTAAAAGTATTCTTATATGTGGTTTCTGTTACCTTCGCTACCAGTTCCTTTGGGAACACCCGCTTCGCAGCATGCAGGTGCTTATATTCCTTCTCTGAAATACGTAACCATTGTTTCCGGTCGATAAAACCTTCATAATTATCGTGACTGCTTCTCACCACAACCCATCCATCAAATTCATCAATTACATGATAGAGTTCACCGAATAAAAGCTGGTTAACCATTTCAGACCGTTCTGAAGCTTCTGCCCTGACGGGCATTATTGAAAGCGCGCAAAAGCCAAATTGTGACATCTTTTTTTTTGGCAATGTTAACAATTTATTGGAATATGGGTTTAATAAAGGGAAGGGAATGTTGGGTAACGGGAAGAATGGAATATTGTAATGATGGAATTATAGGTACTTGCTTGTTTGGCGATCGAAGGGATTATGGGTGTGAACCCAAAGTTTAAGCGTGTCATTAACAACTCAATCCGCTGAATTATTAATTTAGAAAACCAAATATTTAATTAGCTGGATTTACCTTTTTTCTATCAAAAAAATATTGCGATTAACTTGTTGTTGCAACACTGGAAATGAAAATATTTATACTTTAGCAAACAATTGTATCCGACAGCATGAGCAGAATTTGGACTTATTTACGAAACCATTATTCCGATATTTATAAGGGAGTGCTATTAATCGTAAGCCTTGTTGTAGTGGTTTCGTTTTTCCCCAAGGAAGCAACTTTTAAATATGAGTTTACAAAAAGCCGTCCCTGGATGCATGAGGATTTAATCGCGCCGTTCGATTTTGCCATTCTCAAGTCACCTGCGGAAATTGAAAGCGAAAGAAAAGACATACTTGAAAACAGGGAATTGTTCTTCAATTTTAAGCTGGATCTCAATGAGCAAAAAAGGGTTGATTTTATAGGTGATTTCGATATGCTTTGGGAGGCAAAATACACCAATGATACCACAAACAATGCTTTGCGCGATAATAGCCTCGACCACGGGCTAAAAATCCTCAGTAAAATCCTTACACGTGGTGTCATCCAGCCGATAAAAGAAATCGAACAAAAACCTGATGACTACTACATCACCCTGATTATTCAAAATATTGCAGAAAAGGTAAGACTAAAAGACGTTTACAATATACATACGGCATACGAAATGATCGGTAATATGCTTGCTGATTCAACAGGTGCAGATACAGAATTACTGAGGCAGTTGCTCGAGGATTCGATTATTCAGAATATAGTTTTCAACAACAAGGTTACCGAGGCCGAGCAGCAGAGGTTGATTGATGAAATCTCGCTTACACATGGGATGATGCAGGAAGGCGAACGGATCATATCGAAGGGAACTGTGATCAGCAATGCCAGGTTTCAGATCCTTGAATCCCTGCGAGATGAATACGAATCCAGGCAGGGTGGACTGAGCCACTACTATCTGATATTGGCCGGACAAATATTATTGGTGGCTATCTCGCTGACAGTTTTGGTTTTCTTCCTTTTCTTTTTCAGGAAAGACGTTTTGCAGGAAAATAAAAAGGTACTGCTGATCCTGCTAATTATTGTCCTGATGGTTTTTATTACCAGTCTGGCTCTCAGGTATGAAGTACAATACATCTACCTTGTTCCCTTGTGCCTTTCACCGGTTCTTATCCGGGTTTTCTTCGACACCAGATTGGCGCTGTATGTTTACCTCATAACTATTATCCTCATTGGTTTCCTTGTGCCCAATAGTTTTCAGTTTGTCTTTATGCAGCTCATCTCCGGGATCATCACCATTTTTAGTATTGTAAATCTGCAGAAGCGAGCCCAATTCTTTTTTACTGCGATAGTAATTTTTATTTCGTATTCAGCAATTTACACTGGTTTAAACCTTATCCAGGAAGGAAGCTTTGATGAAATCAGAGCGATCAACTACGCCATGTTTGCAGGATCGGCGGTACTCATCCTGTTTGCTTATCCACTCATTTACATCCTTGAAAAGATATTCGGATTGGTAACCGATGTTACCATGATGGAACTTTCGGATACAAACAGCAAACTGTTGCGTGAACTTTCGATGCGGGCACCCGGTACCTTTCAACACTCTTTGCAGGTGGCCAACCTGGCTGAGGAATCCATCTACGAAATTGGCGGTGATGCGCTGCTTACGCGAACCGGTGCACTTTACCACGATATCGGTAAAATGGACCAACCCATGTATTTTATCGAAAACCAGGTTACCGGGGTAAACCCACATGATGAACTCACTTACGAGGAGAGTGCCAGGGTTATTATCAACCATGTAATCAGCGGAGTAGAAAAAGCCAAGAAACACAAGCTGCCCGAACAAATCATCGATTTCATACGTACACATCATGGCTCACGCAAGGTGGAGTATTTTTATATCATGCAAAAAAAGGAGAATCCTGATGAAAATACTGATGAACGGAGATTTACCTATCCCGGACCCATCCCATTTTCGAAAGAGACTTCTGTGGTAATGATGGCTGATTCGGTTGAAGCTGCTTCCAGAAGTTTGAAGGTAATCGACGAAGAAACCATCAACAACCTGGTGGAAAATATTATCAATAAACAAATGGAAACCGGTCAATTTTCCAATTCGGACATTACCCTGCGCGACATTACCAAAATAAAAAAGATACTTAAACGCAAGTTGATGAACATTTACCATATCAGGATTGAATACCCGACCTAGCGTTTCGCGTTTTGAGTTTTGAGTTTAAACCATAGGCCATAGCAACATTCTCACATTCAAACATTCTCACATTCTCACATTCACTCATTCAAACATTCTCACATTCTCACATTCACTCATTCAAACATTCTCACATTCAAACATTCTCGCATTCAAACATTCTCACATTCAAACATTCTCGCATTCTCACATTCACTCATTCAAACATTCTCGCATTCAAACATTCTCGCATTCAAACATTCTCACATTCAAACATTCTCGCATTCTCACATTCACTCATTCAAACATTCTCACATTCAACCATTCTCGCATTCTCGCATTCAAACATTCTTGCATACTCGCATTCTCGCATACTCACATTCAATCATTCTAGCACTCTTCCATTATCTTTCAAAAGATACTCCGCTGTTTCCGGGCCCAGGTTAAAAAGCAGGTCAATAATGCTCAGGTTTGGAATAAACCCATGCTTTTCGCTAAAAGATTGATAATACTCGACTAAATCAAATTCATCAAATATTTTTTTTGGAGTAATTTTCCACCGGTAATCTAATACCTCCGGCCTGTCCAAAATAAAATCACTGGTGTAGCTGATTTTGACTTTAATTCCAATCAAATCCAAAATCACCTTCATGAGCTGTGTATTGAAATCCAGCAATTTATTTGCCTTTTCATTAAAAAAAGGCTCAAGTTCATCCTGATAATAAAGAAAAAACGGTGAATTCGCATATGCCGTTTTTATGGCTCTCCAGTGGAGAATTTGCCAATTTTCATGCATTGATAGTAAAACATCTTTGGTCATGGTATGGTTACCGTCAGGCCTATGAACCGGAACAATCAGTGGAATCCTACCATTGGCCGAATAGATCTCGCACCGGTTGCGGTAAGTTTGCTTGGGGTAGGTTTCAAACTTTTCGATCAGGACTTCTTTTACCCCGGCAACAATGGCAAAATAATGTACCGGTGGCAAATAAGCAGTGGAAAGCAATACTGTTTTTCTTTCATCCATAAACAACTTTATCTTTATCGATCGCAAAAATAGGTTTTACTAACTGAAATTCACAAATCTGACTTTTCGCATATGCATGTTTTAATTCATTTCATTTGATTTAACCATCCTTCTAATAATTATTTCTAATTATCCTCAAGGTTTTTATTTAATTTTGACCCAATTGAATATTTACTCATTTCGCTTACCTGCAAGGTATGTACAGGATTAACATCAGATTTGGACTATTGATACTTCTACTCATCTTTTTTGTGGGAGGAATTTCAACCCAGAACCCAGCTAATTTCCAATATTTAGCTGAACCAAAAAACACTTTTTCCTTCGATAACAACCTTACCAGCAACCTGCCAATAATAATCATAAATACGAATGGAGTTGTAATTCCGAACGAACCAAAGATTGAAGCTCATATGGGGATCATCGATAATGGCCCGGGAAACACGAACAACCAGTACGACCCTTATAATGATTATGACGGAAAGGTTGGTATTGAAATCCGTGGCCAGAGTTCACAGATGTTTCCTAAAAAATCATATGGTTTCGAAACACGGGACGAGGAAGGTGCAAACCTGAACGTTTCGCTTCTTGGCATGCCTGAGGAAAATGATTGGGTATTATACGCACCCTACAGTGACAAATCGATGCTCCGAAATTTTATGACATATTATATGGCAAAAAAACTAGATGCATATTGTACGAGAACTGTCTATTGCGAAGTAATTGTAAACAACGATTATAAAGGTGTGTATATCCTGATGGAGAAAATTAAAAAGGATGAAAACAGGGTAAATGTTGCAACCTTAAACCCGGAAGATATTTCAGGGGATGAACTTACAGGTGGGTATCTTGTTAAGGTTGATAAAATTGATCCGGACTTTATCTACAATGTAGACGGCTGGCTTTCGATACCTGATCCATCCTACCCCAACGCCAAGAATATTACATTTCAGTATTATTACCCCAAATCGGAAGACCTGGTTCAACAACAAAGGCAATACATCCGAGATTATGTTACATACGCTGAAAATGCACTCACCGGTTCAAATTTTAAGGATCCTAACTTTGGATATAACCGTTACTTAAATAGCGGATCGTTTGTTGATCAGATGATCCTGTGTGAAATGGCCAAAGAGGTTGATAATTACAGATACAGTACTTATTTTTTTAAAGAGAAAGATAGCGATGGTGGGAAATTTTTTGCCGGGCCAGCCTGGGATTTCAACCTTGGCTACTCAAACGTGGACTACTGGCCACCGGGAAATGATTATACAGGCTGGATCTATTCACTGGTTCAGCCATATCCTGAAAGTATTATGTTCTGGTGGAAACGGTTAATGGAAGATCAGTACTTCAGGGATTTGTTTACCACAAGATGGTATCAACTCAGGCAGCATGAGCTAAGTAACACTAAATTAGAGCAGGTCATCGATTCGGTTACTGAACATATTGATGATGCACAACAGAGAAATTACCAGAGATGGCCGATTTTAGGACAATACGTCTGGCCAAATTACAACTGGTGGGGAAATGATTACGCCGATGAGGTGGAATTTTTTGAAACGTGGCTGTTTAACAGGTTATTCTGGATTGACAACAACGTACCCGGCACCTTACTTTTACCCTCGGCTGAAATTTCAGGTTATTATCCTGAACTGGATATCACTTTAACAGAGGATTTTTTCAGCCGGCAAATCCTGAAAAAAAAATATTTCACAATTAACAATGCTCCGCCCGGCCTGGATATCGATACGGTGATTTATCAAAACGCATCTCAGGCAACAATTCAATTGGCTGGCAATCTGATCGGTTTGCCTGAAATATCGATAACCATGAAGGCAAAAATCCTCAACAGTTTTGAAGATTTAACAAGCAATACTTTGCTACTTACAGGCACCGATATTATTCCAAATACAAAGCCTGAAGTTAAAGTATATGCCTCTGCAGGTACCATCCACATGGAATGCAACCAGCCAAATCTTCTGAATGAAAGGATGGAAATATTTAACCTGTCGGGCCATTTGATGAGAACCATGATAATTGAGCCGAAACAATTTAATAGCATTTATGCAAATCTTCCAGCCGGCATTTATCTGTGTAGTTTTGTTTTTAATGGCAAAAGGCAATCCCAACTAATACCGATTGTTATTTAAATTGCACCAATAATTCACTCCGTTTTTAATGCCGGTTAAATATACATCGGCATTTACCATTTATGCATCAAAATGTCGTTTTAGCTCATTTTGATGTTAAATTGGTATAATTTCGTTTCTAAAGTAGCATTCTCCAAATAACAAAAAAGGTGTAGCACCATAGTACCACACCTTTTCATTATCCAGTTATTGATTAACCCGGAATTAGCCGTTACTTACAACTTCTTCCTTCTTATTCTTCAATAATACGTCCTCGATTACCTGCTTCATTGTTTCTTTTGGCAGGGCTCCTTGCGCCATTTGAGGCTGCTCACCCATCGGGCAAAACAACAATGAAGGAATACTGCGAATACCAAATGCTGCGGATAATTCCTGCTGATCTTCAGTATCAACTTTATAGATATTAACTTTTCCTTCGTACTCTTTTGACAATTCTTCCAGAATTGGAGCTACCATTTTACATGGCTGGCACCAGTCAGCATAAAAATCGATCAGGCATGGAATTTCGCCTTCAAATTGCCATTCTTTATTTTTTTCGAAATTAAATACTTTCTCCAGAAATGTTTCTTTAGTCAGATGTTCCATTTTTAAATTTATGTTTAATTGTTTATATTCTTATTAATTCTATTTCAATTTTTTATTCTTCGATAAGGAATTCTTTGATGATCTTCTCGAAAGCGGCTTTTTCCTTAAACCCACGATCCATTTGTGGTTTACCATCGACCGGGATGTAAAGAAATGCTGGAATACTGGTTACCTGAAATACTGATGCCAGTTCACGCTCCTTCTGGGTATCTATTTTATATACTTTGACCTTACCATCATAGTCCTTAGAAATCTCGTCGAGTATTGGGGCAACCATTTTACAAGGCTTACACCAATCTGCATAAAAATCGATAATGGCAGGCTCGCTACCTTCATAAACCCACTCTTGAGGATTTGCTTCGTAATCCCAGATTTTTTCTTTGAAACTATCCTTTGTTAAAAATTCAGGTTTTATTTCTGTATCATCTCCTGAAGGAATTTCAGCTGAAGCAGTTTTAGTTGCGTTTGGGCTGTTATCATTTCCACTATTCACATTGTTACAGGCAGTTGCTGTGATTGCCATGAGAGCGAAAAAAGCTAATATTGATGTGATCCTTTTCATATTATTATGTATTATTTGTTGATTTCAAATATTAATTTCGGATGCAAAGATATATCAATTTTTTATTTTAAAGCGTTTTAGTATCACTTTTTAACTATTTTTGCAAAAATTATACTAACATTTTCTGACAGGCATTTTCGATAATCCGATCAGAAAATTATTAATTTAGACGGGTAAACTATGAAAAACTTACTTAATCATTTAAAACCACTGGAGTTTGAATCGGCATTTTCGTCGGATGACAAATGCCTTGAATTTTTGGCCGATGAAAAATGGAAGGATGGATTTACTTGTCGTAAATGTGGGCACACCAATTATTGTAAAGGGAAGACTCCATTTTCGAGAAGGTGTACAAAATGTAAATCCGATGAATCGGCAACAGCACATACGATTTTTCACCGCTGTAAAATCCCGCTTACTGATGCGTTTGAGATAGCCTACACGGTGTGTAGCAGCCCCGGAGTTTCATCGTATGAATTATCCAGGAAAATGGAAACCCGCCAAATGACCTGCTGGAAATTCAAGAAAAAAATCACCGAATGTATCGAGAAAAAGGGTGAATTTCAATTTATTGATAAGTAACACGCTACAATCTAATTGCATGTGCTCTGTTTTGATGTAACACCAATACCTGAACACCTGACTAACTTTTCTTCTTCTCTTCGCGCTTTTGCTTGCGCTCCTCTTTTTTAGACTTCTTCTCGTTCTGCCTGTTTTCTTTTTTCGTCTCCTTTTCCTGTTGCTTCTCGTATTTTTCCTTGGTCATGCCAGCAGCAGGAACAAATGAACCCACAATACCACCAATCAATGATTTTACCATGTAATTTATAATGGCTTTATTTTTATCGAACACAAAAAAGATCTCGGCTGGTGTCGGTGGACTATCACTTTTTTTAGGGGGATTACTACTCTTTATTACCATGTTTGCAAGAGAACTCAAAAAACCTTTCTTTTTCTCTCCTTCGTATGTATACTCCTTAAGGACTTTAATTTTAATATCTTCATACGCCATTGTCATAATACCAGAAGAATAATCAGCATTTGCATCTGCGCTGAAGACCATACTGTTTATTTTTCCCCGATTGATATCAACATGCAAATTGGATTTGGTAAACATATTGAATTGATTCATCTCCATTTCACTCAAACCACCTGAAAAGGAAAAAGCTCTTTTATTTAAATCCTTCGGAAAGTCAACCTTTAATGTTAGCAAGCCAGCATCAAAAAGGTTTCCCCCCGCATCCCATTTCATGGGGCCATTTTTATTGATTACTTCAGAACTATTGGTAATGTTATAAATGGTACCGTACATATTGGTTATATGAACCTTGCCAGCAATTTCCTCACCAGGAATCAATTCCTCGTAAAGTAATTTTGATTTACTAATCTCAAGTTTACCAATGTCAATGTATTCCTTGATTTGGCCTAAAGCCTGGTGTGGAAGTTTCGGAAAATTTGTAGTATCGAAGGTGATATTTTTATCACGGTAAATATGAACATCAGCACCCGACAACATAACTTTTGTGATTTCCAGTTTACTTTCAAGTACAAGCTTGGCAATATCCAGATCAACAACCTTAAGTTCGTCGATAATTACATCAAAGCGATCAGTTTGTTTGCCAAAGGCTTTTCCAAATTCCTCCTTACTATATTTTGGCACAACCTCCACATCATACAATCCAAATCCGTTTTCCTCTATTTTCAGATCTACCTTCCCGCACCGAATATCATAAAATCCATTACTCAATGGGTATACAACATCCCTGATCTGAATTGATGATTCATCATATGACTGTGAAAGAATAGTTTCCATCGGGTAACCCAGCCTAATGAGTGCATTCTTCAACATAATATCAACAATCCCAGCTTCGAAAATAATTTTTTTCTCAGCATGGTCGAAAAAACTAAACTTACCTTTTTTCAAGTTAAAACTTTGTAATTGAACATTATCCACTGAAGGCACCTTCTTCACTGTATCTTTTACTGTGACGGCAAACTCTTTTTTAAGTTTTGCCATTTCAGCCTTCGACAAATGATGGATCAGCTTAACTTGTGGGTTATCTATCAGGATTGACTCCAGGGACAGGTTACTTAAACTGAAGTTTTCGCCAATTTCAAGGCCTTCAATCAATAACTTTGGAACCATGGCATCAAGCAAAATTGGATTTGCAAAACGCATCGAATCGCTGGCTGAATAAAAACCAGGTTTTGGGCTAATCTTAAAATTAATGAGTTTGATGTTACCTGAAACTATGTTAACGTACAGGTCCTCATAGGTCATATCATAAACTTTACTGAGGTTGGATTTTGAAAAAGCGTCAATTACAAGGTCGTCAGCAATTTCACTTGCATTGCGGTTAACATAAACCAATACTCCGATTGCAACCAAAATTATAGCTGCAATTACTATCCCGGTAATTTTCAGGATTTTTCTTGTGGTAGACTTCGGCATAAACGAAATTAATTTCAGTAGGCAGAACTAATTTTGAAAGTGTAAATATAGCAAATCCCAGGTAAAGCCAAAGAAGTGTTGATGAATACTTCAAAGCATATCCTCTGCTTTCCCGATCATCCAACCATTCAGTTGCATCTCCATTTTGGCAGATAGGTTACAAATAAAGATTATACTAATTTGAAAGGCATAAAAAAAGCCACCAGATACTGGTAGCTTTAATTTTGGGTGCCTGATGGGATTTGAACCCACGACCCCTGGAACCACAATCCAGTGCTCTAACCAACTGAGCTACAGGCACCATTTAAAAATGGAGTGCAAAGATAATAGTTTTTCAATTTTCCGTTTATTTTTTCTGAAATTTTTATTCATTATTTCTGAAAAGGGATTTTATGGATTTGTAATCCTATTCACATTATAATGTTATTGTTCTTATATCGAACTGATATTACCGCCAATCACTCTTCTCCATTCACTCACTAAAATTCCAGATGCCTGCAATCACTTGAAGGTCTATAGGTAGCACACCGGCCCTTTGCAATATGAAGTTTTACTGAAAAATAGAGGTCCAGTCCTGTAAAATCCTGGAAACTGAATAACCCGCCCAGATTTTCCGTCCCAACACTAAAATAATAAAACCGGACAAATAATCCAATGCGGGGTTTTTTAAAGTCATATAACGACACAGGTAAATTCACTTCAAGCTGTGGGGTTTCATATCGTAAACTTAAAATGGCTTGTGATGGTTTTCTCAGTTGGTTGTCGGTAAGTTTAAGAGGAACAACTAACAAGGTATTTAAATACCAGTTGGGAAAATACTGGTAATCGGCCTGAAGACTTAATGTTGTGGGCAGGTTAAGACCAAAGGAATTTTCCTGTAGCGATGCAGTCGGGTCTCCATAAAAAACAGTACTAAATCCGGCAGTAAGCTCATTGATACTGCCAAAACCAACAGTATCCACACGTTCCCAGTACGCGCTAACATTCTCATAAGAATGCTGCTGAGCATTTTCTTTGAAATTTATTTTTCCCATGTCAAGTATCGAGAATCCCAATTTAAAAAAATAATCCTCATGCTCATAGGCACAATATTTTTGTGGCTTCGATCGTGTTGGAAGTTCTTTCTTACGTAAATACATTATCCCTAAATCAACACCAATGCCTTTTCCTTTAAACATAGCTCCATCATCAGGATATTGGTTATCATCAAAATCAATCGGTGCTGCAAAACCAATGTCTGCATCCAGGTTTCTTATGTCCAAGATTGATTCATCAACAAGAGTGTAGTCCATATCCCTGGCATGAGCACTGGTTCCGGCGTACCCAAAAAGTACACTTACATTTATTCCCGCTGAAAAAACATTGTGCCTTTTTTCCTTAAAAATATAGGAATAATGCCCACCTATCTCCCACCATCCCATGGTAGAGAAATCAAAAGCACCATGATGTTGATCGATACCGTACAACGAATCAAACTCCAGTCCTTCATACATAAGAATCGCAATATCGCGGGGCAGGTCTTCAACAGAAGTAACAGCCAATGCCTTGGAAAACAATCCAACAGAATGCTTTCCTAATGAATAGGACAACGATGGGCCCATCACCTCCACCTGTTCAAAAGCATTTACAGCATCTCCCGATGCAGTATAATCCAAACCTTGCCCGGGCTCACCGGATACAGGCAACTTTGGCGAAAGTGAAAGAAAATCCATTAACCTGTAATCCTCTTTATGTATGTATAAAAAGTTATTCTCGAGAAAAATATCAGCACCAAATAGGTTAAAATCAAAGTAAATTTTCGAGTTTGATGTGGCTGCAGGATTCAGTTGCGCAGAATAAATTCCACCATAATTGCTGGTTGTAAGACCAACTTTTTCTTGTGATAAAAGGGGAAGATGAAAAATAGTGACGATCAAAAAAACAAGCGCTGTATGCTTTGCTGGATTACCGGACAGGCATTCTAAATTTTTATTTGTAATGTATCGCGTCAAAACGTTCAGCAAGTCGAGTAGAGTCAGTTAAAAAGTTAAAGGTATCAGCACATCCATCACATATTAACTATGCCTTTAAAGCTTGAATGCGATCTTCACCTTATGATTGAATTTTTGATTACCAGTTGTTGGCACTAGCATAAAGTCAACCAAGTAACGAATAATTGGCGAAAATATTTATTTTTGCGTCATCCCAACCAAATAAAAATCAATCAATTATTTCATAAACTAATAAATACTTGGTTATTAATGAATTTACTACTAACAATTTCTAATAAATTAATTTTCAGGCACTAAATAATTAATGACTAAATTTGGTTCCACAAATACAATTTAAAATGGAAGTCACCCGTATCTTTGATTTACTCGATAGGTATGCTGAGCTGTATAACAAGGATGATGTACTGGCAGGCAAAAAAAACGGCGAATGGATAAAATACTCAGCCGATGATTATATTCACAACTCAAATTGTATCAGCTATGGCCTTCTGGGCCTGGGCTTTAAACGGGGCGATAAGATCGCAACTGTTACCAATAACCGGCCCGAATGGAACTTTTCTGATATGGGCATGATGCAGATTGGGGTGATCCATGTTCCTATTTATCCCACCATCAGTATCGAAGATTATGAACATATTCTCATCCACTCGGACGTCAAAGCGATAATCATTTCAGATAAATCACTTTATGAAAAACTGAAAGATCTCATTGGAAAAATCCCAGGCATTCATCATGTTTTTACCTTCAACGATGTTGGGGGAGTTAGAAATTGGTCGGAGATCATTGAAATTGGGAAGGCCCTTGAATCAAAATACAGAGGTGAAGTTATAAAAATTAAGGCTGGAATAGATCCTGATGAACTTGCCACATTGATTTATACTTCGGGGACAACTGGTTCGAGCAAAGGGGTAATGCTATCACACAGGAACATCGTTAGCAATTTTATTGCAACTTCACGTATTCAGCCCCTCGACCACAACCATAAAATATTAAGCTTCCTGCCTTTGTGCCATATTTATGAGCGGATGGTTAATTATAAATTCCAGTACAAAGGCATCAGTATTTATTATGCCGAGAACTTTGGGACTATACCAGCCAATCTGAAAGAAATAAAAGCCGATGGCTTCAACACGGTTCCCAGGCTACTGGAGCGGGTATTCGACAAAATCGTTTCCAAAGGAAAAGATCTGACTGGAATAAAAAAGAGGATCTTTTTCTGGGCTTTAAACCTGGGTTTGCGCTATGAATTGAATGGGGCCAATGGTCACATTTATGAAACCCAGCTAAAAATTGCTGACAAACTTGTTTTCAGCAAATGGCGTGAAGCCCTAGGGGGAAACGTTAAAATTATTGTATCAGGTGGGTCGGCACTACAGCCGAGGCTGGCAAGGGTATTTTGGGCTGCAGGCATGCGGGTTATCGAAGGTTACGGACTTACTGAAACCTCACCGGTTATTGCCGTAAATCATGCTGTTTGGCCAAATATTAAATTCGGAACAGTTGGTCCGCTCATACAGGATGTTGAAGTAAAATTTGCCGAGGATGGCGAAATCCTTACCAAAGGCCCCAACCTGATGTTGGGATATTATAAAGACCCTGAATACACGAAAGAGGTAGTGGATGAGGATGGTTGGTTCCACACAGGAGATGTGGGAGTGCTTGAAGAAGGGAAATTCTTAAAAATAACAGATCGTAAAAAGGAGATCTTTAAACTTTCATCGGGCAAGTATGTTGCACCACAGGTAATCGAAAATAAATTCAAGGAATCCATATTTATTGAGCAAATCATGGTTGTTGGAGAAAACGAAAAATTTGCCAGTGCACTTATTTCACCCAACCTTGATTATCTGCATTCCTGGGCAACATTGCACAAGCTTCATTTTCGCGATAACAAAGAGCTTGTTAGCACCAAAGTAGCTATGGCACGCTATCAAAAGGAAGTGGATGGAATTAATAAAACTCTTGGTGAACACGAAAAAATTAAACGCTTCAGGTTAGTTTGTGAAGAGTGGACGCCTCAAACCGGTGAATTATCTCCTACGCTGAAGCTTAAGCGGGCTACGATTTATAAAAAGTACAACCATATCCTCAGCGAAATATACATGCATGAATAGATGTAGGATATCTGGTATTGGGCGTTTGATATTTATGAAAGTCTGAACCACACGAGGTGTGATTTCACTTCAATTTATATCATTAGCAAACACTGAACTCCTCTGAACTTCGAACTCTGAAACATTAACTATGAGCAATCCTGTATTTGAATTTTTAAAATCCATGGAAGGGAAGACCCTGAAAGATTCACCCTCCCCCATTACCAACTGGCTGCAAAGCCGTCTGCTGAGCATTGAAGTAGGAAAAGCCACTGTGGAGTATGTAGTCAGGAAAGAGATGACTAACCCCCTGGGAACTTTGCAGGGCGGCCTATTCGTAACCATGATGGACGATGCATTGGGCATTGCTGTTTATAGCCTCGGCAAAGATAAGTTGTACACCACTGTAAACTTTGCTATCGATTATCTGGGCGGCCTAGTTGAAGGTGACACCAAACATGTTACTGCTGAAGTTATGCGCGAGGGCAACACTATTTTAAATGTTAGAATGCAGGCTACTGATCCGGATGGAAAAGTTCTTGCCACAGCTACTTCAAACCTTGTAGCTAAGGATGTTGAAGGAATGAGGCTTCCACGATACAAGGGATTTGAAGACAAATACCCTGGAGTGGAGTTTAATTAATCAGGCGTTTTGCGTTTTGATATCCTGAATTGACTCCTTTAAAGAAGGATCATCATCAAGTGGTACCATTTTTTATCCTTTCAATCTTTTAGGTAGTTTTGTAGAATAAATTTCAACCAATTACAATTAAACATGCAGGAGAAAAGCCATAAGCTGGCAGCCATAGTCTTTACTGATATCGTAGGTTACACCAAACGCATGGAGGAAAATGAACAAAAAACCATGCTTTTGCTGCAACAGCAAAGGGAAATAATTTTTCCGCTTGTTGAATCTTATGGTGGGAAAGTAGTCAAAGAAATTGGTGACGGATTAATGATGATGTTCGACAGTGCAGTTCAGGCGGTTCGTTTTGCAATCAGTACTCAAACACGCTTAAAAGATGAAGAACTTACCATTCGTGCTGGCATCCACATTGGCGATGTAATTTTTAAAGATGGAGATGTGTTCGGTTCTGCTGTTAATACTGCAGCCCGGATTGAACCTTTGGCTTCACCAAACGGAATTTGCATCTCTGATGATGTCAGGTCACAATTGCATAACAAATCTGAGATCATAGCAATTTCCCTTGGTAGAAAAGATTTAAAAGGGGTAAAAGAATCCATTGAAATATTTGAAATCTTTATCGAAGGCGTATCTGAAAAACGTACCCGTTCACTTGGTTTTTTTTTCAGAGACTTATGGAACCGTAGGGTACTCCAAATTTTAACCGCCTATATTCTTGCTGCCTGGATCATAAAATTTGCTGTTACTGCCATTGTTTCAGGCAATATGTTATCACCACATCTTATTGATCTGACCTGGGTTATACTGCTATCGCTTATTCCGGCTGTTTTTCTACTCTCCTATTTTCATGGAAAAAGAAGCAGCGGGAAATGGACCAAAATTGAATTGTTTGGTCTTCCTGCAAATGCTTTTCTTTCGGTTCTGCTGGTCTTTATCCTTTTCAATGGAAAAGACCTTGGTGGTGCTACAGATAAAGTAATCGTGCAAAACGAGGATGGAAAAAACGTAGAGTTAACAGTTGTAAAAAATGCTTTTAGAAAAAACATTGCTTTATTTTTTTACGAGAACACGCAAATAGATTCTGCTTCTCAATGGTTGGCCTACGGGATTCCGGCATTGCTCGAATACGACCTGTCTCAGGATATGTTTGTTCGATCTGTATCAGCAATAAACTACCTCAATCGATTCGAACAAGATGGGTACAATGATGGCCTGGACACCCCGCTTTTGTATAAAATGAAAATAGCTTCTTCGAACAATCTCAGCTATTTTGTTACGGGGAATTATTCGTATACTAATGGTAAGTATGCCATCAACACCCAGGTTTACCTTACCAAAACAGGAAAACTTTTGAATGAGTTTTCAAACGAAGGAGAAAACCTGTTTCATCTAGCAGATGAGATATCAGTATTTATTAAAAAGCAAACCGGGCTATCAGATCAGCAAATTGAGAAACTTAAAAATATGCCTGTAAAGGAAATCTTCACCAACTCGATTGATGCATTAAGGTTGTATATTACTGGTATCGTTTTGGTTGAGATCGAAAATAATTACGATGCAGGCATCCTACATCTGGAAGAAGCATTAGAAATAGACCAGGAATTTGCAAAGGCTTACCTCGACATTGCACAACAATATTTCAATAACAACCAATTGGACAAGGTAAATGCAATTTTACCCAAAATGTTGAAGCATAAGATTAAATTACCGGAAAGGGATCAATACATCATCAAGTTTTTTTATTACATCATTAAACAGGAGGCCGATAAAGCGCTTGCCGTAGTAAGAATGTGGGCCGAGATCTTTCCTGATGATATTGAAGCACATATTCTACTGGCAGAACGCTTGCAATTGAAGAGTAATAACAGAGCAGCCATCAATGAATACAAAACCATACTCACGCTTGACCCTGAACGACACATCTATACCAGGCAAATTGGTACGCTGTATGAACGTTTGGGCGAATTTGATTCGGCACTAATTTACCATCAAAATTATGCTGAAAGATTTCCTGAAGATTACATCTCTTACCGAAATCTCGCACATTTGTTTTTCCTCCAAAACGATTTTCAAAATGCCATTAAAAATTATGACAGAGCCTTACTTCTTGAACCCGAAAAGGTATCTATCCTTCTCAGCCGCGCCAATATCGACAGGCGCCTTGGAAAATTCGACCTGGCCTACAACAAATATCTTGATGTCTTAATGGTATGCCAGACGGCAAGGGATAGCGCTCGAGTTTACTCAGCCTTTGATAATTATTATACGGTGAAAGGTAAAATTCATTTAGCCCTTGAGTATTACGAAAAAGAAGTAGCAGTTCAGAAAAATAACAGGACTCCACTTGATTGGCTTGTTGATCAAACCTTCAATATATTTAAATATGTGATGGCCGGAAAACCTGAAAAAGGGATGGAGAAATTAAAGGCCATTGAACCTCAATTTAAACCACCGGTAGATAAGGTAATTGCATTTGGTTATATGTTCTATTATCTCGAACTGGAAGATACGACCAGGGTTGTGCCTTACATAGAAATGGCCAAAGAACTCATCCATGGTTTTGGGCAGGAGTCGTTAATGGTAATGGTTTATTACGCTGAAGGAAGAGTTGACGAGTTGAAAGGAAACTACCCGGAGGCCATTGCCAGTTATATGAAGTTCCTGGAACAAAACAGGACCGATATTAATATTATGATAAGGCTGGGGGCATGTTATCGAAAAAACGGTGAGATGAAAAAATCCCTTGAAATTCTTGAAAAAGCACTCGCGCAAAGCCCGTTTTATCCAACTGGTCATTTAGAAATAGCTAAATTATACATGGATGAGGGAGACGAGGAAAAGGCTTCAGAACATCTTAAAACTGCATTGGAAGTTTGGAAAGATGCTGATGCTGATTACAAATACTCAGAGGAAGCCAGGGAACTATTCAATCAGATTTCAGGTGTATAAGAAATAAGATAAGAAACATTTATGTACTCCTGTTGCGCTTGCCAATTCGGCGTTATATTGTACTCAAAGGTCCCATAACCCGAACCAGCTGAAACAAAAAGAGATTTCAAAATAAAAGGTGCTATTAAATGTATGCCGAATGCATGGTGATATTTTATAGCATTTTGTTAAAATAATGTTAATCCAGGCTTTAAGTATCGGGTAATCCGCAAATTAAACTTAAAATTGCTTCTACATTTGCTTCCGGAATATTTCAACTGTTTTAACGCCAGGCAATCCTGAAAATTCCAGAAAGCAAAAAACCAATCCTTAAATTGATTATTCACAATTAAAACAAAATAAAATGACTCCTAACGAATTCAGACAAAATGTTATTCGCCCGGTACTCGAAGGACTTGGCAAAGCAGGCGATGCTGCTGAAGAATTATTACTGGGAACAGCTGTACAGGAAAGTTTAAACTTTAAGTATAGAAAGCAAATGGGTGGCGGACCGGCAAAAAGTTACTTCCAGATGGAACCAGGTACACATAATGACATTTGGGATAACTATCTCAAATACAAACCTGAGTTGGCCAGCAAAGTTTCTTCCTTTCTTTCAAGCCCTGATGCTGATAAAATTAATGAACTCGAACACAACGACAGGTATGCCGTTGCAATGGCAAGAGTTCATTACATGAGAAAACCTGATGCTTTACCAGATGTTGGAGATGTAACAGCCCAGGCCAAATATTGGAAAAAACATTACAACACCCATTTAGGTAAAGGCGAACCCCATGAGTATATCGAAAAATGGAATCTTTATGTGTAAGGTTCTTTTGTTTGGCCAGCAATGATTCTCAGGATAAGAGAATACATAAATCCTTGAAAAAAGTTAAATTACAGCATTAAAATAAAGACCAATGAAAGTTACAGATGATCCGGTTGTTGTTGAGCAAATTATCAAAACTTCCATTGGTAGACTTTGGGATGCAGTAACCAAAGTTGAAGAAATGAAGCAATGGTTCTTTGAAGACATTGAATCATTCAAACCTGAAATTGGATTTGAAACCCAATTTGAGGTTCGTGTGGAAGACCGGACTTTTACCCATCTCTGGAGAATTAGTGAGGTAATTCCACATAAAAAAATTACCTACAATTGGAAATATGAAGAATATCCAGGAGATTCGTTTGTGACTTTTGAATTGCGCGAAGAGAAGAACCAGGTAAAGCTAAGATTAACAGCAGATGTCGTGGAAAGTTTCCCGGATGCAATTCCTGAATTTTCGAGAGACAGTTGTATCCAGGGATGGAACTACTTTATTGGTAAAAACCTCAAAGAATATCTTGAGACAAATAACACATAAATGCCTAAGGACAGCATAATCAAGCCAGGAATGGTTAACATTTTTACAGAAATAATAATTAATGAATCCATCGACAGGGTTGCGGATTATACGGCCAATCCTGATAATGCACCAGAATGGTATGTAAATAATGAACTATCTCGCAACAGAGCTTACGAGGTATCAAAAAGAATTTTAATTCAATACGATCCAGAGCTTCGGAGTAATAAACTCATTTATCCCGATACGCTAAGCTATCGGGATTCGTTCAACTTACAATATTCAATGCACTTTCCCGAATAAATGACGGGACAGGCTGTTTTTGAAAATTGAGTTTCACGAATAAATTTATCAAATAAAAAAGTTATACCAATGACAACAATAAACACCTATTTAAATTTTAACGGAAATTGTGAAGAAGCATTTAATTTCTACAAATCAGTATTTGGTGGAGAATTTGCACATATCGGAAAGTTTAAAGACATGCCGGAAGATCCGAAATTCCCTGTAGCAGAATCCGATAAGGAAAAGGTTATGCATGTTTCATTTCCTATCAGTAAGGAAACTATGCTGATGGGTAGCGATACAGGTGGTGAATGGGCAGCACATTATAAACAGGGAAATAACTTTTCAATATCGATAAACACAGATAGTAAGACAGAAGCAGACCGGCTGTTTGATAAGCTTTCTCAGGATGGACACATAATCATGCCCATGAATAAAACATTTTGGGATTCCTATTTTGGCATGTTTAGCGATAAGTTTGGGATACAGTGGATGGTAAGTTTTGACGAAGCAAACCGGAAAAAATAAACTCAACGAATAAAACAGACGATGTCTGATGGAGTGTGGACCCAAACTAATATTTTATAGGGTGATGGAGCAAATTTGTTTCAGATGTTGGAACCCAATCAAAAATTACTTTTCCAGAAAATGATGAAAGTCCTGTTTCCAATGATTATTCTGTGTTTACTTACTCAATCAGCTATTGGACAAACATTCCAAAATCTGAATTTTGAACAATCCTGTGACACTTCAAAAACCGGGCTCTGCCGTTGGGAGTTATCCTGGGGTGCTATCGGAAGTTGTACCCCGGAAACAGAAGGGATGAACCAGCAACTATTAATTTTGGGAAAGTCCGAAAATTCAGTTGGATTTGTGGAACAGTCACTCGCATTACCAACCTTACAGGAAATCCAGCTTATTAAACTTTCAGCTGAAATTAATGCAGAGAATATCCTTGGAAAAGGTGCAGGGCTTAATATAGGGATGTATGATCCTGACGGAAATTTACTATCCACTATGGACATGGGTGGGTTTTACTCGGTTAGCTGGATAAAAGGCACAAGCAACTGGAAAGAATATTCAATTAGTGCAATCTGCCCTGAGGGAACAGCCAGGATAAAAATCGGAGCTATTCTTTACGGATCAGGAAAAGCAAGGTTCGATAATTTCAGGATATCCTTTTCTTCAGTAAATAACAGAGAACCCGGTAAAATCGCACACAACTACATCACTGAAGCCATTGATATTATTTCTACAAACTCACTTGTCAGAGATTCAATCGATATTTACCAATTAAAAGCAACGGCCCTTAAAATTGCCGGGCCTGCAACAATTCAATCCGACTGTCACCTGGCGGTTAGGTACCTCCTGGGATCTTTAAGAGTCTATGGTGACCACCATTCATTTTTTATGACACCTGAAGAAGTTGTCAACTGGGAAAACAATGACGAGCCCGGGAAGAACATCAGTTACCCTGAATTTGATAATATCAATAGTTGTGGATATATCCTTGTCCCGGCCTTTCATGGCGGAAACGAGGATTTAATGAAGGCTTATGCTGATAGTTTACAATCAGGGATACAAACACTCAATAATGAGAGCATAAAAGGATGGATAATAGATTTGCGGAAAAATACCGGTGGGAACATGGAGCCCATGATTACAGGCTTGGGACCACTTTTTAATTCCGAAAAATTGGGATCTCTCGTTGATGTTAATTCTGATTCCGAGAGCTGGTACTATAAAAAGGGCAGCTACTTTTGGGATAATGAACAAGGAATATCAGTATCAAACCATTCTAAAATAATCTTAGATTTACCACAGGCCATATTGACAAGTTCACAAACCGGCAGTTCCGGTGAAATTGTAGTGATTTCATTCAAAGGCAACCCGAACACCAAATTTTTCGGCCAACCAACCTGGGGATTAACCACGGGGAATGGTGCATTTGATCTTCCTGATGGAGCGAGAATGATGCTGGCTTCAACTATTATGGCTGACAGAAATGGAGTGCAATATACCGGCCCGATAGTCCCTGATGTTGAAATCGGTGTTAATGATAAAGGTGAAGATTACACATTGGGGGCTGCTATTGAGTGGATTTTGGAAAACGGCAGGTAAGGCTTGAAAATGTTTCAAAACCAATACTACAATTTCATTTTTAATACTTTTGTTCTCATATTATCCAAAATTACCTCATGAACAATATTTATCAAAAGCTGGCCATCGAGTTGGATAAAATCCCAAATGGCTTCCCAAAAACTGAAAGTGGCGTTGAGTTAAAAATATTGGCCAAGCTTTTCACTCCGGAGCAAGCCCAGCTGGCTGCAAGCATGAGTTTGGTACCTGAATCAGTAAGTGAAATAGCTGAAAGGAATGACATAACAGATATTGAAGCAAAATCCATGTTAATCGGGATGGTTAAAAAGGGTTTGATAGATCTGAAAAAAGATAAAACCAAAGGTCTTGTTTTTTGCCTTATTCCTTTTGTGGTTGGATTTTACGAAAAACAAAATGCTAAGATTGATAAGGAGTTTGCGGAACTCTTCGAACAGTATTATCACGAAAGCTTTTATCATTCGATGACTGCTGAACCATCAGTGCACAGGATTATCCCCATCGAAAAAACCATTCCTGTTAATATTGATGTTATGCCCTATGAAAAAGCATCAACTTATTTGAATGCAGCCAATGCCTGGGGTGTATTGAATTGCATTTGCAGGGTCCAAAAAAACTTGATTGGCGAAGGCTGTGATCATCCGGTGGAAAATTGTCTCGCTTTTTCAACAAAGGCAGGCGCTTTTGATCGCACAGATGCTATCCGTTCATTAACAAAAGAGGAGGCCCTGGAAATTCTTGCTGAGGCCGACCGGGAAGGCCTTGTTCACTCTACCAATAATGCACAGCAGGATGTTACATACATTTGTAATTGTTGTACCTGTTCCTGTGGGGTTTTAAGAGGAATCGTTGATTATGGCAAATTAAATTCTGTGGCCAGCTCCGATTTTTATGCTTCCGTAAATGAAGAGTTATGCACCGGATGTGAAGCTTGCCTCGAGCGTTGCCAGTTTAATGCCCTGAAGATGGAGGGTGACATTTGTGAAGTAAATACCGGTTTTTGCTATGGTTGTGGCCTTTGTGTAACAAGTTGTCCGGTTGAAGCAATTACTCTTCTTCAGAAAAATGAGGAAAATATTGTAGTGCCTCCCCTGAATGATGAGGAGTGGCGGAAAGTTAGGTCTGAGAATAGAAATTAACTTACACTTAAATTTCCTGCTGTTTGAATTACGAAAATCAAATCAACCTTTTTTCTCCAGCCAAATCTTAATTGGTACAGGATAGAACAAACAATGGTTTTGATTTGTTTATACAGCAAGAAACACATTTTATGATATGAAACGTCCATGACAAAATAATCATCATTTTTTCACACACGGAGATGATTATTTATTCATGGTAAGTTCCATCTGACCAATTAAAAATAAATTATAAACAGATGAAAGACAGAAGAAGTTTCATCAAGAAGATGGCTGCTGCTACATCTGCGGCAGCTCTGGCAAGCCTGAATGCATTCTCGTCGCCTCAAAACAAAAGCATGAAAACACCTGAAGTAAAAAACATAAAACCATTGGGTTTTCAGTGGGAAACCAGTGATCCCTTTCTTTTTTGTGTGCACCATGAAGATTTTTTTCCGAAAGGGAATTCAAACCTGGGCCCTGATCCATCCATGTTGAAAGGGCGTCAGATTGGCCAGGACTTTTTATTGAAAGATGGCTGGAGAATGTATCATGGAAAAACTGTACCCGGTTTTCCAAATCACCCTCACCGCGGGTTTGAGACCGTTACAGTTGTCAGGACTGGAATGGTTGATCATTCTGATTCCATGGGCGCTGCAGGACGCTACGGACATGGCGACACCCAGTGGATGACTGCAGGAAAAGGCGTTCAGCATGCCGAAATGTTTCCTCTTATCAATCAAACAAAAGACAACCCGCTTGAATTATTTCAAATCTGGCTTAACCTGCCCAAAGCAAATAAATTTGTGGATCCCCATTTCGAGATGCTGTGGGCAGAAAATATACCCCTGCATACACACACCGATGAATCAGGAAAAGAAACAAGGGCAGAAGTGATTGCCGGAAGCCTGGGTGAAAGTTCGGCACCAAAACCTCCGCCAAATTCATGGGCAGCAGCCAGCGAAAACGAAGTGGCCATATGGAATATCCAAATGGATGCAGGGGCACAATGGAAAATCCCCAAAGCTTCTGCAGGAATTACCAGAACTATTTATTTTTATAAGGGCAGCCAGTTAAAAGTTGCTGAAACAGCTTTGGAAAACTATCACTCTGCCGAAATAGCAGCTGATGTAGAAATTACCTTAGAAAATGGTGATAAAAAAGGCCATATTGTAATCCTTCAGGGAAGGCCCATAGGAGAACCGGTTGTACAGCATGGCCCGTTTGTGATGAACACCAGACAGGAAATCCAGCAAGCTTTCGATGATTATCAACGCACAGAATTCGGAGGCTGGCCCTGGCCGGTTAGCGACCCGGTGCATCCAATTGATAAAGGACGATTTGCATTGCATGCAGATGGAAAGTTAGAAAAAAAAAGTTGATTTTTGATTTGTACAAAAATCGGCATTGCTTAAACCGAAATGCCTACCTTTGGTCAAGAATGCACGAAGCTTAGATTCGGCACCCGAAACTGATAACACCAAAAGGTATTTTAAAACCAATTTATAATTTCAAACCAATCAAATGACAATCCTTTTAGTAGGCGCAAGTGGGGCAACCGGACGCCCCCTGGTAGAACAACTGCTTAAACTTGGGCAAAAGGTAAAAGTAATTGTGCGATCTCCCGAAAAACTCCCTGAATCTTTAAGGAATCATGAGCATTTGTCAGTAATCCCTGCAAGTGTTCTGGAATTATCCGACGAAGAGATGAAACAACATGTAGCAGGTTGTAACGCGGTAGCTTCATGCCTTGGGCATAACATGACTTTTAAGGGCCTTTTTGGCAAGCCCCGCCGGCTTGTAACTGATTCGACCCGACGGTTATGTACTGCTATCAAAGCAAATAAATCTGGGTCATCAATAAAATATGTGCTCATGAATACGGTCGCCAACCGGAATCGTGATCTCAATGAACCAATTTCATTTGCCCAAAAATGCATGGTTGGCATGCTTCGGCTTCTGCTCCCTCCACACCCGGACAATGAAGAGGCTGCAGAATACTTAAGGACCGTCATAGGTAAAAAAGACAAAGCCATCGAATGGACTGCGGTTCGGCCGTCAGCATTAATTGATGAGGAAAGTGCATCCGAAATCGAAGCTTATCCTTCACCGGTAAGAAGTATCCTTAATGGTGCTCAAATCAGCCGGATCAATGTTGGCCACTTTATGGCTGACCTGATAACAAATGACCTTACCTGGGAAAAATGGAAAGGGCAGATGCCAGTGATTTATAATAAAGCAGCATTGCAAAAGGACGGCGGAACTTAATCCTCGACCCCCGGGGCAGTTGGAAAATTCTCCCGCTGATTACGCTTATCCAAGCAAATCAATTTCAGCAAAAATCGGCGCTTTCTGCGGGCAAACTAAAATGTTCGGTGTTCAATGTTCGAAGTTCAAAGTTCAAAGTTCGAAGTTCAAAGTTCAAAGTTCGAAGTTCAAAGTTCAAAGTTCGAAGTTCGAAGTTCAAAGTTCAAATAAAACCCGATATCAAAATCTCAATGATCAAACAGTTTCAGAGAATTGTCATTTGGTGCTTAATCTCCGGGGTTCCAATTTTCCTTTCATTTCTATTTTACGACGACAGCAAGGCGCAATAAGTTACAGTTGGCCGGGAGGTTTTGAGCGTTTGTAATTCCTGTTGTCCATGACACATACACTATTTTAATTCCCTCTAAATTCCACCTTTTGGTGGCGTACATATCTATACCAATTAAATTTTTCCTATCTTTGGGTATCTAAAAATCTGAAATGCCTCATCAAAAACCAACATTCAGCTTTGTTACTGCCTGGGAACTTCCATACTGCCTTACTGCAAAAACTACCATTTTTGGATGCGAACATTAAAGAAGAAGATTAATGAAGTTAAGCACCTGTATGAATTATTTTATAGATTAAATGATAGTTGATTATATCCCGCCAATTTGGGAGGACAAAGCGAAGTGATAGAGTGAAAATAAAACGCATAAATTATATTCATACGTTGTATGCAAGCTAGAATATGGAAAATATAGATGTGGCAATAGATGAAAAGGAATTAAGCAACAGAAAAGGTGTTCTTCAACAATCATTTCATCTCGCCAAAATTCCCATAATAATTAGTCTCTTTTTAACCCCTGTTCGTTTTCTGCTTGAATTAGCTGGATTACCTGAATATGCTATTTTTATTTTCGGACTACTCTGGCTAACCTTAGCCTTTTCAATGTATTGGGGGATTAAACTATATAACGAGAAGAAAGTATACCTGCTGTTGCTAGTCAGTTTAATTATTTTTTCACCTGTTTCGAGGCTTACTGTTGTTGCTGCTTGGTGGGTTGATACTAGATGGGAAATTGGAACGCATTACGGCCTCTACTTTAATAACTGGATAGAAACACTTCTAAACCATGTTATTTATGGAACTCTAGTTCAAATCATACCTGGTTTTTTACTTGGTTCCATGACAATAGCTATCATGCGATACAGGAAGTCTGCATAGAAGCAAACTAATGATATAGAGAATTGAATACTTTTATGAATGATAAGCCAGCGTACAACAATGTATAAATTGCATTGAAACGCATTTTATACTAACCGCTATGCGGCAAAGATCAAAAAGGATTATGGAATTTCAAATCCCAATGCATCATTAGAGAGAAAAACAATAAATACTCAGATAAAATAGGAAAATGAAATTTACTGTAATATTATTTATGTTATTTTCTCTGCAAGCAGTTGCTCAAGATACTATTGAAATAGATAATTCAGGAGTCAGAAAGATTCGGGACAAAGATGAAATGGAAATGGTTATAGTACCTTCAGACGACTTTATAATGGGCAGTAGTGATGAACAGCTTGATAAAGTAATGGAAAAATGCCTGAAAATGTATAATGAAGAAGATTGTAAACGGAATCATTATACTCAAGAACAACCAAACCATAAGGTCTTTCTTGACTCATTCTGGATAGATAAAACTGAAGTAACAAATACTCAGTTCTGCAAGTTTCTTAATACAAAAGGAAATCAAATTGAAGGAGGAATATATTGGTTTGAACCAGGTGCAGGCCATAGGGGAATCGTTTACGGATATATTTGGGAAAATGATGGTATTTTCAGTCCGAAAGCAAGTTACGGAAATTATCCGGTTATTGAGATATCGTGGTACGGTGCAGCAGCATATTGCGAATGGATTGGTGGTAGATTACCCACAGAAGCCGAATGGGAGTATGCAGCAAGAGGACATTTAAATCATATCTATCCGTGGGGCAATAAATTTAACGGAAGTTTGGTAAATTATCGTGACTCAAGTTTTTACTTTGATAACATGGGGAAAGATACATCCTATAATGATGGATATCCAGAATGGGCTCCGGTTGGAAGTTACCCCGATGGTGCAAGTTGGTGTGGTGCTTTGGATATGACTGGTAATATACATGAATGGGTTCATGATTGGTGGTCGACGGACTATTATTCAATATCTCCTGAAAAAAATCCCAAAGGACCTGATTCTGGAACTTTAAAGATCGGGAGAGGTGGTTCATGGTATGATCCGAGTTGGCACGTTCGTACCAGTTATCGAAAAGGATTATCACCATCTTCTGCCCGTATGCATTGGATAGGTTTTCGATGTGTAATTCCTTTAACAGAAGAAAAACAATAACTCCACATAACAGTAATTATGGATTATTGGGTGGATAGAAGTAAATTTGGAAATTAGTACAATTAACTATAAGATAGAGTTTTGATGTGTAAGTAAGTTGAAATACCGAACGCCTCATATTCGAGCCATTATGCGTCATTATTGAAGTCGCGCTACACATCAACATAAATTACAAAATTTAATTAAATGCAAATGACTATTTTGAATACAAAATTTTATCTCCTCCTATTTTCGGTAGTTCTTATTACTTCCTGTGGCGGTAATGACAAATCAACCAAAGCAGAAAACACTACAGATGAACCAGAGGTAACTTTAAAAACAGATCCACAAATAGCCGAATATATACGTCATATTTTTCAGGATAAAAATGGAAATCTATGGTTTGGTACTAATGGCAATGGTGTAGCATACTATGATGGAGATAGTGTTTCTTATTTCTCCAATGCACAGGGATTTGATGGCCAACAAATTACAGGAATCACAGAAGATCCGGAGAAAAATATATGGTTCGCTACGGACCAGGGCGTTGTGAACTATGACTGGTCAGGTAATAATGAAGGCGGAAAACGGTTTACCAATTATACTGATCAACATTATTTCGGAGGCCAACGATTCTGGAGCATATTCGCTGACAGTAAAAGTAATATTTGGGCTGGTTCAGTAACAGGCATATTTCGATTTGATGGTGTAAACTGGGCGCCTTTTGAGCTCCCCTATCCTGAGGAAATGACAGGCGAATTCATCACCAGGGGGACTACCTGGTCTATATCAGAAGATAGGGCAGGCAATATGTGGTTTAGTACAAATGGTTATGGCGCCTTTAAATATGATGGCCAATCGTTTACCCATTATTCTAAAAAGGATGGGCTCACCGATAACAGCGTTGACATTATAATGGAAGATAGCAATGGAAATATATGGTTTGGAACAAGGCATGGAGGGGTAAGTCGATATGATGGCATGACCTTTACCAATTATACCGCGAATGATAGTATTGGCAACAATGAAGTTTGTATCATTTATGAAGATAAGGACGGGAATATCTGGTTTAGCTCTGAAGGTTTTGGTGTATATCGCTACAATGGAGAATCCTTTACCAATTACAGTCAAAAGCAAGGTCTCGATGTTAGGGCAGTACAAACTATTTTTGAAGATAAACAAGGTCGGTTTTGGGTTGGTGGCGGAGGTGGACTGTATCGATACGACCTGTCTGCCGAACAGGCAGGTGGTAAATCCTTTTTTAATGTTACAAAAAATGGACCCTGGAAATAATAGACTAGAGAATACGAACGCATAATCGGTAGGCTGCCCCGCCAGTAATCCCGATGGATATCGGGGCTGACGAGGAGAATCTCTCTTTCGCATTCGGCCCAAAGTAATGGTGGTTCCATAGATAAGGCTTTGGGCCAGGGCCCATCCTCACCTAAATCTGCTCTTGTTTGCCCCGAATTTGGTTTTCATTTCATCCTTTTTTTTTTCGGATTCTGGAAGGGAATTATTGCCCAATAAGCAGGCCATGTTAAAATATGCCTTTCGGGTGATATTGAATAACCAAACTCAATGCAACTTTTATTCTTTTGCCCCTCCATATTGGTTGATGGTTTTCCGAGAACATCGCTATCAATTTTCCAGTTGTACCCCATTGTTTCATGAAGTTAGAACAGGTACTATTTTAATCTCTTCTAAATTCCGTCTCCCATTCCCGCACACATCATTTCTAATTAAATTTGTTATACTTTTGGCTGTCAATTATATGAAATGCTGAACAAACGATTACCTGCACAAATTTATACTCAGGGTAAACTCGACATCAAGCTATTTGTAAAACAACTTCACTTCATACCCAACATTTCATCAAAATTTTGAGTCGTAAGGAAAACCGAATATATTTTTTTTGACCATTTGTAAAGTATTGCTTTTGTCTCAGGCTATAAAAGATAAAGGTTCAAAACCTTGCGGGTAGTAATAAACATTGTATCTTAAGTATTTTGAAATGAAAAAAATGGCTGATACCAATAACCTGGCGAATGAAGATTTTAATAAATTGTCGCAGAAACATATGTTTGAATTATATGAACAAATGTTTGGCGAGGTGGGTACTGTAAATGTTTTACAAAAAACTTCTGAAGTCGTTAGTGAAGTTTTAAATGCAGAAAGAGCCACAATTTACATTGCAATTAAGGAAACCGAGGAATTAAAATCTGTTGCCTTTATTGGCAATGTTTCACAATCGATAATTATTCCCATCAACAATGCATCCCTGGCAGGATACTGCGCTCAGTCGAAGCGCTCATTTGTTGTACCTGATGCGTATGGGAACCTTAAATATCTGGATCCCGGGATTAAGTTTGATAAATCGTGGGATGAGGCGAATAAATTTCGCACCCGTGATGTTATTTGCACACCCGCTATCATTAAAGGAGAAGTAATGGGTGTTGTTCAGGCCATTAATAGCAAGGGAGATCCTTTTTACGAAACTGATATCCTCGCATTAGAAAACATTTCCCGGTTTATTGCATATGCGCTGTACCATGCATGCTTGTATGATGAACTGTCAACTTTAAAAGGCCTTGAGAAGGAAAAAGCAGAATTTATGCGGGTATTGGTTCATGAGCTAAGATCGCCGATAGCTACTTCAAAAATGCTACTTTCGACCATACTATTTACAATGAAAGAGGATACTCAAATCACTCCTGCACTTGGCAAGATCAGTAACCGGATGGATCAACTGTTATTACTTGTCGAAGACATCCTTCATATGTCCAGGATTAAATCCGGAAATCCTCTGGGTGATATAAATATTTTTGATCTTGCTGTTGAAACAAAAAGTACCTCTGAAAAATTCCTTGAAGAGGCTGAGGCAAAAGGATTGACTATGAAAGTTGAATTGCCACTTGATCCGGTTCGGGTTCGCATTGATATACATGGGTATCGATTGATATTATCAAATCTTATTTCCAACGGGGTTAAGTATACGGCAAGCGGATCGGTCGTTGTTACCCTGGGGCAAAATAATGAATGGGCTATTTTAAAAATAAAGGATACCGGAATGGGCATTCCAAAAAATGACGTAGCAAATTTATTCAAAGAATTCTTTCGGGCTACAAATGCACGTAACAGTAAAATAATGGGTACAGGTGTTGGATTGGCCGGGGTTAAAGAACTGGTAACCCGTTTTGGTGGAATACTGGAATTAAATACAGAAGAAAATAAAGGATCCGAGTTTATCGTACGTCTGCCACTATTCAGTAAACAGGAAGACTTGAAATAGGCTAGATTTAGTTTTTCGGTTTTTCTTTGGATATGAGCCTAATTATTTAGAAATTTGTTACAGAAAAATATGTTTGACCTAAATTCAATTAAAACATAATAAATAATTCACCTTTTAAAAAGTATACAAATGAACGTAAAAAAAATCTTAGTTGTTGATGATGATGTTGACATTATCAATGCAATCAGTACCATCCTCAAAAGTGAGGGATATTTTGTGATAACTGCCAATGACAAGAAAGAGGGTCTGAAGTTAGCAAAAGCTTCAGTGCCGGATTTGGCAATTCTTGATGTGATGATGACCACGCATTATGAAGGGTTTGAATTAGCCGAAGACCTGGTTAATGATCCGGTATGCAAAAACATCCCCATACTGATGCATACCTCCATTGAAGTGCTTATTACAAGTGAAACAAGCGTAAGGGACATGGCAAGGGAATTCCGGCAGGATCCTAAATACAGGGAATTACAGGTTATTTTATTGAAAAACATCGATTCAGGCGAAGCGGGAATTGATTATAGAACTGAGGACGGAAAAGCAGTTTGGGTTCCTGTTAGTGGTTTCCTGAAAAAGCCGGTAGAGCCGGGGAAACTACTTCAGGAGATTAAATCATTGCTGGCTAATTAATGGCAATTTAACATAAAAATGAGCCACTAAACTGAGATCAATATAATTAGGGATATCCGATTTACAAATATCCATTGGTTTAAAAATTCTTTAACCGATGTGATCAGCAATGGAGAATGATGGTTTAGCTATTCTTTGGTACTCAATCCTGACGGATGTTTAAAGTGTTTACTACGCAGCTTTCCATATCTCCTACAGTTAATACAAATTCCTGTTTTACTTTAATTCCGTTGGAATATTCTGCTGGTTTCCAGTCTGGCATATTGTAAATTGCGTGCAATAATAATTCATCTGTTTTTTCATCTTCCGAAGTCCAGAATACAGAGGGATTGATTACATGCCCTTCTTCATCAATGGTAAATTTTACTGCAGCTAACTGGTATTTATCGAAAATGCCATCGGGAATTTTATCAATAGCATTCTCCTTTAAGTATTGTTTCAATTGTTGTTGCCCGCCAGGATATACGGCTTCGTTTTCAGGATCGACCGTAAACGTAAATTTGATCTCCTTAATATCGTTATGTGTTAATGTGTTGTCGGGTATGTACAGAACTTTAACCGAAATATCCGTTCCCAGGTCTGCCATATTCATGATGTCTTTTTGTTCCTGGCTAAGGGTCATATTTTCACTCATGGTTTGTAATATCTTTCCATTATTGCTTGTCCTTACTTCCACTGAAATATATTCTTTTATCCAGGATGGTTTATAATTTTCATTAAGGTCCACCAAAGTTTGGGCTTCCTTTAATTTTTCTTTTGTAATCGAAAGTGGCGGATAATTTACATACACATCATAGTTTAGCTCATCGGTTAAATTCTCCTGTGAAGAACCAAGATGAAGAAAAGAAAAGGCAATAAAAAGAAGTACAAACAGCTTATTCTGGATATTTTTCATAGTGCTAATTTAGTATTAGTTTAAATAATAATACGCAAATATCTAGATAATAGTATGTAACTATAATCAACTTAACTATAAAATGGTCCGGTTAAAATCGGGGAATAACACTAACAGAAAGGCGATAAAGGTGTTTTTTTTTCAGGAATAAACTACAGATGGCTCTTATGTTTTTGAGCTATTGATAGAATTATAGAAGTGATATACTAACGTTCTTGAGCGTTTTCAACTCAAATCAAGCCCTTCTCTTCCAGCCTTTCCTTAGCTTGTTCATGCCTTTCCCGGAAACTGGTTTTCATTTCCTCCAGAATTTTATTGAATTCGGGGAGTTGGCTGATGTTATCAAAGAAGGGGTCGATATCGAGGAAAAGAATTATCCAGTAAAAATAATTGTCCTGTTTAGCAAATAACTTCAATTGTTCCAGTGCCGCTGCCGTATCACCGGTATAGGAATAGTAGGCAGCCATGTTCATGTGTTTATAAATGGATTCATTGTATTCGGCCCACTGCTTATAATCTTTGAGCAATTTTTCAGATTTATCTACCTCTCCTATTTCAGCATAAACCAGTGCAATTTTTGAATCTTCGCTGCGGTACATATCCAGGTTGTACGTTTCCCTGATGTAGATGAATTTTTTGTAATACTGGTAGGCACACTCCCAATCACGTTGATAATAACAAATTTTTCCCACCTCTTGCATGATGTCCAAACGACTGGAATCTTTCTTTAGTGCTGCAATTAAAAGTTCCCTGGTCTGTTGAAAATCCATGGTTCGCGCCAGAAAGATGTATGCCCTCAGGTACTCCGAATACAAGTTTTCGGGATAATAATCAAGTGATTTATTGATGTACATTTCAGCCTCATCCACAAAGCCCGATTGAACAAATGCATTGCTTACGTGCAAATAAATAAAACTTGTGGCCACCGAATCGTGAGCAGCAATATCCAATTGAATTCCTAAAAGCGCATACTCCAGGTACTTTTCCGTATCGGGCATATGGTTGACATAAAAATCAGAAAGCATGTTTATAACCAGGCTTGAATTCGGATTATATTTCAGTGCTTTTTCCAGGTAAGGCAAGGCCTGCTCATTCTCTCCGGCATTCATAAACGACATGGCTTTTGCGATTAAAGCCTGTGCAAGTTTCGAATCCAGTAGCAAAGCCTTGTCGGCATAATAACCAATTTGCTCAGAGTATTGTTTTTCGGCCGGGAGCAGGTCCAGGTAATAGTAGGCCATAGCGATATCGGCATATGCCCGTGCAAATGTATTGTCGCGTTCGATGGCCTTTTTAAACCAAACAATAGATTCTTCCAGGCTTTCGGCGTTACCCTTAAAAAACAAGTCGAGGCCCTTTAAGAAATGGTCGTAGGCTATGGGATCATCTGTAGGGATTTTCTCAATCAGTTTTTCTTCTTCAGGAGTAATGATGACCTTAATTTTACCGGCGATAATCTTAGCAACTTCCATTTGCAATTTAAAAATATCCTTTACTTCCCTGTCGTATTGCTCTGCCCATAAATGCCTGTCGCCAGGAGCTTCAATCAATTGAATATTGAGTAAGATTTGATCACCAATTTTCTGACCGCTGCCTTCAACAATATAAGAGACATTCAATTCCTCTGCAATTTCTGAAATGGTCTTTGGGTTGTTTCTGTACTTTTCCACAGATGTACGGCTGATCACCCTTATGTTTTCAATTTTTTGTAGGTTATTCAATATGGATTCCATCAAACCATTGATGATATAGACATTGGATGAATCATCGCTATCGTTGATAAAGGGTAAAACCGCGATCGATTTTTTGGTAATTGTTGCATCGGCTGTTGAACTTGTGGACGTTCCTCTTTCGAAGATATTTGTGATGGATATCAGCCAGGCCACAAGAATAGCAAGTAAAATGATAAGTACCCATTTGATCTGTGCCCATTTCCCTTTCGTCTTCACACCTTTATTACCAGCTGTGGTGCCATTTTTTACCTTACCTTCAACCTGATGCCTTTCAGGAACCAGCAGACCAGGATTAGCGATGGCAAACACTTCCATAGCTTTGTCAACATTCATTAGCTCAAATGTCCCCATGGAAGTAGTTTGAATTCCCGACTGATTCTTAACTTCGTCGTAAACCTTTTCGGAGATAAAAACACTCCCGGCCGCTGCCAGAGATTCGATCCTTGAAGCAACATTTACACCATCACCTATGATGTCGTCTTCAGTAAAAATAATATCACCTGTATGAATTCCTATTCTAACAGGAATCTGAGGTTCCTGCCTGAAGGCCAGTTGAAGCGCAACTCCACACCTCACCGCATCGATAGCACTGTTAAACGTACTCAACGTTCCATCTCCAAAGTATTGCAGAATTTTACCCCTGTGTTTTTTGGTAATCGCATTGAACACTTCACGATGCCGGGCCCTGACTCCGACAGCCTTCTTCTCGTCCTGCTGCATCAGTGCAGTGTAGCCCTGGATGTCCGTAAACATGATAGCAGCCAACTGGTGAGCATGTTCCGGATGATCCATTTGAATGGAATCACTTTCAGGTTCCTCTCTTTTACCAACTTCCCCGGGTGGATATCCATACTCCTCCCTGAAGCATTTAATGAAGTAGGAGGCGCTGCTAAAACCAACCATGTATGCTATTTCGGAAACAGTATACGAATCGTTTCTCAGAATCTCCATGGCCTGTTTCAGACGTGCCTGCCTGATAAACTGGCTGGCTGAGAGATCTGTAAGCTTTTTTATTTTCCGCAGGAGGTTGGATCGGCTCATGCCAATTTCGTGGGCAAGTTCAGAAACACCAAACTGCTCATCGGAAATATGCTCCTCTATAATTTCAGTAGCTTTTAAAAGGAATTCGTTTTTGGTTGAGTGAGCATCCGGCATTTCACAAAATTTGAATCGAAAGTAGTATTTTTTCGGGAACGATACTAAACTGGATATAAAAACACCAATTGAAATCTATTTTTTTCATAGAAAAAGAACCCCCTTCTGCCACAAGGTTTTCCTTTCTGTTTAACCCCATCTGCGCCATAATTTACACACATGCGCCATAATTGCTATCCCTGACGCAAACTTTACATCAATTGAAACATAGCTGTTTAGCTATGCCGCGCTGTTTGTCGGTACTTTGTTTTATCAAATTTATTGTCAAATTCAAAAGAAATAATTATGAAAACGCGAGTGAATTTTTTAGACAACTTAAGAACATTTTTAATCTTTCTTGTAATAATATTACATGCAGGAATTGTTTATGAACCTATTCTGGAAAACATTTGGATTGTCAGCGACCCGGTTAAGAACAGTTCAATAGGATTAATTAGGATGTACCTTGACCTTTTTATTATGGCTACGATGTTCTTCATATCAGGGTATTTCATCCGCATTTCTGTTCAAAACAAAAGTACCCTGGAATTTATTTCATCCAAATTCAAAAGAATCATGATTCCATGGATTGTTGCCGTGTTCACATTGATACCTGCTTACAAGTACATTTTTCTGTTGTCCAGGGGTATGCTGCAGGAAGAATGGTATTCATATTTTCACCTGTTTCAAAAGGCGGGTAGCGATTTATCATTCTTTGCAGACAATCCCACACAAAGTTGGTTGTGGTTTTTACCCGTTTTATTCATATTTCAAATCTTGTATCTCGGCTTATCCAAAACCAAACTGCTTTCCCTCAAAATTTCATTGAAAACCGGTGTAGTACTAACACTTATCATAGGCCTTGTTTATAGCTTGGTTATTTCAAAACTGAATATAACAGGTTGGTTCAATTCACCCATATTACATTTTCAAAGAGAGAGGCTGTTGGTCTATTTCATGGTCTTTCTCCTGGGCGCTTTATGTAGCAAACTCAATGTATTTGAAACAGAAAAGAGAAACAGGAAGTTCTTTATTGTATCCAATGTAGTGCTGACAGCCTCAATAAGTATTTTTACTGTGGTTGCCTTGAATTTATTTTTCAATATGATTGATCCTGGTAGAAATTACTATTTTATTTCTGCTAACATTGATTTAATTGCATATTATTTAACAGCCCTTTTAACGATGTTAAGCTTATTGCAAATTCTCATCTACACATTCCGGTTTAACTTCAATAAAAGCAACAGTCTTATGATTGAACTGAATAAAAATTCGTATGCCGTTTATATCATACACATTATAGTTATGGGTCTGATTGCACTCGTATTGATAAACGTGAATATCCCTGCATTCTTCAAATACCTCATCCTTACCACCCTTACTTTTGTGGCGTCCAACATCATTGCATCCGCTTACAGCAGACTATTTAAAAAACTCTTTTCGAAGGATATAATAAGAATTGCCATTCCGGTGGTAGCAACAGTGCTTGCAATTGTTGTTTATGTAAAGCAGGCAAACCCATCGGTAAATCAAGCACAGGAGCCTGTCTCGCAAACCGAAATTACATCCACCGAAGTAGGGTTACAGATGGCAGCAATGCAAGGAAATTTAGGGGCTGTTAAACAACACATTAAAGCAGGATCAGACCTGGATGAACCAGAACCAGCAGGTGGTTCCAGCCCATTGATCACCGCCGCAGTTTTTGGACAAACTGAAGCTGCCATACTATTGATACAGGCTGGTGCTGATGTGAATTTCAAAAACAATGAGGGATCAACCCCACTTCATACTGCAGCATTTTTCTGTCGCATCGAAATCGTTAAATCCCTGCTGGCTAACGGAGCCGATAAAACCATAAAGAATAATGCCGGGTCAATTGCCCTGGAATCAGTAGCCGGCCCATACGAGGAAGTGAAGGGAATTTACGATTACTTTGAAAATACGCTGGGACCATTGGGCTTCAACCTGGATCATGAGGAGATCAAGAAATTCCGCCCTGAAATTGCAGATATCCTCGAATAAAAATAACTTTGTAAAAACAAAACTATATAACCCATTTGCAAAATGAAAATCTCAGATATCCAAAACAAAACTGCTAAACCAGCACTTTATGAAAAAGGCAATGCAATAATGTGGACCGACGAACACATTTCGAAACAATTGCTCCAAATTCATCTGAACCCACAGGTTGATCTTGCCAGCCGCAAAACAAAAACCATCACAAACACCGCAGAATGGATTTTGGCAAATACTGATAAGGATCAACTCAATATTCTCGATTTGGGTTGCGGGCCAGGACTTTATTCAGAATTACTGGCTACAAAAGGCCATAGTGTAACAGGTGTTGATTTCTCGGCAAATTCAATAGACTATGCAAAAAATGAGGCAGCAAAGAAAAATCTCAATATCACGTACATAAAGGAAAGCTATTTTAATCTCGACCTGGAGGAAAACAGCTTTGACCTGGTAATATTGATTTTCACAGATTTTGGTGTTTTGTTACCGGCAGAAAGAGTAAAGTTGCTAAAAACCATTAATAAGGTGCTTAAACCTGGAGGCCGTTTCATATTTGATGTTTTAAGTGATAAAAACATCAAAGTCAAACTCAGCCCGAGAAGTTGGGACATTTCGATGCAGGGATTTTGGAAAAATGAACCTTACCTTGTTCTTTCAGAATCCTTCCTTTACGAGGAAAATAAGGTAATTCTATACCAGCACATGGTTATCGACGAAAATGAGGAGAGTAAAATATACAGGTTCTGGACGCATTTCTTTTCTCATTCCGATCTAACCAAAATCTTACTGGAAAATAAGTTCACAGATTTAAGTTTCTATGAAGATGTGCTCCCCGAAGGAGATTCTTGGAATGGTGAAAATGTAACTTTTTGTATGGCAAAGAAAAGATAAAACCTTAATGGAGTGACTTAAAAGTTTTCTCGGACTGTTCTGTGCAAAAGCATCAATTAGAAAAGTCAAACAACTAGGAAAAGCATCTTACATCTTCTAACAAAACCCAAACTAATGTATACTTTACTTGTCTTTTTGTATGGTTTATTTATCTTTGTGTCGTCATTTATTTACATTTAGTAAAATTAATTATACAAACAAACACTTATTATGTCTTACGAAGAAAAAGAAAACATCGTTAACATCTTCAGCTCCCTTTTCATTTCAATTGGCTATGCAATAATTATTTATCAAAAACACCTTCAAGGCCAATTCGACCTTACAACGGACTTTAGCACATGGGGAATTATTTTCCTTATATTTATGGGTGTTTCGATAGTTGCACGGATCATTATCTACATTATTTTCCACATCATTAATACCATTGCAACCGGTAAAGAAGAAAAAGAAGTTTCGGATGAACGTGGCAAGTTGATCAAATTAAAAGCTACAAGAAATACCTACTATGCTTTTTCCGCCGGAATTATGTTGGCTATTATTGCACTTGCAATTGGGATGCCTGTATATGGAATTTTCATTGCATTCATTGTAAGTTCAGTAATTTCAGAACTCATCGACAACGGTTCACAAATTTATTATAACCGGAAAGGAGTATAACATGGCAAAGAGCTTCATACAAAATAGTATTCGAAGGTTAAGGTTCAATGCTGATGAAATGACCCAGCAACAATTGGCCGATGAAATAGGTGTATCGCGTCAAACCATCGTAGCCATCGAAAAGGGGAACTACTCGCCTTCACTGGTCCTGGCCTTTCGAATTGCTCATATATTTAACACACCTTTAGAAGAAGTATTCTCCTACGATCCTGAAGATGATATTTCCAAAATATAAAACAAAATTATAATGAATGCTATAAAATCGGAAACGGTAAAATTAAAAGCCAAAAGGACCTTTATTAAAAAAGGGACCTGCTCCCGCACGTTTTTTTATTTATTAAATCGCGAATTCGGTTACCCAAAAGACATGGAAGAGCAGGCTAGCGATCCACTTGCCGGTGGAATAGTCCAGCAGGGTTACCAATGCGGAATGCTTTGGGGCGCATCGCTGGCTGTTGGTGCAGAATCCTTTAGAAGGAGTGAAAACACCGATCAGGCAATTGCATTAACTATTAATGCAACACAACATGTTATGAAATCATTTACAAACCGAACCGGAACCATCGAATGTGAGGAAATAACCAAAACTGATTTTAACAATAAATGGAGTTTTACAAAGTATATGCTGTCGGGAAAATTTGTGGCGTGTTTTGCACTCACAGGCAAATGGGCCCCGGAGGCAATCAAAGCAGCAAATGAAGGATTGTCCCTTGAAAAAAGTGAGTTGCCACAACAATGCAAAAGTTGTGCTTCTGAAGTTGTAAAAAAAATGGGTGGAACTGAGGAGGAAGTGGCAATGGTTGCCGGATTTGCGGGAGGCCTTGGCTTAAGCGGAAATGGCTGCGGAGCCCTGGCTGCTGCTATATGGAAGACTATTCTTGAATTGATTAAAACTGATGGCTGGAAGTACTCAATGTCCGAACCTGTTACCGAAAAGATACTGAAGAAATTTTACGAAACAACAGATTATGAAATGGAATGCAGTAAAATATGTGGGCAGCGTTTTAAATCCATTGATGAACATACTGAATTTATAAAAAATGGTGGCTGTCAGAAATTGATTAATGTACTTGCACAGTCATAATATTGCCCCTCAAGTAAAAATAGGTGACATTCTGTGATATTTGACCTTCAATCAGACGATCAAAACAATTCCATTACCTCTTTCTTCACAAACGAAATGGCTTTGTCGATTTGCTTGTTGCCATCGAGCATATTTAGCTCAACCAATTTTGAAGCAACGCTGAGTGCTGTGGCGTCCGCTGGTATGTCTTTCGCCGATTTATTGATCATCTGAATTACCGTTTCTTTGGCAGATTTTACCATTTCCCAGGCTTCAACAGATACGTAAATCTGCTGGGCAAGGTTGTGTTCAAACTCTTCACGTACAGTTCGCAACAAATGACGCTGGTATTGGTTCGTATCCATTTCGCTGGAGTCTATTCGAAGAACCAATTGCTGTGGTGAAATGCGTTCGAGCAAAAGCACAATTCTTTCGTAGGCCTGCAACCTGATTTGAATTGTTTTTTCGGATATTTTGCCTTTCGAAGCAATCCTACTTTTTTCTGATTCTGCTTTTAAAAAGTATTTGATAAGCAGAACAGCACAAAGTAAAACTATAACTGCCGGTAAGGTGTATTTTAAAATTTCCAGAAATTCAGTCATGAGCTATGTCGTTTAAAGTTAATGGATAAATGTTATGAATAGTTCTTCTAATCCTGCTTTTCACACCACAATCTATGTTTTGGCCTTGATAATTTGGAAACTACATTATTCCACCACCAGATTTCAAAATTAGTAAGAAAAATCCAAAGGTTAAAACAATTTTGATTTAGGAGAAATTTATACTTTTGCCGTCCTTTTATAATCGTCAGGAGAAAAACAGTATATATGAATCAAGAGCATTTATCAGACCGGATTAAGAAATTGTCAGAATCGGCAACCCTTGCTATGACACGTAAAAGCAGGCAGCTTAAGGAAGAAGGAAAAGATGTTATTAACTTAAGCATCGGTGAACCCGACTTCAACACACCTGAAAGCATTAAGGATGCAGCTATCGAAGCGATTAATCAAAACATAACCCATTACCCGCCAGTTTCGGGCTACAATACATTGCGTCAAGCTGTTAGTGATAAATTCAAAAAAGAGAATGATCTTGACTATGCTCCCAACCAGGTTGTGGTTTCAAACGGTGCAAAACAATCTATCACAAATACTATAATGTGCCTTGTAAATCATGGCGATGAGGTTTTGATCCCCAGCCCATACTGGGTTTCGTACCCCGAAATGGTAAAACTTGCCGGGGGAACCCCAGTGTTTATTGATTCGGGTATTGAAAGCGATTTTAAAGTTACCCCTGAGCAGGTTAAAAATTATATTACTGACAAAACCAAAGTTTTTATATTCAGCTCACCCTGCAACCCATCAGGATCAGTTTACAGTAAGGAAGAACTCAAAGGCCTTGCCGAAGTACTGGCACAAAAAAAGGATCTTTTCGTGATTTCCGACGAAATTTATGAGCACATCAATTTTAATGGCCGCCACGAAAGCATTGCCCAATTCAATGCTATTAAGGACAGGGTAATCACAGTTAACGGAGTATCCAAAAGTTTTGCCATGACAGGATGGCGTATTGGTTATGCCGGAGCACCTCTGTTCCTTTCCAATGCTATGAATACATTACAGGGGCAATATACATCAGGGCCATGTTCGATTTCTCAAATGGCCGCACTTAAAGCATTAAAATCCAATCCGGCCACCATGGATGAAATGGTTGAAATGAAGAAGGCCTTTACTGAAAGAAGAAACTTAGCACTCAACTTACTCAATGAAGTACCAGGGATAAAAACAAATGTACCAGAGGGTGCTTTTTACATTTTTCCGGATGTTTCGTATTACTACGGAAAAAGTGATGGTAAAAACACTATCAAAGATGGCTATGACTTATGTCTTTACCTGCTGGAAAAAGTATTTGTTGCCCTTGTTCCAGGTGCTGCATTCGGTTGCGAAAAACACATCCGCATTTCCTATGCCACATCAATGCACGACCTCACTAGAGCTATCAACCGAATTAAAGAAGCGCTATCACAATTGCGCTAGATAAATATTAGTTTACGGACAAAATCATTTTTTCTAATAGATTATTCCGGACTAATATTATCAGTTTTTAACTGCTTTCGTTAACTCGAATGCCTTACTTTTTCAATGTTTAAAGATTGAACCTGGATTTACAAGTGAAAATCTTGAAATCCGCACATTTATAACTAATCCCTATCTTTGCCGCAAATTAAAAAAACGCAAGCTATGTTCCCGAAGGAGGAAATTTTAGAGCTTTTCAAAGAATTTGAGCGAAAGAATATATTAATCATTGGTGATGTGATGATTGATGCTTATTTATGGGGAAATGTTGAAAGGATTTCTCCGGAAGCACCGGTTCCTATAGTAGCAGTTACAAAAAGGGCCAGCAGACTTGGCGGCGCAGCAAATGTTGCCCTCAATGTTAAAGCCATGGGAGCCACACCTGTTTTATGCACAGTTATCGGGCAGGATGAAAAAGCCGATACTTTTATGGAATTGATGCATAAAAGACAAATGGCAACTGGAGGAATTTTAAGAAGCAAGAACCGACTGACCACCACCAAATTCCGCGTCATTGGAAACAACACCCAGATGTTGAGAGTAGATGAGGAAATTGATAATCCTTTGACCAATGAAGATCATCTTACCTTTCTCCACCAGATTGAAAACATTTTCAAGGAATATACTATTGATGGCATTATTTTCCAGGATTACGACAAAGGTGTCGTCACACCATCATTGATACAAGAGATTAACAAACTCGCAGGTCGTCATAACATCCCAATCGTTGTTGATCCAAAAAAACGCAACTTCCATAATTACAAAAACCTAAAATTATTTAAACCTAACCTGAAGGAACTAAGGGAAGGTCTTGGTACTGATTTCGAAAATACCGACATCGAAAACCTTCGAAAGGCCGTCCGCAAGGTTCATGATCTTCAGGACATCGAAATCGTACTGGCAACTTTATCTGAAGAGGGTGTTTTTATCAGCAGAAAAATTGATAACTCAACCTTTGAAGAGTATAAGCTTCCTGCCCATATCAGGTCAATTGCTGACGTATCAGGTGCCGGCGATACCCTTGTTAGTGTTGCAACCTTGTGTCTTGCACAGAATCTTGACATTAGAAGCATTGCAGCAATTAGTAACCTGGCCGGGGGACAAGTGTGCGAAAGTGTGGGTGTTGTGCCGATTGATCGTGACAAACTAAAAAAAGAACTTTCAGAATTTGAAAAGTGAACGCAAGACAGCCAGGAAAGCTGATGTAAGGCAAATGTTCGATAGCATCGCGCCACGATATGATTTCCTGAATCATTTTCTTTCGCTTGGTATCGACCGCCTGTGGCGCAGGAGAGCGATAAAAATAATCAAAAGGCACAAGCACAGCAAAATCCTTGATATTGCTACCGGTACAGGAGATATGGCCATTTTAGCTTCGAAGCTTAAACCTGATTTAATTGCTGGTGTGGATATTTCAAGCGAAATGATCAACTTTCAGAGAAAAAAACTTGCAAAAAGAAAGTTGGAAAATTTAATAAAACCCCGGGTTGCTGATGGTGAAGAACTCCCCTTCGATACGGATACATTTGATGTTGTAATGACAGCTTTTGGCGTACGCAATTTTGAAAACCTCGAAAAAGGCCTTATCGAAATGCATCGTGTACTGAATGCAAATGGAATGGCAGTAATATTGGAATTCTCAAGCCCTCAGAAATCACCATTTAAACAATTGTACAATTTTTATTTCACAAAAATTCTGCCTCGTGTTGGCAAAATTGTATCGAAAGATATGAAGGCTTATACCTATCTTCCTGATTCGGTTAGCACTTTTCCCTCAGGTAATGATTTTAGTAAATTACTTGAAAATGCAGGATTTAAAAACACGAAGTGTGTTTCTCTTAGCTTTGGTATAGCATCTATTTACACAGGAGAAAAGTAATGGGGTATTGGAACTATGGAGTGATGTGGAAATGTACTTTGATTGAATAATTGTATGCAAGAATGCATGAATAGAATAATGTTGGAGTATTGAATAAATGAACAAGGAACAGTTAATGACTGAAAACTGAGAACTAAAGATTGTGGACTGCCGAATGCAAAGTACTGACTGCCTACTTTCTTCCACAAAAATCACTACCTCACCAAATAAAAATTAATTAAGCTCGTTATCTCACTGAATTTGTAAAAACTAAATCGATTGAAGAAGTCAGGGCTTTCTGTTGTTGTTTTCATTTCACTTTTCATCGTAGCTTTTTCCTCGTATGCGCAAGTAAATAAGGTACCAAACCTTAAGCTTTACGATTATAAACCTGTACATTTCGGGTTTATTATCGCTGCCAACCAGATGAACTTTGTTATTGAGACAAAAGATAACCTTCACCAGATGTATTTTAAGGGCAAACAACTTCCCCAGGCTGATCTTCCTATTTACCCCGTAGACTCCGCAATGATTTACGGAATTGACTCGGACCCAACCATTGGTTTTTCTGTTGGAATTGTGGGCGACCTGAGACTTGGTAATTACTTTAACTTCAGGTTTGTTCCGACCTTGTCATTTGGTAGCCGGATATTAAACTATGACCTCAGATTATACCAGGATACTGATACTGTTTCATTTGTTTCCCAACAAAAAGTAAATTCCACATTCGTTGAGTTCCCGTTTTTTCTAAAATACAAATCGAAACGGGTTTACAATATGAGGGCCTATGTTTTTGGTGGAATGAAATTTAGCTTCGACCTGGCCTCACAAGCAAATAAACTAGAAGAAGATAATTATGAACCTAAACTATACCGTACTGACACCTACGGCGTATTGGGCGCAGGGCTTGATTTCTATATGAACTGGTTTAAGTTTGGTATTGAGTTCAGCATGTCGTACGGCCTTAGGGATATACTATTGAGGGAAGACAACATTTACACAGATGGCATCGAAAGCTTACGCTCCAAAATATTTATGCTTACTTTTACCTTCGAATAAGTCGTATCATCTGGCCTAAGGCAAAACAAATGAAACTATAATGACAAACAAACCAGACTCCGATGATCTTTTTAAGCTAATTATCTTGAAGGGCTCCCTGAAGCAGGAAGTTTATTCTAATACCTACAATACATTTAGTAAGTTTAAATCAGTAATTAAAGAAATCGTTAAAGAGTACCAGGCGAGCGACCATCAGACAGGTAAGCCCATACCTTTCGAATACAGAAACCGTGGTGAATTTGAAGTGGAGCTGAAGTTCGCTGGTGACATCCTGATCTTTATGATGCACACCAATGTATTTGAATTTCCACGTGACCATGAAGTGTGCAAAATGCCTTATATTCAGGAAGACAAGAGCCGCTCTTATTGTGGCATCATAAACATTTATAACTTCCTGGGTGATTCGTTTAAGTATAAAAGAGTCAACGATGCCGGATACCTTATCGGGCGGATTTTCATCAATAAAGACAAGCACTATTTCATTGAAGGAAAACGCGAAATAGGATTCCTTTATCAAAATTTTTCCAATGCACTCATGGACAATGAAGCAGCCCGGAAGATCATCCGTTCGTCCATCAGGTACACCCTTAATTTTGATTTATTGACACCGCCATACGAACAGGTGAAAATTGTTAGCGTTCACGAAATTCAGGCCACCATCGACAATATGAAAATCAAAACCGGTAAACGGCTGGGATTTAAATTCCAGGCCGATCATGATGATGAAGACAAACCCGAAGTTCCTGCCAAGGATTAGAAAATAATCTTAATCCTGAATAATTATCTTTTCGACAACTACCGATTTCTCAGTAAATATTTTTACAAAATAAATTCCTCCTGGCATTTCTTCCAGGTGTAGATGCATTGATCCTCCACAATTTAACCCATCATCAATGGTCATAACTATATTTCCTGAAGTATTTAAGATCTGGATGAGCCTTACATCACTTATCCAGTTATTATAAACCAGTGTAAATGTTCCTATGGACGGATTTGGAAAAATCGTAATATCCGGCCTAAAACTATCTTCAATTTTGTTGGGCACCAGGCTGGCACTTTTGATGGATGAAAATCCATGCACACTAAAATTACCCTGGTCCGGCATATCAGGATCAAACTCAACCTGAATATCAAATTCTTCGTCTACCCCAGGCCTGAAAACTTTAAAGTTTAATGCCTCGCCCATAATAAATCCATCTGCGACTTCAGTGGATTCGTCATCAGCAAAGGCAATCAGAACATCACTTTCAAGGGTTACGGTAAGTTCAATCAAGCCAGCACAAAAACCGCCTTCAGTAAAAACACCAATCACATCAGCCGGGTATAATCCGGCATCTTCCATTACGTTTTGAGCCAGGGAAATGACATGAGAAACAGGTGTACCCGAAACATCATTCCAGGGAGTGCTGATCGGAATTTGTGTTGAAAATCCCGGAACATAATTATTTTCCAGGCAATCAGGATAGGTAAATCCCGTGGATTCACCAACCAAAATCCAATAGGACTGGCCTGGCACCAGGTGGGTTAGTGTTACGATGTTGAAATCAGGCCAAAATAATTTGATGCCAGCCACTTCCTTCACTGCGATTATTTCCGGCATGGTATTGAATAATTCAGGAATAGAAGTTTCGCAAGGAGTTAAAACAGGAACCTGATTCCAACCCTGATTTAAACTTATTTGAAGGTCATCTGCTAAATAACCTTCCATTGTTAGCTCAAGGTTTTCTTCCACCTTAACAGAGTAACCCTCCTGAACATCCCATTGGCCAAGAGTATTAACCCCTCCTGCCGGGTAATAATATGCTGTAGTTGATTGTAAGATGGTAAAATCGGAACCAAATTGTGAAAAGATTTCTTCCACCTGATCAACAAAAGGAACAACATAACTTGAAATACCACTCCACCCCTGAGGAATATAAAGCATCTGGATTACCGGGTTGTAGGCTTCCAGGCTGTTGATCTGGGATAAACCATTGGTATAAAATCTACCATCAAAGTTGGGCATAGTTTCGCTATAAGTAACCTGTGCATGTACTTCAACAGAACCCTGCTGAATAAAAACTTTCCAGATAAAAAGTTCAGCCTCATCAAAACCATCTTTTTCAGGTGTAAACGAATCATTTCCAAAAGCCGTCAACACAATATCATCACCAAGCCACTGAACGGCCCCACCACATTTTTCAGATTGGCTATCATCCAAATAAAAGACACCAACAAAATCACCAGGTTGAAGGGGATTATCATCAAACTGCGGATTTGAACTCAATGGAACGGAGATGCTGTGGGTATTTGGTGAATTAATGATATCCCAACCAGGAGGTAATTGGGTATCAATTTCCAGGTTAAAATCTACGATTGTATAATCGCTTCCGCTATTTACCTCAATACCACTTACAGACTGGGTTATAAAGCCAGCTTTTCCACAACTAACCTCATAAATCCCAGCTGGTACTTCCGAAATCAAATAATTAATATCTTCTGAAATACCTGCATCAGAATATGCTGAAAAGGTTTGGGTACCATCCGTAATAGTCAGCTCAGCACCTTCAAGAAAACCAGAGGATACATTAGACTTAACTGCACCAGCAATGGTACCTACTTCCATTACCGGGGATACTGTAATATGATAATCCTGTCCACTGTTATTATCCCAACTCCCATCATCATAATGAATTACAAAATCGATCACCGTAACTTCCTGGGCCGGAAGGTTAAAGGGTCCAAGCTGTATCTCAAGCTGACTTTGACCATTCGGCCCATCCATTGGAGACTCAACAGCAGGGCCACCGCCTCCAAATAAGTTACTACCGGGAGGCCAGTAGACTGCATCAGGACTATTCCATCCATTTACACCCCAATGAAGCTTTGCACCAACAGTTGCCTGGTTCACTGTAATGGTTACAATTTCTTGCTGTGATGGCTGCGCTGGAAGCCATTGCACACCTTCATTTCCACCAGGGCCGATGTTGATGATATAATCCTGTCCGTTGTTGTTGTCCCAGGTATCGTCGTCGTAATGAATAACGAAGCCGATGGAGTAAACATCCTGGGCCGGATTATTAAAAGGACCAATCTGAATGATCAGCTGATTCTGTGCATTGGGTCCGTCAAAAGGGGTTTCCACAGCAGACCCGGTTCCGTTTACCAAGTAAGAACCATCTGGCCAATACTCTTCAATGGGCTGGTTGAAACCATTTACTCCCCAATGCAATTTTGCACCCTGGGTTGCATTCTCAACAACTATAGTAATTATATCTTCGTTATCCGGTTCTTCGGGTGTCCACGAAATATTTCCCTGACTGCCTGGTGAATCGGTACCCACATAAACATGCTGGATGGGAGATTTGAAAGTATTGCCTGAATTATCCGAGGCTTCCACGTAATAGTCAACCAGTGTATCCGACAATCCGCTAATTTCAGCCCAATACTGGTAGGCGATGTATTCGGGCATAATAAAAAAGTCGATATCAGGATTGTTGGTCACATTGCCCGCCGGAAATAACCTGTTTTCCATTTGCAATGTTTCCCATTCACCTACCCCATTTCCACCGCTATATGTATCATTTGCATAATCATCAATTGGGTTGACACCATCCTCATCTACACGGTATTTTAAAACTACATTCTGTAAACCCGATACATCATAAGCAAAAGTCCAAACCGTAAAATCGCTTGAATTTTGATGCTGCTGATATCCATAAGTAGGTCCAAATCCAATTCCTCCCGGATTGTAAGGATATCGTTGGGGAATAAAAACAGAAGGTGGTGTATCATCAGTGCCTGCATTTTCACTGATCACTTCATCAGCAAAACCAACTGCAAGGTTGGTTGCAAGGGTTTGCTTGACCTCCATATCGAGTGAAGTCCCATAATACATGTATCCGCTTGTATATCCCGGCAAAAAATGGTACCAGGCCCTGGCAGCTTTTGGAGAAGAATTGTTTGGTTCGACAATATCCGAAATATTCAAACTCCCTGTTAAATCTTCGGCCATTTGCACATGATTTTCTGCCGCAACCAATACAGCCCAATTTCGGGCATCTTCAGTCCAACCATTGGGATCGAACTCATAGTTTTGCTTATACATCGGCCAAAACCAGTTGATAAACTGAGGATGGCCCCAATCGTTTGCTGCATTAACCCATGATCCATCCTCAACATGCACTACATCATCATCAGGTACAGGATTGTCCGCTAGAAATTGTTGAATAGTGGACGGAACATACCCTTTATTTGCACAAGCCTGGGCGAATTGAGGCACCGAATTATGATAATAATCATATCCCCCGCCCCATGCATTGTCACCATCATGTGCCAGTAATACAATACTGGGATGCTCAGGATCATCAAAAGGAGCAATATGTGCATCAATCTCGTCGGTTCCCATCAGGGCATAGCCGTTCATATAGCTCAATACATCATCCATTGGAACAACAGTAATTTTAGAAACATCACCGGTTTCCGGATCGACATATTGTGCCTTATGGGCCTGGTAGCAGTATGGTGCTGCAAAAGTGCCCCCACGACCATCAATTTGTCCGCTCCACCAGTTGGAACCAATTGTACTTATTTTATCTGCACCATTTGGTGGATCTATGTTACAACCTGAAGTACCAAAACTCAAAGGGTAATCGGCCATGGTCCTGGCCAGGTGACTGTTGGCAATCACACTCCATTCAAAACCCTCATCAACCAGGACTTTGATTATTCGTTCACTAAAGGAGCATTCAGCCGGCCAGAAGCCTTTGGAATAATCGGGTGAAGGACCAAAATTTTGTTGATAAATATAACGGTGTGCCTGAATTTCCTTTCTGAGTACTCTTTCGCTAACCAGAGGTGAAAGAGCATGATGGTGTGTAAAGCCAACAACATCCATTCTTGGTTTTCCACCAGAAGTTTGCCAACCACGGGCGGTTGTAATACTACCCTGCCAGTCAGGGCTATATCCCCATTGCCCGGCATTTGCAAGGCTATTCACATTTTCCATCAGGCAACCCGAATAATTTACCTGGGCACCAGCATCAGGCAGGCTAAGTAAAGTCTCGATTGATTCTTTAGTCCGATACTGGTATGCTGCTTTGCGATCATCCTTACCGAAAATCTCCTCCAGGTCATTCAAGGGATGGGCCTTGCCATCAGGATAAATATTTCCACCATTTGTTTTCAGGAAATGGGATTCCCAGGCAGGTTGATATTGTGCAGGCTCAGCCTGGCTTTGCTCAGGCCAGTAGATGGGCTGCTGAAGATGCCAGAGGTAGCTGGTATGAACTTGCGAATAAACATTAAAGGAAAGAAGGATAAATATCAGAAAGGCCAACTTATTTTTCATTTATAAATACATTTTAATTACATTCAAACCGGATGGATACGTAATTAGGCAAAGGTATTGAATATTGATGAATTTTGAATACTTTCGCCGTCTACACTGTAATTGATGCGACTATGCGAAAACTAATTTTCATCCTGACTTTTGTGCTATCCTTCCCGGGATTATTTTCTCAAAATCTTGAAGACCTCCGTTTTGGCAGTGAATCTACACTTGACATTGTTTCGTGGAATTTGGAATGGTTCCCTAAAAGCGGGCAAACTACCATTAACTACGTAGTGGATATTATTAACGCCCTTGATGTTGACCTGATCGCCCTGCAGGAAATTGATGAAACAACAATGTTTTACCAATTGCTGGAGGAACTTGATGGTTGGGATGGATACAGTGTTAATTCTGGCTACCTTGAATTGGCCTATTTGTATAGAACGGATGTAATTGAAATGGAAGAGATTTTTGAGATATATTATAGCAACAACCGGGAACTCCCACGTGAACCACTTGTTATGAAAATGAAATATCGAGGCGAGGATTTTGTAATTATCAACAACCACCTGAAGTGTTGTGGTGATGGATTTATGGACCTGGATAATGAGTGGGATGAGGAGACCAGGCGTTTTGATGCCTGCAATTTATTGGATAATTATATTAGCGTGTATAATTCGGATAAAAATGTAATCCTCTTAGGAGACCTCAACGATTTGTTGACCGACAACTCCGAGAACAATGTATTTCAGGCCTTTTTGAATGATTCAGAAAGCTATCTTTTTACGGATATGGCCATCGCTGAAGGAAGCAGTGACAATTGGTCCTACCCTACCTGGCCATCTCACCTCGACCACATCATGATCACCAATGAACTTTTCGATGATTTTGGCAATGAAAGCTCCGAAATTAAAACCATTAAGGTTGACGAATATTTATCCGGTGGATGGTGGGAATATGAAAACTATGTTTCGGACCACCGCCCGGTTGGGTTGAAATTAGTTTTTGAAGCTACAGGAATATCTGAATCAGACCCAAGTAATACCGGCACTGAGATGTTCAACCACCCTAACCCATTTGAAGGGCAAACCACCATTACATTTAATCGGGTTAAAGAAAACACCTCTCTTATAATCTACACTTCCTGTGGGCGGGAGGTTCAAAAATTTAATGTAACGAAAGGCCAAACATCAATAGAATGGGTAGCTGAGGGTTTACCTGAGGGGATTTATTTTGCCAGGCTTATCATTGATCAGAAGTTAGTAGAATTTAAAAAAATGGTGTTGGTAAAGTAACAGGCGTCTTTTTTATTTTTCCATTTTGAATTCCTGATCGATAATCCTATCAAAAAGCCCCGAAAGAATACTTCCGGGGCTTTAAAGCTTTTATAAAACGCTGGTGAGGATTTACTGGATAACAATCTTTTTAATCTCAAGCATCCCACTATCAACAAGCTTAAGAAAATACACGCCTTTCTGCAGGTAGTTAAGGTCAAACTGATACGCAGCGCCATTTGCCCTGGCACCCGGTTCAAATACTTCGATGATTCTTCCTTTGGTATCCATCAGCTGGATTTGTATATTTTCGGGCCAGTAGTTCATACTCAATGTAAAAATACCTTTTGAAGGATTTGGGTAGACTTCGGTAATCAGTTCCACTTTTTCGTTTAAACCCAGTACATCAAGAGTGATACTTTTTACTGCCGACAAGCCTTGCATCTCAAAAATACCTTGTTGTGGCAAAGCCGCATCGTAGTTCACAGTCATTGTAATTTCTTCGTTACTGTCCGGGCGAAACACTTTAAATTGCAACATTTCTCCAAACCCAAAGCCATCGGTTTCGCTTGTGGTTTCATCGTTGGCAAAAGCAAGCACTGCAAAATTGGAAGCGAGGTTGGTAACTTCAACCCTTCCTGCACAATAGCCATCCGGAGTAAAAGCGCCGATAAAATCTCCCGGCTGAATCTTACTTTGCATTAATACCTCAGCAGGAAAAGCAATGGCATGAGATGATGCTGTATAGTTTAAGTTATTCCATGGTGTATAATTCTGTGGTTTTCCCTGCGGTGTTGAGATTGAAGAATTTTTTGAACAATCAGGATAGGTATATCCACCGATGTCATCCATAGAAACCCAATAAGCTTTACCAGCTTCCAGATCAGTCAGGGTCTCAATTCCGAATGCAGGCCAATAAACGTTAGGTCCTGCCACATCTTTAACAATATTTAAATCGGCCATGCCATTGAAAACCTCATCAGAAGTGGCCCCACATGGAGTTAATACCGGAACAAGGTTCCAGCCAATTGCCAGGTCAACCTGAGCAGGGTCAATTTTGGAACCCGTTAAGGTAACTTCAAAAGCATTCTCCGCTTTTACCTGGTACCCTGTTTGCCATGACCAATTGTTGATGGTATTCACATTACCATCAGGATAGTAAAATTCAGTCATCGAAGCCAGAATAATAAAATCCGGAATATTTGGAGAGAACAAATCTTCGACTCCTTTATTAAGTGGGTCGATATAACCTGAAACACCACTCCAACCTGCCGGAATATTCAATACTTGTGAAAGATAAAAACTATAAGGTTGCTGAAATCCCTGGGTAAGAATTATATCTGCTCCTTCAAAGGTTTCGATAACAGGTTCGCCCAAGGTCCAGCTAATGGAGATATTGTCACCCTCATAATAACCACCTGCTGAAGCGATAACCTGTTGGGCATTTGAACTGAGAGTAATCCCCAGGAATGCTATCGCAAAAAAAAGAACATTTAGTTTTTTCATAATGATGGGTTTTTTTGAAGTTGTAAATATACAAACTTTTCATGCATATGGCAAGTCTTTTAGGATATTTTATACAACAGACATAACAATTTTTTGTTCATTCATTATACATATCCGTGGAAAATCAAACTATTTAGCATCGATAACCCAGACATTCATAAATTGTAAGTTTTCAGTAATTTCGGAATTTTCTCAGTTCATTTTGATATGACATGCCTGCAGAAACACCTACTTGTTGCATGTACAAATATCCCATTATTATGTACTCGCATTAGACTACATTTTCATCTGTTGTAGCAATAAAAATATTCAGTAAAACTCAGGTAGCTCTAATAAGTAAAGTGATTATTCTATCAACACAAGATTTAAGGTTTAGATGAATATTATAAAACGCATGGTTACAATTCCTTAAATAACAAACTTCAGATTAACTTAGGTAATTACTAAAAAATTAATCAAATATTCAGGTCACTAAGGTTTCAATTCAGTCTACATATAAATTAACCCGGTGTTGATTTTTATTTTCATTCTAATTACTGAAATTATAATCCAAATCCAATTAGTTAAATATCTGTATATCTACTTCTTAAGTTATGGGCAATAGTGAGTTAAAATAGCAATTCCCCCTATCCAGTGATATTTCAATCAGGAATCAACTCAGAAAGAACTTTCTACGACTGGAAATTTTTATAATTTTCGCCTCTCAAAATAAAAAAATGATATGATTGAACCTTTATGTCCAAATATTGATATTTGTCGATTGGTAAATGCAGATAATTACAAAATCGATAAGGAGGCGAAGGAAAATTACCTGAAACTTTATTGTAAATCAGAAACAGAATATTGGGATTATTGTAAGCGCTATATTGTAAAGCAAGAACTCAATTTTTGTCCTGATTTTGTTTTACCGGATATGGAGCTTAGCCCAATGGAAATTATGGACAAATTTGATGAAGACGAAACTTTAACATAAAATATATTCTCAAGACTAATAAACTATGCCAACTATAGAAATTGAAAACAAGGTATTTGAAGTTGACGGTGATGGCTTCCTCGCCAAACCAGACATTTGGAATGAAGATGTAGCCCGGCTCATAGCAAAATACGACGGTATTGAAGACATGAATGAAAAACACTGGGCCATTGTAAATATCATCAGGAGTAACTTTGAAGAAAAGGGTATGGCCCCCATGATTCGGACCATTTGCAAAGAAACGGGGTTGCGGTTGCGCGAAATTTACGAGCTCTTCCCACTTGGGCCGGCACGTGGTGCTTGCAGGGTAGCAGGTCTCCCCAAGCCCGATGGTTGCGTATAAATTATAAAAAAAACAAAAAAATGAATTGGTACCATTGGCTTACAATGGTTGCGCTTGCGATATGCATGGGCAACCTGTTATTTCACACCATCCGGTTGCTTAAACTTGGCAAACCAAAAGATTACTCCAAACCCACCGGGAAACTATCATCGGCAATTCCATATTCCTATACAGGGGCAATGAGTCCTACCAAAAAGGAATCAGCTTATTTGTATTTGCCAACATATACTGCTGGCATATTATATCATCTGGGCACATTTCTATCAATGTTCCTGCTAGTATGGCTATTAATGGGATTACAAATCAACGGGTGGGTTGCATGGGGAATTTTTGGTGTTTTGATTGTCTCCGGACTATCCGGCCTTGGAATTTTGATTAAAAGGATTCTCAAGAAACAAATGCGTTTGTTATCAAACCCTGATGATTATATTTCGAACCTGTTGGTTACGCTGTTTCAGTTTATTTCGGCATTCATACTGATCAGATATGAATTGGCCCCAATTTACTTTATTTCAGCAAGTGTACTCTTTCTTTATATCCCACTGAGCAAACTCAAGCACACAATTTACTTTTTTGCCGCCAGGTATCACCTTGGATATTTCTTCGGCTGGCGTAATGTTTGGCCCCCTAAACAATCTCACTAAACCTCTGCCAAATGGAAAACTTAACCATCGATAAAATAGAAAAAGGCCTCAAAGTACTTCGTGAACCTAAAGACAGTAAATTAATTACACACCTCAACAGTTGTGTCCATTGCGGATTATGCGCCAAAAGCTGTATCTACTACAAGGCTATACCAGAGGCAAAGTATATTCCTGCCACTAAAGTCGATTTGGTTGCATCAATATACCGAAGATACTGCACCTTTACCGGAAAAACTATTCCAAAACTGGTAGGCGCCAGGGATCTTGATGAAAAGACTACCGAAGAGATGGTCGATTTACTTTTCGGCGCATGTACAATGTGTGGACGGTGTAATATGCATTGTTCCATTGGGGTGGATATCAGCTACCTTGTAAGAACCGGCAGGGCCATGCTTGCTAATATGGGAATGGTTCCTGAAACCCTGCAAAAAACAATCGACTCGGCGATTGATACAGGCAACAATATGGCTATATCCAATCAGGATTTTGTAGAAACACTGGAGTGGCTTGAAGAGGACCTGCAATTTGAAGTGAACGACGATGACGCACACATACCCCTCAACCAAATAAACAAAGAGGTGCTTTACACCCTCAATCCCAGGGAGCCAAAGTTTTTCCCACTTTCTATTTCAGCGATGACAAAAGTATTTTATGCTGCTGATGAAAGTTGGACGATTTCCACAAAAATGTATGATGTTACCAACTACGCCTATTATTCGGGAAACCTGGATGAATCAAAAGTTATTGCCCAACGATTGTATGATGAAGTAGGTAAACTTAATGCAAAAAAATGTGTGTTGGCAGAGTGTGGTCATGGATCGCGGGCATTCAGATGGGAAGGCCCGAATTATCTAGAAAAGCAATATCCCTTTGAAGTAATAACCTCGATCGAACTGATGGCCGATTATATTCGGGATGGACGAATAAAACTTGACCCTACAAAGAATCCTGACAAAGTTACATTACACGACCCCTGCAATCTTGTGAGGAGCGGAGGTATTTTAAATGAACAGCGGTTTATACTTAAAAATGCCGTTATGGATTTTGTTGAAATGAATCCGCATGGCGACGACAATCTATGCTGTGGTGGTGGCGGCGGACAATTGGCCATGAGTGAATACAATGAGCGCAGGATGGAAATTGCCCGGCTTAAAGCTGATCAGATCAGGGCAACCGGGGCAAAAGTGTTGGTAGCTCCCTGCCACAATTGTGTCGATCAACTTACACAAATCAATGTAACCTTTAAACTTGGTATGCAAATTAAAACAGTTGCTGAAATTGTTGCCGATGCCATAGTTCTGGATGAGAAACCAATAAAAGAATAATCACATATATTGAAATAACTAATTTACAACTGCCTTAAACAATAAAAAAAATGAGTGACTTGATTTATCTTGACAATTCTGCAACTTCCTTTCCAAAGCCGGAAGCAGTTTATAAATTTATGGATGAATTTTACCGAAGACATGGCGTAAGTCCTGGCAGATCGGGGTTTGATGCGGCTATTGAAACTGAAGAGATCGTATTTGATACACGAAAATTACTTTGCGAACTTTTCAATGGAGATGACCCCAACCGCCTAACTTTCAGCTACAATGCCAGTGACACCCTGAACATGCTCATCCAGGGTCTGACCGAAAAAGGAGATCATGTTGTTACCACCATGCTCGAACATAATTCGGTACTGAGGCCTTTGCACCATCTTCAGGAATGGGGAACGATTGATGTAACCCACGTTCCATTTGATGAAAACGGTTTTGTTCATCCCGATGACATTAAAAAAGCCATTAGAAGCAACACAAAAATGGTTATTGTTAATCACAGTTCAAATGTGATTGGAACCAACCAGCCAATAAAAGAGATTGGTGTAATATGCAAGAAAGCCGGTGTAATATTTCTTGTTGATGCAAGCCAGAGCGCCGGTGCAGTTCCTATAGATGTAGCAGACATGGGAATCGATGCATTGGCCTTTACCGGTCACAAATGCCTGATGGGCCCAACAGGAATTGGCGGGTCGTATGTTACCAACGACCTGCCTGTAAAAGGAACTCGCTTTGGCGGAACGGGGGTACGTTCAGCTCAAAAAACACACCTCACCGAGTATCCCTACCGACTGGAATGTGGCACGCTTAATACAGTTGGTGTCGCCGGAGTAAATGCAGGTGTAAAATGGGTATTAGAGCAGGGTATAGAAAATTTGCATAAGCAGGAATATGCACTCTATGATAGATTGAGAAACGGGGTAAAAAACATCGATAAAGTGATTGCCTATTGCGCCAACAATACAAAGAATCAAAATCCGGTATTGAGTATTAATATTGAAGGTTTCGATTCGGGTGATGTTGGAATGATGATGGATGTGGATTACAATATCGCTACGCGTACTGGCTTGCAATGTGCTCCAATGGTACACGAGGGAATTGGCACCGATAAAATCCATGGAACAATCCGCTTGAGCATTGGACCTTTCAATACTGAAGCGCATGTTGATGCAGCCCTGGAAGCGATCGAAGAAATTGCTTCCATTCCAAAATAAAAATAGAATATTTTTACTACTCAAATAATCCTGATAGGGATTAAAAACCTGTCAGGGTTTTGCATTGATGGGATGGCATCCCTCAAGCAGATAATATTATAAAGACTGAATTTTAGCAAAAACGCTATTCACTCAAGCGACATTGCACAAAGCGATGGCGACCCATCACCCACCTAAAATTTTTGTCTCCTGCAAATCATCTTTTGCCTTCTTTAAGCTGCGGATTTGTTGGCATAAGTAATAATTCAGCTCACTCTGAGTTTATTAATTCTCGATAAGCTTTCAAAAGTCTACAATGCTTATCAGATCAATAAAACAATTTCAAACCTAAAAACAATGCAAATGAAAAACTTAAAAACAGTACTCTTTTCACTTTTGGCAGCAAGTATTCTTTTTACTGCCTGCAAAAAAGATGAAAACGATGATCCACCCAAAAATCAAATGACAATCGATGGCACTGCATATGAATTTTCACAGGGAATAATTGAAAATTTTGGAACCTGGTTATCCATTGATGCCTATAACTTAGATATCACAATAATTTCAGACAGTTTCACAATTTATGAGATGAACGGTGAAATCGACTCAATTTCAGGGATTGGTCATGCAATAAGTTTTGAACTCTACTCCTCTGATTCAACTGATTTAGCAACCGGAGAGTACGTTCTTGATGTAAATGAGACCGGAAATGCAGGAACTTTTTCCTGGGGAGCTGCCGCAATTAATTTTAACACTGAAACAGATGAAGGTACAGAATATGAATTCACCCAGGGAACTGTTACGGTAAGCCAGAATGGGAGCACCTATATATTGTCATTCGAATGTAAAACTGAGGATGATATTACCGTAACTGGCTATTACAATGGAGTTCTTAAGATGTATGATTACACTGATGACAAAAAATCTGTTAAAATAAAAAGCAAGAGCTTGTAAACCATCTCCCTGATAACTTTAAATTAAAGAATCATGAAAATTTTAAAAACTGTCTTTCTTGCTGTTCTAACAATCAGTGTGCTCTTCGTGGCTTGCACGAAAGATGAAGATGGTGATCCCCCCAAAAACCAGATGACCATTGATGTTACCGAATATTCGCTGGACAAAGGCATTTTAGAAAATTACGGACAAGATCAGCCAGATGAAGGCTTTAATATTGACCTTACACTATTTTCGTCCGGTTTCACGCTTTACGAGGTTAACGGGGAAGTTGATTCAATTTCTGGTGTTGGTTAAGCTATTTATTTTGAGCTGTACACCTCCGATTCTACTGGTTTGGGTACAGGGCAATATGTATATGATGGAAATGCAGATGGAGATGCTGGCACCTTTTCATATTCAGAAGCCGTTGTTAACTTTAATACCGAAACTGAAGTGGGCACAGAATATAATATAACCGAAGGTACATTAATCAATTCTAGAAATGGAAACGAATATGAAATTTCATTTAATTGTAAAACTGATGGCGGCAAAAGTTTAACCGGATATTATAAAGGGACCATTCCCTTTTATAATTATACCAAGGGATTAAAATTTGCAGTTTATAAAAACAGGTTGTGGTAAAAGGAGTTTCAAATGAACTACAACAACTGATGTTTTAAAAAACGAAAAAACCTGTCAGAATATAGAAAACTGACAGGTTTTTTTTGTGAGCTATGACATCCCACGAATACGAAATTTTACTTTATGCTAGATTTCTGGTAGGTTTCAAATTACTTTTAGAATAAAGATAGTTTAAAGGATAACATCCCTAATCTCAATCTTTAGCTTACAATCTCATAGGTATCCTTCGCTATCATCATCTCCTCGTTTGTGGGAACCACTATCACTTTAACTCTTGACTCAGGCCTCGAAAGAATAATCTCCTTACCCCGTACACCTTTATTCTTTTCAAAGTCGAAATCAACACCCAAAAACTCCATTCCTTCGATAACATTTGCACGCGTAACCGAATCATTTTCACCAATACCTCCGGTAAAAACAATTACATCAACACCACCCATGGCTGCTGCATATGCACCTACATATTTTTTTACCCGGTACGAGTACATCTTATAAGTAACTTCGGCACGTTGATCACCATTTTCGGCAGCAATTTCTACATCACGCATATCCGATGACAATCCTGAAACCCCAAGCACCCCGCTAAATTTGTTAACCAGGGTGTTTGCCGTTTTCATGTTCAAGTCCTCTTTATTCATCATATGAAACAAGGCTCCAACATCCAGATCGCCACAACGGGTTCCCATCATAACACCTTCAATTGGGGTCATTCCCATTGACGTATCCATCGATTTGCCATTCTTCACAGCTGCCATAGAAGCCCCGTTGCCAAGGTGGCAGGTAACGATTTTCTGCTTCGAGATATCCAAACCCAGAACTTCACATGCTCTTGCCGAAACATATTTATGGCTGGTACCATGAAAACCATACCGGCGGATTTTGTGTTTTTCATAAAGTGAGTAAGGGATCCCATATAAATATGAATATTCTGGCATGGTTTGATGGAATGCAGTATCAAACACTCCTGCCTGCGGTACACCCGGCAGTAACTGCTGCATTGCATAAATACCTTTAAGGTTGGGGGGATTATGCAATGGGGCAAGATCTGAGGATGCTTCAAGGGCGTCAATAACATCTTCAGTAATTGCTACCGAACCGCTGAATTCCTCTGCTCCGTGAACAACACGATGGCCAACTGCTTCAATTTCCGTCAGTTTCTCCAGGCTACCATACTCCTTATCAATCAATATTCCCAACAGGTATTCAATTCCAGATTGGTGATCCAGTATCTCTCCTTCAACCTTTAACTTTTTACCGTCACCCCTTTCATGTTTGATGGCTGCCCCTTTCAATCCTATTTTGTCCACAAGGCCTTTAGCCAACACTTCGTTTTCGGGCATATTGAAGAGCTGGTATTTTATTGATGAACTACCGCAGTTTAAAACTATAACTTTCATGATAATTATTTTTTGCTTTTTTTGCTTTGTGTATTATGGTAACAGTTTGCTTAGTGCTAGGCTCCTCGCAAAATCCTCTTCACAAAATCCCGTTCAAAATCCATGATAATTGCGAGCGAAGCGAAGTAAACTGTCTCTACAAACCTATTGTTTCTTAATTAACCTAATGTCTTCCAAGTTTCCTTATCGATCCCGTTTTAGCTACTTTCTCATTCCCTTCCCAGTGATAGAATCCTTCTCCTACTCTGCGGCCAAACATTTTTGCACGAACCATCCGCTTGATGATCGGTGAAGGCTTGTACTTATCTTCGCCAAATTCTATGTACAGGTTTTCCATCCATTTCAGAATTTTATCAACCCCATATTTGTCCGCCATTTCAAAAGGACCAAATGAATTGCCGGTGACCTCCATCATCACCTCATCAATGGAGGATACTGATGCAACACCTTCCATCAAAATTCCACATGCCTCGTTGATCATGGGTACGATCATACGGGTGCTGATATTTCCAGGTGACTCGCTAACATTGATCACCTTTTTACCAATCATTCCGGCAAACTTCTTAACCATTTTGTAAGACTCATCGTTGGTATGGAAGTGGCGAACAACCTCAACAATATTAATTTTGGAAACCGGGCTGATGAAATGTAGTCCAAGCGCTCTTTCAGGTTTGTTAAGTGCCAAAGCCAGGTCGGAAATAGGAAGTGTAGCAGTATTGGAAGTTATAACAGTTCCCGGGCCAACTACCTTCTCCACTTTCTCAAAAACAATCCTTCTTTCTTCCAGGCTGGTTCCTGGTTTCTTTGAATTTATAGTTTCGATGATAATATCACAATCGCTGATATCATTGTAATCAGTTGAACCTTTGATCCTCGAGAGAACAAGCTTTTTCTCACTTCCGGTCATCCCCCACCTGTTGATTAAATTATCAAGTGATTCACTCATCCGTGAAAGGATCTCGTCAATCTGTTCAGCATTGAGGTCAATAAATGTTACTTCTATTCCTTTTTGGCTGACTAACAGGGCAATTTCCTGTCCTACAGATCCGCAACCGATAAGGCCTACTTTCTGTAGTGCACCTTTCGACTTAATATCTTTACTTAAACTAAACCTTTCCAATTGTTCAGACATGGCAATTATTTTGAATTTCAATTCTAATATCGTTACGTTTACCGGCAAATAAATCCCATTGTTCAGGCTATATTTTTCGGGCGGCAAAAGTAATGAAAGGCACGCATAATTATCATGACTCATCTATTTATAATTAGTATAAATTTTACTCCGAAAAGATTGCAAATCAATTCATACGCCATCAATTAACAGCTTTTAAAGCCCTTATTTCCAACACCTAACAATTTCTTACAAAACTCATCAATACCATTCGATAAACTGCAAATAATTGCCACCTGAATTTTACTTGAAATTTAGATTGATTCAACTTTAAAGAACGAAAAAAGTATTATACTTTTGACGGCTAAAGAATTTACTGTTAATTAATTAACAGCATCCAATTAGCATTGAATTATATGAAAAAAATCCTTCTCTTTTTAGCCATCTACGCTGCCTCCAGCATTTTATTAGTTGCCCAGGACGAACCAAAATTCAAGGTTAAATTTTCTGGTTTTGTAAAGACAGATATCTTCTGGGATTCCAGGCAAACCGTTTCAGTTCGTGAGGGCCATTTTCTGCTTTATCCTACCAACGAATCACTGGATTTAAATGGAAATGACATTAATGACAAGTCAAACTTTAACATGCTGAGTATTCAAACCAGGTTACGTGTGCTTGCCACAGGACCCGATGTCCTGGGTGCAAAAACATCTGCATTTGTTGAAGGTGCATTTTTTGGCGCCATCAATTCGGATGTTAACACCTTGAGGCTACGTCATGCTTTTGTTAAACTAGCCTGGCCAGAAACCCAGCTTTTAGTGGGTCAATACTGGCACCCGATGTTTAATACAAAATGCTATCCAGGGACAGTTTCATTTAATACTGGAGCACCCTTCCAACCTTTCTCAAGAAATCCGCAAATAAGGCTTACTCAAAAGTTAGGTAACTTTAATCTTATTTTCACCGCTTTGTCGCAAAGAGACTTTGCCAGTAACGGACCACTTGGCGGGTCATCAAGGTATTTAAGAAATTCAGGATACCCGGCATTTAACCTTCGCTTCGAATACAACAAGAAAAATGAAGAAAAAGGCAGTGAGTTTCTTATTGGTTTAAGTGCCAATTACAAAGCCCTTACACCAAGACTTGTAACTCCCGAAAATTATCAGACCAGTAATAAAGCAACCAGTGGTTCTTTTTCAGCTTTCGTAAAATATAAAAGCAAAAAAATTACTATAAAAGCCAATGGGTTTTATGGTGGAGATGCTTTCAACCTGGTTATGCTTGGCGGATATGGAGTTACAACTTTGTCTGATTCAACAGGAAATCTTGAAGAATATTCTTGCGTAAGAAATGCATCGTTCTGGGGAGAAATTCATACAAATGGTAAAAAATGGCAGTTCGGTTTGTTTGGTGGATATTCAAAAAATCTCGGCTCAGACAATGAAATTCTTGGCAGCAATTATTCACGAGGCAGCAATATTGATTACCTGTATCGCATTTCCCCACGTGTAATTTTTAACGCTGGAAAATTCCGTATTGCTCCCGAAATTGAATATACTGTAGCAGCTTATGGAGATAAACAAGTTGACGGAACTGTGACTGATGCCAAAGCAATTGGCAATGTAAGAATCTTACTAGGAGTTTATTATTTCTTTTAAAATAAAAACTGAAAATATCGACAACATTTAATTTATTAATTTAACGTAAAAGTTTTATGACAAACAAGATTACAAGCCTGGCAGAATATTACGAAAAGTACCAGGAAAGTGTAGCTAACCCGGAAGCATTCTGGGCAAAAATCGCCGAAAGTCACTATTGGCAAAAGAAATGGGACAATGTATTGGATTGGTATTTTGATGGCAAAGATGCCCCAAACGTGAAGTGGTTTGAAGGTGGCAAACTGAACATTACCGAAAACATTTTCGAAAGAAACCTTTTCCAGCGTAAAGATCAGGCTGCCATCATTTGGGAGCCCAACGATCCAAAAGAAGATACTGTAACATATACCTATGGTGAACTCTTCGAAAAAGTAAATCAATTTGCCAATGCACTTCTCAAGATGGGAATCAAAAAAGGTGATTGTGTTACTCTCTATCTTCCGATGATACCAGAACTGGCAGTTGCCATGCTGGCATGTGCCCGTATCGGAGCTATCCACTCCATCGTATTTGCGGGTTTCTCAGCCAATGCACTTGCCGGCAGGATTAATGACGCCGAATCAAACCTCGTAATTACTTCAGATGGTGGATACCGTGGTACAAAATCCATCCCACTGAAAGATATCGCGGACAAAGCGATTGAAAACTGCCCAACAGTTAAGAAAAACATAGTCTTTAAGAGGACCGGTGAAAAGATAAACTGGACTGATGGCCGTGACATTTGGTGGCACGATGCAATTGAAGGCGTTAGCACTGACAATAAAGCCGAGGTAATGGATGCAGAAGACACACTCTTCCTTCTTTACACTTCCGGTTCAACGGGTAAACCAAAAGGTGTACAACATACGATTGGTGGATACATGATTTATGCTGAATACACTTTTAAAAATGTATTCCAGTACAGCGATGGTGATGTTTACTGGTGTACTGCCGATATTGGCTGGGTAACTGGTCACTCTTACATTGTTTATGGCCCACTGTTGGCCGGTGCCACTACCATGATGTTTGAAGGCGTTCCTACATGGCCGGATGCCGGAAGGTTCTGGGCTACCGTTGAAAAGCATAAGGTAAACCAATTCTACACGGCTCCTACTGCTATTCGTGCATTGGTTGCACAAGGCAATGAGTATGTTACCAAATACGATCTAAGTTCACTTAAAGTACTCGGAACTGTTGGAGAACCAATTAATGAAGAAGCCTGGAGATGGTATCACGACCTTGTTGGTGGTGGCCGCTGCCCTATTGTTGATACCTGGTGGCAAACCGAAACCGGTGGAATAATGATCACTCCTCTTGCAGGAATCACACCTACAAAACCATCATTTGCTACTTTGCCCCTTCCCGGAGTTCAGCCAATCCTGGTTGATAACGAAGGAAAAGAACTCAAAGGCAATGGTGTCGAAGGTATACTTTGTATTAAATTCCCATGGCCGGGTATGTTGCGCAGCCTATACGGCGATCACCAAAGGTGCTATCAAACCTACTTCTCGACTTTCAAAGGATTGTATCTAACTGGCGACGGTGCCAAGCGAGACGAAGAAGGATATTACAGAATTATTGGACGTATTGATGATGTAATCAACGTTTCGGGTCACAGGATTGGAACAGCCGAAGTTGAAGATGCCATCAACCAGCACCCAAAGGTTAACGAATCAGCCGTGGTTGGCTATCCACACGAAATAAAAGGTTCGGGTATATACGCTTATGTTACTTGCGAAGAACTTTCTGATCACGAGTTAGAAACGATCGAAAAGGAAATTCGTGACACTGTTACCAAGCAAATTGGCCCGATTGCCAAACCAGACATGATCCAACTTGTTGGTGGGTTACCAAAAACCCGTTCAGGTAAAATCATGAGAAGAATCTTGCGTAAGATTGGTGAAGGTGATGCTACCAACCTTGGAGACACATCAACATTGCTCGATCCGGGTGTTGTTGAAGATATCATTGATGGTGCAAAAGTTGAAGTAAAACGCTAAGCACATCATAACATATGAACATAAGGCATTTCGGGTCACTTCTGATCTGAGGTGCCTTTTTTTCTTTCATCGAAAAAAAATTAACCAAAATATTTAAGATATGAGTAATCAAAAAGTAATGAACAGAAGTTTTGTTGTTCTGGGTGCTATATTGATCCAATTGGCGTTGGGAGCAATTTATGCCTGGTCGGTTTTCACACCGGATTTAAAAGCCGCAGGTTGGTCGAGTTCGGATACCCAGTGGGTATTTGCCATTGGACTTGCCTCATTTGCAGTGTTTATGGTGTTTGCCGGAAAAAAATTAAAAACCTGGGGGCCAAAGAAACTTGCCATGATTGGCGGTATTGTCCTCGGACTTGGATATGCACTTGCCGGAATCTTTGGAGGTACCAGTTTCTGGGCGCTTGTTCTGCTGATCGGGCTTGTTGGAGGTGCTGGTATTGGTCTGGCTTATGTTGTACCAATAGCCGTTGGTATGCAATGGTTTCCCGATAAAAAGGGAATGATCACCGGGCTGGCAGTAGCAGGTTTTGGTTTTGGTGCCATGGGCTGGGTAAAACTGGCCGGAACCTGGGGCAACCTGATTGCGAACATGGGCCTGAGTACAACTTTCATTATTTACGGTGTTGCCTTTGCTGTAATGGTAATTATTGGTGGCATGTGGATGGTTTTTCCACCTAAAGGTTGGTTACCCGCAGGTTATACTCCTCCGGTTGTAAATAATGACAGTTCAAAACCAGCTGTCGGTAAAGACTTCAGTAGCAATGAAATGCTAAAGACTTTCCAGTTTTATTTGATCTTCCTCACCTTTGTATTTAGTGCAGGTGCAGGACTGATGTCCATTGGCCTGATGAAACTTTATCCAATGCAAGCCCTCATGGATGCAGGCATGTCAGAGACGGCTGCAAGTGGTGTTGCTGGAACTGCGATGGCTGTTTTCTTTAGTTTGGCTAATGGCTTGGGTAGGATTCTTTGGGGAACATTGAGCGATAAACTTGGAAGAAAAACCTCTATCATTATCATGACAGCCACCCAGGGTATTCTTGTAATCCTTTTCACCTACATGGCAGGAAATGAGATTCTTCTTTATCTGGGTGCAACCCTGATTGGGTTCAACTTTGGCGGAAACTTTGCCTTGTTCCCCACCATTACTGCTGACACGTTTGGTGCAAAAAATGTTGGACAAAACTATCCCTTTGTTTTCCTGGCTTATGGTGTGGGTGGAATTGTTGGCCCAATGCTCGGTGGAAGACTGGGTGATGTTGGAAACTTCCCACTGGCCTTTACCATTTCAGGTATAGCAGTGCTGCTAGGTACAGTTTTAACGATTATGGTGAAACCAGCGAAGAAATAGTATCTAAATCTTATACAAAACTTAAAGCCTGCAGGTTATTAACTTGCAGGTTTTTTTTGTTGGCCACCTCAAAAATAAAAGTCTCAAAACCCAAAATTCAAATAAAACTTAAAATTAAAAATCCAAATATGCGGGGCAACTGACAGACAGTTTAGCGATGAATTATTTGCTAGATTGTAGCGACTTGATTCCAAATCATTAATTTGGAAACCGGGCAACTGTCTGGCAGTTTTCGTGTTTCGCCTAATGTATAAAAAATACTGTGGATTATCTGAACCAAGGCTTCCATCATTCCATTTTCCTATTCAAGCATTCTCGTATTCCATCAATGTATCGTTGCAATATTCATACATTCTCACATTTTTCCACTACCCTATCACTCCAAAACTCCCTGCCTCGCCATCGCGTTAGCCTGTGCTGGCGGCAAGGCGGGCATTACTCTACCTTTTCTACTTTTAACCTAAAATTAATCCTCACCTGCTGCGTTTATCGTATTGTTTCCTAATTTTGTGAGTCCGTTAACAGTTTACAATTTCATTCGACATATCATGGCAATTCGTAGTTTAAACAGTATATTCCGTCCCAAGCGCATCGCCCTTATTGGCGTACCAGCAAATCCTGATACCGTTGGTGGCATGACCCTCCGCAATTTAGTTAGTGGTGGTTTCCGGGGTGTAGTATATCCCGTCAACCCAAAATACGAAGCAGTACTTGGGATCCCTTGTTTTCCAACTGTAAAAAGCCTTCCTAAAACTCCGGATTTGGCTGTGATCACTACAAATGCCCAGGCTGTCCCTCAACTCGTTGAAGAATGTGGAGAGGCTGCTATTAAAGGGCTAATCATCATGTCTGCAGGATTTAAGGAGATTGGCGAGGAAGGAAAAGAGCTCGAAGATGAGGTTAAACGCATTGCAGATAAATACAACATCAGGGTAATTGGACCGAATTGCCTGGGCTTGATTGTACCCCACCAACGCATGAATATCAGCTTTGCTGCAGGTATGCCAAAAAAAGGGCCTGTAGCTTTTATTTCTCAATCCGGTGCTTTGGGCACCTCCGTACTCGACTGGGCTATGGGAGAAAACATTGGTTTTTCAGCTTTTGTGTCGATAGGAAACACAATGGATGTTGGCTTTGGTGATCTAATTGATTTTTTAGGGCAGGATGCTAACACCAAGTCAATAGTGCTATATGTGGAGTCAATCACTTTTGCGCAACAATTTGTAACTGCCGCCAGGGCATTTGCACGTAAAAAGCCAATCATTGTATATAAAGCCGGCCGTTTCCCCGAATCAGCAAAAGCTGCTGCCTCCCACACCGGTGCACTTGCTTCAGAAGATGCCATTTACGATGCACTTTTCAGACGTGCTGGGGTGGCCCGTGTTTACAACATTGGCAATATTTTCGACTTTACTGATTTAATTGCAAGACGCAGAATTCCAAAAGGGGCCAACCTTGCCATCGTAACTAATGCTGGTGGCCCGGGAGTAATGGCAACCGACAGCCTTTTAGCCAAAGGAGGAAAACTCTGTAAACTCTCTGCTGAAACAATTGGTGAACTTAATGATCTGCTTCCATCATTCTGGTCGCATGGCAATCCGGTAGATGTACTTGGAGATGCCAATCCTACAAGATTTGCTGCAGCAACTGAAATTGTTATGAACGACCCGGGGGTAGACGCCGTGTTGGTAATCCTTACACCCCAGGCCATGACTAAGCCATCTGATACGGCCAAAGCTGTGGTGGCACTTGCCGACAACTCAACCAAACCGATAATGGCCACCTGGCTTGGCGGACATAGCATGAGGGAATCCAGGAATATTTTTAACCATTCGGGCATTGCTACTTATGCTACACCTGAACAAGCCATAAGAGCATTTATGACCCTGGTTGATTATTCGAAAAATATGAATGCCCTATTCGAAACACCCAAGGAAATCCCGGTTTCATTCCATTATGACAGGCAGACACTACGAGAGAAATTTGTTAATGAAATCTTTCCTAAACAAAAAACCCTGAGCCAGGAAGATGCCAAGTCTTTGATAAATGCTTATGGTATTCCTTCCACTAACCCAATACTGGCGATTGGCGAGAATAAAGCCCGCAGCATTGCCAACGAAATTGGCTACCCGGTTGTTTTAAAAGTTGAATCACCCGACATTTCCCATAAAACAGATATAGGTGGCATTGCGCTGGATATTAAAAACGATGAAATTCTCATAGCAGCATTTCACGGAATTATGGAACGGGTGCACAGAAATGCCCCTGATGCACAGATTACAGGAATAACTGTAGAAAAAATGATTGATCTGGACGATTCGGTGCAAATGATCCTCGGCATTAAAAAAGACCCAATTTTCGGTACCGTGATCCTGGTAGGTATGGGTGGTACAGAAGCTGAATTATTTGCTGACCGAAGGCTTGAGTTTCCACCGTTAAATGAAAGGCTCGCTAACCAGATGTTAGAATCCCTAAAAATTTATCCCCTTTTGAAAGGATATCGCGGAGGGAGCCCTAAAAACATCGACAAACTTGTTGAAGTAATGATCCGGCTCTCATACCTTGCTGCTGATTATCCCGAGATTGAAGAGTTGGACATCAACCCGATCATCGTTACAAAAGATGAAATTGTTGCGCTTGATGCCCATGTGATCATCGATAAGAATACGCTAAATGAGCCTGTTCAACCTTATTCACATCTTTTACTCAGGCCCTATCCTGAACGATACATCAAAAAGGTAAAATTACATGACGGAACCGACACACTACTCAGGCCGATAAAACCAGAAGATGAACCTTTGTGGTTGGAAATGCTGGGCAGTTGTTCAAAAGAATCAATCTATTCGAGGTTCCGCTATAACTTCCATTTCGATTCGCATGAGGTGGCCACACAATTTTGTTATATCGATTATGCCCGTGAACTGGCCATTGTTGCTGAAGTGGAACACGAGGGCCAAAGAAAACTTATTGGTGTTGGAAGGCTGATTGCCGACCCGGATGTGGAAACTGTTGAATATGCTATTCTTATTACTGATGCTTGGCAGGGCAAAGACCTTGGTAAAATTCTTACCCAATATTGCCTGGAAATTGCAAAAGGTGTTAACCTTAAAAGAATATTTGCCGAAACAACCAAAGACAATAAGCCTATGATCTCAGTGTTTAGAAAGCTGGGATTTGAAGTTCACTTTGATTCTGACACCAACGTTTCGGTAAGCAAAGACTTAACCATCGGATAATGTCTTTTGATTTGTTTACAACCCGAACCTAAAAATCATAAGCAACTAATCAGGCATTGGGTTGGATAGTTGAATTCATGTAATAATATTACACACAGCAATTATTGATGCCGATCAATAATTCCATAGAGATTATAGGAGATTTCATCAATTGTGCCACTCCCACAAACCGATTCAAATTTACCTTGTTTCTTGTAAAAATCGATCAAAGGACTGGTTTGAGTATGGTATACTTTCATCCGGTTTCTGATCACCTCCTCGGTATCATCTTTTCGTCCTTGCAGTTGTGCTCTTTTCAAAAGCCTTTTAATCACTTCTTCCTGGTCTACCTCAAGTGCAAGTACAAGCGAAACTTTGTCGTTTTTTGATTCAAGTAACACATCCAGGTCTTTCGCCTGCCTTAAGGTTCGGGGAAAGCCGTCAAAAATAAAACCGTTAATATTCGAGAACTTTCCCATTGCGTTATCCAGAAGTTCAATTAACAGTTCATCCGGAACAAGTTCACCTTTTTCGATGATACCCTGAACCTTTAAGCCCAGTTCGGTCTTGTTCTTTATTTCACTTCTAAAAATATCTCCGGTTGAGATATGGGCGAAATTATATTTTTTTGCAACATTTACTGATTGTGTACCCTTTCCGGATCCCGGAGGGCCAAATAATATTAAGTTATACATGCTAAGAGATTTTAAAATTCACTACTAAATTTTGCCCTTCAAATATATAATAATTTGTTATGCCGCACCCCTGAAAATATCATTAATTTTGCACCTCAACTTTTAAAGCAAAATCTTGATAATACAAACAGATACAATTTATCAAATTTACGATTCATCAGCTGTTGAAACTATAATTTCATCAGTAGACAGTAACTCAGATTCATCTCTGATAATTGATACAATCAAGGATGTTGATTCTGCGTTTCTTCATCAACCAGTACAGTTCAAAAGATTCGTTACCACTTCGTTAGACCTGACAGGTGAAATGAAGCCAAAGCTACTTACTGAAAATCACTCTACATGGATAATGGGTATTTTAGCAGTATGTTT
>Ga0070728_10000500_pt1 | contig 76893 bp, 72 predicted proteins | sample tdDd471_FD_66723 | JGI IMG/M metagenome (GOLD analysis project Ga0070728, IMG submission 66723) | Marine sediment microbial communities from the Atlantic coast under amendment with organic carbon and nitrate - tdDd47.1 | ecosystem: Environmental > Aquatic > Marine > Coastal > Sediment | place... | reverse complement strand
CCGAAGGTCTCCTGGATGTTGTCGACCAGCGACAGGAACACGTCGGCCGCCGCCCACAGGTCGGCCACGCCGGTGCGGTCGTTGCCGTCGAGGAAGTGCACCGGCACGGTCGGGGCGTAGGCGCGCGCCGCCTGCTCGTACATCCCGCGGTCCTTCGCCGGGTCCGGGAACCAGCCGGCCATGGCGAAGTGGACCCGCACGCCGGCCGCCCGGGTGGCTTCCTCGACCGCCCGGAACATCGGCTGCGGGAACGCCTTCTCGAAGAACGACAGCCGCCCGACCCACAGCACCAGCACGTCGTCGGGCGCCAGGCCGAGCCGTTCGCGGACCGCCGCCCGGACCGCCGGCCGATCGGCCAGCGCCGCCAGCTTCGCCCGGTCGACCCCGAGCGGGATCAGCGGCAGGTGCGGCCGCGACCACCGGGTCCCTCCGAACCGCTCGGCGATGTAGGCGCCCCACTCCTCGAACATCCGCTCCATGGCGCTCTGCACGCTCGGCGAGGTGCAGATCAGGGCGTCCCAGGGCTGGATCGGGCCGACGGCGGCGCCGGCGATCTGGCCCCGCACCCCCGGCGGTGCGATGGTGTGGATCATCCCGATCAGGCTGTATGCCCGGTCGCCCAGGGTCTGGCGGCGCAGCCAGGCGAGATCGACCAGATCGGGACTGCCACGCAGCATCGTGCCGATCTCGGCCAGCTTCTGGACGTCCAGGACGCTGCCCGGTGCCAGGGTGCCGGCCGCTTCGTCGCCGTCCAGCAGGTCCTCGGCCAGCTCGGCCGGATTCATGGTCGCGTGCGACAGCACGTCGAGCCGCTCGAACCCGCCGTGCCGGGCGAGCGCCCGGAACAGGCCGACATTCGCCACGTGGACGCCGACCAGGTTGGCGCCGACGCCGATGCGCGTGCCCGGCCAGTAAAGCGCCAGACGCGATGCCATCCGCCCTCCCCTTCGATCCTGCAAGCGGTGCGCAGGCTTATCCGCCCCGGCGGGGCAGACGGCAATCCGGTTTCGCGGTGTCAGCCGGCCAGTTTGGCCCCGCGCAGCAGGCGGTCGGTCACGGCGTCCAGGCGGGTGCGGCCGGCCGCGGTCGCGCGCAGCCCCTCGGCGTCGAGCTCGAGGAACCCGCCGCCGGTCAGAAGCGAGATCGTTCCGGGCTCGAACAGGTCTTCCGGGCCGGTGCCGAACAGGGCCTGCCAGCGCTCGCGCGGCAGCCCGCCGGCCAGCCGCAGCCCGGTGAGCGTCGCCTCGATCAGCGTCTCGTCGCGGTCCAGCCGGCGGTCGTCGACCAGTGCATGACCGTCGCGCTCGACCCGTTCCAGCCACAGCGCCGGCGCCCGGTGCGCCCGGGTCGCGACCTTGCGGCCGCCCTCGGTCAGCCGGCCGTGGGCGCCGGGCCCGACGCCGAGGTAGTCGCGATAGCTCCAGTACACCAGGTTGTGCCGGCACTCCTGGCCCGACCGGGCGTGGTTGGAGACCTCGTAGGCCGGCAGCCCGGCGGCCTCCAGGGTTTCCTGGGTAACGTCCCACAGCGCCGCCGCCCCGTCCTCGTCCGGCAGCCGGAAGGCGCCGCGGACGTGCAGGGAATGGAACGGCGTGGTCGGCTCGATGGTGAGCTGGTAGAGCGACAGGTGGCCGGCGGCGTGCCGCAGCGCGGCGGTCAGCTCGCGGCGCCAGGAGGCCGGGCTCTGGTCCGGGCGGGCGTAGATCAGGTCGAAGCTGACCCGCTCGAAACGCTCGCGCGCGGTCGCCACCGCCGCCAGCGCCTCGGTCGCCGAATGGGCCCGGCCCAGGAACGTCAGGACCGCGTCGTCCAGCGCCTGCACGCCGAGCGACACCCGGTTGACCCCGGCGTCGCGGAATGCCTCGAGCTTGCCGGCCTCGACCGAGGTCGGGTTGGCCTCGAGCGTGACCTCGAGATCGTTAGACAGACGGAACAGCCGGCCGATGGCGGACAGCACCGCCGCCACCGTCTCCGGCGCCATCAGCGACGGCGTGCCGCCGCCGAAGAACACGCTCTCGACCCGGCGCCGGCCGATCCGCGCGGCCTGGCCCTCCAGGTCGCGGACCAGGGCGGCCCGCCAGCGGTCGTGGTCGACCGCCGCGGCGACATGGCTGTTGAAGTCGCAGTACGGGCACTTGGACAGGCAGAACGGCCAGTGCACGTAGACCCCGATCGGCTCGTCGACGGGATGGTCGCCGAGGAGGACGGGATCAGCGCGCCCGGCCGCCATCGAAGCACCGTTCCACCAGCTTGGCGAAGGCGTCGGCCCGGTGGCTGACCGTATGTTTCCAATCCGAATCGACTTCGCCGAAGGTGCGGTCGTGACCAGCGGGCACGAACATCGGGTCGTAGCCGAAGCCCTTGTCGCCGCGCGGCGGCCAGACGATCCGGCCGTGCACCTCGCCCTCGACGGTCTCGCTGTGGCCATCCGGCCAGGCCAGGGTGAGCGCGCACACGAACCGGGCGCCGCGGTCGTCGGAGCCGGAGGCCTGCACCGCCTCCCAGACCTTCGCCATGGCGATCGCGAAGTCCTTGGACGGCCCGGCCCAGCGCGCCGAGTAGACCCCCGGATCGCCGCCCAGCGCGTCGACGCAGAACCCGGAATCGTCGGCCAGCGCCGGCACGCCCGCCGCCCGGGCGGCCGCCAGCGCCTTCAGCTCGGCGTTGGCGACGAAGGTGGTGCCGGTCTCCTCGGGCTCCGGCAGGCCGCGGTCGCCGGCCGACACGATCTCCAGCCCGAACGGCTCCAGCAGCTCGCGGATCTCGCGAACCTTCCCCGGATTGTGGGAGGCCACCAGCAGGATCGGGCCGGTGAGCTTGCGGGCCGTTCCGCTGCTCACGCCACTGCGGCCTTCTGCAGGACCGTCAGCTCGCCGATGCCCTTGCGGGCGAGCTTCAGCAGGATGTCGAACTGGGCCTCCTCGAACGGATCGGTCTCGGCGGTCGCCTGGATCTCGACGATGCCGCCGCGGCCGGTCAGCACGAAGTTGGCGTCGGCCTGGCAGTCGGAGTCCTCGGCGTAGTCCAGGTCGAGCACCGGCTCGCCGCGGTACAGGCCGCAGGAGATCGCCGCCACGTGGTCGGTCAGCGGCATCGACTTGACGGCGCCGAACCGGACCAGGGTCGACAGCGCGTGATGCAGCGCCACCCACGACCCGGTGATCGCCGCGGTGCGGGTGCCGCCGTCGGCCTGGATGACGTCGCAGTCGATCCGGATCTGCCGCTCGCCCAGCACCGCGAGATCGGTAACGGCACGCAACGACCGCCCGATCAGGCGCTGGATCTCCTGGGTCCGGCCGGACTGCTTGCCGCGCGCCGCCTCGCGGTCGGTGCGGGTATGGGTGGAGCGCGGCAGCATGCCGTACTCCGCGGTCACCCAGCCCTTGCCGCCGCCCTTCAGCCACGGCGGCACCCGGTCCTCGATGGTCGCGGTGCACAGCACGTGGGTGTCGCCGAAGCGCGCCAGGCACGAGCCCTCGGCGTGCTTGGCGAAGCCCGGCTCCAGCCGGATCTCGCGCAGGGCGTCGACGGCTCGGCCGGACGGACGACCGTGAAAGGCGCCGGAAGAGGACTGGGTCATGCAAAGGCTCCTGGGGACGGCTGGCGGCGAGGCGGCGGCCGGGAACCTACCCCCGCGCCGCCGGGTCGTCCACCCGGGCCGTCCACCCGCGCTATCGACCCGGGCCCGGCCCGGATGCGCCGGTCGTTGACCGGTCCCCGGCAGCTACCTAGATTCTTGGCGCCATGACCAACCACGACAGCACCTCGGGCGCCGTCAGCCGGCTGAACGACCGCTCGCGCGAGATCTTCCGGCACATCGTCGACGCCTATGTCGAGACCGGCGAGCCGGTCGGGTCGCGCACCCTGTCGCGCCGGCTCGGCATCGTGCTGTCGCCGGCGACCATCCGCAACGTCATGGCCGACCTCGAGGAAGCCGGGCTGCTGTACGCGCCGCACACCTCGGCCGGGCGGCTGCCGACCGATGCCGGCCTGCGGATGTTCGTCGACGGCCTGCTGGAGATCGGCGGCGACATCAGCGCCGACGAGCGCGCCAACATCGACGGCAAGTGCGCGGCCGCCGGCCGCACGGTCGCCGAGATGCTGGAGGAGGCGTCGTCGACCCTGGCCGGGCTGTCGCGCTGCGCCGGGCTGGTGACCTCGCCGAAGTCGGAGGCGCCGCTCAAGCACATCGAGTTCGTGCCGCTCGGCAACCAGCGGGCCCTGGTGGTGATGGTCACCGAGGGCGGGCTGGTCGAGAACCGGATCGTCGAGCTGCCGGCCGGCCTGCCGACCTCGGCCCTGACCGAGGCCAGCAACTACCTGAACTCGCGCCTGAAGGGCCAGCTGCTCGGCGACCTGCGCCGGCAGGTCGAGACCGAGATCGCCCAGCGCCAGGCCGAGCTCGACGAGCTGACCAGCCGCGTCGTGCAGGCCGGGCTGGCGACCCGCGGCGAGGTCCCGCAGGGGCCGGCGCTGATCCTGCGCGGCCAGGCGCAGCTCCTGACCGACGTGTCGGCGCTCGAGGACCTGGAGCGGATCCGCAGCCTGTTCGAGACCCTGGAGGAGAAGGAGAGCACCCTGCGGCTGATCGACTCCACCGGCGAGGCCGAGGGCGTGCAGATCTTCATCGGCGCCGAGAACGCCCTGTTCCGGCATACCGGCTGCTCGATGATCATCGCCCCCTACCACGACCAGCGCCGCACCATCGTCGGCGCCATCGGGGTGATCGGGCCGACCCGGATGAACTACGCGCGGATCATCCCGATGGTCGACTACACCGCCAAGCTGATCGGCCGCCTGCTCGACTGAACGCTTTTCATGGCGCCGCGCACGTCCTACATACCGCCGGATCAGGACGGACCACGCACATTTGCGTTGTACACCGGGGATCAGTCAGACCGGGGATCAGTCAGCATGTCGAACGAGACCAGCAAGCCCGACCACCAGAACGAGTCGCCGATCGCCGACGACGCCGGGCTCGACGTCGGCCTCGACGCCGACGGCACCATCGACACCGGCGGCGGGGATCCGCGCGACGCCCGCATCGCCGAGCTCGAGGACCAGGTCGCCCAGCTCCGCGACCAGGCCCTGCGGGCCCTCGCCGAGGCCGAGAACGTCCGCCGCCGGACCGACCGCGAGAAGGAGCAGACCCGGCTCTACGCCGCCGGCAACCTGGCCAAGGATCTTCTGAACGCCGTCGACAACCTGCGTCGCGCGCTCGACGCCGCGCCGGCCGACCGCGAGGGGCTCGACGACACCGTCAAGAACCTGATCGTCGGCGTCGAGATGACCGAGCGCGAGGTCCTGACCGCGTTCGAGAAGGCCGGCATCAAGAAGATCGAGCCGCTCGGCGAGCGCTTCGACCCGAACCTCCACCAGGCGATGTTCGAGGTCGAGAACACCGGCAAGCCGGCCGGCACCGTGGTCCAGCTGCTGGCGCCCGGTTACGTGATCCACGACCGGCTGCTGCGCGCCGCCATGGTCGGCGTCGCCAAGGGCGGGCCGGCGCCGGCCGACCACTCGCGGGTCGACACCACCGCCTGATCCGGCCAGCGGGGCGGCGAATCGCCCAGCCATGCCGCTTGCACGCGTCCGGGCGGCGCCTATATACCCGCTAGCTCCAGTTATCACCCGATGGGGGCGGTCGATGGTGCCTTAGGGGCCTCCGCCGCCTGCCGAAGAAAGAGGTAGGTTCATGAGCAAGGTTATCGGCATCGACCTCGGCACCACGAACTCGTGCGTCGCCGTCATGGACGGTTCCAGCCCGAAGATCATCGAGAACGCCGAGGGCGCGCGCACGACGCCGTCGATGGTCGCCTTCACCGAGGGCGACGAGCGGCTGGTCGGCCAGTCCGCCAAGCGCCAGGCGGTCACCAATCCGGAAAAGACGCTGTTCGCGATCAAGCGCCTGATCGGCCGCCGGTCCGACGACGCCGCTTCCAAGAAGTTCAACGACCTGGTGCCGTACAACGTCGTCGCCGGCGACAACGGCGACGCCTGGGTCGAGGTCGGCGGCCGCAAGTACAGCCCGGCCGAGATCTCCGCGATGATCCTCCAGAAGCTGAAGGAGGACGCCGAGGCCTATCTGGGCGAGAAGGTGACCCAGGCGGTCATCACCGTCCCGGCCTACTTCAACGACGCCCAGCGCCAGGCCACCAAGGACGCCGGCAAGATCGCCGGCCTCGAGGTGCTGCGCATCATCAACGAGCCGACCGCCGCGTCGCTGGCCTACGGGCTCGACAAGAAGCAGTCCGGCACCATCGTCGTGTACGACCTCGGCGGCGGCACCTTCGACGTGTCGGTGCTGGAGATCGGCGACGGCGTGTTCGAGGTGAAGTCGACCAACGGCGACACCTTCCTCGGCGGCGAGGACTTCGACCAGCGCGTCATCGACTACCTGGCCGACGAGTTCAAGAAGGACAACGGCATCGACCTGCGCAAGGACCGGCTGGCCCTGCAGCGCCTGAAGGAGGCCGCCGAGAAGGCCAAGATCGAGCTGTCGAGCTCGATGCAGACCGAGGTCAACCTGCCGTTCATCACCGCCGACCAGTCCGGCCCGAAGCACCTGAACATCAAGCTGACCCGCTCGAAGCTCGAGGCGCTGGTCGACGACCTGGTCAAGCGCACCGAGGGTCCGTGCAAGGCCGCGTTGAAGGATGCCGGGGTCACCGCCGGCGAGATCGACGAGGTCATCATGGTCGGCGGCATGACCCGCATGCCGAAGATCCTCGAGACCGTGAAGACCTTCTTCGGCAAGGAGCCGCACCGCGGCGTCAACCCGGACGAGGTGGTCGCGGCCGGTGCCGCCATCCAGGCCGGCGTGCTGAAGGGCGAGGTCAAGGACGTCCTGCTGCTCGACGTGACCCCGCTGTCGCTCGGCATCGAGACGCTCGGTGGCGTGTTCACCCGCCTGATCGACCGCAACACCACGATCCCGACCAAGAAGAGCCAGGTGTTCTCGACCGCCGAGGACAACCAGACCGCGGTCACCATCCGGGTGTTCCAGGGCGAGCGCGAGATGGCGGCCGACAACAAGCTGCTCGGCCAGTTCGACCTGGTCGGCATCCCGCCGGCGCCGCGCGGCGTGCCGCAGGTCGAGGTCACCTTCGACATCGACGCCAACGGCATCGTCAACGTGTCCGCCAAGGACAAGGCGACCGGCAAGGAGCAGCAGGTCCGCATCCAGGCGTCCGGCGGCCTGTCCGACGCCGACATCGAGCGGATGGTGCGCGAGGCCGAGGACAACGCGGCCGACGACAAGAAGCGGCGTGAGCTGGTCGAGGTGAAGAACCAGGCCGACAACGCCCTGCACACCACCGAGAAGACCCTCGCCGAATTCGGCGACAAGGTCGGCGACGCCGAGCGCAAGGCGATCGAGGACGACGTGGCCGCCCTGAAGGCCGCGGTCGAGGGCGATGACATCGCCGCCATCCGGTCCAAGATCGACGCCCTGCAGCAGTCGTCGATGAAGCTCGGCGAGGCGATGTACAAGGCCCAGCAGGAGGCCGGCGCCGCCGAGGACGGTGCCGGTTCGTCCGAACAGGCCGGCGGTACCGAGAGCAAGGGTGCCGACGACGTCGTGGACGCCGACTTCGAGGAAGTCGACGACCAGGACCGCAACAAGTCCGCGTGATACCCGAGAACGCCGTTATGACGGCCGCCCCCGCCCGTCCCCGCTTCCCCGCGGTCGGACGGGCGGGTTTCGCGCGTTGTACTTCCGGACGGTGACGGACCCATGGCGAAGCGTGACTACTACGACGTCCTCGGTGTCTCGCGCAGTGCGTCCAAGGACGAGCTGAAGCGCGCCTACCGCAAGCTGGCGATGCAGTTCCACCCGGACCGCAATCCGGGCGACGCCGAGGCCGAGCAGAACTTCAAGGAACTCAACGAGGCCTACGACGTCCTCAAGGACGACGACAAGAAGGCCGCCTACGACCGTTTCGGCCATGCCGCGTTCGAGAACGGCGGCGGCCCGCGCCCCGGCGGTGCCGGGTTCGCCGGCGGGTTCGCCGACATCTTCGAGGAGATGTTCGGCGAGTTCATGGGCGGCGCCCGGCGCGGCGCCAGCCCGGGCCGCGGCTCCGACCTGCGCTACAACATGACGATCACGCTGGAGGACGCGTTCCGCGGCCGCCAGACCGAGATCCGCATCCCGACCTCGGCGGCCTGCGATGTCTGCGACGGCACCGGCGCCGAGAAGGGCTCGAAGCCGGTCCCCTGCCCGACCTGCCACGGTGCCGGCAAGGTCCGCGCCCAGCAGGGCTTCTTCACGATCGAGCGAACCTGCCCGGCCTGCGGCGGGGTCGGCCAGGTCATCGAGAACCCGTGCAAGGCCTGCACCGGCTCCGGCCGGCAGCGCAAGGACAAGACCCTGTCGGTGAACATCCCGGCCGGCGTCGAGGACGGCACCCGGATTCGGCTCGCCGGCGAGGGCGAGGCCGGCATGCGCGGCGCCGCGCCGGGCGATCTGTACCTGTTCCTGTCGATCGAGCCGCACCCGATCTTCCACCGCGAGGGCCCGGACATCCACTGCCGGGTGCCGGTCGCCATGGTCACCGCCGCACTCGGCGGCCAGATCGAGGTCCCGACCATCGAGGGCTCGCGGGCCCGGGTGACGGTGCCGAACGGCACCCAGTCCGGCAAGCAGTTCCGGCTCAAGGGCAAGGGCATGTCGGTGCTGCGCAGCCCGGCGCGCGGCGACATGTACGTCGAGGTCGCGGTCGAGACGCCGATGAACCTGACCAAGCGGCAGCGCGAGCTGCTCGAGGAGTTCAAGGCCGAGGCCGGCGACGACACCACCAGCCCGCAGAGCCACGGCTTCTTCGACAAGGTGAAGGAGCTGTGGGACGATCTGCGCGACTAGAACCGCCGCATCGCTACCGGAGTCCCCTGGTAGCGCTGCGGTAGTGACTTTCTAACTTATTGTTCTATCGACGGGTTTTCGCGCTCGATCGCATTGACGATGGCGCGCCCCTCATGCTCCAGGAAATTGATCGCGGCGGCGATCACGGCCTGCGAGTAGCGGATCGTGAAGCGCTGGCCCTCGGTCATCGCCTCGGCCGGCAGGCCGCGCAGCCGCCGCTGCTCGCCGCGCAGTCCGGCGACCCGCTGGTCGACCAGCCGGTGCACGTCGTCCATGCTCAGCAGGTGCGCGAAGAACATCCCGGCGAGGAACGGCGACCGCACGGCCTCGCTGCCGTCGCAGGCGGCCGCCGCGTCGGCGAGCTGGCGCCGGCCGGCGTCGGTGATCCGAAAGACCCGCTTCTCCAGCGGCGCGTCCGGCGCCCCGATCACCTCGACCGCGCCCTTGGCGGTCAGCTTGGCCAGGGCCGGGTAGATCGCGCCCAGGCTGGCCTGCCCGAAATGCCGGAACCAGTCCTCCACGGCCTTGCGGATTCCGTAGCCGCTGGTGTCGCCGAAGCTCAGGACTCCAAGGCAGAGCGTGCCCACGTCCATGGTCGGAAACCCTCTTGATCCAGCCAGTATATTGGACGAAAAAACGGCGAAGTTATAGTGTTATAAATCGTCCGCTTGGGCAATCGGCCGGGCAATGGTCGGATCACGGCGGGCGGCCAGCGCCTGCAGGACAGGGAGACAGCGTCATGGCAACGCGGATCGGCGTCTTCGGCTCGAACGGACGCATGGGCCGGATGATCGTGAAGGCGGTCGCCGAAGCCCAAAGCGCCGCCCTCGCCGCGGCCGGCGTAAGGCCCGGTAGTGCCGATCTCGGGGTCGATGCCGGCACGCTCGCCGGCCTGCCGCCGCTCGGCCTGGCCACCACCGACCGGGTCTCGGAGATCCTGGCGGCCGACGTGGCGATCGATTTCACCCTGCCGGACGCCGTCCTGGCCCACGCATCGGCCGCGGCCGACGCCGGGACCCCGTACGTCACCGGCACGACCGGCCTGTCGGCCGAGCAGGAGGCCGGGCTGGCGGCGATGGCCACCCGGATCCCGGTGGTGTACGCCCCGAACATGAGCGTCGGCGTGAACCTGCTGCTGGCCCTGGTCGAGCGGGTGGCCGCGACCCTCGGCGACCCATGGGACATCGAGATCGTCGAGATGCACCACAACCGCAAGGTCGACGCGCCGTCCGGGACCGCCGTCGGGCTCGGCCGCGCCGCCGCCCAGGGCCGCGGCCGCCGGTTCGAGGACGTGGCGGTGCTGTCGCGCGAGGGCCATACCGGACCGCGGGTTCCGGGCCAGATCGGGTTCGCCACCATGCGCGGCGGCGACGTGATCGGCGAGCACACCGTGGTGTTCGCCGGGCCGAGCGAGCGCATCGAGATCGGGCACAAGGCCGGCGGCCGGCACATCTTCGCGAACGGCGCGGTGACGGCCGCGCAGTGGGCGGTCGGTCGCGCGCCCGGGCTCTACAGCATGCGCGACGTGCTCGGGCTCTGAAGTTCGCTCACGGCTCCTCGAGCTCGGCCAGCAGGGTGTCGAGCCGGGCGTCGTCCAGGTCCCGGATCCTTGCCGCCAGCCGGTTCGCCAGCTCGGTCGCCTTCGGGCTGAGGCCGCCGGTGTCGAGCACCACCCGGGGGTCCGAGATCTCCGCCAGCTGACGCAGCTCCTCGGCCTCGTCCCAGCCGAGGTTGAAGTAGCCGTTCACCAGCTGCAGGAACACCGGCCGCGGCACCCCGCGCTTGCCGTGCTCGAGCGCCGACAGATAGGCGGCCGAGACCTCCAGCGCCGCCGCCATCTCCGCGAGAGTGGCGCCCCGGGCGGCACGCAGGGCCCGCAGCTTCTCGCCGAGCGGGGTCATTTGCCGGTTCCGGGATCGTCGCGGCGCCGGCGCAGCAGCACGTACCAGGCGCCGGCGCCGCCGTCCTGCGGCTGGGCCGGGGCGAACGCCAGGACCCGGTCCTTGTTGGGATGATCGCCGAGCCAGCCCGGCAGGGCCCGGCGAATCACCCCGATCTCGCGCTCCTCCGAGCCCCAGGCCGGGCGCTGCCAGTCCGGCCGGCCCTTGCCGGTGATCACCAGCACGCAGCGCCGGCCCAACGCCGCCTGCCGGGCCAGGAAGGCGTTCAGCCCGGCATGGGCGCGCTCGCGGGTGAGGCCGTGCAGGTCGATCCGCGCCTCGATCGGGAACTGGCCGCGCTTCAGGCGGAGCTGGCTGCGCCGGTCGATGCCGGGTGCCGCGCCGTGGGCGTGATCGTGCAGGGCGGCCGGCATCGCCGGCGCCGGGGATGCCGGGGCGGCCGGCGGCGGATCGGCCGGGATCCGACCGCGCTTGCGGGCGGAGACCTTCGGCGGCGTCGCATCGGGGGCGGCCGCCGGTTCGGGCTCGGGCTCGGGCTCGGCCGCCGCCACCCGGCGTCCGCGGCGCCGCGACTTCAGCGGTTCCGCATCCGAAACGACGCGGCCGAACAGCTCGAGCTCGTCCGGGCTGGGGCGTCGCCGGGTCATGCCCGCTGCCGCCCGGCGCTCAATCGTCGACGACGATCACGTGCAGCCGGCGCGGGCCGTGAGCGCCCATCTGGATGCGCTGCTCGATATCGCCGGTACGCGACGGGCCGGTGATCAGGTTGACCGTCCGCGGCATGCCGGCGCCGGCTGCCGCCGTCCCGGCCTCGGTGCGGGCGGCCCGCAGCTTCGACCAAGCGTCCTCCAGCGGGCCGACGACCTGGCTGCGCCGCACCACCGCGATGTGGTTCTCGGGCAGGAAGTTCAACCCGGTCGGGGTCGACGCCTCCGACACCAGCATCAGCGTGCCGGTCTCGGCGACCGCCGCGAACACCGGGGTGACGCTGGTGTCCTCGGAGCCGTCGGCGGTGCCGGTCTTGACCTCCATGGTCGGCGCCTGCGACCAGTCGAGGCCGCCGGCCAGGGCCGGCGCCTGGACCAGCCGGGCCGGCAGGTTCTCGCGCTGCAGCCAGGCCGCGATCCGGCCCGGAACCTCCGCCAGCGACGCCACCTCGTCGACCGAGCAGGCGGCCTCGCCGAGCTTGCCGACCAGCTGGCGGGCCAGGCCGTCGCGGTCGAGGCCGGCGGTCCGGTCCGGGATCAGGTTGCGGGCAGGGGTCGCCAGGCGCTGGTGCAGCCGGGCCGCGTCCTCGCCCTCGAGTGCGCCGCGGCCGAGCGACTTGCGGATCGAGCCGAGGATCTGGTCGCGCGCCGAACTCATCGACCGGTCCCCCCGTTGCCCCGGCGTTCCGCCCCCTGCCGTTCCTTCCACAGGGCATGGAAGGTCTTGCCCTCGGGCGCCGGCAGGTCGCGCACGCCGGTCCAGCCGCCGGCCATCGGCAGGCTCCTGAACCTGCCGGCCCGGCGCCCGAACGCGCCGAGGGTCCGCGCCGCCATTCCGGTGACGAAACGGTAGAGCGACGGCCGGGTCGCCAGGAACGACCACAACGACAGCCCGACGCGCACCGTGCCGGGCGCCAGGCCGCGCTCGTACTCGCGGGTCCGGTAGTGGCGCATCATCTTCGGCAGCGGGATCCGCATCGGGCAGACGCTCTCGCAGCGCCCGCAGAAGGTCGAGGCGTTCGGCAGGTGACCGGCCTCCTCGACCCCGATCAGCGACGGCGTCAGCACCGCCCCCATCGGCCCGGGGTAGACCCAGCCGTAGGCGTGGCCGCCGACGGCGGCGTAGACCGGGCAGTGGTTCATGCAGGCGGCGCAGCGGATGCAGCGCAGCATCTCCTGGAACTCGGTGCCCAGCATCGCCGAGCGGCCGTTGTCCAGCAGCACGACATGGAACTCCTCGGGCCCGTCGAGATCGTCGGCCCGCCGCGGGCCGGTCGAGAAGGTGGTGTAGACCGACATCTCCTGGCCGGTCGCCGAGCGTGCCAGCAGCCGCAGGATGGTGGCCGCGTCGTCCAGGGTCGGGACCACCTTCTCCAGGCTCGCCACCACCACGTGGGCCTTGCCGAGGAGCTGGGTCATGTCCCCGTTGCCCTCGTTGGTCACGATCACGGTGGAGCCGGTCTCGGCGATCAGGAAGTTGGCGCCGGTGATGCCGACATCGGCCTGGAAGTAGCGGTCGCGCAGCTTGGCCCGGGCCTCGTCGGTGAAGTCGCGCGGCTCCTCGAGCCGGCGGTTCGGGTCGAGGTCGCTATGGTGCCGGCGGAAGTCGTCGGCGATCTGCTCGCGGGTCACGTGGATCGCCGGCGCGATGATGTGGCTCGGCGGCTCGTGGCGAAGCTGGATGATGTACTCGCCGAGATCGGTCTCGACCGGCTCGATGGCGTTGGCCTCGAGGAACTCGTTGAGGCCGATCTCCTCGGCGATCATCGACTTGCCCTTGGTGACCGTGCGGGCGTTGCGCCGCTTGCAGATCTCCAGGATGGTCTCGCGCGCCTCGGCCGGGGTCCGGCACCAGTGCACGACGCCGCCGGCCTCGGTCACCCGCTCCTCGAAGCGCTCGAGATAGAAATCGAGGTTGGCGAGCGTGTGGTTCTTGATGTCGCGCCCGGTGTCGCGCAGCGCCTCGAATTCCGGCAGCGCCTCGATGACCTGGCGGCGCTTCTCCTGGAAGCCGGTCTTGATGTTGCCGAGCGCGCGCTGCAGCGTCGCGTCCTGCAGGGCGTGATGGGCGTTCTGTTTGAACGAGCGGCTGGTCGACTGCATGGCCGTCAGTCCTTCCCGGGCTCGCCGATCGCCGGACCGTCGGCCATCCCGGCCAGCACCTCGGCGACGTGGCGGACCTTGGTCTCGGCCCCCAGGCGGGACAGCTTGCCCGACATGTTCAACAGGCAGCCGAGGTCGCCGGCCAGCAAGGTGCCGGCGCCGGTCGCCGTCACGTCCCTGGCCTTCTCGGTCACCATCTTGTCGGAGATCTCCGGGTACTTGACGCAGAACGTGCCGCCGAAGCCGCAGCAGATCTCGGCGCTCGGCAGCTCGGTCAGGCTCAGCCCCTCGACCGAGCCGAGCAGGCGACGCGGCTGGGTCTTGACCTGCAGCTCGCGAAGGCCCGAGCAGGAGTCGTGGTAGGTGACGGTGCCGGGGTAGGCGGCGTCGACCCGCTCGACGTTCAGCACGTCGACCAGGAACGACACCAGCTCGTGGGTGCGCTTGGCCAGGTGCTGGGCGCGCTGGGCGGTCTCCGGCTCGTCGGCGAACAGCTTCGGGTAGTGCTCGTGGATCATCCCGGCGCAGGAGCCGGACGGCGCCACCACGTAGTCGAAGCCCTCGAAGGCATCGATCACGCCGCGGGCGACCGCCCTTGTGTCGGCCATGTCGCCGGAATTGTAGGCCGGCTGACCGCAGCAGGTCTGGGTCGCCGGCACCTCGACGGTGCAGCCGGCATCCTCCAACAGCTTGACCGCGGCGAAGCCGACGGTCGGACGGTACAGATCGACGAGGCAGGTGACGAACAGGCCGACGCGCGGACCGCTACCGGGCATGGAGGGGGCTCCGGATTGAATTCAGTACACCGTCGGCTAGCACGCGCCGGGCGGACGGGCAAGCAGTCAGCCCTTGCGGTTCGGATCGATGCCGGTCGGCAGCAGCAACCAGTACCGCCCCTTGGCCGCCATCGGGCCGGCCAGCGCCTCGGCCGGCTTGCCGGCGCCCCAGAAAACGTCGGCCCGGACCGGGCCGCGGATCGCGCCGCCGGTGTCCTGGGCGACCATCAGGCGGCGCAATGCCTGCCCGGCGTCTGTCGGGTAGGCGATGTCGACCCACAGCGGCGCACCGAGCGGCAGGAACCGCCGGTCGACCGCCAGGCTGCGGCCCGGGGTCAGCGCCACGCCGGCGGCCCCGACCGGGCCGTCGCCGGTCAGCCGGCGGAAAAACACGTAGGACGGGTTCCGGTCCATGAGCTCGCGGCGGCGTTCCGGATGCGCGGCCAGCCAGTCGCGGATCGCCTGCAGCGACATCTTCTCCTTCGGCACCTCGCCCTCGGCGATCAGCCAGCGGCCGATCGCGTAGTAGGGGTGGCCGTTGGTACCGTCGTAGCCGACCCGCAGGCGGCTGCCGTCCGGCAGCACCACCAGGCCGGAGCCCTGGATGTGCAGGAAGAAGGCGTCGACCGGATCGGCCAGGTAGAGCAGCGGCTCGGCCTTGGCGGCGATCTTGCCGTCCTCGATCGCCGCCCGGTCGGCGTACGGCACCAGCCGGCCGTTCTCGACCCGGCCGGCGATCCGCTCGCCCTTCAGCGAGTCCCGGAACGCCCCGAGGTCGACGTCGATCAGGTCCGGCGGCCGCTTGTACAGGGTCACCGGATAGCCGGCGGCCTTGGTCAGCGAGCCGGCCAGCTCGGGCTCGAAGTAGCCGGTGAACAGGTCGTCCTCCGGCTTGGCGTCGCTGGCCCGCCAGACCGTGAAGGCGCCGGCGAAGAACCGCCGGACGGCCTCGGGATCGTCGGCGTCCACGGCATCCGCGGCGCGGCAGGCCGGCGTCCACTCGGCCCGGGTCCCGAACCGGCCGTCCGGCCCGACCGCCCGGCCCTGGTCGCCGCGCAGGATCGGGCCGCAGGTGCGCCGGAACGCCGCCAGGGCCGGCCGCGGGTCGTCCTGCCCCCAGCCCGGAAGATCGGAGATCGAGGCGCGCTGCAGGTCGAGACGCTCGACCGCCTCGGGCGTCGGCTCGCGACCGCAGGCGGACAGCAGCAGGCCGACCGCCAGCAGCATCGCAGCGGCGGCTGCACCCCGCATCCCCAAACCCCTCGGGTCAGTCCTCGGGAACACGGGTCGCGACCAGCTCCCAGTTGGGATCGCGGGACCGGATGTCGCGCGCGAACGTCCAGATGTCGGTCAGGATGTCGATTCGATCGGGATCGCCCTCGATGGCGTCGCCGGCGGCGTTGCGGGTCACCTTCACCTGCTCGGTGACGAACTCGACGGTGACCTTCGCGACGTGGTTCTCCAGCGCCGCCTCGACGATATCGGCGGAGCGGACGGTGACGATGGTCGTCTCCTGGACCTCGCCGGCCTTCTCGCGCGCCTCGATCGCCGACGCGAAGCCGCCGTACAGCTCGCGCGACAGCAGCGGCTTCAGCGTGTCGACGTCGCCCTTGGCATAGGCCTCGACGACCATGGCGAACGCCGCCTTGGCGCCGTGCAGGAACTCGCGCTCGTCGAAGTTCTCGTCGGCCAGCTTGATGCGCATGACGCCGGCGGCCATCGGGTTTTCCGGCCCGGCGTTCTCGTCCGTCGCCTCGGCAGGCTCGGTCGAGCGGTCCGGCAGCCGGACCACGTTGCCGTTGTCGTTGCTCTTCGGCGGTTCCGCGAACGGATCCGGGCGCTGGCGCTCATGACCGGTGCGCCGACCGAGCACGCTCCTCAGCTTGAAGATGACGAAGCCGGCGAACAGCGCGAGAAGTATGATGTCGAGGAACGGCACACCGTTTCCCATTGCGATCGCGGCGCGGTGCCTGGACCGGGCCGCGCCCCCAAGTTTAGAGTGGCCGCCGCAATCGTACCCCAGCCGGTACACGACCGCGACGCCGGAGCGGTCTCCGGACGCGTCCGGTCTAGATAGGGCCTGCACTTCGGAAGGGCAAGCATGGGCTTCCTGGTTTTGCTGGTCGTGCTCGGCCTGCCGATCGTCGAGATCTGGCTGATGATCGAGATCGGGCAGGATATCGGCGCGTTCCCGACGGTCGCCCTGATCCTGGCGACGGCCGCGTTCGGCATGCTGCTGTTCCGGGTCCAGGGCATGGCGACCCTGGCCCGCGTGCAGGAGCATCTGGACCGCGGCGAGGCGCCGGTCGGCGAGTTGCTGTCCGGGCTCGGCCTGCTGGTCGCCGGGCTGATGCTGCTGATCCCGGGGTTCCTGACCGATGCGATCGGCCTGATCCTGTTCATTCCGCCGGTCCGCCGCCTGCTGATCGGCGCCCTGCTGGCCTGGGCGCTGGCGCGCGGCGAGACCCGGATCTGGACGGCGCGCCCACGCGGCGACGGTACCGGCAGGACACCCGGAGGGCAGGCACCCGGCGGCGGACCGATCATCGACGGCGACTTCCAGGACGTCACCGACACGCCGGACAGCTCGGAGGCTTCGGGCGGGACGGAGCGACGGATCGACCATGACCGCGACACCGGGCGGAAGGGCTGAGGCGATGTACTTCGTCCGCCACGGCCAGAGCGAGTTCAACGTCCACTTCGCCAAGACCCGGATCGACCCCGGCATCGAGGACCCGGCGCTGACCGAGCTCGGCCGCCATCAGGCCCGGTCGGCCGCAGAGGCGCTGGCCCCGCGCGGGCTGACCCGGATCGTCGCCAGCCCGTACCGGCGGACCCTCGAGACCGCCGCGATCCTGGCCGACACCCTGGGCCTGCCGATCGAGATCGACGCTCTGGTTCGCGAGCGCTGCTGGTTCGCCTGCGACATCGGCACGCCGGCATCGACGCTGCGCACCCTGTGGCCGAAGCTCGACTTCGAGCGGCTCGGCGAGCGCTGGTGGCCGGCGAACGGCGAGTCCGAGGCGCAGCTCTCGGCGCGTTGCGGGGTTTTCGCCAGCCGCCTGCACCGGGCGACCGACTGGGGCGAGACCGTCTATGTCAGCCACTGGGGGTTCATTCGGGGCCTGACCGGGCTGACCGTCGGCAACGGCACGGTGGTCGAGATCCGTCCCGGTCCGGACGCGTCGGTTGTGCACTCCCCGGAACCGTGTTAGGCGACCCGGCACCACCAGCAACGAAAAGCGCCAGCGCCATGTCCGATACCACCGGGGCCCAGCCGGCCGTCGCCCAGCCCGCCGTCGCTCTGCCGATTCAGATCCACGCGCAGTACGTCAAGGACCTGTCGTTCGAGAATCCTCGGGCGCCGGCCAGCCTGCAGCCGCAAAGCGAGCAGCCGCGGATCGAGGTGAACGTCGACGTGCAGGCCTCCAAGGTCGGGGAGAACGACCTGTACGAGGTGACGCTGCGGGTCACCGCGTCGGGCGCCAGCGCCGGCAACCAGCTGTTCCTCGCGGAACTGGCCTATGGCGGGCTGTTCACCCTGCAGGGCATCCCCGAGGACTCGCTGCACCCGGTGCTGCTGATCGAGTGCCCGCGGATCCTGTTCCCGTTCGCCCGCGCCATCGTCGCCGACGTGACCCGCGACGGCGGCTTTCCGCCGCTGCTGATCCAGCCGGTCGACTTCGCGGCGATGTACCGGCAGAGCGCCGAGCAGGGCGCCGCGCCACGGGTCGCACAGGCCCCCGAGGGTTCGATCCTGCCGCCGGAAGCCTGATAGCAGGTCCCGAGCGCCGGTCGGTTCAGCCGGCCGGCTGTCCGGCGAGCCAGAGCGGTTCCTTGATCGAGTCGAGAAACGTCCGGTGGGCCGCGAGCTCTTCGGCGGTCGGCGCGTGCGGACGCGGCTCGCGGTACGGCCTGTCGGTCGGCGCGACGATCCGGCCGTCCGCGGACCCCGACTCAGCACCGGTCTCCGCCGCCAGCGCCAGGTCGGGCTGGCGGCCGCCGATCAGCTCCAGATAGACCGCCGCCAGCAGGTCGGCGTCGAGCAGCGCCCCGTGCAGGGTGCGGTGGCCGTTGTCGATCTCGAACCGCCGGCACAGCGCATCCAGGCTGACCTGGGCGCCGGGGTACTTGCGGCGGGCCAGCTGCACCGTGTCGAGGGCCTGGGTCATCGGGATCACCGGCCGGCCGAGGCGCTTCAGCTCGCTGTTGATGAACTTCATGTCGAACGCGGCGTTGTGGATCACCAGCACCGCGTCGCCCAGGAACTCGACGATCTCGTCGGCCAGGGCCGCGAACACCGGATAGCCCGACAGAAATTCGGTCGACAGCCCGTGCACGTTGAACGCCTCCTGCGGCATGTCGCGCTCGGGATTGATGTAGTGGTGCAGGGTACGCCCGGTCGGGACGTGGTTGATCAGCTCGAGGCAGCCGATTTCGACGATCCGATCGCCGGTGTCGGGGTCCAGGCCCGTCGTCTCCGTGTCGAGCACGATCTCGCGCATACCCGTTCCTCGCTCCGCCGCAGTTTCTGCACCAGCCGTTTCAGGCGCCGCATGGTGACCGCCCGGCCGAGCCCGGTCGGGATCACCACGTCGGCCCGCCGCCGCTTTTCGGCGTCCGGCATCTGTTTCGCCAGGATAGCCGCCAGCCGGGAATCCGTCATCCCGGGACGGGCCATCACGCGCTGCCGCTGCAGCCAGCGCGGGGCGCTCACCACAACGACGACATCGCAGCGCTCGTGGCCACCGCCTTCCAGCAGCAGCGGCACGTCCAGCACCGCGACCGGGACCCGTCGCCGCCGGCACCAGGCCAGGAACCGCGCGGTCTCGCGCTTGACCAGCGGGTGCACGATCGCCTCCAGCCGGGCCAGGGCCGCCGGGTCGCCGAATACCCGGGCCCCCAGGGCGCCCCGGTCCACCGCTCCGGCCTTCACCACTCCGGGAAACGCCGCATCGATCGCCGGGACCGCGGCACCGCCTTTGGCCAGCAGGCGATGCACCGCCGCGTCGGCGTCGTGCACCGGCAGGCCCAGACGGCGCAGCATGCCGGCGGCCGTCGACTTGCCCATGCCGATCGAACCGGTGAGGCCGAGCACCTTCATCAGCGGGCCAGCACCCCGTGGGTCCGCAGGAAGTCGAGCAGCGGCAGCAGCGGCAGGCCGAGGACCGTGAAGTAGTCGCCCTCGACCGCCGTGAACAGCTGGGCGCCGAGCCCTTCGAGCTGGTAGGCCCCGACCGACGACCGGACGTCCTCGCCGACCGCGTCGAGATAGCTCTCGATGAAGGCCTCGCTCAGCGGCCGCATCCGCATGCGGACGCTCTGCGAGGCGTGCCAGATACGCGCGCCGGCGCGGGCCACCACCACGCTGGTCACCAGCCGGTGGTCGCGGCCGGCCAGCGCCTGCAGGGTGGCCCGGGCGTGGTCGCGGTCGGCCGGCTTCTCGAACCAGACGCCGTTGCAGTCGAGCATCTGGTCGGAGCCGATCACCAGGGCGTCCGGATGGCGCCGCGAAACCGCCATCGCCTTGAGCTCGCTGAGCGCGGTCGCCACGTCCTCGGTCGACGCCCCCTCGGCACCGAGGGATTCCCGGACCGCGGCCTCGTCGACGCCGGCGACCACCACGCCGAACGGCACGCCGGCCGCCCGCAGCATCTGGGCCCGGAACCGGCTGCCGGAGGCCAGGATCACCGGGACGGTCTCCGCCGCCGGGCCGCGCAACGGGACCTGCGGGTTATCCATTGTCGTTGTCTCCGCTTTCCAGATGCTGGAGCACCGCCGCCGCGGTCTCCTCGATCGAGCGGCGGGTGACGTCGATCACCGGCCAGCCGTTGCGCTCGAACATGCGCCGGGCGTCGGCGACCTCGCGGCGCACCTGCTCGAGCGCCACGTAGTCGGTCTCCTCGCGCTGCTTCAGCATCAGCACGCGGTTGCGGCGTACCTGGATCAGCCGGGTCGGGTCTGTGGTGAACGCCACCACCAGCGGCTTGCGCAGGTGGAAAATCTCGTCCGGCGGGTCGATGCCCGGCACGATCGGCACGTTGGCGGTCTTGTAGCCGCGGTTCGCCAGGTACAGCGAGGTCGGGGTCTTGGAGGTCCGCGAGACCCCGACCACCACGATGTCGGCGTCCTCGAGGTCGTGGACGTGCTGCCCGTCGTCGTGCGCCAGGGTGTAGTCCATCGCCTCGATCCGACGGAAATAGGCCGCGTCCATCTCGTGCTGGCGGCCCGGCCGGCCGTGCGATTTCAGGCCGAGATGACTGCCGAGGGCCGACAGCACCGGGTCCAGGATGGCGATGCACGGTACCTCGAGACGCCGGCAGGTCTCCTCCAGCCGGCGCCGCAGCTCCGGCTCGACCAGGGTGAACAGCACCGGCCCCGGATGCGCTTCCAGCCCGGCGATCACCTTTTCCAGATAGCTGCGGGTCCGCACCAGCGACCACACATGCTCCTTGGCGCGGACGCCGTCGAACTGGGCGAGGCAGGCCCGGGCGATCTGATGGTTGGTCTCGCCGGTCGCGTCGGACACCAGGTGGACGTGCAGGGTCGGCGGAGAAGTCATGCACAGCGCCTTGGGGACAGGGTGTGGGCCAGCCGGCAGCTTATCCCCACCCGCGTCCCATCGCTCGAAGATATGCCGAACCACCCATCACGCAACCGCCGGGATTCCCACCGGTGGACGACTCCGCCGGCGCAGCCTGCAAGCCGGGGACAAATCGGTTTGGCCGAAACAATCCCCGTTATCCCCGGTTTTCGAATCAGGGATTGCAGTCGCCGATCCTGCGGGAGTCCGGGAATGATCCACCGCCGCTCTCGGCATGATCCGGCAACGTCCCCGAATCCCATCGGGCTGTGGACGATTCCCGGGATCGCCGGTAATCCCCAGACTTCCACCCGCCAACTACCACCTCCCTTCATTTTCTAAATAAATAGGTTAGTGATAGAGATCACCGACGGAGCCCTACCGGATGACCCGAGCCCCTTTCCTGCGCGCCCTGGCCGGCGAGACCCTGGATACGCCTCCGATCTGGCTGATGCGGCAGGCCGGGCGCTATCTGCCGGAGTATCGCGAGGTGCGGGCGCGGGCCGGCAGCTTCGTCGATCTGTGCCTGGCGCCCGAGCTGGCCGCCGAGGTGACCCTGCAGCCGATCCGGCGCTACGGGTTCGACGCGGCGATCCTGTTCGCCGACATCCTGATGGTTCCGTACGGGCTCGGTCAGCCGCTGCGCTTCGAGACGGGGCGCGGACCGGTCCTGGATCCGATCCGCGACCGGGCGGCTGTCCCTCGCTTCGATCCCGGCGTATTCCACGGAGCTGTCGGGCCGATCTACGACACCGTGGCCCGGGTACGGGCCGCACTCGGTCCGGAGACGGCGCTGATCGGCTTCGCGGGGTCGCCCTGGACGGTGGCGTCCTACATGGTCGAAGGCGGCAGCAGCCGCGACTTTGCCGCGTTGAAGCTCTGGGCGTATCGGGATCCGGACGGCTTCGGGGTGCTGATGGACACCCTGGTCGAGACCACGACCGCTTATCTCGACCGGCAGATCCGGGCCGGCGCGCAGGCCGTCAAGCTGTTCGACAGCTGGGCCGGCGCGGCGCCCGAGACGCTGTTCGAGCGCTGGGTCGTTCAGCCGACCGCGGCGATCGTGCGGCGGCTGCGCGCGATGCATCCGGATGTCCCGATCATCGGGTTTGCCAAGGGCGCAGGGGCGCTGACCCGAGGCTACGGCTCGGCGACGGGCGTCACGGCCCTGACGCTCGATTCCACCATCCCGCTGGCGATGGCGTGCGCCCTGCAGGCCGAACGGCCGGTGCAGGGCAATCTCGATCCGATCGCCCTGCTCGCCGGCGGCACGGCCCTGGAGTCCGAGACCGACCGGATCCTCGAAGCGCTCGGCGGCGGGCCCTTCGTCTTCAATCTCGGGCACGGAATCGTGCCGCAGACGCCGCCCGAGCACGTTGCCGCGCTGGTCGCGCGGGTGCGCGGCTGATCGACGCGGCCGATCGACGCGGCTTGCGGGGCGGGGAGGCACCGATGGACTGGTACGGAATCGTGAAGTCGCTGCACGTGATCAGCGTGATCTCGTGGATGGCCGGCATGTTCTACCTGCCGCGGCTGTTCGTGTACCACGCCGAGGCCGGGCCCGGCACGCCGCAGTCCGAGACCTTCAAGGTGATGGAGCGCCGGCTGCTGCGGGCGATCATGAACCCGGCGATGATCGCCACCTGGGTCTTCGGGATCACCATGCTGATCCTGGTGCCCGACTGGTTGTCGGACGGCTGGATGCATGCGAAACTGACCCTTGTGGTGGCCATGACGGTGGTGCACCATCTCTACGGCCGCTGGCGCAAGGCGTTCGAGCGCGACGAGAACGTCCGGCCGTCCAAGTTCTACCGGATCTGGAACGAGGCCCCGACGCTGCTGCTGGTCGGGATCGTCTTCCTGGTGATCCTGAAGCCGTTCTGAACAGACCCGAGTCGGGCTTTGTATACAGAACTCCGTCGTTGACAAGGTGAACGGGTTTCGGTAACGCGTTTAGAAAACCCGCCACAAGGCGGATGCAACTCCTTCCGGAACAACTCGCCCCGACACGACACTGGCCGCTGGCCGGTGAGACCGGCAGAACCGAAGCGCCGAGTCGTTCCGCCAATCCATAAGTTCGGATCCGATGAATCTCCAAGAACTAAAAACCAAGTCGCCCGCCGATCTTCTGGCCTTCGCCGAAGAGCTCGAGATCGAGAACGCCAGTACCCTGCGAAAGCAGGACATGATGTTCGCGATCCTGAAGCAGTTGGCGGACAACGACGTTCCGATTTATGGCCAGGGTGTGCTGGAGACGCTGCCCGACGGCTTCGGTTTCCTGCGATCTCCCGAGTCGAACTACTTGCCGGGTCCGGACGACATCTACGTGTCGCCGAGCCAGGTGCGGCGGTTCGGCCTGCGGACCGGCGACACCGTCGAGGGCGAGATCCGGGCGCCGAAGGACGGCGAGCGCTATTTCGCGCTGCTGAAGGTCAACTCGATCAACTTCGAGGACCCGGAGGCCGTCCGGCACCGCATCAACTTCGACAACCTGACCCCGCTGTATCCCGACAGCAAGCTCAAGCTCGAGCTGCCGTTCAAGCCCGAGAACAAGGAATACACCACCCGGGTCATCGACCTGATCTCGCCGCTCGGCAAGGGCCAGCGCGCGCTGATCGTGGCGCCGCCGCGCACCGGCAAGACCGTGATGCTGCAGAACATCGCGCACGCGATCGCCGAGAACCACCCCGAGGTCTACCTGATCGTGCTGCTGATCGACGAGCGGCCGGAGGAAGTGACCGACATGGACCGCTCGGTGAAGGGCGAGGTGATCTCCTCGACCTTCGACGAGCCGGCGACCCGCCACGTGGCGGTGACCGAGATGGTCATCGAGAAGGCCAAGCGCCTGGTCGAGCACAAGCGCGACGTGGTGATCCTGCTGGACTCGATCACCCGCCTGGCGCGCGCCTACAACACCGTGGTGCCGTCGTCCGGCAAGGTGCTGACCGGCGGTGTCGACGCCAACGCCCTGCAGCGGCCGAAGCGGTTCTTCGGCGCCGCCCGGAACATCGAGGAGGGCGGCTCGCTGACCATCATCGCGACCGCGCTGATCGATACCGGCTCGCGCATGGACGAGGTGATCTTCGAGGAGTTCAAGGGTACCGGCAACTCCGAGATCATCCTGGACCGCAAGCTGGCCGACAAGCGGACCTTCCCGGCGATCGACATCACCCGCTCCGGCACCCGCAAGGAGGAGCTGCTGGTCGACAAGCCGACGCTCTCGAAGATGTGGGTGCTGCGCCGCATCCTCATGCAGATGGGCACGGTCGACGCCATGGAGTTCCTGGTCGACAAGCTCAAGCACTCGAAGAACAACGCCGATTTCTTCGACGCCATGAACTCCTGATGGCTGGGAATTCCTGACCGCCGGTTTCCGGCGTCGGATGCAGAAAGGGCGGGCCAATGGCCCGCCCTTCGCATTTGCGGTCGGTTGTCGGGCGTTACGGCAGGATCACCGTCGAGCCGGTGGTCTTGCGGCCCTCCAGGTCCTGGTGCGCCTTGACGATGTCGGCGAGCGCATAGGTCTGCTCGATGTTGATCTTCACCTTGCCCGAGCTGACGGCGGCGAACAGGTCGGCCGCCATCTCGTCGAGGCCCGCCTTGGTGGCGGTGAAGGTCATCAGGGTCGGCCGGGTGAACTGCAGCGAGCCCTTGGCCGCGAAGATCCCGAGGTCGACCGGCGGGATCGGGCCAGAGGCCTGGCCGAAGCTGACCATCATGCCGCGCGGGCGCAGCACGTCGAGCGACTTCGGCCAGGTGTCCTTGCCGATCGAGTCGTAGACCACGGGCAGCTTCTTGCCGCCGGTGATCTCCAGGGTCTTCTCGACGAAATCGTCGCGGCTGTAGACGATCGGATGGTCGCAGCCGTTGGCCTTGGCCAGCTCGGCCTTGGCATCCGAGCTGACGGTGCCGATCACGGTGGCGCCGAGGGCCTTGGCCCACTGGCAGACGATCAGGCCGACACCGCCGGCGGCGGCGTGGATCAGGATCGTGTCGCCGGCCTGCACCTTGTAGACCTGACGAATCAGGTACTGCGCGGTCATGCCCTTGAGCATCATCGCCGCGGCGGTGCGGTCGTCGACGCCGGCCGGGACCTTCACGACCTTGGTCGCCTCGATGTTGCGGGCCTCGGAGTAGGAGCCCGGCGGCGGCGCGGCATAGGCGACCCGGTCGCCGACCGCGAAATCGCTGACCCCGTCACCGACCACGGCCACCGTGCCGGCGCCCTCCATGCCGAGGCCGTGCGGCAGTGCCAGCGGGTACAGTCCGCTGCGGTGATAGGTGTCGATGTAGTTCAGGCCGATCGCGGTGTGCCTGATCTGGATCTGGCCGGCGGCCGGGGCGGCCAGCTCGATGTCCTCGAGCTGCATCACCTCGGGGCCGCCGGGCTTATGGAAACGGATGGCCTTGACCATGGTCCAAGTCTCCCAGTGGACGATGTTTCGTACGGACTCTGACGGTGCCGTCGTGCCGAACCTAGGGTGGGACGGCCGGGCCGGAAAGGGCCGGCGCGGCAGGACAGACGTGCCGCGCCGGGAGCGATCAGCCCAAATTGGCGGCCAGGAAGTCGCGGGTGCGGCCGTTCGCCAGCTCGGCCGAGGCCTTGTCGTAGTGCTTGCCGCCGACCCGGGCGAAGGCGTGGTCCTGCCCGGCGTAGACATGGACCGTCGCGTTCGGGTGCTGCTCCAGGACCGGGACGAACTTGGCCTGGGCCTCGGGCGGCACGAAACCGTCGTTCTCGGCGACATGGCTGAGATACGGCTTCCCGATGTTGCCGGCCTCGTCGATCATCCCGTCCAGCCCGACGCCGTAGTAGCTGACGTTGGCGTCGGAATCCGAGCGGGCCGCCATGAGGTAGGCGAGCTTGCCGCCCAGGCAGTAGCCGACCGATCCGGCCTTGCCGGTGCATTCCGGCATCCCGCGGACGTGGTCGAGGGTGGCGATCAGGTCCTGCACGCCCAGGTCGACGTCGAACTTGCCGAACAGATCGAACGCCTTCTGCCACTCGGCCTCGCTCTGGTCGGTAATGTCGACGCCGGGCTCGATGCGCCAGAAGATGTCCGGGCAGATCGCCACGTAGCCCTGGGCGGCGAAGGACTCCGTCAGGTCGCGCATCACCTTGTTGACGCCGAAGATCTCCTGGATGACCACGAGGCCGGGCGCCGGGGTCCTGGCGGGCATCGCGACATAGGCCTGGAACGTTCCGCCGTCCTTGGCCTTGACGGTCACATGGGGCATGGGTGCCTCCCTCTCGGGGTTGGTGACGGGGAGGCGGAACCCTAGGACGCGCGGTCGCCCAGCGTCTACAGGGTCAGAGGATCGGACCGTCGGGGTCGGAACAACCGGGTATCAGAACAGTCGGGCCTGGCCGCGCTCGAAGTCGAGCAGCCACTGCTTGGTGGCGATGCCCTCGGCCCCGGAGAACCCGACCAGCTTGCCGTTGGAGCCGACCACCCGGTGGCACGGCACGATGATCGGAATCGGGTTGCGGCCGCAGGCCCCGCCGACCGCCCGGGCCACGCCGCCGGTGAGGGCGGCCAGGTCGCCATAGGTCCGGGTCTCGCCCAGGGGGATGTCGAGCATGGCGTTCCAGATCGCGCGCTCGAACTCGCTGCCGCCGCGGAACCGCAGGGGAACGTCGAAGCGGGTCAGGGTGCCGGCGAAATAGGCCTCGAGCTGGGCGGCTGTTTCACGTGAAACGGCGTCGCTCTCCGCCGGCTCGACGATCGTTCCGGGTTCGATCCAGGTCACCCGGACGATCGCCTCGCCGTCGCTGACGGCGCGGACCCGTCCGGTCGGGGTATCGAGATCGCTGGCCGCCATCGGGGCCTCTCCCTTGCAGACTGCCTGCCGACCGGTGTGCCGGCGGTCTTGACGGTGGCGAACGGGCCGTCCATGACCCCGGTCGGGGGCGAGCGGCTCTGCGTCGACCGTTCGCCGGATCTTAGACGGCCGAAGACCGGGACTGAACGACAATCGGGCCGATCGGCGAGCCCCGACAGATGAGGACCGGATGACGGCGACGGATGGCGACGACAGCATCGTGGCGGTGGCGACGGCCCCGGGCCGGGCCGGTGTCGCCGTGATCCGGCTGTCCGGCGCGGCGGCCCGTCCGGCACTGGCCGCCCTGACCGGTCTGGAGCCGGAGCCGCGACGGCTGACGCGCGCCCTGCTTCGGCATCCGGTCTCGGGCGAGGCCCTGGACGACGCCCTGGTGGTGGTGTTCCCGGGGCCGGCCAGCTTCACCGGCGAGGACGTGACCGAGTTCCATGTCCATGGCGGCCGGGCGGTGCCGGCGGCGGTGCTGTCGGCGCTGCTCGCGCTGCCGGGGATCCGGCCCGCCGAGCCGGGGGAGTTCACCCGGCGGGCGTTCCTGAACGATCGGATCGACCTGACCGTGGCCGAGGGCATCCTCGACCTGGTCGACGCCGAGACCGAGGCCCAGCGCCGCCAGGCTCTGCGGCAGGCGTCGGGTGGGCTGGCGGCGGTGTACGAGAGCTGGCGCGGCGAGCTGGTGACCGCGATGGCCCGGCTCGAGGCCTGGATCGATTTTCCCGACGAGGACCTGCCGGCGGACGTGCTCGACGCGGTGCTGGACGGCCTCGGGCGGCTGACCGGCGACTTCCAGCGGCATCTCGCCGAGTCCCGGCGCGGGGAGCGCCTGCGGGAAGGCCTGCGTATAGCCATTGTCGGACCGCCGAATGCCGGCAAGTCATCCCTGCTGAACTGGCTCGCAAAGCGGGATGTAGCCATCGTCAGCGCCACCGCGGGAACGACCCGGGATGTCCTGGAGGTATACCTGGATATAAACGGGTATCCGGCCACGGTAGCGGACACCGCCGGACTGCGCGAAACCGGCGATTCGGTGGAGCAGGAGGGGGTCCGCAGGGCCCTGGTGCGGGCCGAGGACGCCGATCTGCGTCTGGTCGTGGTCGATTGGAGCGCCGGCGAGGACGAGCGCCGGGCTGTGCAACGCTGGCTCAGATCGGATGCCATCGCCATTGCCAACAAGATCGATAGGGGCGGGACGCCGCCCGAACCGTGGATTCCGGTCTCGGTGAGCACCGGAACGGGTCTCGAGCGGCTGATCGACCGGCTTGGCACCGAGCTCGAAGCCCGGATGGCGCTTCGCGAGACGCCGTCCCTGACCCGCGAACGCCATCGGCATGCGGTCGAGCAGGCCGGGGTGGCGGTCGACCGGGCGATCGGCGGGCTCCGGGCGGGAAATCCGCTGGAGCTGCCGGCGGAGGACCTGCGATTGGCGGCCCGGGCTCTGGGACGGATTACCGGAAAGGTCGACGTCGAGGAGATCCTGGACGCGGTGTTCCGGGAATTCTGCGTCGGGAAGTGAGCTGCCGCCTTCCAGGCCGAGTGTTTCACGTGAAACATCGCCGTCCGGCTTTGACAGCTCGGGGCGGAGGCCGTATCTCGTGGGCATGGGCGACATCGGCACAGCGACGGGATACGACGTCATCGTCGTGGGTGGCGGACACGCAGGCTGCGAAGCGGCGGCGGCGGCGGCGCGGATCGGCGCCCGGACTCTGTTGCTGACCCATCGGATCGACACCATCGGGGCGATGTCCTGCAACCCGGCGATCGGCGGGCTTGGCAAGGGTCATCTGGTCCGGGAGATCGATGCCCTGGACGGCATCATGGCCCGGGCGATCGATCGGTCGGGGATCCAGTTCCGGGTGCTGAACCGCTCCAAGGGCCCGGCCGTCCGGGGGCCGCGGGCCCAGGCCGACCGGGCGCTGTACAAGCGGGCGATCGCCGAGATCCTGGCCGAGTTCGATTCCCTGATCATCGGGGCCGGGGCGGTCGAGGACTTGGTGGTCCGCGACGGTCGCTGTGTCGGGGTGCGGCTGGCGGACGGGGCGGAACGGCGCGCGGCGGCGGTGGTGCTGACCACAGGGACCTTCCTGCGCGGCGAGATCCATCTCGGCGAGGAACGGCGGCCGGCCGGCCGGGTAGGCGATGCACCGGCGGTCGGGCTGGCCCGGACCCTGGAAGCGCTCGAATTTCCGCTCGGGCGGCTGAAGACCGGGACTCCGCCACGGCTCGACGGCCGGACCATCGACTGGTCCGGGCTGGAGCCGCAACCGGGCGACGATCCGCCGGAGCCGTTCTCGACCCTGACCGAGCGGATCGCGGTGCCGCAGACCGTCTGTCACATCACCTATACATCCGAGCGCGCCCACGAGTTGATCCGGGCGAACCTGCACCGGGCGCCGATGTATTCCGGACAGATCAGCGGCACCGGCCCACGCTATTGCCCGTCGATCGAGGACAAGGTGGTCCGGTTCGCCGACAAACCGCGTCATCAGATCTTCCTGGAGCCCGAGGGACTGGACGATCCGACCGTCTATCCGAACGGAATCTCGACCTCGCTACCGCGGGATGTCCAGGATGCGGTGGTGGCCTCGATACCGGGCCTGGAGCGAGCACGGATCCTGCAGCACGGCTATGCCATCGAGTATGACTATGTCGATCCGCACGACCTTTCGGCGACCCTGGAGACCCGTCGTCTGCCGGGGCTTTATCTGGCCGGGCAGATCAACGGCACCACGGGCTACGAGGAGGCGGCGGCCCAGGGACTGATTGCCGGCGCCAACGCTGCGCTGGCGGCCGGCGGAAGCGATCCGCTGTCGATCGACCGGGCCGACGGCTATATGGGGGTCATGGTCGACGACCTGATCACCCGCGGCGCGCCCGAACCATACCGGATGTTCACCTCGCGGGCGGAGTATCGGCTTCGGTTGCGCGCCGACAACGCCGATCAGCGCCTGACAGCGAAGGGCCGGGAGGTCGGACTGGTCGGGAGCGCGCGCTGGACGGCCTACGAGGCGAAGCGCAATGCGCTCCGTGTTTCACGTGAAACACTCGAAGGGCTGGCTGGTACGCCGCAGGAACTGGGGCGGCGCGGCATTTCGGTCAACCAGGACGGCCAGCGGCGCAGCGCCTGGGATCTTCTCGGCCATGCGGCGGTGTCGCGGGAGCGGATTCTGGCCGCCTGGCCGGAGATCGCCGCGATCCCGAACCCGATCCTGGAGCAGCTGGCGATCGAGGCCCTGTACGCCGGGTACCTGGACCGCCAGGAAGCCGATGTCCGGGCATTCCGCCGCGACGAAGCCCTGGCGCTGCCGGAGACGTTGAATCCCGACGAAATCGGCTCCCTTTCGACCGAGATCCGCGACATCCTGCGCCGGGCGAAGCCGCGTACCCTCGGCCAGGCGGCCCGACTACCGGGCGTGACGCCGGCCGCTACCCTGGCGTTGCTGCGCTACCTCAAGACACGAAATCCGCGGTCTTCCGAGGGTTCCGGGGAGATCGACGCGGCATGACACCGTCAGATGTCCAGCAGAAGATCGGGTTCGACGACGCCACGCGGGCCCGGCTCGAGGCCTATGTGGCGCTGCTCACGAAGTGGCAGGCCCGGATCAATCTCGTGGCGCCGGCGACGCTACCCGAAGTCTGGACACGGCACGTCCTGGACTCCGCACAGCTGCTTTCGCACATCGCCGGACATCCCGGTCCGGTGCTCGACCTCGGGTCCGGCGCCGGCTTTCCCGGCCTGGTGCTGGCGATCCTCGGCCGCGACGACGTGATTCTGGTCGAAGCCGACCGGCGCAAGGCGGCGTTTCTCCAGGAAGCGGCCCGGGTGACCGACACCAGAGTGCGGATCGAGTGCTGTCGTATCGAAGCACTACGCCCGATTCGCGCCGGGATCGTCACCGCGCGGGCCCTCGCGACGGTTTCGGAGCTCCTGCACTACGCCCGGCCATTCACCGACGAATCAACCCTCTACCTGTTCCTCAAGGGCGAGCGTGCGGATGACGAGTTGACTACCGCGCGCGAACGCTGGAACATGACGGTTGACAAGGCCCCGAGCCTGAGTGACGTGCGCGGGGTCATACTCCGGTTGGAGGGTGTGACCGATGTCTGACTTGTCCTCTTCGGCGGTAGTGGCACCGCGCATCCTGGCGATCGTCAACCAGAAGGGCGGGGTCGGGAAGACCACCACCGCCGTCAACCTGGCGACCGCGATGGCGGCCTGCCGCAAGCGGGTGCTGGTGATCGACCTCGACCCGCAGGGCAACGCTTCGACCGGCTTCGGGATCCCGCGCAAGGCCCGCGAGGCGGATTCCTACGCCGTGCTGATCGGCGAGGCGTCGATCGCCGAGGCGGCGATCGAGACCGCGGTGCCGGGACTGGAGATCGTGCCGGCCTCGCCGGACCTGTCGGGCGCCGAGATCGAGCTGGTCGGCATGGAGCACCGCGAGTTCCGGCTGCGCGAGGCCGTGGTCCGGCACGTCGCGGCGTCGCCCTACGACTACATCCTGATCGACTGCCCGCCGTCGCTCGGTCTGCTGACCCTGAACGCGCTGGTCGCGGCCGACGCCGTGCTGGTGCCGCTGCAGTGCGAGTTCTACGCGCTGGAGGGGCTGTCGCAGCTGATCCGGACGGTCGAGCGGGTCCGCAAGGCGTTGAACCCGAGCCTGGAGATCCAGGGCGTGGTGCTGACCATGTTCGACCGCCGCAACAACCTGTCGGAACAGGTGGCGGCCGACGTGCGCGGGCATTTCGGCGACGTGGTGTACCGGACGGTGATCCCGCGCAACGTGCGGATCTCCGAGGCCCCGTCCTACGGCAAGCCGGTGATCGTGTACGATACCGGCTGCACCGGCGCCCGCGCCTATCTCGATCTCGCCCGCGAGGTCCTGAGGCGCGAGCAGTCGCTCGCAGACGCCGCGTGAGTTGCCGCCGCGTGGGTTGACGCCGCCTGAGCAGAAGGCTTCCGATCGCATGACCGACGACTCCACCCGCCGCCGATCGAACAAGCTCGGACGCGGCCTGTCCGCGCTGCTCGGCGACGAGGAGGAGGATCAGGCCCAGCTCGACCGGCTGCGCCAGACCCGGTCGCTGCCGGTCGAGCGGCTGGCACCGGGCCCGTTCCAGCCGCGCCGCCGGTTCGATGCCGAGGACCTGTCGGAGCTGGCCGAGAGCATCCGCGAGCAGGGGGTGCTGCAGCCGGTGCTGGTGCGCCGCGCGGCCGACGGCGAGACCTACGAGATCATCGCCGGCGAACGGCGCTGGCGGGCCGCGCAGCTCGCCCAGCTGCACGAGATCCCGGTGCTGGTGCGCGAGTTCGACGACCGCACCGCGATGGAGATCGCGCTGGTCGAGAACGTCCAGCGCCGCGACCTGACCGCGCTCGAGGAGGCGGACGGCTACCACCGGCTGATCGAGGAGTACGGGCACTCCCAGGAGGACATCGCCCGGGCGGTCGGCAAGAGCCGCAGCCATGTCGCCAACACCCTGCGCCTGCTGAACCTGCCGACCGAGGTCCGGACGCTGCTGGAGGACGGCCAGCTCACCGCCGGCCACGCCCGGGCGCTGCTCGGCCAGGACGACGCGGCCGAGCTGGCCCGCGAGGTGGTGACCCGCAAGCTGAACGTCCGCGACACCGAGAAGCTGGTGCAGCGGCGGCGCATGGAGCCGTCGGCGCCGCGCCCGCGCAAGCCGCGCGGACAGGCGGCCGACGCCGCCGACAAGGATCCGGATACCCTGGCGGTCGAGAAGGATCTCGCCGACCGGCTCGGGCTCGCGGTCTCGATCGACCACGACGCCGGCTCGGGCGGCGGCAGCGTTACGGTTCGCTACAGCGATCTCGACCAGCTCGACCTGGTGATCGAGCGGCTGTCGGGGATCTCGACCGGCAGCGCCGCAGTGGCGCCGACCCTGGCGCCGGCCGTGGACGAGGACGACGGCGACGAGCCGCCGCGCTGGTCGTTCGACGACGACGAGGAAGACGTCTCGGGAGCCGACCTCGAGGATCCCAGAGCCGCCGAGCCCGACGGGCCCGAAGAGGGTTCGGCGCTCGACCGGGCCTGGGCCCAGCTCGGCGACGACGAGGAGGACGAGGATCCCGACGATCCCCTCGTTCCGAGAGCGGAATAGCGCTCAGCGGCTGCGGCGGGCGGCGCGCAGGGCCATGCGGGCGACGTCGATCAGGGCCTGGCCGCATTCCGCCTGATCCGGAAACCCGGTGGTCTTGCAGCGGATCTCGGCCTCGCCGAGGCGGGCGAGGGCGGATGCCAGCGCGCTCGGGTTCCAGCGCGCGACCTGCCGGGTCATCGGTTCGACCGCTTTGAAAAACACCGGCGGGCGCAAGGACTTGACCGCATCGGCCGGGCTTCGGCCCTCGGCCGCCCGGCTGGCCGCCAGATGCAGGCGCTGGAAATAGCCCTGGGCCTGGCGGAGCACCCGGATCGGCGACTCGCCCTGGCGAAACGCCCGATCCAGGCCCGGAACGATACCGTCGGGCCGGCCCTCGGCGGTGGCCGAGATCAGGGCGTCGATCTCCATGGCGGCGCTGTCGCCGACCGCCTCCATGGCGGTCTCCAGGTCGACCGTGCCCCCTTGCCCGACCAGCAGCGCCAGCTTGTCGATCTCGGTGCGGGTCGCCATGCGATCGTTGCCGAGACGTTCCGACAGCAGCTGGACGGCGTCCGGCGCGATCCGGACGCCCGCCGCCTCCAGGGTCTCGCGGATGACCCGGGAGACGTCGCGGGCCTCGTCGGCGTAGCAGGCGATCGCCGCCAGGTCGGTGCGCCTGTCCTCGAACAGCTTGCGCAGCCCGGTGCCGGCCTTGAGCTCGCCGGCCTCGACCACGATCAGGGTGTCGGTCTCCGGGCCGTCGAAGGCGTTGGCGAGAGCGTCGGCGGTGCGGTCGCGGGCGTCGCGCAGGCGGACCAGGCGGCGGCCGCCCATCAGCGACCGGGCCGCGGCCTCGTCGGCCAGCCGGGCCGGATCGGCCTCGGCCTCCTCGCCGGACAGCACGGTCACGTTGAACGGGTCGGAGAGATCCGGCACCACGGTGCGGCCCAGGCGCTCGGCGGTCTCGCGGACCTTGCCGCCGTCCGGCCCGTAGACCAGCACGCCGCGGAGCCCGGCCGGCGGCCGCTTGACGAAGCCGTCGAGCTCGCGCGGCTGGACCTTCATCCGCCGCGCTTGAAGAACAGCCCGAGGCGCAGGCGGATGTCCTCGGCGATCCCGGTGACCACCCGGCGCCGGGCGTCCTCCTCGGCCTGCAGCGAGGCGAACTCGGACGAGCTGATCGAATAGCTGGCGATCCGCCGCGAGTTGCCCTTGGTCACCGGCGCCTCGGTCGCCAGGTCGACCAGCACCCACTTGGCGTCGCCGACGTACTTGGCGAAGGTCGCGGTGGCGTCGCGCAGGATCACCAGGTCGTTCTTGGTCTCCTTGAACGACACGTCCAGCCGCCAGCGCGGCTTGTCCGGGAGCCCGGTCGGGACCAGGCGGTCGCGCAGCTCGTTGCGCAGCATCTGGCCGGCCCGGTCGGGGATCGGCGGGATGCTGATCTGCGCCATTTCCGGCGTCGCACCGGCGCCGCCGCGACCGTCGCCGTAGAGCGGCTGGAAGCCGCAGCCGGCCAGCACCGCCGGCAGCATCCACAGCAGCGTGCGGCGCCCGAGCATCGCCGGCCCCCCCATCTCAGGCCACCAGGTTGACGATCTTGTTCGGGACCGCGATGACCTTGCGCGGTTCCTTGCCCTCGAGCTGCTTCTGCACGTTCGGATGGCCGAGCGCCTGGGCGATCAGGGCGTCCTTGCCGGTGTCCTTGGCGACCTCGATGGTGGCCCGCAGCTTGCCGTTGATCTGCACCGCGATGGTGACCGTCTCGTCCTCGGCCAGCGCCGGGTCGGCGTCCGGCCAGGCGGTATCGGCCAGCATCGTGGAATGCCCGAGACGGGCCCACAGCTCCTCGGCGACGTGCGGCATCATCGGCGCCAGCAGCTGCAGGGTGGTCTCCCAGCCGAAGCGCAGCACCCAGGCCTCGCCGGCACCCTTGCCGTCGAGCGCGAACAGCAGGTTGGTCAGCTCGCGGATCTGCGCGACCGCGGTGTTGAAGCGGAACCGCTCGATCGCGTCGGCGACCCCCAGGATGGTCTTGTGGCAGGCCCGCCAGGCCTGCTCGGCGGCCGGCGACAGTTCGTTCGGCCTGGGCGTCCCGGCCGCCGGCAACGCGATCCCGGACTCGGTGATCGCCCGCCACAGCCGGTTCAGGTAGCGCCAGGCGCCGTCGACGCCGGCCTCGGTCCATTCCAGGTCGCGCTCCGGCGGGCTGTCCGACAGCATGAACAGCCGCGCGGTGTCGGCCCCGTAGGCGTCGATGATGTTCGCCGGGTCGACGGTGTTGCGCTTCGACTTCGACATCTTCTCGACGCGGCCGACCGTGACCGGCGCGCCGCCGGCGACGGTGACCGTGGTCCCGCCCTCGCCCTTGGTGACCTCGGACGGGTACAGCCACTTGCCGTCGGGGCCCTTGTAGGTCTCGTGGCACACCATGCCCTGGGTCACCAGGCCGGCGAACGGCTCGGCGATCCCGAGATAGCCGCAATCTCGAAGTGCTCGGGTGAAGAACCGCGAGTACAGCAGGTGCAGCACGGCGTGCTCGACGCCGCCGATGTACTGGTCGACCGGCAGCCAGTAGTCGACCTCGGCGCGTCCGAACGCGCTCTCGGCCTGGGCGTCGGCGAACCGCGCGAAGTACCAGGAGGACTCGAAGAAGGTGTCGAAGGTGTCGGTCTCGCGGCGGGCCGCGGCGCCGCAGCTCGGGCAGGCCGTGTGCTTCCAGCTCGGATGCCGGTCGAGCGGGTTGCCCGGGCTGTCGAAGTCGACGTCCTGCGGCAGGGTGACCGGCAGCTGGTCCTCCGGCACCGGCACCGGGCCGCAGGACTCGCAGTGGATGATCGGGATCGGGCAGCCCCAGTAGCGCTGGCGCGACACGCCCCAGTCGCGCAGCCGCCAGGTGATCGTGCCCTCGCCGCGGCCGATCGCCGTCAGCCGCTCGGCGACCGCGGCCTTGGCGGCCTCGACCTCCATGCCGTCGAGGAACTCGGAGTTGTAGATGGTGCCGGGCCCGACATAGGCCTCGTCGCCGACCGCGAAGCTGGCCGGGTCGGCCTTCGGCGGCAGCACCACCGGGATGACCGGCAGCTCGTACTTGCGGGCGAAGTCGAGGTCGCGCTGGTCGTGCGCCGGGCAGCCGAAGATGGCGCCGGTGCCGTACTCCATCAGCACGAAGTTGGCGACGTACACCGGCAGGGTGACGCCTTCGCGGAACGGGTGCTTGACCTGCAGCGGCGTCAGGTAGCCCTTCTTCTCGGCGGTCTCGATGTCGGCTTCGCTGGTGCTGGAGCGGTTGCACTCGGCGACGAACGCCGCCAGCGCCGGGTCCTTGTCGGCGAACTCGGCGACCAACGGGTGGTTGGCCGAGACCGCGCAGAAGCTGGCGCCGTACAGGGTGTCCGGCCGGGTCGTGAAGACCTCGAGCGCGTCGTCGCGGCCGACCAGCTCGAAGCGCACGCGCGCACCTTCCGACCGGCCGATCCAGTTGTGCTGCATCAGCCGGACCTTGTCGGGCCAGCGCTCCAGGCCCTCCAGGGCGTCCAGCAGGTCCTGGGCGTAGTGGGTAATGCGCAGGAACCACTGGCTCAGCTTGCGCTTCTCGACCAGGGCGCCGGACCGCCAGCCGCGGCCGTCGATCACCTGCTCGTTGGCCAGGACGGTGTTCTCGACCGGGTCCCAGTTGACCCAGCTCTCCTTTCGGTAGGCCAGGCCCGCCTTCAGGAAGTCCAGGAACATCTTCTGCTCGTGGCGATAGTAACTGGGGTCGCAGGTCGCGACCTCGCGCCGCCAGTCGTAGCTCAGGCCCATGCCCCTGAGCTGCTCGCGCATGGCCTCGATGTTCTCGTGGGTCCAGCCGGCGGGATGGACGCCACGCTCGATCGCCGCGTTCTCGGCCGGCAGCCCGAACGCGTCCCAACCCATCGGATGCAGGACGTTGAAGCCCTTGGCCTTCTTGTAGCGCGCCACGACGTCGCCGAGCGTGTAGTTGCGTACGTGCCCCATGTGGATGCGACCCGACGGGTACGGGAACATCTCCAGCACGTAGTATTTCGGCCGGCCAGGGTCGGCCTCGACCTCGAAGCATCCGGCCTCGGCCCAGCGCTGCTGCCAGCGGGACTCGGTTTCCTTGACGTTGTAGCGCGCCATGCGGTCGGTCTTTCGAATACGGGGTCGGCGGATGGTCGGTGGCGGTGGCCGGCGAACGCTCAGGTCGGCCGGGTCACGAAGCGGTCTGCTGGATCCGGATCTGCCGGGCCCGGGTCAGGATGGCGTCCTCGAGGTCCTTGCCGAGCTTCGGCTCGACCGCCGCGTCGACCCATTGCCCGCTGGCGTTCAGCTCCTGCCGGAACACATTGGCCCGGATACCGTCGGACCGCAGCGCCCGGTCCAGTATATATACGGTGATCTTGAACCGTTCGCCCTTGGACTGCGGCGGTGTGTACCAGTCGGTGATGATGACGCCGCCGAACGGATCGGCCGACGACAGCGGCATGAACGACAGGGTGTCGAGCGAGGCCCGCCACAGGAACGCGTTGACCGCGACCCCGCTGCCCCCGGTGGACGGCGTCTTGTCCTTGCCGAGGGTGAACAGGTCGAAGCCTTCCGGGCCGGTCAGCTTTTCCTGCTTCTCGTAGGTGGGCTTACCGCCCGGTCCCTTGGTCGGGTACGAGTATTCAACCGGGGTGTCGGCGCAGCCGGCGACGAGCAGGGCGGCCCCGGCAAGGGCGACGGTCGGTAATGTCCAGCGGGTCATGACTCGGGTCCTCGACATTTGGCCCCTGTATTAGCGGTGGCCGTTCCGCCGCGCAATCGCCCCGCCATCCCGGGCGGCCAACGGGTTGTGGCATTTTCGTCACAATGAGACAGTTTTGCACCGGCTTGGTGGCGAGCTTTGTTGACGGTACCGAAGCGCCGGAATAGCAATACCGGCGACGCGGCGACACAACGTCGGATGACGGACTCCGTCAAGTAAAGACGTCGTCGCGTGCCCGGAAAACACCTCGAACTCGGGAGTAGGGGAATGAAGAAGGTTCTTCTCGGCACGACGGCGATCGTCGCCGCGGGCATGATCGCCTCCAGCCCCGCCTCGGCGGCCGAAAAGATTTCGGCCAAGGTTGGCGGTTACATGGAGCAGTGGCTTGGTTACACGACGGTCGACCAGTCGGGCTCGACCCGTGACCTGGACGGCTTCGACATCAAGTCGGACTCGGAAATTTTCTTCACCGGTTCGACCACCCTGGACAACGGCATCGAGTTCGGTGTCAACGTCCAGCTGGAAGCCAACACCAACACCGGCGACCAGATCGACGAATCGTACATGATCATCAAGGGCAGCTTCGGCGAGATCAATCTCGGCTCCGAGAACTCTGCCATGTACAAGATGCACTACGCGCCGACCGACTACGGCATCACGCTGAACTCGGGCGACCAGATCGACTGGGCCGGCGTGTCGGGCTCGGGCATCTCGACCAGCGGCTACTTCCGCAACCCGTACGGCTCGACCTACGCTGAGCCGGGCGCGGCCAACGACTCCGAGAAGATCACCTACTACACGCCGCGCTTCGGTGGCTTCCAGGTTGGTGTGTCCTACTCGCCGGACGCCAACCAGGACAACAACACCACCCCGGATCGCAACGCGGCGGCGTCCGACATGGTCGCGGTCGGTGCGAACTTCAAGGGTGACTTCGCTGGCGCCTCGGTCGGTATCTCCGGCGGCTACGGCAAGTTCATGAACAGCGCGACCGGCTCCAGCAACGAGCCGGAGGCGTGGAACGTCGGTGCCAACATCGGCGTCGGTGGCTTCTCGTTCGGCGCTTCGTACGCGAAGGCCAACGACAACACCAACGGCAACAACGGCGATGGCTACAACATCGGCGTTGCCTACACCACCGGCCCGCTCGGCGTCAGCCTCACCTACTTCGACGGTGAGCGTGACGGCACCACCACCGCGGGTGTGACCACCGGCCAGGCCCAGCAGAAGACCGTGCACCTGTCGGCCAACTACACCCTCGGCCCGGGCGTCACCGCTGCTGCGACCCTCGGCCACGCCAACTTCGACTCGAAGGACACCGGCGTGAACGAGATCGAGGCCACCTACTTCGTCACCGGTATCAAGCTCAGCTTCTGATCTGAGATACGGGTTACGTGTAGTTCGGGGAGGGGCCGCCTTCGGGCGGCCCCTCTTCCATTTGGGGGTCGGGCAGCCTAAAACGGGTCGGCTTCACCAGGGGGAGAGCTGACATGGATGTCGACTTCGATCGGCTGTTCAAAGCGATCGACCGTCAGACCTTCGTGCGGGACTATCTCGATCAGCGCGTCTACCACGAGGCCGGCTCCGTGCAGGATGTCGGCCGTCTGTTTTCGTGGGCCAAGGTCAACGACCTGCTGGAGCGCCCGAAGCTGTGGGACGGCCACTCGGTCGAGATGGCGCTCGGCGGCCGGGTCCTCGAGCCTCGCGAGTACTGCCGGCCGGGCGTCGGCCGGTCCGGCGACCAGAACCTGCGGCCGGACCGTCAGCGCGTGACCGCCCTGCTGCAGAAGGGCGCCACCTTCGTCCTGGACTACCTCGACGGCATCGACCCCGAGATCGCCGCCGTCACCCGGTGCCTGGAACGGCTGTTCGGCACCCACACCTCGTGCAACATGTACTGCTCGTGGCAGAGCGTCCCGGGCTACGCCTCGCATTTCGACACGATGGACGTGATCGCCATCCAGATCGAAGGCGAGAAGCGCTGGAACATCTACGAAGGGCGGTTCCGGGAGGCGACCTTCACCCCCGGGATCCGGCCCAACGACTTCAGCACCGAGCAGAACGACCGGATGAAGGGCCGGGTCGCCCAGCAGATCACCACGCGCCCGGGCGACATCCTGTACATCCCGCGCGGCGTCTATCACGACGCGCTCGCCACCGATGCCGCGTCCCTGCACCTGTCGTTCGGCGCGGCGCCGCTGGTCGGCTTCACCGTGGTCAGCATGCTGGCCAGCGAGGCGCCCAAGCAGGAGTTCATGCGCAAGCGGCTGCCGCATTTCGAGGACCGCGACGAGCTGACGGCCTATCTCGCGGCGGTCGGCGACCACGTGAAGGCGATGATGACCGATCCGGCGTTCGTCGACGGCGTGATCGACTACCAGCAGGGGCGGGTGTTCGAGAAGGTCACCGGCTACCGGTTCCCGGACCGCAGCGGCGACCGGTACTTCTACGTCTCGCGCCACCGCCCGGCGGTCGAGGGCACGCTGGCACGCACCCGCGACGGCGGCGAGATCGCGATACCGGCCGACGACCGCGCCATGTTCGACTGGATCGTCGACCGCGAGGTGTTCTGGCTGTCGGAGCTGAACGCCGCCCACGGCGCCCGCGGCCAGGCCGGCGAACGGCTTCTCAAGGCCCTGATCGACAATCGGGTGGTGTTCCCGATCCACGTCTGAGGCGGCAATGGCCGGCGGCATCCTCTGGCTCGCGTCGTATCCCAAGTCGGGCAATACCTGGGTCCGGATCTTCCTGGAGAACCTGTTCCGGGACGGCGCCCGCCCGGTCTCGATCAACGAGCTGAATGTCGTCGGCTTCGGCGACGCCCATATCCCGCTGTACGAGCAGGTCGGCGGTCAGCCGGTGGCCGGGCTGGACGACGCCGCGCTGCATGCCCTGCGCGAACCGCTGCAGCGCTATCTGGCGAACCGGCCGGAGACCAGCATCGTCAAGACCCACAACATCCTGGCCGACTACGAGGGCCGGCCGCTGATCCAGCTGCCGTACACGATGGGAGCCGTGTACATCGTCCGCAACGTGTTCGACGTGACCGTCTCGATGGCCCGGCACTACGACCGCAGCGTGGCCGAGATGGTCGAGGCGATCTGCTCGCCGGCGATGAAGACGCCGACCACGCCGGCGGCGGTGTTCCAGATCCTCGGGCGCTGGTGCGACCACTACCGGGCCTGGACCTCCGTGCCGGGCTTCGAGCCGCTGGTGCTGCGCTACGAGGACATGAAGGCGAAGCCGCTGAAGGCCTTTCAGAAGGTCGTCCGGTTCCTGAACCTGCCGGCGAACCCCGACCGGGTGGCCAAGGCCGTCAAGTTCAGCAGCTTCGAGGAGGTCTCGCGCCAGGAACGCGCCGGCGGCTTCCGCGAGCGGGTGCGCGAGGACCAGGTGTTCTTCCATTCCGGCCGGGTCGGCGGATGGCGTCAGCACCTGTCCCAGGACCAGGTGGCCCGCCTGATCGACGTGCATGGCGAGGTGCTGCGCGAGCTCGGCTATCTCGACAAGCAGGGCCGCCCGACGGTCTGATCCGGCGATGGCGAGCCGACTGTCCCCGACCCTCCGCGCCCGCATCGACCGCGCCGTCACGGCCGGCGACCCGGCGGCGGCGCGCCCGCACTACCGCGCCCTGGTGGCGGCCGCCGACGTGCCGCCCGGGCTGCTGTACCGGCTGGCCATGCTGGAGGCGCGGGCCGGCGAGCCGGCGACCGCGGTGCGCCTGCTGGAGGCGGCCCGGCCGAAGGCGCCGCGCGATCCCGACCTGCTGGCCAATCTCGGCCAGCTCCGGCTCGGCCTCGGCGATGCTGCCGGCGCGCTCGACTGCCTCGACGCGCTGGCCGAGCCGGCCCGCTCGCACCCGACCATCGCCCGCCTGCGCGGCGACGCACTGTACGGGCTCGGCCGTTTCCCCGAGGCCGTCGAGGCCTATCGCTCGGGTTTGGCGCGCGCCCCGAAGGACGCGGTTATGCACGCCAACCTCGGTGCCGCCTGCCGGGCCGCCGGGCAGTGGCAGGACGCCGCCCGGCACCTGGAGACCGCGCTGACCCTGGCGCCGTCGGTCGAGGCCCGGGTCAACCTGGCCGGCCTGCTGGTCGATCTCGACCAGTCCGACCGGGCGATCGCGGTTCTGGCCGAGGGCATCGCGGGGGCGCCGGGCACCGCGGCCCTGCACCGCCAGCTCGCCGCCGCGGCGCGGGCGGAAGGCGACGCCGGGCTGGCCGGGCTGGCGGCGCGGCGGGCGGTCGCGTTGACCCCGGCCGACGTCTCGTCGGTCACCGCGGTCGCCGAGCTGGCCGACAACCGGGCCGACCTGACGGCCGCCGAGCGCTGGGTCGGGCGCGCCCTGATCCTCGGCCCGGGGCACGTGCCGGCCGTCCAGCTCGGCGTCCGGCTGGCCCGCCGGCGCCGGCGGCCGGACGAGGCGCTCGCGGTCGCCGACCGCTGGCTGACCCGCGAGACCGACCCATCCCGCCGCTACCCGGTGCTGTTCGAGCGGGCCCAGGCGCTGGAAGCCGCCGGCCGAGCCCGCGACGCGTTCGCGGCGTTCGTCGAGGCCAATACGGCGCAGTCGGCGACGGCACCGGCCCATCTGGACCCGGAGCACGCCCACCGGCAGATCGAGGCGCTCGGCCGGCTGTACGCCGCCGGCCGCCCGGCGGTGCCGCCGGTCCCCGCCGGGGACGACGGCCCGACGCCGTTGTTCCTGGTGGGTTTCCCGCGTTCCGGCACGACCCTGCTGGACCAGGTTCTCGACGCCCATCCCGACGTCTCCGTGGTCGAGGAGCGGCCGCTGGTCGCCGGGCTGATCGCCCGCTTCACGGTTTCGGGCCGCCACTATCCGGAGGCGCTGGCGGAGCTCGCGGACAGCGAGCGCCAAGAGATGCGGCGCTGGTACCGGGCCCGCATGGCGCGGTTCCTGCCGGCCGAGCCGACTCGCTACATGGTCGACAAGATGCCGCTGAACCTGGTGCATGCCGGGCTGATCCGGACGGTGTTTCCGGAGGCGCGGTTCCTGCTGGCGCTCCGGCATCCGTGCGACGTCGTGCTGTCGTGCTTCATGCAGAGCTTCCAGCTGAACACCTGGATGGCGTCGTTCACCAGCCTGGAAGGCGCGGCGCGGCTGTACCGGGCGACGCTCGGCGTGTGGGAGACCTATGCCGCGGCCTTCGATCCGCCGCGCCTCGCCGTGCGCTACGAGGACCTGGTCGGCGACCTGCCGGAGCAGGCCGCGCGGATCCTCGATTTCCTCGAGTTGCCGTGGGACGATGCGGTGACCCGCTTTCACGAGCATGCCCGGCAGCGCGGCGTCCTGGCGACGCCGAGCGCCGCCCAGGTCACCCAACCGATCTACCGCACGGCGCTCGACCGCTGGCGGCGCTACGATTTTGCCATGGAGCCGATCGCCCGGATGCTGGCCGAGGAGATCCGGCGCTACGGATACGACCAGCAGGAGGACGAGGGATGAGCGACGTCGCAGCCGAGGTCGCCGGCAATCTGGCGACGGTGCAGGCGCATATCGCGGCCGCTGCGGCGGATGCCGGCCGCGACCCCGCCGAGGTGACCCTGATCGCGGTCGGCAAGGTGCAGCCGGTCGAGCGGGTCGAGGCGGCGCTGGCCGCCGGGCAGCGGGTGTTCGGCGAGAACCGGGTGCAGGAAGCCCAGGGCAAGTGGCCGGCGTTGCGCGAACGCTATCCGGACATCGAGCTGCACCTGATCGGCCCGCTGCAGACCAACAAGACCCGCGAGGCGGTGGCGCTGTTCGACGTCATCCAGACCGTCGACCGGCCGAAGCTGGCGGTCGAGCTGGCGAAGGAGATGGCCAGGCAGGGGCGCCGGCTGGACTGCTACATCCAGGTCAACACCGGCGAGGAGCCGCAGAAGGCCGGGGTGCTGCCGGCCGAGGCGGACGCCTTCATCGAGACCTGCCGGGTCGAGCACGGCCTGTCGGTGGTCGGGCTGATGTGCATCCCGCCGGCCGACGAGGACCCGACCCCGCATTTCGCGCTGCTGCGCGAGCTCGCCAAGCGTCACGGGCTGGACCGGTTGTCGATGGGCATGAGCGGGGACTACGAGATCGCGGTGCAGCTCGGCGCTACTCATGTCCGCGTGGGAACCGCGATTTTCGGCGCTCGCCACTACGAGTAGGACCTCAACAGAAGGCCGGTAGTGCCGTCCGATCGGGGCCCTAAGGTCGGGGCCCTCAGATCGGGGCCCTCAGATCGGGGCGATGTCGATCAGGCTCTCGGGTCCGACGGCCGCCAGCACCGCCAGCAGGTCGTCGCGCTGCAGGGCGACGCAGCCCTCCGTCGGGCTCCAGTCCGGGCGCGCCAGGTGCAGGAAGATCGCGCTGCCGAGGCCCGGCTGCGGCGGGGCGTCGTTGTAGCCGATCTCGACCACCAGGTCGTACAGCCCGTCGTCCCGCCACATCCGCTCATGGCTGGCCGAGAACGGCAGGCGAACCAGCCGGTTGTACAGCGTCGGCTCGGCCGGGTCGTCGCACCATCCGAGGTCTTCCGCCAGCGGCAGGGCCGGCAGGCCGGTTGCCGGCATGGTCTCGCGGTCCGGGCGGTAGAACAGCCGGCGCAGCGGAAACCGGCCGATCGGGGTCGCGCCGTCGCCCTCGCGCTTGCCGTCGGTCATGCCGCTCCGGCCGAGCGCGCACGGCCGCGTCCGCTCACCGACGGCGAGCGTGCCGCGGGTGGCACCGGCGGCGGCGCGTACGCTCAACAGGGTCACGGCAACTCCGGTCGATCAGCTCGATTCCTGCTTGCGCATATGCTCGTACTTGTCGAGTGCCCGCAACATCCACTGATTGACGCTGCCGGCGTCGCCGCCGGCCAGCGCCAGCTCGGAGTCGTCCCGGGTGGTGCCCCGGGTCGCGGCGCCGTCGGCGGAAACCGCCGGCTTGCTGGCCGCGCCGTGGTCGCCGAGCCCCGGCGGCTTCAGGGCGGCGGTCTGCACCCGGGTGGCGTCGATCGACCGCGGCAGGCTCGGCCCGGTGGACGGTGCCTCGGCCCGGTGGACGGACGCCATCGGGTTGCTGCGCCGGACGGCATTCGCCTGGCGGATGAAGGCGTCCAGCCGGTCGGCGCTGCGGCCCTGGAACTCGGTGGTGGAATGGGCGACCCGGGACGGCGCGGCCTGCGCCTGGGCGACCTGCGGCCCCCCGGCAGCGGCGGCGCGTGCGGCCAGGGCCGCCGGCGAGGCGTTCGCCGCCGCGATCGTCACCGGCGCGGCGTTGATCGGCGCCGCCTGTGTCTGCGGTTGTCCGGCCTCGGCGAGGGCTGTCCCGGCCTCGGCGCCGCCATCCGGCCCACCGGTCATCCACGCCATGGCGGTGCCGCCGATGTCCTGGCCGGCCTCGCGCTCGACGATCACGTTGGCCAGCGCTCCGACGACGCCGAACGGTCCGCCGTACAGCGCCCCGCCGGCCATCCGGGCGGCATCGCTCATGGTGTCGCCGGTCAGTGCCCGGTAGATCGTGCCCACCACCGGCAGATGTTGCAGCGGATTGATGACGTCGAGGAAGTCCCCGAAGCTCATCTCGGGGCTGCCGGCCGACGGCTCCTCGCCCGGCATGATGTCGCCGTCGGGTGTGGTACGGGGTTGATTCCAGAGGCTTTGCGCCGTGGCACTCTGGTTCGCGGAATCCGGCGCGGTCGGGCTGGCGGTGGGCAATATCGTCATGATCGCGTTCCTTCCATTGCCGGAGGAGACGCAAGCCGCGTGCCAGAGCCCGGAGGGCCGGGCGGGCAGGCTGGACCGGTGGCTAGAACAGGTGGCCGGAGCGCTTGGCCTTGGCCTCGAGATAGCGCTCGTTGTGGCGGTTGGACGGGAACACGTGCCGGACCCGCTCGACCACCTCGACCCCGCAGGCCGCGAGCTGGCCGATCTTCTCGGGGTTGTTGGTCATCATCCGCACCCGCCGGATGCCGAGCTGGTCGAGCATCTCGGCGGCCGGGAAGTACACCCGCTCGTCGTCGTCGTAGCCGAGCATGGTGTTGGCGTCGATGGTGTCGGCGCCCAGGTCCTGCAGGCTGTAGGCCTTGAGCTTGTTGATCAGGCCGATGTCGCGGCCTTCCTGGGCGAGGTACAGCAGCACGCCGCCGCCGGCCTCGGCGATCGCGCGGATCGCGCCGCGCAGCTGGTCGCCGCAGTCGCAGCGCAGGCTGCCGAGCAGGTCGCCGGTCAGGCAGGCCGAGTGCAGGCGGATCAGCACCGGCTGGTCCGGGTCGGGATTGCCGATGCGGATCGCCACGTGCTCCAGCCCGCCGTCGAGCGGCCGGAAGGCGATCAGCTCGCAGTCCTCGGCGTCGGCCAGCGGAACCCGGGCCGAGGCCGCCCGCACCAGGCGGGTGGCGGCGGCCCGGCGATGCGTATCGATGGCGTCGGCGTCGACCAGCAGCAGCGCGTGCTCGCGCGCCCAGGCCTCCATCCGGTCGGCCGGCACGTCGGGAACCGACGCGACCAGGGCCGCCGGCAGCAGCCGGGCCAGCTTGGCCAGGCGGACCGCGGCGGCGGCCGGGCCGGTCTCCATCTCGGGCAGGGTGATCAGGCCGCGGGTCTCGACCGGGCCGGTGGTCGGATCGGCCAGCGCCGCCACCCGGTCGGCCGCGATGCCGGCCGGCAGGGTCAGCGAGACCACCGGGGCTGAGCCCCCGGACCCGAGCGCCGCGGCACGGTTGCGGGTGATCGCCAGGACCGGGTCGGAGCCCGCCAGCAGCCGCAGCCGGCCGACGGTCTCGTCGGTGATCAGCTCGGCGGCGACGGCCAGGGCCAGGCGGTCGCGCTCGGTTCCGCCGCGCACGGCGACCATTCCGCCGCGTCGGAGTTCCGCGACGCCGCGGTCGACGGCGAGGTGATCGCCGGCGCGCGGCATGGTGACGGCGGGGGACGGGTCGTTCGGCATGGCGCGCATATTGAGGAGGTCGGGCCGGGAATCAAGAGAACTCGTCGCCCGCCGTCGGATTGCCCTTCGATTGCCGGGCCGGTTCGATTGCAGGGGCGGATTCGGTTCCGCTACTGTTGGCGCCCCGATCCCCAGCAGGTGATGGCGATGCCCGTTTACCGGTCCTACGACCAGGAAGGTCTGGACGCCCAGTACGACAACCGCCGCAAGGTCCCGGAGGCGGGCGCCATCGCCGAGCGCTGGATGGCCGCCGGCGCCGAGGCGCGCGGCCTGCTGTCCTGCGACCTGGACCTGAGCTACGGCGGGCATCCCCGCCAGGCGGTCGACGTGTTCCCGGCGGCCCGCGGCGACGCGCCGATCCTGGCTTTCGTGCACGGCGGCTACTGGCATTCCCGCGACCGCACCCTGGTGCATTTCCTGGCGCCGACCTATGTCGCCGCCGACATCACCTTCGTGTCGATCGGCTACCGGCTGTGCCCCGAGGTGACGGTGGCCGACGTCGCCGACGACGTGCGGGCGGCCCTGAAGTGGATCCACGCGAACGGCTCCGGGATCGGTGGCGATCCGCGCCGGCTGTTCGTGGCCGGGCATTCGGCCGGCGGCCATCTGGCGGCGCTGATGACCGGGCCGTCCGGGGTGCCGGAGCTGCTGAAGGGCGGCTGCAGCGTGTCCGGGCTGCACGACCTGGAGCCGATCCGGCTCAGCTACCTGAACGAGCAGCTGCACCTGCGGCCCGAGGACGTGGCCGGGCTGAGCCCGATAACGCTGGCCGAGGGCCTGAAGCCGGGCGCGGGACAGCCCGGCGCCAGACAGCCGGCAGAGTGGCGGCTGCCGCCGCTGATCGCCACCGTCGGCATGGACGAGGGTCCGGAGTACCTGAGCCAGCGCGACCGGCTGGTGGCGGCGCTGAAGGCGGCCCGGCAGCCGGTCGAAAGCGTCGACGTGCCGGGCGGCAACCATTTCACCGCGCTGGAGGCGTTCGGCGATCCCCATCACCCGCTGTGCCAGGCGATGCTGCGGCTGATCCTGGCCCCGAGCTTCTGAGCCCGGCCGCGCGCACGGGATCGTGAGATGGCGCGAGCGACCCTGAACGGCGTGATGCTGGCCGAGAGCGAGGCGGTCGAGACCATCGAGGGCTGCCTGTACTTCCCGCGCGACGCCGTGCGGATGGAGCACCTGGAACCCTGCGAAACCCGTACGGTCTGCCCGTGGCGCGGGGTGGCGACCTATTACGACGTCCGGGTCGGGGACCGGCTGGAGCCGGCCGCCGCCTGGTCCTACGAGGCGCCGAAGCGCCGCGCCCGACGGATCGAGGGGGCGGTGGCGTTCTGGAAGGGAATCGACGTCGAGCCTTGAGGGCGATTGGACGTTACATTATCTGCGGCGGGGCATTGAGGTCCGTGACGCAAGCAAATTCGGGGCGGAAACACGGCATGACAACCGGACGGAAGATCCTCCTGGTCGACGACGACGACGCGCTACGCTCGACCCTGGCCGAGCAGCTGCAGCTCCACGAGGAGTTCGTCACCGCCGAGGCGGCCAACGCGGCCGACGGCCTGGCGGCGGTCAAGGACACCCACTACGACCTGATCCTGCTCGACGTCGGCCTGCCGGACATGGACGGCCGCGAGCTGTGCCGGCTGATGCGCAAGCACGGCGTCAAGGCCCCGGTCATCATGCTGACCGCCCAGGACTCCGACGCCGACACCATCCTCGGCCTGGAGGCCGGCGCCAACGACTACGTCACCAAGCCGTTCAAGGTCGCGATCCTGCTGGCCCGGATCCGCGCCCAGCTTCGCCAGCACGAGCAGAGCGACGACGCGGTCTTCACCATCGGTCCGTACAGCTTCAAGCCGGCCGCCAAGATCCTGCTCGACGAGGCCCGCAACAAGAAGGTCCGCCTGACCGAGAAGGAGACGGCGATCCTGAAGTACCTGTACCGGGCCGGCGACCGCATGGTGAAGCGCGAGACCCTGCTGAACGAGGTCTGGGGCTACAACGCCGGGGTCACGACGCACACGCTGGAGACCCACGTCTACCGGCTGCGCCAGAAGATCGAGCCGGACCCGCAGCGGGCCAGCATCCTGGTCACCGATTCCGGCGGCTACCGGCTCGTTCCGTAACCGGAACGGATGTCAGCCCCTGTTGCCGTCAATCCGGCCCCCGCCGGCCCATCCGCGCGAGCCCGAGCGCCAGCAGCACGGCGCCGACCCCGTCGAGCGTGGTGATCGCGCCGAACACCGGGCCGCTCGAGCTCCAGCCCCAGGGCAGGGTCAGCACCACCGGCAGCAGCACCGGCCCGATCAGCACCCCGAGGTTGCGCCCGGTCATGATCGTGGCGAACGCGCCCGGCCCGGCCCGGCGGGCGCCGAGGATGGTGCTCGGCATGGCGAACAGGCAGACCGGCGTGACGCCGATCCCGACCCCGTAGATCAGCAGCGACGCGACGCCGGCGGCCAGGCCGTCGGTCCACGGCATGGCCCACCATACGCCGGCCTGCAGCACCAGCGACCCGGCCAGCAGCGGCCCGACCGCGGCCCCGCGCCGAATCCAGGTCGAGGTCGCCAGCCCGACCACGATCAGGGTTGCCACCGGCACCGAATAGGCCAGCGTCGCCAGTCCCGGCTCCAGCCCGTGCGCCTCGACCAGGAACTGCGGCAGCCAGGTCATGTAGGCGAAGTACTGCGCCGACCACAGGGTGAACAGCAGGGCCGCCAGGCTCAGCGCCCAGCGCTCCTCGCCGCGGATCGGCATCTGACCGGCGGCCGGCCGCCGCCGCAGGTCGAGATCGGTGCCGCCGCGGGTCCGGATCGCCAGGGTCCAGGCCGCCATCACGGCGGTGGCGCCGGCGGTGGCCAGCCAGGCGATCCGCCAGCCGACCGTGATCTCGGCGACCGGCACCAGCAGGTTGGCGGCGATCTGCCCGACCGGGATCCAGATCGCGGTCAGCGCGATCGCCAGCGGCAGGTGCCGGGACGAGGCGTTGCGGTTGGCGTAGACCGGGCCGGCGATCGCGAACACCGCGAAGGCGAAGCCCTCGAGCGCCCGCGAGCCCAGCACCATCCAGGCGTCGCCGGGCGCGGCCAGCGCGAGGGCGTTGCCGGCGATCGCGGTGACGAAGGCGAGCCCGAGGATCGCGCCGGTCGGGATCCGCATCATCAGCCCGCCGAGCGCCAGCGACATCGCCAGCCCGATCACCGCGTAGACCGACATGAAGCCGCCGGCGAGCGTCTTGGGATAGCCGAACTCGGCCAGCATGGCCGGCAGCATCGGCGGCAGCTTGAACTGCTGGAACGCCGCCAGCGACGCCAGCAGGAACCCGAACATCACGCCGGTCCAGTTGGTGCGGGCCTGGTCGAGCGGCATCGGCGGGCGGTTCCGGGTCAGGGTTTCGGGAGCGGGAGCCGCGAGAACGGCGGGAGTCCGGGAGCGCGACCGGGAACGCGGGCGCGGCGGCCGCAGTCTGGTCCGGGACCGGCGGCGAGGCAAGCCGGGCGGCGTTCCCGGTACGGAACGGGTGTGATATGGGTGATCCGCCGCCCGGATCCGGGCGGAAGCGCGCTCTTGCAGGCCCGGGGGCCGTGCGCCCGACGGGAGCGGACGCGCGGCGGGAGGAGCTGTTGGCCGACGAAGGCATACTGATCCGGATCTGGGGGGCTCGCGGGAGCATTCCGTGCCCCGGGCCGAAGACCGCCCGCTACGGCGGCGACACCGCCTGTATCGAGGTCCGCTGCGGCCCGCATTTGCTGGTGTTCGACGGCGGCACCGGGATCCACGGCCTCGGCCGCGAGCTCGGCACGCAGACGCCGGTCGACATCGACGTCTACCTGACCCACTTCCACCTCGACCACGTCCTCGGGCTGCCGTTCTTCAAGCCGGCCTACGGCCCCGACAACCGGGTGCACCTGCACGCCGCCCGGCTCGACAGCAGCCTGTCGCTCAAGACCATCCTCGCCCGGATGATGTCGCCGCCGCTGTTCCCGGTGCCGATCGACATGTACCGGGCCGACGTCGATTACCTGGATTTCGCGGTCGGCGACCGGCTGGAGCCGCATCCCGGCCTGGTGCTGGAGACCCGGCTGCTCAATCATCCCGGCGGGGCCTGCGGCTACCGGCTGGAATGGCACGGCCGCAGCTTCGCCTACGTGACCGACACCGAGCATCCGCAGGACGGCAGCCTCGACCCGAACGTGCAGGACCTGATGCGCGGCGCCGACGTGGCGATCTACGACGCGACCTACACCGACGCGGAATACGAGGTCTATCGCGGCTGGGGTCATTCGACCTGGCGCGCGGGGGTACGGGCAGCCGATGCCGCCGGGGTCGGCACGCTGGTGCTGTTCCACCACGACCCGTCGCACGACGACGAGGCCATGGACCGGATCGCGGCGGATGCCGACGCGGCCCGTCCGGGGACCCTGGTCGCCCGCGACGGCATGGTCATTCGCCGGTAGTCGGTCATACTCGATATGAGTCTCAAGTCATTGAAACGCCGCATGTCCGCGGTCTCGACGGTCCTTGGTATTACCCGGGAGGGCTTCTTCGTCCCGCACCGTTATGCCGGCTCCGTCCGGCCGATCCCCGGGTATCCCGAGCTCGAGCCGTTGTTCCGTCGGGCCGAGCCGGCGTTCCGCGAGGTGCTGGCGGCGATCGACCGGCATGCCGACATCGTCGGGCGGTTCGACGGAACCCGGCCGCCGTTGCCGCGCTGGCAGCAGGACTGGTTCCCCGGCCTGGACGGGGCGGCGGCCTACGCCATGGTCCGCGAGGCCCGGCCGGCCCGGATCGTCGAGATCGGCTCCGGCCATTCGACCCGGTTCCTGGCGCGCGCGGTGATCGACGGCGGGCTGGACACCGAGATGCTCTGCGTCGACCCGGCCCCGCGCGCCGACATCGCCGGCCTCGCCGACGCGTTGTCGATCCGGATCCTGAACCGCACCCTGCAGGACGCCGGGGTCGAGGCGCTGCCGGCGCTGCGGCCGGGCGACGTGCTGGTGATCGATTCCAGCCACCTGGCGCTGCCCGGGACCGACGTCGACCTGCTGTTCGGCCGGGTGCTGCCGTCCCTGCCCGCCGGCGTCCTGGTCCACGTGCACGACGTCTTCCTGCCCGACGGCTATCCGGACTCCTGGGCCTGGCGGCAGTACGCCGAGCAGATGGTGGTGGCGGCTTGGCTGGCGGCCGGCGGCCTGCGCCTGCGGTTCGCCAGCCATTGGGTGCGCAGCCGCATGGCGGCCGAGCTCGCGGCCGCGGCCGCCGGCCGGATCCCGATGAGCGAGCGCGCCTTCGAATCCAGCCTGTGGGCGGTCACCGCCGGCCGGGTTGGTGCCGATCCGGTGGCGGATACCTGACCACCATGATCCGACGGTCACGCTTCGTTGATCGGAAATCCGGCGGCAGGGCCGCTACGATGACGCGATGAGCAAGCCGCCCGCCGTCCCGGAGGTTCCGACGCTCGCCGACCGGCCGTCGCCGATGCCGGTCGCGAAGAGCGGCGAGGGCATGCTGCCGGTCCGGGTGCAGGCCGCGCTGCGCGAGCAGCAGGGCTCGAGCGAGATCCTGATCGGCTGGATCCAGCTGGCGGTGGTGACCGCGTTCGGAACGCTGTACGCGATCTCGCCGAAGGCGTTTCCGCCGGAGGTCGAGTTCCGGCCGATCCCGTGGTTCCTCGGCTGCTACCTGGCGTTCACCGTGGCCCGGCTGGCGCTGGCCCATGCCCGCCGGCTGCCGCGCTGGTTCCTCGCCCTGTCGGTGCTGGCCGACATGGTGCTGCTGCTCGGCATGATCTGGAGCTTCCACGTCCAGTACATGCAGCCGGCGGCGTTCTACCTGAAGGCCCCGACGCTGCTGTACGTGTTCATCTTCATCGCGCTGCGCACCCTGCGGTTCGAGCCGGCCTTCGTGCTGCTGGCCGGCGGTGCGGCGGCGGTCGGCTGGCTGTTCATGGCCGGCTACGCGCTGATGTGGGACCCGCACGCCGCCCCGGTGACCCGCGACTACGTGCTGTACCTGACCTCCAACAGCGTGCTGATCGGCGCCGAGTTCGACAAGGTCGTCTCGATCCTGACGGTGACCGGCATCCTGGCGCTGGCGATCGTCCGGGCCCGGCGCCTGCTGGTGCGGGCGGTGCGCGAGAGCCTGGCGGCCCGCGAGCTGTCGCGGTTCTTCTCGCGCGACGTCGCCGACCGCATCACCGACCTGGACGCCGGCGTCGAGATCGGCCGCGGCGAGCTGCGCGACGCCGCCGTCCTGAACGTCGACATGCGCGGGTTCTCCCGGCTGGCGACCGAGATCGTACCGGACGACCTGATCGCGCTGCTGGCCGAATACCAGCGCCTGGTGGTGCCGGTGGTGCAGGGCCACGGCGGCAGCATCGACAAGTTCCTCGGCGACGGGGTGATGGCGACGTTCGGGGCGACCCGGCCGAGCGAAACGGCCGTCGCCGATGCCCTGCGGGCGGTGGACGAGCTGGTCGCCGCGACCGCCGCCTGGACCGAAGGCCGGCTGGCGGCCGGGGTGCCCGCTCCGCCGGTCGGCCTGGCGGTGGCGGCCGGGCCGGTGGTGTTCGGGGCGGTCGGCGACGAGAGCCGGCTCGAATACACCGTCATCGGCACGCCGGTGAACCTGTCGGCCAAGCTGGAGAAGCACACCAAGGTCGAAGCGGTGCGGGCGCTGACCGACGCCGCGACCTACGAGACGGGGCTGCGACAGGGCTACCACCCCGGACGGACCGCTGAGCGCCGGCCGGCGCGCTCGGTTGCGGGCCTCGATGCACCGCTCGATCTGATGGTGCTGGCGGACTGATCGGGAGAGCCCGGCAAGGGTGGCTGGGGCGCCAGGATTCGAACCTGGGAATGGCGGTACCAAAAACCGCTGCCTTACCGCTTGGCTACGCCCCATCCGCCGGCGGGCCGAACATACGCAGGACGCCGGTGCGCGGCAAGCGCCGGATCACCGGATGCACCGGATGGTTCGAACCGTTACAATGCGCCGATTCGCGGCCACGAAAGGAACCGAGGGTTGTCCCGGCGCGACGGCAAGGCCCGCATGCCCTGGAGCGTCAAGGGAGTGAGCGCGGAAGCGCGCGAGCTCGCCAAGACCGCGACGACGCGCGAGGGCGACACCATGGGCGAGTGGTTGAGCGACGTGATCCGCCGGGTCGGGGCCGCGCAGGCGGCCGGCCGGCCGGTCGGCGCGGCGCATCATCGCCGCGGCGTGCCGGTGGCCGGTGCGCGCGGCGGGACCGGCGGCGGTATGGGCGGAGTCCCGGTGCGCAGCGGTACGGTCGGTACGGTCCAGGCTGCCGCTCCGCCGCAGCCGGTCCAGCCGGCGGATTCGGTCGACGAAGAGGCGCTGGCGACCCTGATCGCCGAGCGCGTCGAACGCAGCGAGACCCGTCTGGTCGGGCTGCTGCAGTCGCTCGAGGACATCGTCGGCCGGCTGGCCGACCGGCTCGACCGGCTGGAGCAGTCGGTCGATGAGCCCGACCCCGGACACCACCGTTCGTTGCCCCCGAGATGACCGGTCCATGCGACCGGGTACGCCTCTGGATCCGGCCGGTTCGGCTGGTTGTGGACAATTCGCGAAAATCCCATATAGTCGGGTCGCCCCCGTGGTCATACCCGCGGTTTGACCGGGGATGATCTGACGGACGGGTGACGAGCCCCCGGATGCCCGAGGGAGACTTCATGACCGGCGCCTCGCCGTGGAGCGTCAAAGGCATCTCCGCCGAGGAACGCGAGCTCGCCAAGCAGGCAGCCCGACGGGCCGGCGTGCCGATCGGCCAGTGGCTGGCCCGCCAGATTCGCGAAGCCGCCGAGATGGAGCGCTCCGGGCGTGCCGCCGGTCGCGGCCAGCCGGCCGGCGACGGCCGCTTCGGGCACCCGCCGCCGGGATGGCGGGATGGCGATGGCGCCCCCTCGGCATCGGTGCCGCCGGCGTCGAGCCCGACGGCCGCCGCCTGGCGCAGCGCGCTGGCGGTGCCGCCGCTCGCGCCCGAGATGCCGGGTCCGCCGCCGGTTCAATATGCCCCGCCAGCCCCTCCGGTCGCGGCCGCGCGCCCGCAGCCGCCGGCGGTCGAGCCGGCCCGGGTGCGCGACCTGGAGCGGCGGGTGCAGGAGCTGCGGGCCCTCGAGACGCGGCTCGAGGCCCTGGAAAAGCTCGAACGCCGGGTCGCCGCCGTGGCGGCGGAGCTGTCCGCCCTCGGCGCCCGTATCGACGACGTCGAGCAGCGCGTCGACAGCCGGGCCAACGCGGTCTCGCGCGAGCTCAAGGCGCTCGGCGAGGAGGTCGAGGAGCTGCGGTCGCAGCCCGCCGGGACCGGCGACACCGTCGGTTCGATCGCGGCCAGCACCGCGCCGATCGAGCGCGCGGTGATGCGGCTGGCCGAGCGGCTGCAGCGCGTCGAGGAACTGACCCTGCCCGAGGAGCGTACGGGGCGTGGCCTGTTCGCCCGGCTGTTCCGGCGCTGATTGCCCGGTGCCGCCCGGCACTACACCCCTCCCAAGCTTTAAATAGCAGCGCTACCGTCGTATACTGATGGCGCTACCCCGTCAGCGAGGAGATGCCGTGTCCCGGCACGGAACCGCTTGGAGCGTCAAGGGAGTCGACCAGGCGACCCGCGACATTGCCCGCCGGGCGTCGCAGGCGGCCGGGCTGACCATCGGCGAGTGGATCGACCAGGCGATCCGGGCCGATGCCGAGTCCCGTGGCGAAACCGTCGCCGGGGACGAGTCCGCTCCCTCCGTACCCGCCGTCGCCGGCCCGGGACGGGTGTCGCTGGCGACCGTCGACGCGCTCGCCGCCCGGCTCGACGCGGCGGACGCCCGGTTCGATTCCGCGATGCGGCCGGTCGCCTACGCCCTGCAGGACATCGCCGAGCGGTTGGTGGCGCTCGAACGCCGCGCCGCCGAGCGGGAGCTGCGAGCGCCCGAGCCCCCGTTCGAGCCCCCGTCCGAACCGTCGTCCGGCGCCCTCGAGGATCGTCGGCCGGGCCCGGTCGACGACATGGTGTGGCCGGCACCGGCGATCCCGGCCGCTCCCCGGGACGTCGAGCCGGAAGCCGAAGAGCCGGAAGTCGAAGAGCCGGAAGTCGAAGAGCCGACGGGGCCGCAGGCCGAGGCGGGCTGGGCCGCCACGCCGCCCCGTGCCGATCCGTCGCTCTCCGATCCGTCGCATGCCCAGCCTGAGCCGACGGAACCGCCGGATACTGGAGCCCCGGCCCCCTCGCCGGTTTCCGACCAAGCCCCGCCGCCGCTGCAGGCCGAGCGCCGGCCGCTGCCGGAGGCGCCGCCTGCCGACTGGGAGCCGGTGGTCTGGATCCGTCGCGCCGATCTGGCGCAGGAAGCCCAGGCGATGCGCGCGGAGCAGGCGGCCCGGGCGGCACCGGAGGCCGAAGCGGACCGGAGTCCCGCGCCCGACGAGGCGCCGCGCGACGAGGCCCCGTTCGAAGAGCCCGGATCCGAAGAGCCCGGATCCGAAGAGGTCGGGACGACGGAAGCCGGACCGGCGGCGACCGAGCCCGCCCCGGCGCCGGTCATCGAGCACGACCACGATGCGATCCGGTTCGAAGAGCCTGCCGAGGAGCTTGCCCAGGAACCGGCCGAGGAGCCCGCCGAGGAGCCGGCGGCCGGCTCGACCCCGATGCCGACGCCGGAGCACGCGCCAGGGCCGACACCGGGGCCGACACCGGGGCCGACGCCGGGGCCGACAGCGGAACCGGCCGCAGAGGCGGCGGCGCCGCCGGCCCGCCCGGAGCCGGTCCCGCCGACCGGCGATCTGCCGGCCGAGTCGGCGTTCGGCGGCACCATCCCGGCCTGGCTGACGCGGCGGGTGGCAGAGCCGACCCGGCCGTCCGAACCGGAACCGGAAGCGGCGCCCGAAACGGTGCCCGAGGCGGCCGTCGACCTGAGCGCCGAGCCGGATCGGAGGCCGGAGGACGAGAGCCAAGGCGTTGCGGAGGTCGCGGAGGTTGCCGAGGCCGCCCGGGAGGCTGCGGGTCCGCCCCCGGGCGAGCCGGAGACCGTCACCGAACCGGCCCCCGAGCCGGCCCCGGAGATCGAGTCGATGCCGGAACCGCGGGCGACGCCGGGCGCCCGTCAGGTCTACGGCGATGCGACCGCCGACCTGCGCCGCCGGGCTGTCCGGCCGCCGCGACGTTGGCCGTGGGCCGCCGCTGCCGGCATCGCGCTCGTGGTCGGGGGGCCGGCGGCCTGGTGGTTCGCCACCGGTGGCGGAACGCCCACGGTCGAGTCGGTCCGGGAGCGCCTGGAGGTCAGCGGCCAGCGGCTGCGGTCCGGTGCCGGCGAAGCCTATCGGGTCGCGCGCACCGAGCTCGACCAGATCGTCGGACAGGTATTTCCGCCGAAGCCCGCGCCGGGCGAGCCGGCTCCGGCCGGGCCGGCCCCAGCGGCATCGGAACCCGCGGCATCGGAACCCGCGGCATCGGAACCTGCGCCCCCCGCGCCGGCCCCGGAGGTCACGGTCGCCCAAGCCCCGGCGCCCGAGCCGGCTGCGGAACCGGCGGCACCTGTCGCCCCACCGGCGGCCGAGCCGACGCCGAGCCCGACACCGGCGACCGAAACCGCGGCTGCGCCAGCAGCCCCCGAGGCGGCTCCCGAGTCCACCCGGGAGCCGCGGAGGCCGCGGGCGTCGTTGCCGACGACCGGAACCCCGGCCGCAAAGTCGGTTTCCGAGCCTGCCCGAACTCCGGTCGCAGAGGCCCCTGTCGCAGAGGCGCCTGCCGCCCCGACCCCTGCCGTCCCGGTCCCTGCTGCCCAGGCTCCCGCGCCCCAGGTCCCGGCACCGCCCCCGGCGCCGCCGCTCCCGGCCGTGGGCAAGCCCGCTCCGGACCGGCAGGTGGCTGCGGTCGCGCCCGGTGGCCCGGCCCCCGGAGAGCCGGACACCGAGACCCTGTTGGTCGAGTCGCGGGCCGGCGATCCGCGGGCGCAGTACCAGCTTGCGACCCGGCTGGCCTCCGCCGAGCCGCCGGACTATGCGCAGGCCGCGAACTGGTTCCGCGAGTCGGCGATCCAGGGCGTGCCGAACGCCCAGTACAACCTCGGCGTCCTGTACGAGCGCGGCCTCGGCGTGCCGCAGGACGATACCCGGGCGCTGCTCTGGTACCACAGCGCCGCCGAGCAGGGGCATCCGCTCGCCCAGTACAATCTCGGGGTCCTCTATTCGGCCGGCCGGGGCATCCCGCTGTCCTACGCCGAGGCGGCCCGCTGGTTCCGGCGCGCCGCCGAACGCGGGGTTCCGGCGGCGATCTACAACCTGGCGATCCTGACCGAAGGCGGGCTGGGCGTGACCCGCGACCCGGCCGAGGCCGAGCGGCTGCTGCGCAAGGCGGCCGAGCTCGGTCACCCGGCGGCCATGGCACGGCTGAAGGCCGGCGGCCCGACCGCCGATTCCGCGGCCCTGGAGAACACCGCCAGCACGGTCGCCGAGGGCGCGGTCGCCGACGACGTGGTGGAGATCCAGCGCGGCCTGGCCCGGCTCGGGCTCTATGACGGCCCGGTCGACGGGATCGCCGGCCCGCGTACCCGCGAGGCGATTTCGCGCTATCAGGAACGCGAGGGGTTGCCGGTGACCGGGCTGCCGTCCATCGGGCTGAAGCTGCGACTGCTGCCGAAGGAGTCGGGCGGCTGAGGGTCAGGCCGCCGGCCTCTCCGGCCGGGTCTCGACCCGGGTGGCCCGCAGCACGGTCGCGCGGACCCACCAGTCGGGCCGCAGCTCCTGCAGCGTAGCGGCGGCACCGGCGGCCGCATCGCCCGCCTCGAACAGCCCGAAGACGGCCGAGCCGCTGCCCGACATCCGGGCGAGCCGGCAGCCTGGCAGCCCGCCGACCGTCGCGAGCGTCTCGGCGATCGCCGGCTCGACCGCGCAGGCGGCCTCGGTCAGGTCGTTGCGGAGCTCGGCGAGCGCCGCGATCGGGTCGGTGGCGAGACGCTCGAGCACGGCGTCCGGCACCGCCGGCCCGAAACCGGCGCCGGCTTCGCCGGCCCGGGCCCGGAACACCGCCGGCGTGGCGACCGCCCGGCCCGGCCAGACCAGGACCGTCGGCAGGTCGCGGCCGAGCGCGACCGGGTCCAGCCGCTCGCCGATCCCGCGGGCGCGCCAGGGCCGCGGCTCCAGGCACATCGGCACGTCGGCCCCGAGCGCGACCGAGCGCTGCCGCAACCGGTCGCCCGCCGGCGTTCCGGTCAGCCGCGACAGCGCGCGCAGGGTGGCGGCCGCGTCGCTCGACCCGCCGCCGAGCCCGGCGCCGGCCGGCAGGCGCTTGTCGACGCCGAGCGTCAGCCCTTCCAGAGCGGCCGTCTCGCGCCCCCACAGCGCCAGCGCCCGCCAGGCGAGATTGTCGAGCGTAGCAGGCACTACCGGGGCGGTAATACCCGCACCGACCGGCATCAACGTACTCGAAAGTCTCAGTAAAATACCGTCATCGGCCGGTACGACCGTCACGGTGTCGCCGAGATCGGCGAACGCGACCAGGGTATCCAGCTCGTGGTAGCCGTCCGGCCGCCGGCCGGTCACGTGCAGGCAGAGATTGACCTTGGCCGGCGCCAGCTCGGCGACTCGGTCGGACGCGCGGGATGTTTCCCCCGGGACCGTCACCGGATTCAGCCGGGCTTCCGCCCGCCGCCGTCGGCGGTCCCGGTCCCGATGCTGCTGTCCGATCCGTCGTCCTTGTGCTTCGGCAGGCCGTCGCGGAGCTTGCGCTCGATATCCGCGGCCAGCTCGGGCGAGGGATCGAAGGTCAGCGCCCGCTGCCACTGGAACCGCGCCTCGGCGCGCCGTCCGACCCGCCAGTAGGCGTCGCCCAGGTGGTCGTTGATGGTCGGGTCGGTCGGCCGCAGCTCGACCGCGCGTTCCAGGTGGGTGACGGCCCCGACGTGGTCGCCGAGGCGGTACAGCGCCCAGCCCAGGCTGTCGACGATGTAGCCGTCGCGCGGTCGCAGCTTGACCGCCTTTTCGATCATCGCCTTGGCGCGGTCCAGATGCTGGCCCCGGTCGACCCAGGAATAGCCGAGATAGTTCAGCACGTAGGGCTGGTCCGGCCGCAGCTCCAGCGCGCGCAGGAAGTCGCGCTCGGCGTCGTCCCAGCGCTTGGCGCGCTCGAGCGCGATGCCGCGGGTGTACAGCACCGACCAGTGCCGGCCTTCCAGGGGGCCCATGCGCTTCAGCGCCCGGTCGTAGGCGTCGATGGCCGCCTGCCAGTTCTCGCGTCCGCGCTCCAGGTCGCCGAGCCGGATCAGCGGGTCGGGCAGCTCGGGCCGCTCGGCGGCCAGCGCGTCCAGGCGCCTGGCGGCGTCGTCGTCGCGATGCAGCCCTTCGAGGCTGCTGGCCGCCCGCAGCTGCGCCAGCAGCCGGTACGGCGATCCCGCCGGGATCTCGTCGTACATCGCCAGCGCTTCCTCGTAACGCCGGCGGTCGTCGAGGATCTCGGCGACCAGCAGGGCCGCGAGGTCGAAATTCGGCTGCAGCCGCAATGCCAGCCGGGCGAACACCATGGCGGAATCGGATCCGCGGTCGCGCTGCAGGGCGCTGGCGAGGTCGAACAGGGCCTCGGCGATCCCGCTGGCGGCGGTCGGTGCGCGCGGGTCGCCGCCCTCCGCGATCCGCCGCAGCAGGGCTTTCAGGGCGGCGGGATCGCTGACCCCGCCCTCGGATGCGTCGATCCGGCGCAGCGCCTCGTCGAGCCGTCCGTTGCGGGCCTCGAAGCGGGCGGCCGCCAGGCGCAGCCGCAGCGGCGGGGTCTGGCTCTGCGCCAGCGCCTCGGCGTAGCGCCCCGACGCCTCGTCGATGCGGCCGGCGGCTTCCGACAGCATCGCCGCGTGCAGCGTGTACAGCCCGGCGAAGCCGTCGTCGCCGGCGAGCTTGGAGAGCCGGCGCTCGGCGGCCTCGCGGTCGCCGCGGCCGAACTCGGCCCAGGCGGCGATGATCGGCCCGAGGGCCCGGTTCAGCCGGGTGTCCTCCAGCCGGCCGACCTCGGCCAGGGTCCGATCGAAGTCGCCCTTGCGGGCCGCCTCGATCGCCAGGTACAGGCGCGCCATCGAGGCACCGTCGCCGGCGCCGGCCGCCAACTCGCTCGCCAGCGGCGCCGCGTCGTCCAGCCGCCCGGCCTCGAGCCGCAGCAGGAACGCCCGTCGCTTCAGCGCCGGATTGCCCGGATCGCTCTCCAGCACCCGGTCGAAAAACCGGCTGGCGGCCCGGATGTCCTCGATGCGGACCGCGTGCTGGCCGGCCAGATAGGCACCGGCCGCGGAATCCAGCGCGGGCCGGAGCGCGGCGGCGGGGCCTGTGCCGGCGGGGTTCGCGCCGTCGGTCGCCGGGCCCGCGGCACAGGCGCCGAGGGTTGCGGCGAGAAGCACCGCCATAGCCGGCAGGTCGAAGCGGCGGCTATGCGGCCTGAATTGACGCACTCTGGACCTCACATGTTGGGATAGACCGGACCACCCCCGCCTTCCGGCACCACCCAGTTGATGTTCTGCGACGGATCCTTGATGTCGCAGGTTTTGCAGTGCACGCAGTTCTGCGCATTGATCTGAAGCCGCGGATTGCCGCCGTCGTCGTCACGCACGATCTCATATACGCCGGCCGGGCAGTAGCGCTGCTCCGGTGCGTCGTAGATCGCGAGATTGTGCGCGATCGGAACCGACGGGTCCTTCAGCGTCAGGTGCGCCGGCTGGTTCTCCTCGTGGTTGGTGTTCGACAGGAACACCGAGGACAGCCGGTCGAAGCTGACCTTGCCGTCCGGCTTCGGATAGTCGATCGGGATGCACTGCGCCGCCGGGCGCAGGCTCTCGTGGTCCGGATGGTGATGCAGGGTCCACGGCGCCTTGCCGCGGAACAGGAAGGTATCGACCGCCGAGTAGGCGATGCCGGCGAACAGCCCGAGATGGAAGGCCGGGCGGATGTTGCGGGCCCGGTAGAGCTCGTCCCACACCCACGACTGCTTCAGCTTCTCGGGGTAGGCGCCCAGCACGGTGCCGGTCCCGGCGCTGCCGTCCTTCAGGGCCTCGAACGCCGCCTCGGCCGCCAGCATGCCGGACTTCATGGCGGTGTGGCTGCCCTTGATCTTCGGCACGTTCAGGAAGCCGGCCGAGCAGCCGATGATGGCGCCGCCGGGGAACACCAGCTCCGGGATCGACTGGAACCCGCCCTCGTTCAGCGCCCGCGCGCCGTAGGCGATGCGCCGGCCGCCTTCCAGCAGCGGCCGCACCGACGGGTGCTGCTTGAAGCGCTGGAACTCCTCGAACGGCGACAGGAACGGGTTCTTGTAGTCGAGCCCGACCACGAAGCCGATGGCCACCTGGTTGTCCTCCAGGTGGTACAGGAACGAGCCCCCGTAGGTCTCGCCGTCGAGCGGCCAGCCGACCGAGTGCACGATGGTGCCGGGCTTGTGCTTGGCCGGCTCGACCTCCCACAGCTCCTTCAGGCCGATGCCGAAGGTCTGCGGGTCGCAGTCCTTGCGCAGGTCGAAACGCTCGAACAGGCCCTTGGTCAGCGAGCCGCGCACGCCCTCGGCGAACAGCGTGACCTTGGCATGCAGCTCCATGCCCGGCTGGTAGTTCGCGGTCTTCTCGCCGTCCTTGCCGATGCCCATGTCGCCGGTGGCGACGCCCTTGACGCTGCCGTCCTCGTTGTACAACACCTCGGCGGCGGCGAAGCCCGGGTAGATCTCGACCCCGAGCGCCTCGGCCTGCTCGCCCAGCCAGCGGCAGACGTTGGCGAGGCTGACGATGTAGTTGCCGTGATTGTGCATCTGCGGCGGGGTCGGCAGCCGGTAGGCGCCGGTCTTCGTCAGGTAGACGAACCGGTCCTCGGTCGCCGGCGTGTTGAGCGGGGCGCCGCGTTCCTTCCAGTCGGGGAACAGCTCGTCGAGGGCGCGCGGCTCGATCACCGCGCCCGAGAGGATGTGCGCACCGACCTCCGCACCCTTCTCGAGGACCACCACCGCCAGGTCGGTCCCCGCCTCGGCGCAGAGCTGCTTCAGCCGGATCGCCGCCGCCAGGCCCGACGGCCCGGCCCCGACGATCACGACATCGCACTCCATGGACTCGCGCTCCATCCCCCTCGCTCCTCCTCTTCGCCCGCTCCGCTTCCGGCCATCGGCATGGTCCGACGCGCCATGACCTGTCATATATCACGCATGTGCCATGATCCAGGGGCAGCGCCCGGCGCCGATGCCGGATTTCACGCCGTGGCACGGTCGATCGGACCCGGCAGCGGGAGGGCTCGACCGTGACCGACCGCCGTGCCGCCGCCCGAGCGCTGCTGGCCTGGTACCTCGACGCCGGGGTCGACGAGGCGATCGGCGCCGAGCCGGTGGACCGGTTCGCCGTCGCTGCGAAGCCGGCGGCAGCGCGACCGGCCGCAGCACCTGCCCCGGCCGCAGAACCGCCGACGGCCCGAGGCGGTTCCGGACCGGCTCCGCATTCGCAGCCGGCGCATCCGCAACCGGGCCGCGCCCGGCCGGTTGCGGCGCCGCGCGCCTCGGCCGACGGGCCGTCCGGCGCCGCCCGTTCCGCCGCCGCGGCGGCGTCCTCGCTCGAGGAGCTGCACGCCGCCCTGCTGGCCTTCGACGGCTGCGGGCTGAAGGTCACCGCCACCAACACGGTGTTCGCCGACGGGGTGCCCGGGGCGCCTGTGATGATCGTCGGCGAGGCGCCGGGCGCCGACGAGGACCGGGCCGGCAAGCCGTTCGTGGGGGTCAGCGGGCAGCTGCTCGACCGGATGCTGGCGAGCATCGGCCTCGACCGCCGGCGCAACGTGTACATCAGCAACGTCCTGCCCTGGCGGCCGCCCGGCAACCGCAACCCGACCGAGGGCGAGATGGCGGCGTGCCTGCCGTTCATCCGGCGCCACATCGAGCTGGCCGCGCCCAAGGTGCTGGTGCTGGTCGGCGGGACCTCGGCGAAGACCCTGCTGGACCGCAGCGAGGGGATCACCCGGCTGCGTGGCCGCTGGTTCGACTGGCAGGGGCCGTCCGGCGGCCCGACGGTCCCGGCCCTTGCGACCTACCACCCGGCCTACCTGTTGCGGTCGCCGGGCCAGAAGGCGAGTGCCTGGAAGGATCTGCTGGCGCTCAAGCGTCGGCTGACAGAGGCCGGAATCGATCTCTCAGACACGGCCGAATGATCGCGTCGGACGTCTTTGTCGCGGGGTCAGATTTGATCGTTTCGTGAACGACTTGGGATCGAATCGATCATTTCGGACGATATGCGCGCACGAGGCACGACTTATCCACATCTTTGGCCGTTTCGTGATGCCCCGGCGGCTTGTCTCAGGCGAGGAATTATCCTAGTTGTGGATGCATGCTCCCGCCACATTTTAGACATATTTGGCGATTGCCCGCCCGGGCGTTCCGAGGGGCGTTGCTCGGAACGTTGGCTGCAACGTGGCTGGTCGCGGGAACCGGCGGCGCGGCGCATGCCCAGGACGCGGCCCGGCAACTGGCGGCCGGCGAGGCGTCGCCGCCGCGGCCGAGCGCCGAGACGGCCTTCCTCGCCCCCGGCCTGCACAATCTCGACCCGCGAGGGCCGTCCGAGCCGCTGCCGCGGGTGCTCTCCGAGGCCGACGTCCGACGCTACAAGGAAATCTTCAGGCTGCAGGACGCGGGCAAGCTGCGGGCGGCCGACCGGCTGATCCGCACCCTCGACGACCGCATCCTGATGGGCCACGTGCTGGCGCAGCGCTACCTGCACCCGACCGCCTACCGGTCGAGCTGGCGCGACCTGCGGGGCTGGCTGGCACTGTACGCCGACCATCCGGACGCCGACCGCATCTACCGGCTGGCCATGCGGCGCAAGCCGTCGGGAGCATCGGCCCCGACCGCGCCGACCTCGGGCTATCTCGGCGGCAACGGCGCCGACCACGTGGTCGATGTCACGCTCTACGTCTCGCCGCGCCAGCGCAGCGCCGCCGAGAAGGAGGCGATCCGGCATCTCAAGCGCGACCTGCGGCGGCAGGTGAAGCGCGGCCGTCCGTCGGCCGCCCTCAGCCGGCTGTCGCGCAAGGACGCCCGGGACCTGCTCGATCCGGTCGAGTTCGCGGATCAGCGCGGCAAGGTCGCCAACGGCTACTTCGTCATGGGCAAGGACGAGGAGGCCCTGCGGCTGGCCTCGGCCAGTGCCGAGGAAGCCGGCAAGATCGTGCCGTGGGTGCACTGGACCGCCGGCCTGGCGGCCTGGCGGCTCGGCGAGGTCGAGACCGCCACCAGGCATTTCCAGGCCCTGGCGATGGCCGACCGCGCCTCGCGCATGCTGCGCGCCGCCGGCGCCTACTGGGCCTCGCGCGGGCTGCTGCTGAAGGAGCGCCCGGCCGAGGCGACCCGCTGGCTGGCCCGGGCCGCGCAGTTCCCGTTGACCTTCTACGGCCTGCTGGGGCGTCGGGCGCTCGGCGTCGAGGTGCCGTTCGACTGGTCGCTGCCGCGGGTGACGGTCGCCAAGCTGACCGCGCTGGCCGCCCATGACGGCGGCCGCCGGGCGTTCGCGCTGATGCAGGTCGGGCAGTCCGAGCGGGCCGAGAAGGAATGGCGCAAGCTGTTCCCGAGGCTCGACGAGTCGCTGCGCGAGCCGCTGATGACGATCGCCGCGCGCAACGACATGCCGGGCCTGGCGATCCGGCTCGCCGGCATCATCCGGGTGTCGACCGGCCGGACCTACCACGCCGCCCTGTTCCCGCTGCCGAGCTGGATGCCGCAGGACGGCTTCGAGATCGACCGGGCGCTGATCTACGGGATCGTCCGCCAGGAATCCGGCTTCGACACCCGCGCCCGCTCGGCCCGCGGCGCCCGCGGCCTGATGCAGCTGATGCCGAAGACCGCGAACTACGTCGACGAGGACGACGAGCTGGACAGCCGGCACGAGCTGTACGTGCCGGAGCTGAACCTGTCGCTCGGACAGCGCTACATCGCCCACCTGCTCGACCTCGACCGGGTCGAGGGCGACATGTTCCGGCTGCTGGCGGCCTACAACGCCGGGCCGGGCAACCTCGGCAAGTGGTCGAAGCGGGTCGATTACCGCGACGACCCGCTGCTGTTCATCGAGTCGATCCCGTCGCGCGAGACCCGCGAGTACATCGAGAAGGTGCTCGCCAACGTCTGGGTCTACCGCTTCCGCCTGGGCCAGCCGGTGCCGTCGCTCGATCAGGTGGCGGCCGGCGACTGGCCGCGCTACGAATCGGCCGATCGATCCTCCGGCCCCGTGGTGCGTGATGCCCGGTATTGACGAGTCCCGACCCTTCGTTCCCGTTCACATCGCCGTCCTGACCGTCTCCGACAGCCGAACGCTGGAGACCGACCGGTCGGGCGATACCCTGGTGCAGCGCCTGACCGAAGCCGGCCACGTGCTGGCCGACCGCGCGATCGTCAAGGACGAGGTCCCGGCGATCGTCGAGCGGCTGCGCGGCTGGATCGCCGACGACGGCGTCGAGGTGGTGATCGCCACCGGCGGCACCGGCGTGACCGGCCGCGACGTCACCCCCGAGGCCTTCGAGCAGGTCTACGAGAAGCGCATCGAGGGTTTCGGCGAGCTGTTCCGCTGGCTCAGCTTCCAGAAGATCGGCACCTCGACCATCCAGTCGCGGACGACCGCCGGGGTGGCGCGCGGCACCTATCTGTTCGCGCTGCCGGGCTCGACCGGGGCCTGCAAGGACGCCTGGGACGACATCCTGGTGCACCAGCTCGACTTCCGGTACCGGCCCTGCAACTTCGTCGAGATCCTGCCGCGCCTGCGCGAGCACGAGGGCGCCCGCGGCAAGGTCTGAGCGGCCGCCCGTTCCGGGCTCAGTCCCCGAGACGCTGCAGCCAGCGCGGCGGCACCCGCAGCAGGAACAGCAGCAGCCTGAGCGCGCCGCCGAGCCACGCGGCTGTGTCGGTCGCCGGCCGCACCCGGGCGGCCACGTCGAACAGCGCCAGCCGACCGAGCCCGAGCCGGCGCGCCAGCACCAGGTCCTCGCCGCGCTCCAGGTCGGGCACACCGCCGATATGCACCAGGAACCGGCGGCGGATCACCAGCCCCTGGGCGCCGCTCGGCAGGCCGAGCCAGCGGTTGCGGAACCGGACGGCGCGCTCGGCCCAGCGCGCGCCGGCCCCCCGGCCCCTGGCTCGTTCACCCTCAGCCGCGTCGCCCTCGGCCCGGTAGGTGTAGACCGCGCCGCGCTCGCGGTTGCGCGCCTCGTGGGCGAACACCATCAGGGTGGCGTCCCAGCCGGGCTCCAGCACCGTTCCCGGCCGCAGCAGCAGCAGCCACTCGGCGACGGCGGCCTTGGCGCCGGCCGCGAACCGGGCACCGCGCGAGCCGGCCACCGGCAGGATCCGGCCCCCGGCCGCCTCGGCGGCGGCGCGGACCGCCGGCGAGCCGGTTCCGTCGACCACCAGGAGCTCCAGGTCGATGCCGCGCCGCGGCGCGCTCCGGAGTGGCGAGAGGGTCGCGGCCAGCCGGTCGCCGTCGCTGTCCGTCGCGACCACGACCGCCAGCGACAGCCGGCGTGAGCCGGGCGGGCCGACCGCCGCCGCCGCATCGGTCCGCATCGCGCGCGGGCGCGGCAGGTCGGGCCTTGAGCCGGGTGCGTTCCTCGGGGGCATGCGTGCGCTCGGGCGCTGTGCTACGGGATCCCGATGGTAGACGATCGCCCTCTTCGCAGCGCCCCCTCTCGTGACCGCGTCGCGTCGGCGCTCGGCGTGCCGGTCGACCGGCTGGCGGTGACGCCGCTGCCGGGCCGGGTGCACGATCACTGGCGGCTGGACGCTGCCGACGGCCCGCTGCTGGTGCGGGTGCCGAAGCTGAGCCATCTCGGCCTGTCGCCGCGGGCGGCGCTGATCTACGAGGCGCAGGCGTTCCGGCGCGCCGCACCCGGCGGCACGACGCCTTGCCTGCACCGGATCCTGCGGGTCTCGCCGGGGCTGCCCTGGGGGGCGCTGGTGGTGGACGCGATCGACGGCCGGCCGCCGCGCCTGCCCGACGACCTGCCGGCGATCGGCCGGGCGCTGGCCGGGGTGCACGCCCTGCCGGTGCCGCCGCCGGCGCGCCGCCGGCCGCTGCTGGATCCGGCCGACCCGGTCGGCTACCTGCTCGGCGTCGTCGACGATCAGCTCGAGCCGGTGCGCGGGCGGCTGGGCGCCGAGGCGCGCCGCCTGCTGGAGGCCGAGACCGCGGCGGCCCGCGCCGCCGTCCCGCCGACGCGGCCGGCGCCGCGCCTGGCCCTCGCCGACACCCATCCGGGCAATTTCCGGGTCCGCGACGACGGCCGGGCGGTCATGGTCGACGTCGAGCGCCCGGTGTACGACAGCCCGGCGGTCGATCTGGCGCATGCCAGCCTGCCGACCTCGCTGGCCTGGGACCCGGCGGTGACCGGGACCGCCGGGCGAGCCGAAATCGTGCGGTTCCACAACGCCTGGGCGGCGGCGGTGCCGGGCGACCTGGCCGCGGCGGTCCGCACCGCCGTGCTGGTCTACCGGCGGCTGGTCTGGCTGCGGACCACCAGCTGGGCGTGCGCCTGGACGGCCCGCAACGACCTGGCGGCCGCCCTGGACTCGCCGGACCCGGCGACCGCCGGCCTGGCGCGCCGGCTTGCGCGCTTCGTCGATCCTGAGATGATGGAGGCGGCCCGGGGCGAGTGGACCGGGACGGGGGCGTTCACCGAGGAGGAGCTGATCCCGTGAGCGGCAACATCGTCAACCTGCGAACGTTCCGGAAGCGCAAGGAGCGCGCCGAGCGCGAGGCCGAGGCGGCCGCGAACCGGGCCGTGCACGGCCGGACCAAGGCCGAGCGGAGCTTCGTGGACACCCGGCGCGACGCCGCCGACCGTGCCCATGACGGCCGGCGGCTGGAGCCGGGGGACGACGGGCAGGAGCCCGTCTAGGGACCCCTCCCGAGGGATCAGGCGACCGACAGGCTGACGTCGATGTTGCCGCGGGTCGCGTGCGAGTACGGGCACACGATATGGGCCTTGTCGACCAGGGCGCCCGCGGCCTCCGGGTCCAGGCCGGGGATCGCGATCGCCAGGGCGACCTCGATGCCGAAGCCGGTGCCGTCGTCGCGCGGGCCGATCCCGACGGTGGCGGTGACCGTCGTGTCTTCCGGGATCTTCAGCTTCTCCTTGCCGGCGACGAACTTCAGGGCGCCGAGGAAGCAGGCCGAGTAGCCGGCCGCGAACAGCTGCTCGGGGTTGGTGCCGGTGGCGCCGTCGCCGCCGAGCGCCTTCGGGGTGGTCAGGGCGACGTCCAGCACGCCGTCGGCGGAACGCGAGTGGCCGGTGCGGCCGCCGGTCGAGGTGGCGGCGGTCGAGTACAGAACCTTCATCGGAGGTCTCCTGGTTGCGGGTCGACGGCAATCAATTGGGGACAATCGAATTGTGATCAATCAACCTGCATGCATAGCTGCCATGCGATCCAATTGCACACAATCGAATTATCTCTAGGATGACCGGCTGCCGGCATCGCGCCGGCGGCCCGCCCGAGGAACAGCCATGACCGCCGATCGCCGAACGGCCGACCGCCCGAAACCGCCGATCCTGGACGAGCAGCTCTGCTTCGCGCTGTATTCGGCCGGGCTGGCGCTCACCAAGGCCTACCGGCCGATGCTCGAGCCGCTCGACCTGACTTATCCGCAGTACCTGGTGATGATGTGCCTGTGGCAGCGCGACGGCCTGCCGGTGCGCGAGTTGGGCGAGCGCCTGCATCTCGATTCCGGGACCCTCACCCCGCTGCTGAAGCGGCTCGAGGCCCGCGGGCTGCTGGCCCGGACCCGCGACGCGGTCGACGAGCGGCGGGTGCTGGTGACCCTGACCGACGACGGCCGGCGCCTCGGCGAGCAGGCCGCGGCGATCCCGCCGCAGGTCCTGCGGGCGTCCGGTCTCTCGAAGGAGGAGGCGAGCGCCGAACGCGCCCGTCTGGTAGCGCTGCGCGACCGTCTCCAGGCCTGGCTGGACGACGAGAGTTCTTGATTTGTTCCCGCCCGAGACGTAGCCTCGGAGCATGTCACGTGGCCGGAACCGCGCTGTCGATCCCCTGGAAGTGTTCGCCGACGAGTTCGCGCAGGACGCGCCGGCGGACGAGTTCGGCTGTCCGGACGACGACTATCCGGACAACCGCGGCCCGGTCCGGTTCGCCGAGCCCCCGACCGACCCGACGCCGAGCGACACCATAGCGCCGGTCGCGCGCAAGGGGCGCGGCGCGGTCTCCAACCGGGTCGGCCGGTTCGAGCCCTACGCCCGCGAGCGCGTCGACGACGGCTGGGCGCCACCACCAGGCAAGCCGGACCCGCTGGAGCCCGGGGAGCCGAAGCTGCGGACCACGGTCGCGATCGACGCCAGCCGCACGGTGATCGCCCGCAACCAGTCGCCCGACGTGCCGTTCGACCGCTCGATCAACCCGTACCGCGGCTGCGAGCACGGCTGCATCTACTGCTTCGCCCGGCCGACCCACGCCTTCCTCGGGATGTCGCCCGGCCTCGACTTCGAGACCAGGCTGCTGGCCAAGCCGGACGCCCCGGCGCTGCTGCGCAAGGAACTGGCCCGAAGGGGCTACGAGTGCGCGCCGATCGCCATGGGAACCAACACCGATCCCTACCAGCCGGTCGAGCGCGAGATGAAGATCACCCGCGGAATCCTCGAGGTGCTGGCGGAGCACGATCATCCGGTGACGATCGTCACCAAGTCCGACCTGATCGTCCGCGACCTCGACATCCTCGGGCCGATGGCGGCCCGGGGGCTGGCCAAGGTCGGCGTGTCGGTCACCACCCTCGACCGCGAGCTCGCTCGCAAGCTCGAGCCGCGGGCGTCCCGCCCCGACAAGCGGCTGGCGGCGATCCGCGCCTGCGCCGCCGCCGGCGTGCCGACCGCCGTGATGGTCGCCCCGGTCATCCCGGCGGTGAACGACCACGAGATCGAGCCGATCCTGGAGGCGGCGGTGGCGGCCGGCGCCGACTCGGCGGCCTGGATCCTGCTCCGGCTGCCGCTCGAGATCGCCGACCTGATCGAGGAGTTCCTGCGCAGCCACTTTCCCGACCGTGCCGACCGGGTGCTGTCGCTGGTCCGTCAGACCCGCGACGGCCGGCTGTACCGCGCCGAGTGGGGCAAGCGGATGCGCGGCGACGGTCCGTACGCGCAGATGATCGCCCAGCGTTTCCGGGCCGCCTGCGGGCGCCTCGGCCTGGCCGGGCGCACCGGCGGGCTCGACACCACCCGGTTTCGGGCACCGACCCCGCCGCGCGCGCAACTATCGCTGTTCGGAGACTGACGGGCGGTAGCCGCCTGGGTGGACTCTCGTATGAACACCCAGGCATATCCACTTGAAAAACAACGATACGTCTGGTAGCACCGGGCCTGTCGCGAATAACTCCATTCGCAGTTGAAACAGCGTAGTCCCGGGCCCGAGCCGCCATGCCGTCCGCCGCGAAACCGCGTCCCCCCGTCCCGCGCGCGGCCAAAGCGCGCGCCGGCGATGCGCTGGAGCGGGCGGCGGGGGCGTTCGAGGGCGCGCTGGTGGTCGGCGTCGACGAGGTCGGCCGGGGCCCGTGGGCCGGACCGGTGGTGGCGGCGGCGGCGGTCCTCGACCTGACGGCGCTGCCGGCCGCGGCGACGGCGCTGATCGCCGACTCCAAGGCCCTGTCGGCGCCGCGGCGGCTGGCGGCCCGGGCCGCGTTCGCGCCCCACGCCCGGATCGCCCTCGGCCGGGCCGAGGTCGCGGAGATCGACGCGATCAACATCCTGCAGGCCTCGATGCTGGCGATGCGGCGGGCGGTCGACCGCCTGCTGGCCGACCTGCCGCGCCCGCCGGATCTGATCCTGGTCGACGGCAACCGCCTGCCGGACTGGCCGTGGCCGGGCCGGGCGGTGGTCAAGGGCGACGCCATCTGCCTGTCGATCGCGGCGGCGGCGATCGCCGCCAAGATCGCCCGCGACGCCGAGATGACGGTCCTGGCCGGGCGCCATCCCGGCTATGGCTGGGAACGCAACGCCGGCTACGGCACCCGCGAGCACCGGGACGGGCTGCGCCGGCTCGGCCCGACCGAGCACCACCGCCGCAGCTTCGCGCCGATCCGCGCCCTGCTCGGACTGGACGCCGAATGAGGGGGTTGGCTGAGAGTCCTACCGCAATATCTTGGGTCATACCGACAACCCATTGACTCTATTTATGGATTCGCTGCTAGATCGTTGACCGATTCCGCCGGTCGTGCGATTCTTCGGGCCTCGATCTTGGCACGGGGCGGGGAACATGACGGACGGTGGACGCCTTCCGGTCGGGCGGATTCTGATCGGCGACTGCATCGAGGAACTGCGCGGGCTGCCCGATCGCAGCGTCGATCTGGTGTTCGCCGATCCGCCCTACAACCTGCAGCTCGGCGGCGAACTGCTGCGCCCGAACAACACCCGGGTCGACGGCGTCGACGACGCCTGGGACCGGTTCGGCGGGTTCGAGGCCTACGACAAGTTCTGCCGCGCCTGGCTGGCCGAGTGTCGGCGGGTCCTGAAGGACACCGGCACGCTGTGGGTGATCGGCAGCTACCACAACATCTTCCGGGTCGGCGCCATCGTCCAGGACCTGGGGTTCTGGATCCTGAACGACGTGGTCTGGCGCAAGGCCAACCCGATGCCGAACTTCCGCGGCAAGCGCTTCACCAACGCCCACGAGACCCTGATCTGGGCGGCGCGCAGCGAGGACAGCCGGCGCTACACCTTCAACTACGACGCCATGAAGGCGCTGAACGACGACCAGCAGATGCGCTCGGACTGGTTCCTGCCGCTGTGCACCGGCGCCGAGCGCCTGAAGGCCGAGGACGGCAGCAAGGCGCACCCGACCCAGAAGCCGGAGAGCCTGCTGGCCCGGGTGCTGCTGGCGGCCAGCCGGCCGGGCGACGTGGTGCTCGACCCGTTCTTCGGCACCGGCACCACCGGCGCGGTCGCCAAGCGGCTGGGCCGGCGCTGGATCGGCATCGAGCGCGACTCCGGCTACGCGGCGGTCGCCAAGCGGCGGATCGCCGAGGTCGAGGCGGTCGACGACCCGCTGGCGCTGGCCCTGGCCAACCGCCGCGAGCAGCCGCGGGTGCCGTTCGGCCGGCTGATCGAGGAGGGGCTGATCCGTCCGGGCGAGGTGCTGTTCGACTCGCGGCGGCGCTGGTTCGCCAAGGTGCGGGCCGATGGCCACTTGATCAGCGACGACCACAAGGGCTCGATCCACAGCGTCGGCGCCGCCGTCCAGGGCGCGCCGGCCTGCAACGGCTGGATGTTCTGGCACGCCGAGCGCAAGGGCATGCCGGTGGCGATCGACGTGTTCCGCCAGCAGCTGCGGACCGCCGGCGAGGCCCCGGCGGCCAGGGTCGGGGCGTAGGGCCGGACCACGCCTTCGACCCGTCGCTCCGTGGGTTGCGGATGCGTCCCGCCGCCGGCGGTCCGCTCCGGAATGACGACGGAACTGAAGTCCGGCTCCCTCTCTCATTCGTCATTCCGGCCGTAGCGACATCGTCGCGGAGAGCCGGAACCCACGAAGCGATGGGCGTCTACTCAGCCGCCGCCGGCTCCTTCACGGTACGCAGCAGCAGGAAGCCGACGGACAGGAACACCAGGATCGTCGCCATGCCGGCGCGCTGGCTGTCGAACGCCAGGGTCGCCCAGCCCAGCACCAGCGGGCCGGCGAAGTTCGTCGCCTTGCCCGACAGCGCGAACAGCCCGAAGGTCTCGGCCCGGCGGTCGGGCGGCGCCAGCCGGGCCATCAGGGTGCGGCTGGCGGCCTGCACCGGGCCCATGAAGGTGCCCATCGCCATGCCGGCGACCCAGAACCAGGTCTTGTCGGGCGCCACCAGGGCGAGCGCGCCGAACAGCATCAGCCCGACGAGCGCCGCCTGGATGGTCCGCTTCGGCCCGATCCGGTCGTCGATCCAGCCGAACGCCACCGCCCCGGCCCCGGCCGTCAGGTTGAGGGCGATGCCGAACACGATGATCTCGGAGAAATCCATGCCGAAGGTGCCGGCGGCGTAGATCCCGCCGAAGGTGAACAGCGTGGTCAGCCCGTCGGCGTACAGCATGCGGGCCACCAGGAACCGCGCCACCGGGCTGCGGGCGTTCAAGCCGCGCAGGGTCGCCAGGAGCTGGACCAGCCCGCCGGACACCGCCGCGCGCACCGACTCGCCGCTCCGCGCCCCGCGGTCGGGAACCAGCAGGAACGCCGGCAGCGAGAACACCGCGAACCAGACGGCGACCAGCAGCACCGTGGCCCGCACCGGCTCGGCGGCGGCAGGGTCGAGCCCGAACGGCGGCGGGTCGGCCTGCACCAGGGCGAACAGGGCGGTGACCAGGCAGGCGAGGCCGCCGGCGTAGCCGACACCCCAGCCGATCCCGGAGATCCGGCCCATCCGGTCCGGCGGCGCCACCGTGGGAAGCTGGGCGTTGTAGAACACCCCGGCGAACTCGAACGCCAGGGTGGCGACCACCACCAGCACCAGGGCCCGCGGCACGTCGGCCGGGTCGGGCCGCACGGTCCAGAGCGCGGCGGTCGCCAGGATGCAGACCAGGGAGAACCCGATCAGCCACGGCCGGCGCCGCCCGGTCCGGTCGGCGATCGCCCCCAGCACCGGGCTCAGCACGGCGATCCAGACGGCGGCGATCGCCGTCGCGTTGCCCCACAGGAAGGTGCCCTCGGTCTCGCTGGGCGCCACCCCCTTGGTGAAGTAGGCGGCGAACACGAAGGTGGTGACCACGGTCGGGAACGCCGAGTTGGCCCAGTCGTAAAGGCACCAGCCGGCGATCGCGGCGGTGCGGGTCGTCGCGGCCCGGTCCCCGGTCATCGTCGATCTGCTCCCCGACAGCCGGCCGTCATGGCCGTGTCGCACCGGTCTGCCGCCGGGTCGCCGAGGATCATGGCCGCAGGATCCAGTCGTGGGCGTCCGCCGGGTCGCGGAAGAAGCGTGTCCGACGGCCGCGGTAGTCCATTGCAAAGATGCTGGCCAGCGTCGCAACCCAGTTGTCGACGGTCACGATGGCCGTCCGCCGGCCGCGATCGCGACCGCACGCGAACTCCCGCCAGCGCCGGGCGACCTCGCGCAGTGCCGACCAGGACCAGCCGCCGTCTCCGGTCAGCTCCCGGGCGTCGACCATGACATGGCACTCGATCACCTCCGGGTACTCGTGCCAGATGCGCGGAATCGACGACAGCAGGTCGCCGTCGGTGACGGCACCGCGGCAGACGACCGTCAGCAGCAAGCGTTCCCGGTCGATGCGCCAGGTCAGCCGGCCGCGGTCGGCGCCGTCGCTTCTGCCCCCGCCGTCAGTCATGGTCCGGCGATGCCGTCTGTCCGGGCGGTGCGATCGACCGGTCCCCGGCGATCACTTCGACGGCCCGCCGGTCCGTGTCGAGCCAGGCCGGACCGGTGGTGGTCGGCACTCTCCGGTCGTGGTCGAGGGCCCGGGTGATCCGCCCGGCGGACGACCCGGGCCCGCCGGCGTCGCTCGCGCTCATCGGGCCAGCAGCGTGCGCATCTGACCGTTGGCGACGGCGAGCATGGCGAGGTCGACCTGGTCGGTGCCGCGGATGTCGGCCAGCAGCCGGTCGGTCCGGTCGACGCTGTCCCGCCGGGCCGCGACCCAGGCGGCGATCGCGCCGGCGGGCCCGTTGCCGGCCGGGGCGCGGCGCTTGCGGCCCTCGGCCGCCTTGCCCTTGCCGTCGCCGGCCTCGGCAGCCCGTGCCGCCGTATCCTGGGCCAAGACGTCCTGGGCCAGTACGCTCTGGTGCAGGAAGAAGTCGTCGATCAGGGCGTCGACCGCCAGCTTCTGCCAGTGGGTGTCGGCGGTCACCTCGCCGGCCTTCTCGCGCAGCCAGTCGAGGGCGAAGCGGGAGCCGACGCCGAAGTAGACCGCCGCGACCGTGCCGACCGGCTGCTCCGAGGCGGCGGCCAGGCGCACCACGTCGCAGGCCGACGCCAGCACGTCGAGCGAGGCGATGGCGTAGGCCAGGTCCGGCGGCACGCCCTGGTCGGCGAAGCGCTTGGCGGCGGCGGCCAGCTGGTCGCGGTCGCGCTGCCCGAGCACGTCGGCGAGGCAGGCCTTGAGCTCGGCGATGCCGGGCCCGAACTCGCCGACATGGGCGGCGATGTCGAGCGGCTGCCGGCCGTTGCGCAGGAACCACTCGGTCAGCCGTTCGACCAGTCCCTGGATCTCCAGCAGCATGCGGCTCTGGACCGCGGCCGACACCTTGTTGTCCAGGCTTTCGATGCCGTCCCACAGCTCGCGCAGCCCGAAAACGTCGCGCACGATGGCGTAGGCCCGGGCGATGCCGGACGGCGTCGCCGCGGTCTGCTCCTGCATCGAGTTCACGAAGGTGGCGCCGACCCGGTTGATCATCGAGTTGGTCACCGAGGTGGCGATGATCTCGCGGCGCAGCCGGTGGTCGCGGATCGCGTCGGCGTGCTTCGCGCGCAGCCGCTCCGGGAAGTACAGCGCCAGGTCGGCGCCGAGCTGCGGGTCGTCGGGCAGGTCGCTGTCCAGCAGCTCGTCGTACAGCGCCATCTTGGCGTAGGCCAGCAGGACGGCGGCTTCCGGCCGGGTCAGGCCGGTTCCGCTGGCGGCCCGCTCGGCCAGGGTCTCGTCGTCCGGCAGGTACTCGATGGCACGGTTCAGCTTGAGGTGGCCGCGCTCCAGCTCCCGGATCAGCTGGGACTGGGCGTCGAGCAGCTCGACGCCGCGCGAGGCGGCGACCGTCAGCGCCTCGGTCTGGTGGTAGTTGTCGCGCAGCACGAGCGCGGCGACGTCGTCGGTCATCGCTTCCAGCAGGCTGTCGCGCTGCTTCAGGGTCATGTCGCCGGCCGCCACCACCGAGCCGAGCAGGATCTTGATGTTGACCTCGTGGTCGGAGCAGTCGACGCCGGCCGAGTTGTCGATGGCGTCGGTGTTGATCCGCCCGCCGTGCAACGCGAACTCGATGCGGCCGCGCTGGGTGACGCCGAGGTTGGCGCCTTCGCCGACCACCTTGGCCCGGAGCTGCCGGGCGTCGATCCGGACCGCGTCGTTGGCCCGGTCGCCGGCCTCGGCCGCGGTCTCGCGCGACGCCTTGACGTAGGTGCCGATGCCGCCGAACCACAGCAGGTCGACCTTGGCCGCCAGCATCGCCCGGATCAGGTCGTTCGGGGTCACGCTGTCGGCCGAGATTCCGAACGCCGCCTTGATCTCCGGGCTCAGCTTGATCGACTTGGCGCTGCGCTCGAACACGCCGCCGCCCTTGGAGATCAGCTTGGCGTCGTAGTCGGCCCAGCTCGAGCGCGGCAGGTCGAACATCCGCTTGCGCTCGGCCCAGCTCTTCGCCGGATCGGGGTTCGGGTCGACGAACACGTGCAGGTGGTTGAACGCTCCGAGCAGCCGGATGTGCTTGG
>Ga0070728_10000499_pt1 | contig 77024 bp, 61 predicted proteins | sample tdDd471_FD_66723 | JGI IMG/M metagenome (GOLD analysis project Ga0070728, IMG submission 66723) | Marine sediment microbial communities from the Atlantic coast under amendment with organic carbon and nitrate - tdDd47.1 | ecosystem: Environmental > Aquatic > Marine > Coastal > Sediment | place... | reverse complement strand
GCCGTCACCAACCACGATGTCGCCGCGAGCCAGTCCGCTTGTCGGGGTCAGGGCTATGGCCCGGATTTCTCCTTGGCGGGTGTGGTCTGCCACTTCGATAATGATCGATCCCTTGGGACCGGCTCGAAGCACGGACCGCATGGGAGGTGCGGCTCCGTCAAAGACCGCATCCACGACGCTGCCACGCACTGAACTGACTGTACCTTTGTATTCGAATGACTCCATGGAATCCTCATTTTTTTAGAAACAGACCCAGAGTGCCGCCCCGTGCAATTCCTTGAACACGGCCTGAGCCACGGAACCGATGAACAGTTTGTTCCAGAAACCTCGGTCCGTGCCTGCGCTGCCGATGGCGACAGCCGCATATCCGCCGGTGTCGTATTCCTGTTCGATGAGGCGCGCCGGATTGGAACCGCGCTGGATCCTTCTGACAATGCGGTCATCCGGCATCCCTGCATTATGGAGTACTTCGATGGTGTGGTCGATTACGGCTTCGGCATCCATGGGGTCGCATTTTGCCGGATCATGGACATGGAAGACCGTTACCGTGTGTCCCGGCTCCCGTGCCAGAATGAATCCCGTATGGTCCGCCATCCTCTCCGACGGGTCGGAGCCGTCCACGCAGAGCAGAACATTTTTTCTGTCTCGTTCCGGCAATCGGCATATCCAGAGAGGGAAACTGATGGCGTCTGCCAGTCCTTCCAGCATTTCCCTGCATACGGATTGGTCCATGACTTCCGCCAGTCCCATCTGGGCTCTGCGGCCCAGCACCACGGCGTCAAAGTGTCCTTCTCTGGCTTCACGGATGATGTCGTGGGCCTTGCTCATCTGTGGCTGAAGAATTTTGTCTTCGATCTTTTCGGGGATGAAGCCAGCGGCCATGAGTTTCCGTTTTGCCGTATCAACGACCATGCGCCCTTTCTTGTCGAGTGTCGCGGCCTGGGTTTCCAGAACGTCGAGGCTTTCATAGCTCGTTTCTTCGGCCCACACCGCAGCCTGTGCAGGCGGGATGTGCATGAGGGTCAGGTGAATGTCTTCCTTTGCCGTGAAGAAGTTCGAGACGAAATCAAGTCCCGCTCCGGCTTTGGAGTGTTTGGAGAGGGCCAATAGCAGATGGCGGTCCAATGGGGCTTTGCTGCTTTCCGTCTCCTGACGGGAAGGGGAGAGCCCTTCAGTCCTGACATAGCCTGAAATGGAATCGGAAGTATCTGAGCTCATAATGAATCTCCCTATTTTTCAATTTACCAGATGTCGGGAATTACTCAACAGGATTTTCCATTCAGTTCAGGAGGGGGAGGAATGAGGAGCAACAAATGGATAATGCAGGTTTTTTCGGGGAAAATAATACTCATCGTTTCTGGGTCAGGTAGTATTGATTCATAAGGAGAAAATCATGAATGAAGATCTCAGGGACCTTGTTCATTATTATCTTCCGAAGTTTCCGATTCAGCGTTTGGGACGATTGGTCACTGACACGACTGATTTTACGTCCATTGATTACGGTGACGTGATCCGTTTGGGAGACAGGCACTATATGGTGCTGCGTGATGAAGCTGAACGGCGGTTCGGGCTTGAGGATTTCAAGTTTTGGGTGAAGCGGTGCAAATGCCTTGAAACGGGTAAGTCAGCCATTTTGAAATTGGTCTTTCACGAAGAGTTCACACAGCATATCGGTCCCATGTCGTTTCGGAGTTTTCGGAGTGAAGCCAAGGAAGCCCGCATTCTCGATCTCGTGAAGGACGATCCCCGTTTCATGCATGGTTTTTCCCTGTACGACGAAGCGGAAAATCTGGTCCGGGTTCTCGAAGTCATTCGGGGCAAGCGGCTGGACGTGGTCATCGACAACCTGCCGGGTGACCATCTTGAATATTTTGAAACACGGCTGCTGGATATGCTTGAGCTGTTCATTGTCGCGTGCGAAGCAATCGGGTTTCTGCATGCCAATGGCGAGAGGCATGGCGATGTCAGGCGTGACCACATCTGGGTTGAAACCAGAACAGGCAAGGTGCGCTGGATCGATTTCGATTATGCCTATGAAGCGCATGCCAACCCGTTTGCCCTTGATCTTTTCGGACTGGGTAATGCGCTGCTTTTTGTGGTGGGCAAGCAGATCTACACCCCGCCGCTCTTTCAGGACATGGAAGGTGCGGATTCCATCGTTCCCGAAGATTTTTCCGTGGTTATCAGAAATCGTCTGGTCAATCTTCGGCGTCTGTTCCCATATATCCCCAAGAAACTGAACAACGTACTCATGCATTTTTCCGCAGGTGCCGAGGTTTATTACGACTCGGTGGACGAATTTCTGGATGATCTCCGCCCATGCCTTGAGTATCTGCCCAAGGCATGAACAAGGGCTTGAGTTGAGGGTGGCTTTGGCGAATGGCTGTTCAATTTGCGAAAGGAGGAAGGGTATGAACTTCAAGAAAATATTGCTGGCCGTGGATGCGAGTGAGAACGCCATGCGTGCTGTTGAATATGTCGGGGCCATCGTCGGGGGTGGTTCCGGTTTCGAAGTGCAGTTGTTGTGTATCGAACGGCTGCCGCATCGTGACCTTTTTCCGGATGAGGATGAGTGGAAGACTGCCTGTGAAATGACACGTTCCGAAATGAAGGCATTTTTCGACAAGACCCGGAACCGGTTGGTTGAAATGGATGTTCCCGATTCGGTTATTTCTGAGCAATACGTGTCGAGCTGTTTTTCTCCGTTCCAGAATGGTGTGCGCCAGTGCAGTCGAGGCACCAGTATCGCGCTTGAAATCATGGATGCCCTCAAGGCGGGCGGTTTCGGCACTGTCGTCATCGGGCGGCGCGGTGTGTCCAAGGCTGAGGAGTTTCTGTTTGGTTCGGTGTCGAACAAGATCATCCATTCCGCTAAGGACTGCACTGTATGGGTGGTTTCATAGACTTTCTTTGAGTCGGTGTTTTGGGCGGGAGTGGTGAAAACAGCGCAGAAGGAGATGGGCGGCCATGAACACCGTGCGCGAATTGGTCGAACAGTTTCAGCCGGGGTTGCGGTTGCATGATTATGGACGGGTTTACACGGATACGTCCGAGTTCATGTCCATAGATTCCGGAGACATTATTGCTGTTGGCGGGAAACATTATCTGGTTTATCGGGATGCCGTTGAGCGGGGATTGGCATACAAGGACGTAAAATACTGGGTGAAGAAATGCATGGAGCTTGAGAGTGGCGAGACCAAGCTGCTCAAGCTAGTTTTTCATGAAAGTTTCTATCTGGAATACGGCTGTGTGAAGATAAAGTGTTACAGGAGTCCGCAGAAAGAGGCGCGCATGCTTGACCTCGTTCGCGGTGACACCCGTTTTATGCAGGGGCGCTCCGTCAAGGATGAGGCGGGCAACAGAATCCGCATCATTGATTTCATTCAGGGAAAGCGCATTGACCATGTGGTCGCCGGGATCAAGGCGGACCATGAAACATATTTCCATGAGCACTATCCGGATATCCTCGGTAAATTCATCGGAGCCTGCGAGGCCGTGGCTTTTTTACATGACCATGGCGAACGCCATGGCGACATCAATTTCGACCACCTGATGAAGGAGTATTCCACCGGCGCATACCGCTGGATTGATTTTGATTACGCCTATGAAGCGCACGCCAATCCATTTGGCCTCGATCTTTTCGGGCTGGGACGAATTCTGGCCTGCATAACCGGCAAGTGGCTGTATACCCGGCACACTCTGCATGATCTGCATGTGGATATCGGCGTTTCCGAGCTGACATCCGGTGATTTCTCATGCGTCTACAAGAATGAAATCATGAATCTGAAGAAGCTGTTTCCGTATATCCCGACCAGACTCAACAACATTCTGCTTCATTTCGCTGAAAGTGCGAACATTACCTACGACACGGTCGGGAGTTTCATTGAGAGTCTTGAGGAGTATCGTCTGGTGAATTGAGTCAGGATATGCAGAAGGGCTTTTGCGAATTGTCTCCCCGCCTTTTCTGAAGAAGAATTCTATTCATATGGAAATAATAATGCCGACATACAATGATCGTTGCTACGTTTGCGGTATGAGTAAAATTCTGTGTCCCATGGTGTATGGGCGTATCATTTACTTTTTATTCGCTGCCTTTGCGGTGAGTGCATTTGTGTTTGGAACGCCACTGGATGCCCTTGCCGAAAGGTTGACGTTTGAGATGCTCGCTCCACCTTATAGACAGGCTGAAGCAGAAGAGATCGCACGCCAGCTGGAAGAGATCGGTATTCGGGTACATGTGCAGATTCTCCATAAATCCGAACTGAGGCGAACGGTCAAGGACGGTTACAGGGATGCGTACCTGACGGACTGGGGGAGTGCATTCTTTTCTCCGTTCGATCTTGCCATTCCCAAGCTGTCGAGCGGTGGGCGCGGTAACTATTCGTTCTATGCCAACAAACGGGTCGATATACTCATGAAGGAGGCCTCGATATCGGCCAATCCCACGGTGCGTTCCATGCTATATCGTCGGGTGCAGGAAATAGTGTGGAGACAGGCTCCATGGGTGTTCGGTTTTACTCTTCCTCGCTTTGACGCCGTCCAGAAAAGGGTTGCCGGATATACGCCGTCAATGGATGGTTCCCTTGATCTGTACAGGGTTGATTCCGGCAACGGAGGTGTCCTTGTGGTGGGGTTGAATCTGGACAAGGTGCAGAGTTTCGATCCCGGCAATCATCGAAGCAGGGGGACAGAGGCTGTTTTGCGATGCATCTTCGAAGGACTTGTCGGCAGATCGGCAGAAGGTAAAGTCGTTCCTCTTCTTGCCAAGTCCTGGCGTCTTATCGGCGACAGAACCTATGAGTTTTCCTTGAGGAAAAATGTTGTTTTTCATGACGGCACTCCCTGTACTGCCAAGGACGTGGAATTTACTTTTCAGAGGATTCTCAATCCGTTCGGGATATCCGGGAAGCAAAGTCCAAGAAGGAATCTGCTGGGGCCACTGTCTACCATTGTTGTCGTTGATGATTATACGGTTCGTCTGATTTTGAAAAAACCGTTTCCCGTGTTTTTGCAGTCATTGGTACATTTTCAGATCGTACCCAAGGCGTATGTGGAAAAGGAAGGGGCTGTCGGTTTGTCTCTGAAGCCGGTAGGGACTGGGCCGTTTCGGATGGTTCATGATGTCCCGGGCAAACAGGTGACCTTGAAGCCTTTCGTTGATTATTGGGACGGCGAGGCTGTGCCCGAACGAGTTGTTCTCAAATTGTTTCCTCATCCTGAGGAACGCATGGAAGCCCTTGTTTCCGGCAAGGCGGATATCATCCAATCCATACCGCTGGCGCAGGCAAAGGAAGCCGAGGCGCTGGGTGAGTATGCACTTCTGTCCATAGAGGGTACGCGTTCCTGCCAGATTGAACTGAATAACAAGAAAGATCCTTTTGACGACATCCGTGTGAGGAAAGCTCTGAATTTCGCCATAGACTGGAACAGGGTATTTGACCGTGTTTACGGTGGGTATGGTGGACGGCTGGCGACATGCTTTCTGCCAAGCGGTTTTGGTTTTGATTACGACCTTCAGCCGCATCCTTATGATCCCGAACTTGCACGCAGTTTGCTGTTCAGTGCCGGTTATGACGTCGAAAGCGGAGAGAGCCAATGAGTGCGCGTCATCACGTAATTCGATGCAAGGCGTTGTGTCTGGCGTTGTGCCTTTTGCCCTTATTGCTCCTTGGAGCACGGGCGGAGGGAAGTGAGCGTCCTCAGAAGATTATTGTAGCGGCCGGGAATGATAGTGAGCCGTTTTATTTTTTGAACAAGGAGGGGGAGCCTGACGGTTGGATGGTTGACCTTTGGAAGGTGTGGTCTGGCAAAACAGGAATAGATGTTGAATTTAAAATGGATAGCTTCTGTAATTCTCTCGATTTGGTGCGGAAGGGAGAAGCCGATGCCCACGCAGGCTGTTTTTACAGTAAGAAACGGGATTCTTTCATGGACTATGTCCTCCCGTTGACGGATGTTCAGACGCATTTTTTCTACAGCATGAAGATTCAAGGTCTGAAATCGCTCCAGAATCTTCGTGGGTTTAACATAGGCATCATCAAAGGCGATCATGCTCTGGAGGTTCTTGAACGGGAATTGCCGGGTGCCTCGGTTTCCGTTTTTGACAACAATAAAGAACTGTTTGAAGCCGTAGAAAATGGTGATGTTAAGGTTTTTGTGAAAGACACCCTGATTGCCTTGAAGACCCTTAGTGACCGAGGGTTGATGGATGAGTATTCCTATATCCCGGAACAACCATTGTATTCGAAACCTTTTCTGGCGACAGTCCGCGAGGGGCAGGGAGGACTGGCTGATATCGTCTTGGATGGGATGAAGCAGATTTCGCAGCAGGAGAAGATGGAGATCGAGGCAAAATGGTCCGGCAAGGTTTTGGCCGGTGTCAGCGATAAGCTGGTTATCAGCTGCATGAACGATTATCCGCCGTTTACTACACTGACCAAGTTTGGTGATCCGGCTGGACTTCTCGTGGACCTGTGGAGGCTTTGGGCAGAACGCACCGGCACGGATATCGAGTTCCGTTTCGGATATTGGTATGAGACTCTTGACGATATTGCTCATGGTCGGGCGGATATCCACTCCGGACTCAACAAGAATTTTGAACGTAAAGTATGGATGGATTTTACAGAGCCGATATTTCTCACGGACACATCATTGTTTTATCTCGCCGGTCAGCAACCTGTGACGCTTGAAAAGTTGAAAGGAAAGAAGGTCGGTATCCTGAAAGGGACTATTATGGAAGCATGGCTCAGAGAGAATGCTCCATCGATCCACGGGGTTCCTTTTGTCGGGAATGAACAGATGGCTGAGTCTCTTTTGAAAGGGGATGTTGCCGCGGTATTGATTGAAGGGGTTAATTTTACTGAAGTCCTTTCACAGCACGGATGGGCTGGAAAGGTTGATCGTGCAGAGAAGGTGTTGAGTTTTCAGAATCTGTACGCTGGGACAATCGCTGGCAGGCGAGGTTTGATCAACAAGATCAATGAAGGTTTTCAAGCAATCTCACGTTCGGAAATTCAAGAGTTGGAACGACGCTGGGTCCCCGAACCGACTCTTCGGCATTTTGCCAATCAGCCGAGGCCATTGGATTTGACCCGGCGTGAAATGATCTGGTTGAAGGATCATCCGCAGATGCGGCTTGGGGTGGATTCCGAATGGCCTCCGTTTGAGTTCATTTCTCCTCAGGGGCTTTATGAGGGGATTGTTTCCGAATATATTTCCAGACTCGGAGAAAAACTTGGTGTCGAGATTCTTCCCGTTTCCGAAAAGAATTGGGATGACATGGTCGAAAAGGTGAGCTCCCAAGACGTTGACATGGTGGCCGGTCCGAATTCAGCAGATGATGTTGCCGCCTACCTGCATTACTCAAAGCCATATCTTTCTTTCCCTTTGAGTATTCTGGTAAGGGACGAATCTTCCGTGTTGAATTTGCGAGACCTCAAGGGGAAGAAGGTCGGGGTAGTCAGGGGATACGACATAGAGAATTCTCTTAATCAGGATATCCCCGGCATTGATATCGTATTAGTCGATAACACCGAGGAAGCACTTTGGGACCTTGTCGAGGGTAAGCTTGATGCGTTGGTGTCCAGCACCGTGTCGTATCGCTATCTGACCAGTAAACATGGAATATCCAATGTCAGGGTCGCTGTGGCCACGCCGTACTCCTTCAACCTTTCCATGGGGGTTCGCCGGGATTGGCCCGAATTGGTGGGGATACTCGACAAGGCGCTTGGTACGATAACCGATTCCGAGCGTGACGCCATCGTCAATCATTGGCTCAATATCCATATCGAGCGGTTTATTGACTGGACCATGGTCTGGAAAGTTGCTTTTGGTATTTTTTCAGTGGCAGCACTGATTCTTGGGATAATCATCCATGCAAACCGGAAGCTGGCGGCAGAGATCGTTGTTCGCAAACGAACTCAAGCGGCTTTGGCCGAAAGCCGGGAACGTCTGGAGAAGCAGAACCATGAGCTTATTGAGGCGGCTGAGTTGAGGGAGGATGTGGAGCGTGTTTCCCGACATGATTTGAAGAATCCGCTTACCAACATCCTGAGTGTGCCGCAGTTGCTGATGATGTCGGATAATATCGAAGAGTACCAAAAAGAAATGCTGAAGAGAGTCGAGGCATCCGGTTATGCCATGCTTCAGATGATTAATAATTCTCTTGATATATTCAAGATGGAGCGCGGAACCTACAAATTTAACCCTATAGATGTGGATATTGCCGCTGTTGTCCGCAAGGTCCTATTGGATCAGGAGCCGGTGTCGAGCTCCAAGGAACTGTCAATGTCGTTGCTTCTGGAAGGCGTCCCAATCGACGAACATGAAACAGTCATGATTCAGGGCGAGGAGCTTCTCTGCTATTCGATGCTGTCAAATCTGGTCCGCAATGCGCTTGAGGCCTCTCCCGAAGGGGAAGCCGTCACTGTCGAGCTGCACCGGGAAGGCGGCGTTGCGTTGGCTCTTCATAATATGGGTGCTGTGCCTGAAGGGATTCGGGACTATTTCTTTGAAAAGTATGCAACGTCCGGCAAGGCTCGGGGAACGGGGCTTGGAACCTATTCTGCGAAACTCATTGCCGAGGTCCATGGCGGAACCATTGGATTCATTACATCTGAGGAGCACGGAACGACCGTGACAGTAAAGTTCCCTGCATGAGCTACAGGATTTTTTCTTTCAGAATGATCTCAAGTTTCTTGATGAGCGTGTCGGGAGTGAAAGGTTTTACGACATAGTTTGTGGCTCCATGCTGAACAGCAGCGATAACATCGTCCTTGGTGCAATGAGCAGTCAGCATGAGCACCGGGATATCTTCATGTTCTCCGGGACCATCGGAACCTTTGATGGCATCCAGAAACTCCAATCCGTTCATGACAGGCATGTCCCAGTCGAGAATGATGCAGTCAACGGTCTCGTTGTAGAACTTCTTTTTCGCAATCTTGCCGTCCTCGGCAAAGACGAAGTTGTGGAATTTAACGGACCGAAGAATGTCGGCGACGATCTGTCGGACTGCCTGATTGTCATCCACGATAAGAAATTTCATGTCGAGGTTGATGCTCATTGCGGTATTCCTTGTTTGAGTGGTGGAAGGTAATACACGTTAGTGGAGTATATCATTTTTTATTAAATGATCCAGTTAAAACAAGGCGGGCGTTGTGCGAATGAGAGCACTCATGTCTCTTGTGAGAAGTGATTTGATGGCGGAAACAGCAAGATGCAATAAAAAGGAGTTACGGTATGTTTCCGTAACTCCTTACTTTTTTGTGTCGAGACAAAGTAACTGCTTTTTGCCTTGTCCTTGTCGTGTGTGCGTTGGGGTGAAATGACCTAGTCGAGCTTGAAAGGTCTCAGTACCCTGTCCAGCACTCCCTGAAGCTTGGATATGGCGACGCCGTAGTTGGTGACGGGCACGCCCCGGCGGTTGCATTCCTTGATGCGGCGCAGCATTTCCGTTCTGTTGATCATGCAGGCTCCGCAGTGGATGGTGAGCTTGAACCGTTCCAGATTTTCGGGGAAATCGTGTCCCGAGTAAAATTCGAAGTTCAGGTCCTTGCCTGTGTATTGGGTCAGCCAGCGTGGAATCTTCACCCGCCCGATGTCGTCGGCAACCGAGTGGTGTGAACAGGCCTCGCCCATGAGGACGGTGTCGCCGTCTTCCAGACTGTCAATGGCCTTGGCCCCTTCCACCAGTTTTTCAAGATCGCCTTTGTATCGGGCGAAAAGGGTGGAGAAGGTGGTCAGCGGGATATCGTCGGGCACGTCTCCTGCTACGCTCATGACGACCTGCGAGTCGGTAATGACCAATGCCGGTTTGCGTTGCAGATTGGCGAGCGCTTCGTCTATTTCGCGGTCTTTGACCGTGATGCCGATGGCGTCGCAGTCGAGGATTTCGCGCAGCACCTGAACCTGCGGCAGGATCAGTCGGCCCTTGGGGGCTGCCAGATCAATGGGGACCACGCAGACCACCCAGTCGCCCTCGTTGATGAGGTCGCCGGCCAGCACCGGATCACGCTTCATTTCCGGGGGCGCGATGTCGATGATGGTTTCCTTCACGGCGTCGACGTCCAGTCCGGTCTTGGCAGAGGTCACGAGATGGCGCAGGTTGTTTTCCGCGCAATAGGCGATGTCTTTGGCGGCGGGTTCTTTGAGATCGCTTTTGTTGAAGACGATGATGAACGGAATTTCCAGATCCTGAATGTCAGCAATGATCTTTTTCTCGTAGTCCGTGATGCCTTCCTCGGAGATTACGACCACAGCCACGTCCGAACGCCAGAGCACCTTGCGGGTCGCCTTGATTCGCAGTTCACCCAGTTCTCCCTCGTCGTCCAGTCCCGCAGTATCGTAGAAGGTGACCGGACCGAGCGGCAGCAGTTCATAGTGCTTGGCAACGGGGTCGGTCGTGGTGCCGGGGTGGTCGGAGACAATGGCGATGTCCTGTCCCGTGATTGCGTTGATGAGCGACGACTTGCCTGCGTTGCGCCTTCCGGCCAGAGTGATGACGAGACGTACGCCGCGGGGAGCTTTGGTGGTCATGAGTCTTTCCTCCTGGAGAATCCTTTGGATGATGACGGCTCGAGGCCGAGGGAAATAACGGTTTGCCGTGCTGCGGTCAGAGAGGCGGATGCCGTGGAATGCGCCTGATTTTTTCCGGGATAGATCGTGTAGTCCGAGCGGTGTTCCTCCGGTGTCATGGAAGGCATGAGAACGTTGCAGCCGCGTTGCAGGGCTTCTCCTTGACTGGGCTGATGCAGTGCGCTCAGGGCCGATGTCGCCGGAATGTTGGCTCCGGGGTTGAGCAGTCGGAGCAGTGCGGTCACCCGGTGGGACAGGGCGATGCTTCCGGCCTGCTCGGAGGCCAGCGGTGTCTGTGGGTGGGGGATGAACGGTCCGGCGGCGAGCATGTGGAGTTTGAGGTCGGAAAGGTACAGGATGTCCTCAAGTGTCGTTTCCACGGTCATGTCAGGCAGTCCGATGATGATGCCGGAACCGACTTCGTAGCCCATGTCTTTCAACGCCTCCACGCGTTGCAGGCGTTCGGAAAAGTTTTCGCCGAGCCGAAAGCGGGCATAGAGTTCCGGGTCGGTGGTTTCGAGCTTCACCAGACAGCGGTCTGCGCCGCATTCCCGCCAGTGGGCGTATTCGGAGATGTCGCGGTCGCCCACCGACAGGGTGATGGCAATGTCGTGCCGGGAGTGGATGTCCCTGACCAGTTCGCCTATGAACTCCGTGGAGTAATGAAAGTCATCCCCGGACTGAAGGACAATGGTGCCGATGTCGTTTGCCGCCGCAACGGCTGTTGCGTTCAGAATCGTTTCACGCGTCATCCGGTAGCGCGCGATGTCCCGGTTGGGGGAACGCAGTCCGCAATACTGGCACCGCTTGTTGCAGTGGTTGGAAAATTCGATGATGGCCCGGAGAAAAATTTCCTTGCCGAATTGCTGTTCCTTGGCTTCATCGGCACGGGCGAACAGTTCTGCATCATTCCGGCCTTCGAGGTAGGCACGAATTTCTTCTTTGCTAAGAATACTCATTGAGTTCTCCTGTCATGGCGTGATGACATTCGCAGATGATCCGGTAAGCCGCGATTTCTTGGTCAGAGGCTTTTTCCGGTCGATTGGTTTTCGCCCATCCAAACAGCGTTTCCACGTCGGCTTTGATGATTCCCCAGAATCCGTTTGCGGCATACTCCTCGCAGTGGGCGTATTGGCCGAAGATGATGGTGTCGTCGATAATGACGATCGGCAGGCAGGGGATGGTGTGCTGTGGGTAAACGTGCGTCTTTTCGGGGTAGGCTTTTTTCAGTTCGCGCAGAAACTCATGGGACGCGCAAAGGGTCTTCGCATGTTCTTCTTTGGTCGCATCCAGACGAAGAGCGCGCATGAACGGTGCACTCCATGGCTGTTTATCTGTTAGGTCGATGATATCCAGCCGTTCGAATTCTGGTTTGACAAGGGCTGTCGTCAGCGCTTCCCTGTGTGGAGCCGAGTCCGCGAAAGGGCCGTATACCGCGGCGTGAAGAAGTATCCTTTTTCTGGCTGCGGCAAAGAGGGAAGGGAGGTTCAGGGAAGCGATCCCGGCAACGAGTTGTGTCACGGCTTGACCTCATCGAATTCGTCGGGCGTGAACCCGAGCTTGCACAGCCGTTTCGGCGACAGAAGACCGTCGATGATCTCCGGTGAGGCAATGCCCTGAAGGATGATCTCTTCCCGGATGGTTCTGCCGGACGCCTTGGCCTCGGACAAGAGGGCCTCGACTTTGCCGTAGCCCAGCACAGGAACCAGAACCGTTGCCAAGGCGTGGCTCTGCTCCACGTGTGAGAGACAGCGTTCGGTGTTGGCTGTGATGCCGGGGATGCAGTCCTGTGCCAGTCCTTTTGTTGTATTGACGAGAAGTATCAGTGATTCAAGGAGGGTGTGGGTGAGCAGCGGCATGAGGTGGTTGAGTTCCAGTTGGCCCATACCGGCAGAGAGTGCAATGGTCTGGTCGTTGCCCATGACCTTGAGCGCAACCTGTGTCACCGCTTCCGGCATGACCGGATTGATCTTGCCCGCCATGATCGAGGAACCCGCCTGAAGCGGGGGCAGGGATATTTCACCCAGTCCGGTTGCCGGGCCGCTGGCAAGCAACCGCAGGTCCGAAGAAATTTTCATCAGGTTGGCAGCGTATGCCTTGAGCATGCCCGACACTTCGACGAAAGAGTCCATATTCTGGGTGGCATCCACCAGATTTTCAGCGCGTGATACCGGCAGGCCGCAAAGGTGGCGCAGGGTTTCCGTGACTTTGAGGACGTAATCGCGAGGCGCACCCAGACCTGTGCCGATGGCTGTCCCGCCGAGATTGACCTTTTTGATGCGTTCGCGGCTCTTGAAGATTCGCCACCTGTCGCGTGCGATGCTGTCTGCAAAGGCTCCGAAGGTCATGCCCAGTGTCATGGGGACGGCGTCAGTGAGTTCCGTGCGGCCTACTTTGACGACGTCGCGGAACTCGTTTTCCTTGTCCTGAAGCGCTTCCTGAAGTCCTGCAACCTGATTTTCCAACTCCACCAGCAGGGATAGTGACGCTACCTTGAGGGCGGTGGGGTACACATCATTGGTGGACTGGTGCATGTTGACATGATGGATGGGGTGGACCCGGGCGTATTCGCCCGGGTTGCCGCCCAAAAGTTCCTCGGCGCGGTTGGCGAGGACCTCGTTGACGTTCATGTTCGTCGAGGTCCCTGCTCCGCCCTGGAATGCGTCCACGACGATATGGTCGGACAACTGGCCGTTTCCCATTTCCTTGCAGGCTGCAATGATGGCCTCGCTTTGTTCCCGGTCGAGATGCCCGAGAGCCGCATTGGTCGCGGCACATGCCTGTTTCACCAGAGCAAGGGCTTTGATGAACGGTGCGTGAAGCCGGTATCCGGAAAACGGAAAGTTGCGGACGGCCCGCATGGTATGGATGCCGTAGTAGGCTCCTGTGGGGATGTCCAATTCGCCTAAAGCGTCATGCTCGCGGCGCAAAGTTTCGTCGTGGCTGTCCATGGTCTATTCCTAGATGTAGAGGTCGCGTTCTCCCGCTTCCATGCGCGCCAGTCGATCCATGAGAATCTTTTTGCGCTTGGGGTCGTCATACGCTTCGACTTCCTTGCGAATGAGTTCATTGCCCGCTTTCTTGGTCTCTTCGGAAGCATAGTCTTCCAGATATTCCTTGAAGGTGAGCAACCCGTTGGGGAGGCAGAATTCCTGAATGAAGCCGGTCTTGGCCAGCTCCATGAAGTGCTCGCCGGTACGGCCCATGCGGTAGCAGGCAGTGCACCATGAAGGGACATAGCCGTGTTCGCCCGCAATGGAGTGAATGATCTCGTCCAGACTGCGGTTGTCGCCGATACAGAACTGCTGCACATCGGGGCGGTCGTATTCCGGGTCGCTGTAGGCTCCGGGGTAGGTGCGGGAACCTGCGGAAAGCTGGGACACGCCAACCTCGATGAGTTCGCGTCGGAATTCGGCGTTCTCACGTGTGGTCAGGATGAGGCCGGTGTACGGTACGGCGATGCGCAGGGCGGCGACGATTTTCTTGAATTCGTGGCCCGATGTCGGATAGGGCGGATTGAAGGCGATTTCCGCTCCCAGTGCCGGTTCCAGCCGGGGGAAGGAAATGGTGTGCGGACCGACACCGCAGTCCTGTTCCAATTGACGGCAATGGTGCAGGAGCGCGAGCACGTCAAAGGTGGGCTCATAGAGGCCGAACAGTACGCCCATTCCTACATCGTCAATGCCTGCTTCCATGGCGCGGTGCATGGCGTGCAGTCTCCAGAGGAAATCGGTCTTGCGGCCACCCGTGTGGAGTTTTTTGTAGGTTTCCTGATGATAGGTTTCCTGAAAACACTGGTAGGTCCCGATACCCACTTCGTGGATTTTGCGAAATCCTTCCACGTCCAGCGGAGCGCAGTTGATGTTGACCCGGCGGATTTCACCGCTCTTTTCCGAGGTGACGGAATAGACGTCGCGCACGGTCTGGGCGATCCATTCGGCATCATGTTTGGGGTGTTCGCCGTAGACCAGCAGGAGGCGCTTGTGCCCCTGATTTTCCAGCACCTCGACTTCCTTGTGGATTTCCTCGGCTGTCAGTGTCCGGCGGTCCAGTTCACGGTTCTTGGCGTTGAAACCGCAGTATTCACACTGGTTGCCGCATTCGTTGGTGATGTAGAGGGGCGCGAAAAGAACGAGGCGGTTGCCGTAGATGCCCTTCTTGATGGACATGGCGGTCTCGAAGATGGCTTCGTCCAGTTCCTTGTCCTTGTTCTTGAGCAGGACTGCGGTCTCATAGGGAGTGAGTCCATTTCTTTCGAGGCCCTTGTCGAGTATCTCCCTGACCAGCGATTTGTCGGGATTTTCTGCCCGTGCGATTTCTTCGTTGATCAGTTGTTCGTCTATGAAGTTCGTCAGATTGTGTTGTGTCGTGTTGTTCGATTTCATGTTCGTTCCTTGCTAAGCCAGAAGAGATTTGACCCGGACGTCGCTGAGCATGCCGAGTTTGCCGGTCAGTGCTCCAAGTTCGTCAGTGGAGGCTTCGATGATGAGGCCTATGACATTGACGCCCTTTTCGCGAAAGGGGATGCCGATGCGTCCAACTACGATATCCGAGTTGGCGCCGATGATTTTATTGACTTCCGGAGCCGATTTGCCCCTATCCTGAATGAAAATTCCGATGATTCCAAGCCGTTTGTCCATGCGTGTTCCCATGTTCCATTGATGATTGGTACAGAAAAGGAAAAAGCCCGGGGTTAGCACTCCCCGGGCTATCTACGATTGGGACAGGCAAAAGCCCGGACAACGGTTGTGTCTGTAATCAGACTGTCCTTGGCGGGCTTCCACCCTGGGGTTAGGTCGTTCCCTTCCCGCAGGTAGATGAACTCCGTTACGGAGGTGTTCTGGGAAGAATTGATAGAGGAAGTTCTGCAAATAGGCAAGAAAAAAATAACACGAATTGTATACGTAATTAAAAAACGTAATACAGCGCCTGCAGTGCACCGGAAATGGGGTAAATGCTTGGATGCCCTCGGTGGCGGGAGGGGGGAAAGGGGAGGGGGAGAACGAAGCGTTCGGCCCTTGGGGCAGAATAATCCTAGCCGCAGGTCGACGCTGTTTAATCGGTACTACAGAGCCAGTTCGATGCCCTTGGCCTTGAGTGCTTCCAGCTTCTTGCTGCGATCCACATAGTGGGTGTGCAGCAGGTGGTGGGACTCATGTCCACAGGGGCCTTCGTGCAGGAAACCGTCCTTGTGGTCATAGATTTTCTTGACCATGGGGTTGTCCTGAGACTTCCTGAGTTTGTAGATTTTGGGGTTGGCGTCGGCGTCGTACACGGACTTCTGGCGCAGGGCCACAAATTCCATGGCAGCGGCGACGGCTTCCTTGGTCATGTTGAAACCGAGTACGGCGTATCCGGCCATGACACCACAGGTCTTCAAGAATCCACGTCTGTTCAATTTCATCTTTCAGTTCCTCCTTAAGCGGTGGGCTTGCGGGTTCTGAAGCGCTTGTTGATCTTGGCGACCGTGCTTCTGAACATGGATGCCTGAATCTCGGGATCAAGAGGCTGTCCACCGCCGTTCACACAACCGCCGGGGCAGGTCATGATCTCGATGAAGTGGTACGGGGACTTGCCTGCGCGGACTTCTTCACACAGCTTGGCTGCGTTCTGGAGGCCGCTGGCCACTGCGACTTTCACGGTGCCGAAGCCGGGAACCTCGATGTCTGCGGTCTTGATGCCTTCATGGGCACGGACGACCTTGATCTCGGGGTTGCTCAGCTTGGAGCCGGACAGTTCTTCATAAGCCAGACGCAGGGCTGCTTCCATGACGCCGCCGCTGGTGCCGAAGATGGTGGCAGCACCGGTGGATTCGCCCAGAACCGGATCCGGATCTTCGTCAGGCAGACCGTTGAACTCGATACCGGCCTTCTTGATCATGTATGCCAGTTCGCGGGTGTTGATGGTGGCATCAATGTCGCGGAAGCCGCTCTGGTTCATCTCGGGACGCAGGCCTTCATACTTTTTGGCGATGCAAGGCATGATGGACACTGTGTAGATCTTCTTGGGCTCAACCTTGTTTTCTTTTGCGCCGTAAGTTTTGGACAGTGCGCCGAGCATGGCGACGGGAGACTTGCAGGTGGAGAGGTTCGGAGCCAGATCGGGGTAGAAGGTCTCGGCAAACTTGATCCAGCCGGGGCAGCAGGAAGTGAACTGCGGCAGCGGGTGGTCGCCCTTGCCTCCAGCCTTGACGCGCTGCAGGAGTTCCGTGCCTTCTTCCATGATGGTGACGTCGGCAGCGAACTCGGTGTCCCAGATGTAGTCGAAGCCGAGCTTGCGCAGGGCTGCGTGCATCTTGCCGCCGACATAGGTGCCGGTGGGAGCGCCGAAGCACTCACCCAGCCCGTAGCGGACTGCGGGGGCGGGCATGGAGACGACGAGTGTCTCGGGGTCTTTGAGTTTCTCAAAGAGTTCATCCACGTAGGACACGCCTTCGTAGATGGCGCCGGCAGGACAGCTGGCCAGACACTGGCCACAGTTCACGCAGGCAGCGGGGTCGACAACACCGTGGATGTCGTCCTCGTTGATGGGCTGGATTGCCCCGGTAGGACAAGCCGAATTGCATTCGCCGCAGCCTTCGCATTTGTCAGCGTCAACCTGGACAAAGAAAAGCGTGTCCGGATCAACGCCTTTGGGTGCGTTGCTTTGGTACATGATGCCTTCAATCTGTTGCATTGTTCCCTCCTTGCTGGGGTGGATTGAAGACTAGCCGGCCGAAATTGATTCCGGTCGGCTTGGTCATTGCCGTGTATTTTTTCGCTTTGGAGCGAAAAAACAAAATTAACACGATTCGAATAACAAATCGTAAAACGTGTTTAAGTGAGGGGATGCATAAAGACGGGGCGAAGTGCTCCGTTTTTTTGTTCGACCATATATATTGTATAAAAGAACCCACCGTATGTATGTGCGGTGGGTGTGGTGTCTATTCTGTCAAGACTCGCCCTTTGGCAGCGACTCCTCTGCGTGAGTTGCTGCAATTCCCCCTTAAACAGTCAAGAAAGAGTTGGTAAGGCAAACAGGCGATGTTGTCGAGCATTTTCGGTGGTTTTCGCGCGAAAAGACAGTAAGGGGATGGCCGTGGCACGCGGTTTTTCCGGTAAAACGTGAATTTTTTCACGCATTACCGTCTCGCAAAGTAGGAGGTATTGGGGTTCCTATTCGTGAAAGACGTTTTTGTCAGAGGGGCCGTGTTCCTTCCATTCTTTTGGCATATAATGTATTCCTCGGCGATTACTGAACATGAGAGCTTCATCCTCAGGAGGATATCAATGGCACGAGTCATTTACGGTGTATGGGGCGGAACGGTTACCGACAACCGAGGCAAGAACCTTTTTGAAATTGAAGAAAACCCTGAATTTGCTGAATTTGATTCTTTCAATCAGGGTAACCCTATCACCACTTTTGTGGGTGATCGCGGGTTCTTCGTCTTTTCACCGGATGCGAGCCTACTAGATGCCCTATGGCTGTATATGGACAAAGCTGCCGAAGAATCCTGTGGCAAGTGCACACCTTGCCGCATGGGGACGGGGCTGATTCGCGACAGGCTGGCTGCCCTGCGTGACGGAAGTAGCGAATTCGGCGATGTCGATGCGGTGCTTGACGAAATAGAGATGCTCGCAGGACATGTGCATGAAACGTCTCTTTGCGGTCTCGGCCAGACGTGTACTCGCGCCTTGCTGGCAGCTTTAAGCCATTTTCGCGATCAGTTTGCGCAGGATACGCACCAATTCCTGGTCAAGCATTCCATGACTTATGTGACTTCACCCTGCATTGAGGCGTGTCCTGCGAAAATCAACGTGCCGCGCTATATCGACTATATCAAGGACGGCAAGCCTTCCCATTCTCTGGGGGTTATTCTTCAGAAGTATCCCATGGCCGCCACATGCGGCAGGGTCTGTGTCCGTTTTTGCGAGATGGCGTGTCAGCGTTCCATGGTGGACGAGCCTGTGGGTATCAAGACCCTCAAGCGGTATGTGGCTGACCATGAGCAGGGACTTCATCGTGAGCTTTTTTCCAAGGATCTGATTCCCGAACGGTATTCTGACGATCTCAAGGTCGCTGTCGTGGGAGCCGGCCCTGCCGGAATCTGCTGTGCCTATCATCTGCTGCTCAAGGGATATCCGGTCGATGTTTTCGAGGCCAAGAGAGAGGCCGGTGGAATGGCTTCGAGCGGTATCCCCAGCTACAGGCTGCCCAAGGACGTGCTCAAGTCTGAGACGGATATCATTGAGCGCCTTGGCGGTCGTTTCTTCTTCAATCAGAAGCTCGGACACGATTTTGATGTGGATGAGCTTTTCGAGCGCGGCTACAAGTCCGTCTTTCTGGCGCTGGGCTGTGTGCAGGGACGTCTGATGCAGGTTGAGGGCGAAGACGTTTCCCTTAACGGATATGAGCCCGGCATCGAGTTTCTTCTTCGTGTTCATGAGCATGTGGAAAGAGGCAAGCCCATGGACCTCAGCGGTGATGTCGTTGTGGTCGGCGGAGGAAACGTGGCAATGGACTGCGCCCGTTCTGCCTTGCGCATGGGGGCTGATTCCGTGCACCTGGTGTATCGCCGGACCGAGGAAGATATGCCTGCGGATCACGAGGAGATCGAAGCCGCCGCAAAAGAGGGAGTTATTTTTCATTTCCTGACCAATCCGACGAAAATTCTGTCCGAGGATGGAAAAGTGACGGGCGTGGAGCTTGTTGAAATGCGTCAGACCGAGCCGGACGACGAGGGGCGGCGCGGCGTGGAACCCAAATCCGGCTCCGGGCATTTTCTTGCTGCCACGACAGTGGTGCCGGCCATTGGTCAGCGGGTTGCCGAGGATTGCCTCAATGCGGACGACGGTGTGTCCATTGATAAGTGGGGGTGTGTTGACGCTGACAGCACCACCCTTGCCACTTCCCGTTCCGGGGTTTTCGCTGGCGGTGACTGCAAGCTCGGACCCTCGACTTTGATCCATGCCATGGCACATGGCCTCAAGGGTGCCCGGTCCATTGACGACTATTTGCAGTTGGGCAGAGTCCGCTTTTTCCCCAGAAGTCGTATGCGTGAGATTATCAATAAATACAAAATCATGAACGAAGAATGGCTTGAGACTCCCGTGAAACATCTTTACCGCGTTCCCATTCAGGAAATGGACCCGGAAACGCGTAAGAATCTGTTTAACGAAGTGGAGCAGACCATCACCCCCGAGGAAGCGTATCACGAAGCAGGGCGATGTCTGCGTTGCTATCGCATTTACGCCTTGGTCACTGAATACCCCATTCCCGAAGGTTGCGCCTAGCGCCAGCAAAAGCGAGTCGATCATGCATGCATATATCAATGGCAAAGAAATCTCTTTTGAAGCGAATGAAACCATCCTTGAGGTGGCCCGTCGAAACGGACACTATATTCCTACGTTGTGTGAACTGGCGGATATAGACCACACCCCCGGCACGTGTCGTGTGTGTCTTGTCGAAATCCGTTGTGAAGGCCAAGAGGAAACGCGCATAACCACGGCCTGCAACACGCCGATTCTGGAAGGTATGGAAGTGTTCACCCGCACCCGTCAAGTGCGCGAAAAGCAGCGTCTTCAGGTCGAACTACTTCTGGCGGATCACGATCAGGAATGCGCTACCTGCATCCGGCACGGCAGTTGCGAGTTGCAGGATGTGGCTCAGTTCGTCGGTTTGCAGAATTCACGTTATTTCAATCCGCAAAATGCCAAGCGCGAGGTCGACAGTACCGCTCCCGGACTCGTGCGGGACATGGGCAAGTGCATCCGCTGTTATCGTTGTGTCAAAATCTGTCGTGACGGTCAGGGGGTTGATGCGTTGGTCATAACCGGCCGGGGACCTGATGCCGGTGTCGGTGTGCGTCAGGGGTTGACCCAAGGTTCCAGTGAGTGCGTGAGTTGCGGGCAGTGTGTGCTTGTCTGTCCGACAGGGGCGCTTGGCGAAAAGGACGAAACCGAAACCGTGGTCGATTATCTGTATGACCCGGATGTGGTCACCGTCTTTCAATTCGCTCCGGCCATCCGTGTCGGCTTCGGCGAGGAGTTCGGCCTGCCTCCGGGAACCAATGTCGAGGGACAGATCATCTCTGCCCTCCGGGCCATTGGTGCGGATATCGTTCTTGATACCAATTTTGCCGCAGACATCGTTATCATGGAAGAGGGCGCTGAACTGCTCAAGGCCTACGGAGAAGGAAAGCGGCAGCTTTTCACCTCCTGCTGTCCGGCGTGGATCAATTTTGCCGAGAAGCATTATCCCGACATTCTGCCCCATCTGTCGTCCACACGTTCTCCTCAGCAGTGTTTCGGCTCCATAGCCAAGACGTATCTGCCTGAGAAGATGGGGCTCGACGCCTCCAAGGTCCGTGTCGTCTCCATCATGCCGTGCATTGCCAAGAAGGACGAGGCAGGGCGGCGCATGTTCAGCAAGGATGGCGTGCGTGACGTGGATGTCGTCCTGACCATCCGGGAGTTCGCCCGTCTGCTCAGGCGCGAGGGGATTGATCTCAAGACACTGGAGCCGTCCACCTTCGATAATCCGTACATGGGCGGATATTCCGGTGCGGGAGCCATCTTCGCAACCACGGGCGGTGTCATGGAAGCTGCCGTGCGAACCATGTATCACGCTGTTAACGGAGCAGAGCTGGAAGGCATCGAGGTCTCGGCCCTGCGAGGGTTCGAGGGCGTGCGGTCAGCCGTGGTGGACCTTGGTGGAGATATTGGCGAAGTCAAACTCGCCATGTGTCACGGCCTCAAAGGCGTGCGAACCGTGGTTGAAGACGTGCTCGCGGGGCGGTCGGATTTCGATTTCATCGAAGTGATGGCCTGTCCCGGCGGCTGCGTGGACGGCGGCGGCACTCTGCGCTCCAAGCGGGCATACCTTCCCTTTGCCCTCAAGCGTCGCGATACGCTGTACGAGATCGATACCAACGCCGAGTACCGCCAATCTCACAACAATCCCATGGTGCAGCAGCTCTACCGCGATTTTCTGGAGCGCCCCATGTCGGAAAAGTCGCATGACCTGCTCCACACGCACTACGTCGCACGGCAGCAGAAAATGAAGCAGACCATTCGTGACATCTGGAAGGACATCACCATGTCCACCCTCGTTCACAGCGAATTCGACAATCTCGACGAAGCCGCTTCATGTAAGTCTGACAAGCTGTAAAAGCCGTTTCTGGAGTCTACTTTTTCATAAGAGTGGGCAGAATCATAATCTCAAAGAACAAGAGCTTGCGGAAAACAACCGCAAGCTCTTGTTTCATTTTATTGTGATGAGGGGGCATATGGTTTGAGATTTGGTTCAGTGGTTCGGCAAAATGGACCCACTTCTGCTATCCTATCAGATTCAACAAAACTCCGAATCATCAGAGGTTGATATCTGTGACTCATCCTTATTCGTTTGGAGAGGTAGTTTATGAGGGCGTCGAAAGTGTGTGTCATTTTATGGAAGAAGTTTAGATTTTGCTTTTTACGAAATCGATCAATTTATCCATAAGTGACTTTTCAATGTATGTTCTTTGGTTGAACTGATTTGCTTTAGCGTCATTGAATGCCGTTTGCTTTATGTTGAAAAGAATACTGTTAACTGTATTTTTTCTTACCTCTCTACCTTCGTATTCGTCTTCATCTAATTTGTTATGAAGCTCTTTTCGAAGCCATCCCATTCTATCTGTAGAAGGCATTCCATCAGTATTAATCTCATCGGAAAAGAGGTAGGGATTTAAAGTCGCTGTGACAGTTCGTTTGAAGAAAGCCGTTTTATAGAAGTCTTCGAGGCAAATAGTACTTTCAGTAGCATCTCTGTATGTGAACCATATCCCTTGCGGACCTTCCTTCTCAAAATTTTTTCGTCTAGTTATTGCAGAGTCGTCGTGGTCAGAAAGAATGAAGTAATCGCGATTGCCAAGCTCTAAAAAGCTAACGACTGGGAAGACTCCACCTCCCCCCCCAGAGAAGGCGACACCCAAATCATCTTCTGCGATCCCTCTTTCTTTGGAAATGAAGTGTTTGATTATTCCAGAATCGGTATATCCTTCAACGATGACATTTGTTTTTTTTATGCTCTCGTACACGGATTGACCAAGGGCTGCGTATATTGATTTAGCTTGGAATCCTTCCTTTTCTTCAGCACATTCATACTCTGTGCACTCTTCTGTTTTAGTAACAATTAAATTGTTCTCAATGTTTAATGTGTCTATCATTGAAACGGAGTGAGTCGCGTATATTACGTAGTTCGTTTTCCCAATTTCAAATAATGTGTCCCTCAAGTCCCGAGCGCTTGAGGGGTGGAGGCAGATTTCTGGCTCATCAATCAGTACAATGTCATTGTAGAGATATTCATTTTTGCTGTCGGCCCCAACGAGTAAGAGGAAAGTAATTAACCGTCTGAACCCATCACTTCTTTGATTGAATTTGTATTTGTTTACATCGTCAGATATTTTTACTCGTATTTCAGAACAGTCATTTGCCGAACTTAGTTCAATTATAGCTTTGACGTCTTTTTTCAGTTCGCTCCACCTTTCATGCAAATAGTCGTTGACTGACCTTGAAATATCTTGAAGCCAGTTGTTGAGCCTGTTTTCGCTTTGAGAATAGAATTCAAATTTTTCTTTTAACCTGTAGATATTAACGCCATGTAGCCGAAACATGTTGGCTAGTGGCTTTGAAACTTTGCCAGGATCACTAGCGAATTCTTGAATATTTATCTTGAATGGTAAGTTGTTCTCTTTTTTGTAGCTCCAGAATATGATGCTTGGCATGTCATAATAGCCTTGCATGTCTTTGTTGTATGCGTAGTAGATATCCTTTAATTCTGTAGGCTGAAGAAACTGTTCGAATTCTTCTCTGTCTGTTGTTGAAATTTTTGGGAGATATGCGAAGTGTTTTCCATAGATTTGCTCATACCTTTCGTCGTCTTTTGGGACATCATCGATTTTACGCCAATCATCTAAGGGAATTTTGTCTTTGAAGATATAGTTCGCTACAAAGCTCTCTTTTTTTAGATTGTTTTTGTAAATAAATGTGTTGGCATTTCTATTGGATGATAGAAAGTCGTAAATTGTCTGATCGCCTTTAACTAAACAGTCATTTCCACCTAGTATTTTGTTGTCAATGTAGTACGTTGACGCATCATGCTTGGTTTTCTCGTCGAGTTCAAAAACGCACCTTGTGTGCCCCTCTTCGCATAACTCACGTAGATCATCTGTGCTGACTTCGTGTTGGTCTCGACAAGCGGCGATGGCCTTTAAAATGTTGGATTTCCCCGACTCATTTTTTCCAACCAGCACCTTGTGTCCAAAATCATTAAGTTCGATTTTGAACTCTTCAATTGATCGAAAGTTTTTAATATCAATTTCTTTTAATTTCATGGCGCACCTAGTTTGTTTTCGTGCCGATGGCAATTGAGTGGCGAATTGATGTTTGTATCAACTATAGGCGTTAAACAATTGTTACGTTATCGAATGTTGCAATAAATGTCAGTAGGCGCGCCAAGAGTCAACATCGTCAATACATGGAGCGGTGTTTTGACCAAAGAGTTGGTTATCTAACCTGTGGCTATTTTTTGCAGTTTGGTTTGGGATGATTAATTGAGATTGGAGTATAGCTGTTAGCAATAGGTTAGCAAAAACAAAAAAGGGTTTAGCGAAGTTTTCGCTAAACCCTTGATTTGTCTGGTCGGGATGAGATGGTTTGAATCTCCAGTCTCTGCGTTACGAAGGTTGTGGTTGGTTGTTTGTCTTTGAAATTGTTGAGTTTGTTTTTTTTTTTTTGAGTGGGATCCAGGGTGCCCTTCTAGAATACCGCCTGGGAGTGCCGTGCTGGGGGCCATGAAGGGGGTATCCTGTCCGGAGAAATCCGGACATACAATAGTCTACTGACTCGATAAAAAACAGTTTTTGCTTGGAGTCTGTGCCTGAGCAGAATTTTCCGGCAAGCTCGGCGAATTGAACCGTGGTTCGTGGCTATCACGACTTGTCGAGCACTATGTCGTTTTGTGCTCTGGCATGTTAGCTATATCACCTGCGGGGCATCATTGACTTATAAACTTGGCTCGTTCTATTTGTTTTAGAGTGTTGAATAAGCTATGGAGATTCGATTGATCTGTAAAACAGCGTGCCTGCATAAATGAGCTTTCTGTTAAAGCGCCTTCAGCTTTTTCTGATCGTTTGTGTCTCGATAATCATCTGCCTGGTCGGAGGATGTCGCGAAAGCGAGAATATAATGCCTGTCGCCGAGCGCGGTGTGCTCGACCTTTCCGACTGGGATTCTGCACAGGATGGACCGGCCGTACTTGATGGGCAGTGGGAGTTTTATTGGGATCACTTGCTGACCCCCGAAGACTTCGTGGCTGGTGGTAACACTCAGCCCAAGAGCGGTTATCTGAACTTCCCCGGTTACTGGAAAAATTACGAGCTTAACGGGGACCCCCTGTCAGGCACTGGGCAGGCGACATTCCGTCTGCGCGTTTTGATGCCTCCCGGAGATCACGAGTTGACCGTGCGGTTCCTCTCAGTTCGAGCTGCTTACCGGGTTTGGGCCAATGGTGTGTTTGTCACCGGAAGCGGAGTCGTGGGGGATACCGATACAGCAGAAGTCCCGGATCGTTCAATCTCTCTAGCCCATATTTCAAATGATGGAACACCTCTTGAGTTGGTGATGCAGATATCAAATCATTTCTTTCCGGGAGGTGGTGTGCAGAATCCAATCATGTTGGCCGAGCCGGGACCTTTGGAGCAAGCTCATGAAAATGCCCGAAGCTGGGGCCTGCTGTTTGCGGGCTGCATGCTGATCATGACAGGGTACCATTTCATTCTCTTCATTTTGAGGAAGAAAGATGTCTCGACTTTGTATTTTGGATTATATTGTATAATTCTGACGTTGTTGGTCGCATCGAATGATGCGTCAGATTGGTTGATCAGGGCATACTTCCCAGCCCTTCCTTTTGTCTTAGTCAGCAAGATAGTGCTCGTCTGTTACGCTGTTTCAACATCCATATTGTATAGATTTTACAGGTCGTTGTATCCGAAGGAATTTGGGCGGCTGTTACTTTGGGTTGTTGATATTCGAGGGATTCTTTTTATTGTCGTCATATTGTCCCAGCCAGGCATTGTTTATCAGGCCGTTCTCCAACTGTTTGCCTTAACGGCGATATTTTTTACTGTGTGTTTTATTGTTCTGCTGTTTAAGTGTTTTCGTCGTGGTTACAGCGGTTCACTGATTCTCCTTTGCGGTATAGTTTTGCTTGGAATTACCTCAACACACGACGTGTATTTTCTTATTTTCAGTACCCATGTGGTGAGTCTTGTTCCTTTGGGGTTGTTTGCACTGGTTCTTTCCCAGGCAGCGGCGTTGGCCCAGCGTTTTTCAAATTCCTTTAACGCCGTGGAGAAGCTTTCAGGGAAACTGGAGATGAAAAACGCCAATCTGGAGGAGGAGATTGCCGAGCGTAGTCGGCTGGAGCGGGAGATCGTGAATATCAGCGAAGAGGAACGACGCCGCATGAGCCTCGATCTCCACGATGGGTTGTGCCAGCAGTTAACTGGAGCACGATTACGGTGCGCTGCCCTGACGGGCGTGGTCCAAGATTCAGCTAAAAAAGCTAAGGAGCTGTGCCAGTTGTCGGCACTTTTAGACGATTTGGTGGAGCAGGCATACGACCTGTCCTGCGGCCTTTGGCCTTTGGAGCATGACGCCATAAGTGCGGGGCCTTCAATGGAAGACATGGTCCGACGTTATTCCCGATCGAGCGGCATCCCTATGAAGTATCGGGACAAGAGGGCATGTGACGTTTGTCATAATATGCAACTGACCCAGATGTATCGCATTGCTCAGGAAGCGATAGTCAATGCGGTGAAGCACGCCAATCCGGAACAAATCACGATTACCTTCGATTGTGTCTCGAACGGAATGGCTACTCTCTCGGTTCGCGACGATGGTGTCGGTAGGTCGGCAGCAGCACAGTCCAAGGGAGGCCTGGGGATGAGTATTATGGCACATCGGGCGATGATGATCGGTGGAGATTTGGAAATTGTCGATATGGATGAAACCGATGGTGGTGGCACCATGGTCATCTGTTCGGTCACCTGCCATTCCGGTACACAGAGCAATAGTAAAGAGGACAAAGCATGAGCATTCCGGCCAGCATATTGATTGTGGATGATCATCCAGCCGTACGCGAAGGTCTGGCTCTGTTGCTTACCAAGGAACAGCATACCGTCTGTGGTGAAGCGTCTTGTCGGGCCGACCTCTTGGATGTGCTCGACTCCGTTTGCCCGGATCTTGTTCTGATTGATATTTCTCTTGGAGAGGAAAGTGGCTTGGATTGTATTGAGGATATGATTTCAAGGAATATTCCGACGCTCATTTATTCCATGCACGGCAGCAGCAAGACTGTTAAGCGCGCTTTGAACCGGGGAGCGCACGGTTTTGTTACAAAATGTGAAACATTGACGGTTCTCCAAGAGGCGATTCAGACTGTGCTTGACGGCAACCTGTATCTGAGTCCTCGAGTTGGATCGAATCTGGAGACGGAGTGCGATCCGATTGGTGTGCAGGTCCAGCATTCCCAGTTCAGCGAACGAGAGAGGCAGGCCCTGACTCTTCTCGCACGCGGTGAAACCTATGCGGATATCGCTTCAGAGTTTGAGGTGAGCGTCAGAACGGTGGAAACCTATTTTAATAGAATGCTGGTTAAGCTTGACCTCAAAGGTATGAAAGCGCTCAGAAAATATGCTCTTCGTGAGTACGGACCAATCTAGAAACGAAATCGACCATACTTCCGTCCCCACACGCTACTTACTTTTAATTTCTTTCATCTTTCATCGATCTTTTTTGACGTTTCTTGTCACTGTCCGGAAAAGTCCGGACAGACAGATTTTATTTTAGCCTTTATGGATAACGCTGTTGTTTGACCAATGAACTTTCATTGATTGAAGAAACACGGGCGTGGGGAGGTGCTGAAACGTATTACGATTCAGTTGATCACCATATTGTCTCTTGCTGTGATCGTCGTGGGCTATGTCGTGCCCGTCTTCGCGCAGTCAGGTCTGGACATCAGTCAGATATTACTCCAACTCATCGCGGAAAATTATGAACATACTCACATTGGATAACAGACCGTCTTTCCTCCCCATCCTTTTTCGTTGTCTGCTCATACAACTTTTTTTTATGTTCTGCCTCCTTGTGCCTGCAGATCGGGTCGAGGCGGCAGATGCTTATGGAATCAGTATTGCTGGGACTACAAGGACCGTCGATGATGGTGAAAATATTTCGGCCACGGCTACAGGCGTTGACCGGGCTTACGGGGCGAACCTGGATACAGCCGCCACACTGAAAAACAATGGAGAGATTTTTGGTACAGCCGTGGACGGCAGAGGCTATGGGGCGAATCTCGACAATAATTCCGTAGTGAACAATTCGGGCAAGCTTTCGGGCTCGAGCCAGAGTACCTTTGGGTACGGCGTCAGGGCAGACAATCAGTCGACGGTGAATAATACAGGCTCCTTGGTCGGTTCATCGACAACCCACCGGTCGTACGGAGTATACTTAGATGAAAATTCTGCATCGACAAATTCTGGAACTGCTTCAGCCACAAGCGTATCTGGCCAAGCTTTGGGGGCATATCTCAGTAATTCAAGTGTGTTGACGAATTTGGGGTCCATCATAGCTGAAAGTCAATCCGGTGACACTAAAGGCGTGTGCCCGGAAGACTTGAGTACTGTGGATAACTCTGGAAGCATTTTTGCTCAAAGCCAATCCGGTGACGCCTATGGCGCTGATATTGATATAGCCAGTATAACGAATTCCGGGTCCATCGTAGCCAAAAGCCAATCTGGTGACGCCGCGGGTGTCTATCTTAATAGAGGCACATTGACAAATTCTGGGTCCATCTCGGCAACGGGAGGCAATTCCTATGCAATTTATGCACGAAACTTTTCAAATATTTATCTGAAGAGTGGATCAGATATTTCCGGACAGGTTTACAGTCTCAGGAACACCAATAACCTGTTCGCACAAGCCGATAGCAATCTGTCATTCGCTCTTGCCGGCACATGGGACGGACTGACCAAATCCGGCTCCGGGGTCTGGGAAATGGCATCTGGTAGTGCAGCCACGGCAAATACTTTCAATCTGAATTCGGGCACACTCAGTTTTCAGAGCGGTGCTTCGCTTTCACCAAACACGTTTACTCAGACAGGCGGTTCGTTACGGTTCCTTGCTTCTGGACAAAATGCTGCCGCTGCACCTTTGAAGGTTGTGGGGACAGCCACGCTTGGTGGAACTTTGGCTGTGCAGCCATCATATGCAAACCTCGGCACATCGTCTGTTCTTATTACTGCTGGCACTCTTGATACTTCGGGATACGTGCTCACCTCGAACAATCCCAACTTTACTGCTCAACGTATAGGGGATGACAGCTCTGGCAGGGTGACTGTCACCACCAGTTATACCCCGCAGATAGACCAGTCCTCTCTCGTCGCAACCACAACACTTTCCTCCGCACAAGCTTTTGCAAGCATGGCTCAGGCACGAAGTTTGGCTTTGTTGGCGGACGCGGGAAGCAAAAGCGATGATGATATGATCATGGTGGCGTCCAGCGGTTCCATGATCGGTCTGCTTGATGCTCCTTCGCAAGAGGCTCAATGGGGCATGTACTTACAGCCGGTTTATAGCTCCGGCACAAGGGACAGCGACGCTGACGGTGTTGGCTATGACTCTCGAATGGCAGGAATGGAGTTGGGCATAGACCGACATTTCGGGGATAACTTGTTCCTCGGTCTCATGGCTGGCATAGGTGCGGCCAATATCGATTTCAACGGTTCTGCTTTCGTGGATAACGACTACGATGATCAGAGGCTCTATACCGCTGGATTGTATGCTGGATACAGGCTCGGTGATTGGTCCTTTGCTGATACGTTGAGTACGACCTATGCGACCCACGACACCGCTCGAAACGCCGGACTTGGTCAGACTGCCAAGGCAGACTATTCTTCATGGCTGACCGTCAATCAACTGCTGGCCCTCTATCACTGGCAACCATCTGAGCATTGGGAAATTGCACCGAGTGCGGGGTTGAATATTACCCATTTGCATCGAGGTGGCTTTAGTGAAACCGGGGCTATCAATGCAGTGACCTACAATGACTTGAATAAGACTTTTGCCGATGCCACCCTGGGAATTCGCGTCAAATACGATTGTCTGGTGAAAGACCTGCAGATCACGCCTTATGCGGGTGCGGGCGTGATCCAATCTCTGGGCAACGGTGACATCACAGTACGCCAGTTTCTGCCGACCTCATCGGCTCAGGTGACTACCGAAAACGACTCTACCCGGCTGACAACCGAAGGTGGGGTGACTTTCGGGAGAGGCAACATGTCATTGACCTTGGCCTACTCCGGAGAGTCCGGCAAGACGGTAGACAGCCATTCCCTCTATGGTCTGCTGCGCTGGGCATTTTAACTCAGCGACAGGTGGGATGTAGCTTGATCCCTACTGTCGCCGGTAATCTCGATATCAACCTCTGGGTGCGACAGCACAATGTGTAATCTCTGTCTGAGTTATTGAATCCCAAAGATGAAGTCAGGAGAAGTGGAGCATATCGCCTAGACGCATCACATCGGGACTGAGGATTCGAACATTACCGAAGTCATCCCCGGTCCTTCATTCATGTCTCATCAGGAAACTCAGCAGAATGCAGATTGCCACGTACTGCACATATCTGCTGGTTGGGGGGAAGTAATGGTCGTAACTGCTCAGAACTTATGGTCAAACTCGGCTCTGATTTGTTCCAAACTCAATTACGCTATAGTCAATAAGAAAAGGGCTTGCAGTAACACATGCTGCAAGCCCTTGATTGTTTTGTGGAAGCGGTAATCGGAGTAGAACTGATGGGTTACTAACTGTGGCTTGCCTGTATGGTGGCAGGGGGTGAAAAGGGTAATTATTAAGATTGAGTAGTCGGTTGTATGCTTGCATCGCATGCGCGGCGGGGATGAATTGTGTCTTTGAAATGTACTTATTTTGACTGGTGTCGTTTGTGGGGTGCCGCGGCAATAAATGAAAAGGCCTTACGGTTTCCCGTAAGGCCTTGATTTGTCTGGTCGGGATGAGAGGATTTGAACCTCCGATCTCTGCGTCCCGAACGTCATGGGCTGTTTTATATTTCAGGTGGTTATAGGCTTATTTGTGCTTCAAATTGGATGTTTACAGGGTATATGTGCCTCAAGTTGTGCTTCATTTGGTTGATCCTGGCTCCGGCCAATCTTGGGGGAATAGAGGTTTCGCGACAACATGAATAGGGCACTCCCAATCAAGGTTTTCTTCGTCGATAGAGTTGACGGCAAAGCCGTAGGGCCAGCTTGTTTGAGTGAGTAGTATGTGAAGTGTGGCAACCTCTATGAAGCCTATTATGCTTTCAACAATTGCCCCCATCTCCCAGTCGATATCAAACTCTTTCCCCTTAGGTAGGTGTTGCCAAGAAGGTTTTACGAGTGCTCCTTGAGCGTTCATTTGAAAGTTTGTCACTACAAGCTTGTTAGATTCTTTGGGGTGTTCGACAGCGTTCCGCATTTTTATAAGTTGACTAAGGATATCTTTGTGTCGATCTAAGACTTCATAAAGCATGTGATCTTCGCCGAATTCTTGACCGACGAACTCTCTGATCTTCTGGTAATGGTGACCAGTAAAGTTTTGCTTAAACACTAAGTTGAAAAGATCTCCAAAGCGTTGAAGGCATCTTTTGATGCAGGTTGAAAAATTCTGAGCTTTATCGACGAGGTTTTCGATGTGTGGAATCACTATGCCGTTTGAAGGCGAGTGAGTTTTATCTAGGTACTCATTGCTCAATTGCATTACTTCGTATGCTGTTTCAAAGGCAATATTATATGCGTTAATGAGCGAGTCTCTGCATTCTCGTAGGATTTCTAACACTTCCTTTTTATCAATTTTCTCTGAAACAAGAAGATCACCACAGAGTTTGTCAGCCTGTAAAAAAGTTCTTGCAACAATGCAGTTGCTTGCACCTACTTCTGAATAGAGTAGTTTTCTATTCGGCGGTAAATGAGGATTAGTGTTCTCGGGGTCTATAACTTCGGGAGTGGTGATTTGAACGATGCAATCTTCTTTAAAAGCCTCAAATACATCACCTGATTGGACCATATGAGTAAGCCGACCTGTCCCTTCAGAAATTTCCATTGAAAAAGCTTGGTGTCTGTCAAAAGCAGTCATGAGTCACCCTCGTATTTGCGTTTGCATAAATGCTATACGATTTTTGTGGAGGTGTCTTCCTGTGTAATCGCTGCGTTAATGGACGCAGCGGTCTCTGCGAGGAAATCGTTTGATAGTGCGGCTTTTTAGAAAATTTGAAGCACAAAATGAGAAAGCGTGCTTCAAATTGAAGTACAATCAAAAAGAAAAGGACTTACGATTTCTCGTAAGTCCTTGATTTGTCTGGTCGGGATGAGAGGATTTGAACCTCCGATCTCTGCGTCCCGAACGCAGGATGATACTACTATAATTACATCTATCCTTGTTTAATCTACCTTCATATGCTTTGTAATAACTGTATAATTTGAGTTGAATTTTGCGATTTGAGTTTAATCCAGTTTTTCAGAAATTGCCTAAAATTGATCTAGGTGTTAGCAATAGGTTAGCAAAAATGAGTTCTCAAGATCAATTTGGAGGCTTTGTGGATAAGACAACTACCCTAGCAGATATGGCTAAAGAGTTAAGGGAAGGGAGAGTTGAGAAAGCACGGGAGATTTTAACCTCAGAGTATCCCTTTGTTTGTGTCGAGCCTTCTGCTCGTAAATATACCCTAGCAGACTCTACTCGAATGTTTATTCGAGATGGGTTTATTGATCGTTACTCTGGGGAGAGGTTGGTTTTTCCTGGGGCTCTCAGGCTTCTTTCACATATCTTTCCAGATGAGTTTCCATATCATCAGCACTGGAAAGTGTCTGAAACACATGATGCCTTCTGGAAATTGACTCCAACGGTTGATCATGTCGTACCTGTTTCGCGTGGGGGAGAGGATTCTGAGAGTAATTGGGTAACAACTTCGATGTTAAGGAATTCAATCAAAGCGCAATGGACATTGGATGAACTCCAATGGGAATTACATCCCGCAGGTAAAATTATAGACTGGGACGGCTTAATGGGATGGTTTCTTGATTACGTCTCGAATAAACCTGAACTCCAGGCCATCAGTTATTTGTCTAAATGGCAGAAAGCAGCGCTGAAAGCTTCTGAATGAGAGTAGAGAGGATTCCCATGCCTAAGAAGAATACAGGTCAAAAGCTGTTGGTTAACAAGAAGCGTTGGCCAGGAGTTTACTATTATGAAAGTCAGGCCAAGCGGTATCGCGGGAAGCCGGACGTCTGCTACCATATTGCCTACCGTCTGGACGGGAAACTCAAATGGGAGAAAGTAGGGTGGACGTCCGAGAAATATACCCCTCAAATTGCTGCAGACCTCCGCTCTGATCGTCTGAAGAAGGCTCGGCATGGGGAGGAGGTCAAAACTCATAAAGAGCTTCGTGAGGAGAATCGTAAGGCCAATATCCTCTTGAGCGAGATAGCCACCGAGTATTTCAAGATTCGTGGCGAATCCTCTAAAGGGGCGAAGATCGACAAGGGGCGCTATGATAACCACGTTGCTCTTGTGCTTGGCTCTCGGCCAATTAAGAAGCTCAGCCCTTTGGATATGGAGCGGGTTAAAAAGAAGATGGAAGGCATGTCTGCGGCTTCTATCTGGGGTGGGCTGGAGATAACCCGTAGGATAATCAATTTTGGCGTTAAGAACGGCCTTTGTGAGCCTCTGGGATTCACTATCCAGATGCCCAAGCGTGACAATGAAGTAGTTGAATATTTAAAGCCTGCTCAACTCAAACGGTTCCTTAAGGTTCTCGACGAGTGGCCTGCTCAAGACGTATGCAGGATGCTTCGACTGGCAATGTTCACCGGTATGCGTCGGGGGGAGATATTCAAACTTGAAAATCGTGATGTAGATTTTCAGCAAGGCCTTATCACTTTGCGTTCCCCCAAAGGTGGAAAGACTGTCTCAATCCCCATGAATGGGATGGCTGAAGAGGTGCTTTATGCTCAAATTCAATGGCGCAATGATCATTCTCCTGCATCCCCTTATATCTTCCCAGGAAAGGGCGGGGTACTTCGTACTGGATGCACGGCAGTTAAGCGGATCAAGGAAGAAGCAAAGCTACCCAAAGAGTTTCGAATCTTCCATGGTCTTCGTCATCATTTCGCAGTGACCCTTGCCAACTCCGGCGAGTTCTCCTTGGATATGATCGGGGAGTTGTTGACCCATAAGGATTCTTCAATGACGAAGAGGTATGGTCAGTTTTTGCCTGACACCAAGAAGCAAGCCAGTGACAGGGCTGCTGAATTGTTGATGGGTAAAAAGACTAGTAAGAAGCGGCACAAGGTTTCAGGAGGATAGAGTGACCGATTGTAATCGTGAATTAAGTTCAGAGGAAAAAGAGCTACGAAAGTATGTGGGATTTTATCGGTTTTGGGCTTGGGAATACACCCGAAGAAACGCTAATTTTAATGAGCTTCGAAAGCAATTTGTATTAACTCAGGATTATTTCAAAAAGCTTGGGGTTCCACCATTCATGGTTGATGGAGATGCTTTTGTCGACCAAGAGCTATTTGCAGATCAAGTATCGATACAATCCAAGAAAAAATTGACCACCGAGTATGAGCGGTTTAGCTCGTTGTATTCATCATATCTTACTGCTCGGCATGAATTCGGATTTGACATTTCTGGTCCCAGATCAGCCTACCAATATTCTTCAGATGAGATGTTGAGTGTTTTGGAAAAGGAAGAGCCGCTTGTGTGTCCCAGTGAGCCGCGCGAAAGGTCTGAAGTGATCCGATTTGTAGCTGAATGTGAAGTTGAAAATGGGATCAAATCGCTTGATTATGAAGGCTTTCCGATTTTCGGATATGATGCATTGGTTGCAATTGATTTTGATCGCCCAATTCCGGAAATCCAAGCTCAAATCGAAAACACGAAAAAAGAGCTTGAAATATATAGAAAAATTCGAAAAGGCGAAAGGGATTGGGATTTAGATTTCAAGATGTTGGAAATTGAGAAAATTGGAATTCAGAAGAATCCCGAAATTCCAACTCAAATTGGAACCGATAATCCACGCGCGATTGGAATTTGGCTTTGGGATTATATCCATGGCGAAGAAAGCCTGAACCAAGGTGCAACTCAGATTGAAGCAATCAACAGCCTGAAAACAAAATTTGATGTGTCCAAGTTGGGTTATGCGACAAGCGAAGAGAGTGTTTTTCGGAAGTGGTATCGGAATACAGTGAAATGCATTGAGGCTTCCGAGGTTCTTCATATGCGTTAGAGGCGAGGAGTTGTGATGAAGTTTCTTACGTCAGGTCATGCTATTGAGAGAAAACTGTTAAGTTTGATTGATGATTGTAAAAATATGGAGTGGGCAGTTGCTTGGGCTTCAACAGGTCACCCTGTTTATAATTCACTCATGAAGAACAAAAATAAAATTTCCAAATTTACCGTGGGAGTGGATTTTTATCAGACACACCCTGATTTTTTGGGCCAGTTCATAGAGTTCAAAAATGTGAGGGTTGCGCAGAAAAGTGGCGGTGTCTTCCATCCCAAAGTGTTCTTTTTTGAAATGGATGAAGGTTGGGAGTGTGTATTAGGAAGTGCCAATTTTACCAAATCTGCCTTCTCAAAAAATGAAGAAGTGGCAGTCGTTTTAAGTAGCAGAGATGTTGATTCTCATTCTGAGGTTAATAGGTTGAGGAAGAAAATATCAAGCATATTTACTTCTGGCGCGGTTATTACAAAACAATTTGTCCATAACTATCAGAATATATGGACCAAGAATCGTCATGCCATTGGCAAGTTGACAAATGATTATGGCGAGAAGAAATCTAACAAGTATATGGCAGATAGTGACATCTTTTCGATGGGGTGGAAGGAGTTCTTATCGAATGTGCGTACAGAAGGTAAGGTAAGCCTAAATGAGCGTCTTATGATATTGGAGAAAGCTCAGGGATGGTTGATGAAAGATAGTTTAATCAATTTAGATACTAATACTCGAAGAAAGCTTGGTGGCTATTTTGGTGTTGATGAAGAAACTGATTGGGGATGGTTTGGAAGCATGGTTGGAGCTGGGCGTTTCAAAAATATGATGAACCAAGATTGTCGGCTTATTTCAGAGGCATTAGATCAAATACCTCCTTCGGGTGAAGTAACTAAACTGCACTATGGTCGTTTTTCTGAGAAATATTGCGAATGTTTTAGCAAGGGGTATCTTGCTACGGGTACCCGTTTGCTAGCTATGAAAAGGCCTGATTATTTTGTGTGTCTAGATGGACCCAATAAACAAGTTTTTTGTTCAGATTTTGGAATTAGTGCTGCTGGGTTGAATTTGAATAATTATTGGGATGAAGTTGTTGAGAGAGTTGTTGATTGTGTTTGGTGGAGCGCAAATCCACCAAAAGGTGAAATTGCGTCTAAAGTGTGGGCAGGGCGTGCTGCTTTGATTGATGTTTTATATTATGATGATGAGGACTATTCCTCCTTGGCTTAATACAAGGATGCAAGTTTTAATTATTATGCATCCGATTGAGTTTAATCAGATTTAGCGTTCTAACAATCCGCCGGCTTGCTCTTTAAATCCTTTGTTCAGGTTTAACACACTTGAACAAAGGATTTTTTTCATGACGATGAACAGAGTGAATACTAAGGACGCAGCAAAGATATTGGGCCTGAGTGCCGGAACCCTCGAAGTCTGGCGCTGCCATGGCCGCGGCCCCCGCTACAAGAAGATTGGCCGTAGGGTTTTCTACGACATCAAAGACCTTGAGGCATTCGCCAATGCCTACACCGTCGAGACCGTCGATTCCATGGAAATAAACTCCTAGGCCAGTCATGCAGTCTCAAGATGGCATAGGAAATCGTTTTAGCCCCTACAAGCGTTTCAGGCAGGTGTCTGTCATCCCGAACACCCTAATGCGCTACACGGGCCTATCACACGGCGCAAAGCTCGTATGGGCGAGGCTGGCCCAATATGCCGGGGCAGATGGCCGAGCATATCCGGCAGTCGGCACGCTTGCCCAAGAGGTTGGGCTAAAGAAACGCCACACCCAGAATTTGCTAGCTGAATTGAAGGCCGAGGGTTTTATTGAATCCGAGTTGGGACCAAGGGCTAACGTCTATCACTTTCTCCTCCATCCAGCCTTAATAGAAGAAGGGGTGCAAGTTCATGCGTACAGGGATGCAGAATCATGCCCTGTACCGATGCAGGATGATGCGTCGATAGATGCAAAGAAATGCTCAGCACCCGCGCAGGATGATGCACCCAAAGAGACAAAAGAAGAGAATCAAAAAAAGAAAACTACAACACCGAATGTCGGTCGTCGTGTTTCTTTTTCTGATTTGTCTGAAGAAAAACAAAGATACATTGAACTAAAAACAGCCTCTGAACAGAGAAGAGGGCGGATTCGTTCATCCGTAGCCGCCTACAAAGCAAGGTTGGTTCAGCTGGCGGCTGTTGGTGCTTTGGATACTTCAGGTTTAAAAGAATTGGAATCAATCCATGCCGTCGGGGGAAGAGTGACGAGCAATTCTATGTCATCGCAAAACAACGGTCAGAGGCTAGCTAATCCTGACAGAATACAGCAATATTTGCGGGCTGACGGAAGAACTCCTCAGGAGATTGTGAAGCTTCTACAAAGTCGGGCAGGGGCCGATTATGATGATTTGTTTTGGGGGCTTCCTTTTTTCGAGGTTGCACAATGCATGCGAGAGTTATTCCCTGATTTGTGGGGCTGAAACGGATAATCAATTGGGCGTTGTTTAAATGTCTAAAGTAGGTTGGTTGTCTTTTGTGTTTAAGTAATAATAACGGTAACTTATCCTTTTAGGTGAAGGGGGATAGTGTGTGGGCCACTTTTGCTTTTGGTCTGTGAAGTGTTCTAATGCTTGGACACCAAGAGAGACTATATTCTTAGGAAAAAATCGATAGAGACAGTGGGGCTGAAAGGTTGTATGTTTTTGGCGATTTGATTTGCGAAAATTATTTCAAGCTGTTTTATTTTTTCTATTTAATGAGCCATTTTGACGTTCGAGTTCGAAAGTAGATGCCAGTTAAAGACTTATCGAAAAAAACACGTTGTGAGCGTAAGAAAAAAACGCCAAAGCTGCCTCGGATTCCTAGGCAACTTTTGATGCGTGAATACGAGATTGTGCAACGAAAGATTGATAATTACGGCACTAGCGACATAATGTACAATACGCTTGTTGCCTCAGCAACATTTGCCTCTCTGTATTCTATAGAGTTTGTTGGAGTATTTGGGCCTGTTCTGGGGGCTATTGTCGTGTTGATCACTTTGTATGCCGAGTCTAAAAATCACTTGTATGAGAAAAAATTGTTTACGAGGGCTCAGCAGCTTGAAAAAGCGATTTCCAAGGGTGGTGTTATTAAGCGTTTTCCATCTATTGCATACGATGTGATGGGCGATAACAAAGTAAAATTTCCTGAGGTAATTAATAATTGCAAAGTAAAATGGAGAGATTTTCCTCTTTATTACGCTACATTATCTATTCTTATACTCCAGTTTATTTTTCAAATCATACAATTCCTTATTGAGACTTTTGGAAAGGTTTTGTTAATTGTATTTATTGAATTGTTGATTAAGGTTATTGAGAGCTAGCATGGGAAAATCTACATACGAAAAGTTAAGTGAAATCGAAAATGATTTCTATGACATAGCGTCATATGCCGATTGGTGTGATGACGATGATGATGGAGATGGCTACTATTGCAACGAATTTGTAGAGTCGTTGCAGGAAATTTTGGATGAGATTGTGGATGTACTGGCAGAGTTTTTTGAAGAGGATGCTAGCTATCCCTCAACTGTTTTTGACGTTTTATCTCGATCTGCAAATGTTGATGACTTTTCTGAACTCTACGAATATATTCGAGGGCTTAGCTTGGTTAATCAATATGGAGTAGTTACTGGTTATAGGGGATTAGACTTTTACGACATGAGCGAGAAAGTTGAAAAGATGTTAGGGGAAATCCTTTGTGTGGAGTGGGGAGATGAAGAGGGGGAAAACGATGAAGGGTAGTGCGTACTATTCAGCTGTTTTTCGTTTGATCGAGCGCTATTACTTGTCAGATAATTTTTCTCTTTCAGGGGATGATGTTGCCGCTTCTGTCCAAGATATGGACCTTAGCTCCACTGATTTAATAGAGTTTTTATTTAGTGAAAATGCTGTGCTTGAAGATTCAAGAAGACTTTTTTTAAATTTCGATTGTAACCTTATTTCTTCGACCAAAAAAACATACGATGTGTTCAAACTATCAGAGCTACCTAAGGAGTCAGTGGCATCGATTAGGCAGATAGTGGACGCTATAAAACAAGATCTAAAGTCAAATTTAAAGAATATTACCTTAGTTGGTTCTCAAGCAAGAAACCTGGCATCAAGTGGTAGTGATTATGATTTTTTAATTATCTCAAGGCGCAAACTAGAATACAGGCGATATGAAGTTGAAAGATCTGTGGATATTTTACAATATACACCAGCTCAATTTAAGAAATCCTTGTCAAAAGATGATGAGTTTGCATTATGGGCTCTTAAATATGGATTAACTCTTTATGATAACGACTATATTGAACAGTGTTACCCTAAGAAGTTGGTGTCTTTTGAGGAACTTAAAAAACGGAAAAAACAGCTTCTAGAAAGATTGATTTATAGAACTCATTTGGCTTTTGGGTCGGATAGAGTATCAATAATCTCTAAGCGTTTAAAAAAGCTGAATAGTCAAGTCCTTAGATCCGCAATTATTGCTCGTGGTGGAATTCCTCGATCCGCAAGAGAAATTGAAGCCCAGTTTTTTGAAGGTGTGGATGTCCTTTTTGAAATTGATCAGTTCGAGTTTGATGATTCGAATTGGAATTCTTTGGAAGACTTAGAAAGTGCGTTTGAATGTATAAAGTCATTCTATAATGAGTACTTGCAGTGGGAGTTGTAGAACGCACTCCATTCATTTGTCTTGAGTATGTGGGGGAACTCTTTTTGTCCAAGACAAAGATGATCGGCATTAGGCAGCTATTCTTAGAAAAACGTATTAGTACTAGAAATTACTACGACAGATTTTGTCCCACGAGTTAATGCAACATACAGGTTTTTTCTGTCCATCTCATGCGCTCGGACAACAATTACATGGTCAAACTCAAGCCCTTTCAGGAGTAGAGTCGTACCGACAACATGACCATGGTTGGCTCTGCCTATTATTCGGTCACGTTCTCTTACGCATGCCAAAGAGTCTTGAATGGAAAGATCTTCATCAGCGCAGCACCCGCGTAAAGCACGCACAAGGCGGCTGAGATACTCTTTTCTGTATACGACGACTTTTGGGAGAGCTTGAAGCGACTTAATCAGATCTAGTAAGTTCGGCGAATCTCCGTGTATTATTGCCTTCCGAAACGCTTCTGACTGTTTTCGGTTACTTTTCAATCTACCAAGTGTTGGGAACTGTCCTTTTTTTAAGTGCCTGACTGGGGTAGCCAGTACATTAGGGATTGAAGTCATACATTTCTTGAGAAGGGCAAATAGCTTTAAGCCCCTGTCAACACCATCTGCCTCGATGACGTTTTGTATGTCCTTAGACACTTCTTTGCATTCAACTGTTTCAAGTGCCGTAGCCAAGCCACGTAGGCCGCGAGCAAAGTTGTTGGATTGCCATCTTTGAGGAAATAATAAAGCTATTCGCTCTCCATTTTGGAGATTTCGTAGTTTTTTGTAGAAAAGGTTTCTGGCAGTTTGGTCAATTCCACGGTCATCGCTCTGAATGAATTCAATGCTATTGTATGCTCTATGGGATATGTCTACTTGCCTTCTTGCCTCTAAGCATTCCCTCAGGGTGTGGAGGCTTCTGCCGAGAGCGGTATTGACACCATTCCATCTCCATGGAGTTTCCAAGCTTGGAAGTGGTTCAAATACTTCCTCGACGTCATTTTCCCAGTGAACTATTTCATTGTCTCCAAAATCGAAGATCCCTTGCATTGGATCACCAAGGACTCTGATTGGGAGTATGTTTCCCAGACTTGTTATGAACTGATGTTGAAGGGGACAACAATCTTGATATTCATCTACGAAAATACCTGAATAGCTGTTGCTTATTATCGTATGAGCGAAATCATGATTGAGTATTTCTACAATGCCTCGTCTGATTAGATCCCAATCAATCTCAAAGGCACAGGTAGCTGGGTCGAGACCACTTATTGATGGGTAGGCCTTTGCCCATTTCATTGCCCATCCATCTATTGTTTCAACTTGATATTGATTCGACTTGGCATTTCCTTTTCGCAGTTTGCTTTGAATCGCATCAACACCTGCGTGTGTATGGGTCAATATTAGTTGGGGCTTGTCTTGAGCAAGGGCTACAGCTTCCGTAATGAGATGAGTTTTTCCATAGCCAGCGGGAGCGACTAAGCATGCCCGTTTTGCACTGAATAGTTCTTGTGAGCTAGCCATGAATCCAATCCTTGATAAGTCCAACTTTAATTGCCAGGTCAGAGTCGGCGATATCATCAATCTCATTCAGGAAGACTGTTGAAACTTCTTCGGCTAGGTCCACACGTTTAAACCAAGGTTTATTGTTGCTTTTAGCCCTAAGAGCTGCAACTTCACGCAATGTTTCTACATCACAATCATTTATCCAGTTCCTAGGATCATCTCCAAGCGTTCCCTGCTCTATTGATTCGTGGCTTTCAAGAGAGCTTTTTAAAGACATCACAGAGCGTTCCTCCGCCACTACCTCCATGATCTGGCCAAGGGCGTCTTTGGAAACGCAGTTGATGATTACTTCATCACTAGATTGTCTACCATCCCAGTGGATGAAATTTACCCCTTTACGTGCAAGTTGGTCGATCGTGTTAGCTTGCTCATCTAGTTTGTCAGAGTCTATAAAGCAACAAACGCTATATCCCGCATTGATAAAAGTGTTTGCCCTGCGCAGGGTGGTTTCGCCTCCACCGTCAACCAATTCGATGCCAGTACTCCACAAGGATGGCAATCCCTCTTCTTGCCAATGGTTGTTGCAAGCTCTGAGAATACCAATTTCAGTTTTGCCTTCGCAGACAAGGATTTTGTTGGCTAAAAACGCTTCTGGCGTGGCTCGGATGACTCTTCGGGCTGATGCGCCTATGTTTTTAACGGTAACATTCCCATCTGTTTCCCTAACTATGTGAAGATGAGGACAGTCCAGTTCTTTCAAGGCAATCGGTGAATGCGTTGTCATCAGTAGGGTGCCATTCTCTTTGGTCATTAAATGGGCAATAAGCTGCCGAATTCTGTGAGGTTCTAGGCCTGTTTCGATTTCATCAATCGCAAGTATACCTGTGTCTTGAAAAGCTTCGTGGAACATTGCGAGGTTGATGAGTTTTTGTGTGCCGCTTCCTAGGTTGCGGGCCGGAACTTGGCCATCGTGAAGTGATATTGCACCTGTGTTGATAGTGACACTTTTCAGGTCAATCTTAGGCGTGAAACCATTTTTCGGGTGGACCCCGAATGTGGGGGCAGCGTTCGAAACTATGTCTGAGACTTCCTGTAATTCCTTGAGGTCATCTGTTGCTATTGAATCCTTAACTGATCTTCTTGCAGCCGCAAAAAGACCGGGTAGATCGTTACTATGATTATCCGTTAGTTTGGATAAAATAGCGTTTTTACCCCACGTGAAGTTTTGGTTGAAATGAGGGGATAAGAGAAGCATCCCGATCGAAGCTCGCTGAGCTGCCGTGATCGGCTTCCCTTCTGGTTGGCGGTCTGTCACAACCCGCCATTGCGGTTCAAAAGTTTTATCAATGCTCAACTCGATGGTTAGCACCGGTTCGAGCTGATCATTTGGTTCATCCGCTAGTCTTTCATCAGAATTCCAGCCACGTAAAAAAAGACCGAATCTTCTTTCTGTGATTAGATGGTCGGGAATGTTGCCAATTGTAGCTTTTATGGAAATTGGTGCTTCTGTGTCACACTGCCAAAAGTCACTGTCTGAAAAGGCGTAGTTCCAATTTGGTAGTAGAGCCAATCTGACCGCTTCCAAAATGGTTGATTTACAAGAATCTCCTGGCCCTAACAGACAACATACTGGACTTTTAATGTTCCACTCTAGAGATTTGATGCCACGATAATTGTCAATCTGGAGATGTCTGAGGCTCATAGAGTTCCACCTAGATTTGCTAGTGTATATAGAAGCATGTTCGTGTGACCTATATACCCATACGGCGATAGTTGCCAAGGTGGTTTTCTCAATATGCAAACTTGGTTTGTTTAAGTCTTAAAACTCTATCTTTAAAATTGAGTTTAATGCTCCTTGAACGAACACAGGTCATTGCTTCGACAAGGGACAAGTTTGAGGAACTAAAAGTCTTCGGTGTAGTAGGCGGCTCAGCGAACAATTGGGTTCTGCGTTGAGTTGAAAACGACTGGTAGCAATGAAGTGAACAATAAATCTTTTACTGGGGTCGCATTCTGAAGTGATTGGGACAGCCGAATTGCGGGCTGATGTGAAGGGGGACACAAACTGACTATTGTCAGTCTACCTATTGCCTGAGGTATAAATGTAAGCTGACTGTTAGCAATAGGTTAGCAAGAACAAAAAAGGGTTTATGACGATTTGTCATAAACCCTTGATTTGTCTGGTCGGGATGAGAGGATTTGAACCTCCGGTCTCTGCGTCCCGAACGCAGCGCTCTACCAGACTGAGCCACATCCCGATGTCGTGAGGGGGTAACTAGCGTAGGGATTTTGAAAAGGCAAGGTAAAAATGCAACTTTTTTGCAATGAGATGGACAAAGTGGGTATTTCGGCCTATCATATGTAATTGAATGAGAAAATAATGATTCTGTCAGTTTTCATGTGCGGATAACGGTTAAGCGAGGGTGTCGCAAGATTTGCGACTTGAGGGAACTGCGATTGCGTCTGGCGCAACGGGGATAGATGAAGGAGTCGTGAGTGATTAAAGTTCTTGTCGTGGATGATTCTGCCTTCATGCGGAAGGCCATCAGCACGATGCTTGATAAGGACCCGGGGATCAAGGTTGTCGGTGCAGCCCGCGATGGGCAGGAAGGGCTTGAGCTTGTGCGGAAGCTTGATCCTGATGTCGTCACCATGGACATCGAAATGCCTAAAATGGACGGCTTGACCGCCCTGAGGCATATCATGATGGAGGCCCCCCGGCCTGTCTTGATGGTTAGCTCCCTGACTACCGAAGGTGCGGAGTCCACTCTCAAGGCCATGGAGCTTGGGGCTGTTGATTTCATTCCCAAACAGCTTTCAAAGGTTTCTCTCGATATTATCAAGATTGAAAAAGATCTTATAGATCGGGTGAAAACCGTTGCTGCCCGCAAGATGCGGCATGTCTCTCCAAGGGCCGCCAAGCCGAAACCGGCGGTCACACCGAGGCCGGCAGCCAGGCCTTCTCCCAGTGGCAGGCCGATTCGTGATGTGGTCGCTATTGGTGTCTCCACCGGCGGTCCGCCTGTGGTTCAGAAAATTCTTTCCCTGCTTCCTGCGGATTTTCCGGCGGGTATTGTCATCGCGCAGCATATGCCTGCGGCGTTCACCGGGCCTTTTGCAAAACGGCTGGACAGCGTCAGCAAACTTTCCGTCAAGGAAGCCGAGCCGGGTGACGTCCTGCGTCCCGGCCATGCGTTTGTTGCTCCCGGAGGAAGGCACCTCGTGCTCGATCAGAAAGTCAGCCGTATTGACGTGGTCGTGACGGATGATCCAGTGGAAGAGTTGTACAAACCGTCGGCCAACGTACTTATCAGCTCCGTTGCCAAGGCGGTCGGAAAGCGCGGGTTGAGCGTTATTCTGACCGGCATGGGCAACGACGGTTGCGAGGGCGTTCGGGATCTCAAGAACAAGGGCGGGCGAGCTTTGGCTCAGAGCGATTCCACCTGTGTTGTTTATGGGATGCCCAAGGCCATAGTGGATGAAAATCTTGCAGACGAGATTGTTGATTTGGACGATATGGCTGAAGCCATTGTTGCCAATCTGTACAAATAGTTGTGGATAATCGACTCCAATATTAAACAGAGAGATCTGATCATATGTCGAATTGCAATGAATACCTCGTTCTTTTGAAAAGTGATGACAATGAAATTGTTCGTGAGGGGGCGTTTCGGGCCGGTGAAGAGAATTGCGTTGAGGCCGTTGAAACGCTTGCAGAACTTCTGCAGACCAATCATTTAGGCATTCAGGAGGCTGCCGACAGTTCTTTACGCAAGATCGGCGGCAAGGCCACGGTACAGGCTGTTTTGCCACTGCTGCGGTCGGACGACGCGCCTGTTCGCAATCTTTCCATGGATATTCTCCGGGAAGTGGGAAGCCAGGATATGGGGTCGCTTATCTCCTTGGTTCAGGACGAGGACCCGGACATTCGTATTTTTATGACCGATATTTTGGGCTCAACAGGCAACGTGCTGGCTGTTGAGCCTTTGTGCGAGGCCTTGCTCAAGGACCCTGAAGTGAATGTTCGCTATCAGGCTGCTGTCAGTCTTGGCGAACTCGGAAAGCCTGAAGCGGCTCCCTGTTTGAATAAGGCCATCGGGGATGAAGAGTGGGTGCAGTATTCGGTGATCGAAGCCCTGACCAAGATCGGGCATGCCAGTTCTGTGGATGCTTTGGTCAAGGCTCTGGATGGCGCTTCCGACCTCGTGGCATCAATGATTATCGATTCGCTGGGAGAACTGGGCAATGTAAAGGCCGTGAGCATGCTTTTGCGCCGGATGGACGATGCCCCGACAGCTCTCAGAAACAAGATCGTCAAGGCTGTGGTCAGAATCCTAGGCGGCAAGTCGTTGACTCTGTTGAATGAAGAGGAAAGGGAGCGGTTCCGCAAGTATTTGATTGTCGCTCTTGATGATGAGGAAATAGAAATTCAGGATGCCGCCATTCAGGGGTTGGCTCATGTCGGCGGTGAATTGGCCTCGGAATGTATTTTGCGTATTGCCAGTGCGCTCGATCAGGATCGTGATCAGGAACGTCTGTCCTCAATTATCGAGTCGTTGGCGAAGATAGGGCTGACAGAAGCGCTCAAGGCCGGGATTCTCGGTGATGATACAGACACAGGGCGCGTGTCGGTGCAGGTGTTGTCGCTGATTTCTCCGGATCAATGTGACGGTGAACATGCGGTCTGTGAGGTCCTGATGGATGCCTTCTGGAAGGTGGGACTTCCCATTCAGCGTCAGATAGTCAGTGTGGCCGCAGATCGGGGCAGTGAACACGCAAAGGACTTTTTTATTCGAATTCTTGATGAGCATACCGATGGCACAGTTCTCAAGGGGGCTGTGTATTTTCTTGGTGAGAAATTGCGACTTCAGGAAGTGGCGGGCAAAATCTTTCAACTGCTCGACCATCAGTATGACGACGTGAAGGAAGCCGCGCTTGAGGCGTGTATCGCTATCGGCGGCTCGGAAGTGCAGGAGCGTTTCCGGGAAATGTTCGGTAGCGAGGAACCGGTTCATCGGCTCATGGCGACATACGCGTTCGGGAAACTGGGTGCTGTGGATAATCTGGAATACCTCAAGCAGGCGCTTGAAGATGAAGTTCCTGATATACGAAAGGTTGCAATTGAGGCTTTGGCTTCTTCCTGTGACATCAGCGATGATTGGCGTACCTTGGTGCTTCCGAAACTCGACGATGAGAGCAAGGATGTCCGGCTGACGGTTATTGAAGTCATGGGACAGTGTTATGCCGAGGATTTCATTCCGCATCTGATCGATGCTCTCGAAGATGCCGATGACTGGGTCAAGATTCGGGCTGTTGATGCTTTGGGTGAGCATCAGTCAGAGCAGGCTCTGCCGAAGTTTGTCGAAATGCTTGGAAGTTCCAATCGATTTGTTGTCATGAAGGTGATTGAAGGTTTGGGTAATATTGGTGGCACAGCCGCATTTGAGGCGTTGCTTGAGATAACCAACAGTGATGAGTACGAGTTGGTGACTGCCGCTGAGGAAGCCATTGTCAAGATTCAGGAATCCCAGGAGTAGGCGCAGTCGATGTCTTCCCTTTTTTCCAAGACCATTTCCCTTGGCAAGGAACTCAAGATTACGGATCAGGAGTTCATTGGCCTGCGGGATTTCATTTATGCACAGTGTGGTATCTACATCGCGGACAACCGCAAATATTTATTGGAAAATCGTCTTGGGAACAGGCTTAAGAAGCTGAATCTCAAGAATTTTGATGAGTATTACAATTTTTTGCGGTTTGATGTGGGAAAGGCGAATGAGCTGAAAAAGCTTTTTGAAGTCATTACGACGAATGAAACCAGCTTTTATCGAAACCCACCGCAGTTGCAGGTGTTTCAGGAAAAGGTGCTCTCCGAGGTTCTCAAGGAGCGCCGTGCCAATGGAAAGAGTCTTCGCATTTGGTCCGCCGGTTGTTCAACGGGTGAGGAACCGTATACGCTTTCCATGATTATTCATGAATTGCTGAAAAGTGAGGTTGGTTCCTGGGACATCAGGATAACCGCCAATGATTTGTCGGAACGCGTTCTGGAGTCGGCTCGAAAGGGTGTTTACAATGATTACACCTTGCGTACGACACCGGAAGACATCGCAAAGCGTTATTTCGATATGAATAGTGGGACCAACAAGATCAAGCCGGAAGTCAAGAAGCTTGTGAGCTTCGGGCAGATTAACCTGAAGGACCGAATGCAGCTGAAGCGTGTTGAGCGGTCACAGATAATTTTCTGTCGCAATGTTATTATCTATTTTGATGATGAAATGAAAAGGCAAGTCATTAACGCCTTTTATGATAACCTGTTGCCCGGTGGCTATCTGTTCATCGGTCATTCCGAGTCTCTGCACAACATTACCCGCGCCTTCAAGCCCATACACTTCCCGGGCGCCATTATTTACAGGAAGGAAGCATAGATACGGAGTTGTGCAGAAATTGGGGGAAGTGTGTTGAAATGACAGATCAAGTACGTTGTTTGATAGAGTTGAATGTATTGAGTTGGTGCCTTTAAGGAGGAAGCATGCCTAAACATATTCTGATAGTAGACGATTCAAAGACTGTGCGAAATCTTGTCGCCTTTATCATGAAAAAGGAAGGATTCAAGGTAACCACGGCTGAAGATGGGCTGGACGGTTTGGAGAAATTGTACAGTGCCAGTGAAGTTGATTTGATAGTTTCGGACGTTAACATGCCGCGCATGGACGGATTGACCTTTATCAAGACGGTGCGTGAGCAGGAAGCATACAGGGATATTCCCATTGTGGTTTTGTCTACCGAAGGGCAGGATAGGGATATTCAGACCGGCTTGACGGTTGGGGCCAACTTGTACATGGTCAAACCTGCACAACCGGAAAAACTGGTACGAAACGTCAAAATGTTGCTTGGCTAGATTTTATGGCGTCCTAATGTAATAAACGTAATGAATTCAGGCTGGCCGGACAGTAGTTCGGTTTCGTAGAGTGATAAAGCCAGAGGATATTCGATGAGCCAGGACTTCCTTGATCCGGAAATATTAGTTGATTTTTTCATAGAGGCGAAGGAGCACTTGGAAACGATCGAGCCTAATCTGCTCGAACTGGAAAAGGCTCCCGAGAATCTAGGATTGCTCAATGAGATTTTTCGCCCGATGCACTCCCTCAAGGGGGCATCTGGTTTTCTCGGTTTGAATAAAATCAACAGGTTGGCCCATAAGGCTGAAAATATTCTGGATGAATTGCGTCAAGGCTCCATGCAGGTGACCGGGTCTATTATGGACCTCATTCTTTCGGCTACGGATGCTCTGCGGACCATGGTGGACAATCTTGAGCAGAACGGAGTTGAGGGTGAGGTTGATACCGATCCCATCATCGCACAGATTGAGCTGGCTTTGGCTGGTGAGCCCCTAGGCGAGCAAGTTCCCGAGGTTGCTGTTGAGCCGACATCTGATGCTGTTTTTGAGAGTGAGCCGGATGCTGTCATTGATGTTGAACCGATTACTGTAGAAATTCCTCAGCCTGAACCCGAACCCGCTCCTGTTGCGGAAGAAACAGGAAGTGTTGCCATGACTGCATCGTTTCAGCCTATTCCTGATCCTGATTTTGATGACACTCCCTATGTGCTGACGACTGTTGGCGAAGGGCATCTTGCCGATTTTCTTGAAGAAGCTCAGGAAATTGTCGAAAATCTTAACCGCTGTCTTCTTGCGCTTGAAGGTGAACCCAGCGGAAATGATGAATTGATTAATGATACTTTTCGTTATTTTCACAACCTCAAGGGGAACAGTGGGATTATCGGGTTCAAGGAGCTTAATTCCCTGACCCATGAAGCTGAGACATTGCTTAACAAGGTCCGTAAGGGGGATATGGAGTGCAATCAGGGAATCATTGATTTGCTGCTTGCTTCTGTTGACCTTATTGAAGATCTGATTGGCAAAGTTGATCTGGATACCAACAAGGTGTCGCCTGTTGATACCAGTGTCATGGCACAGATGCTTCAGAAAGTGACTGAAGAAGGGGATGCGTCCATGATTCAACTCGACCGTGATGGCGCGGCTGGTGAGTCTTCGGTGCAGGGAGAACAGGAAGCGGCAGATGCTGAAAGTGCGGTGCCTGCTTCCGAATATGATCCTGAGGACGTTTCTCTTTTCCAGCAGACGATCAAGCAGCAGTTTGAGGCTGTTGTCGTCGCCCTTGGATTGCTGCGTAAGGATCCGAACCAGAAAGACCTGATTGACGGCCTGTTCCGGACATTCCAGACTATTCAGAATTCTACCGGATACATGGGGCTTGATGAAATCAAGGAATATGCCGGAAGAACCGTTGGTTTGGTGGATCAGGGCCGCAAGACGGATATGGATTTCAGCTTGATGCTGGATATTCTTGAACAGGAATTTGCGATTTTGAAGGAGATGATTCTCAAGGCCATGGAGGGAATTGTCGGTGGGCCAGTTGATGATCCTACTGAAAATGTTGTGATTCCTGAACCTTCAGCTGGTGGCACTCCGAAGGTTGAGCCCGCGTCTGCCGCCCCGGTCGAGACCGCAGCACCAGCCGCTCCCGCCGCGCCGCAGCAGGCACCGGCTCCCGCGGCTGCCTCCAATACTCAGGCTCCACCAGCGAAACCGGCGGCTCCGAAGAAAGCACCACAACCTGCGCCCGCAGCGCCCAAGAAAGCCATGCCGACTTCTCCTGTGAAAAATGGGGCTTCCGGTGGACAGCCTCCGGCAAAACCCAAGGCATCAAGCACGATTCGTGTTGACCATCACAAGCTCGATCATTTGATGAACGTCATTGGCGAGCTTATTATCAACCGCAATCGGTATGCCATGCTCGCCCGCGCCCTTGAAGAGGGCCATGAGGATGTGCAGGTTGTCGCCCAGCAGTTGACTGAAACGACGTATGCCATGGCCCGTATTTCCGATGACCTTCAAGATACGATCATGAAGGTCCGCATGGTGCCGGTCCAGTCTGTTTTCTCCCGCTTCCCTCGCTTGGTTCGAGACTTGAGTCGCAAGAGCGGCAAGCAGGTCGAGCTGATCATGGAAGGTGAAGAGACCGAATTTGATAAGAGTGTTGTCGAGGAAATCGGCGATCCTCTGGTTCATCTTGTCCGTAACGCTGTGGACCATGGGCTTGAAGATGAGCAGGCGCGAGTCATGGCGGGCAAAAAGCCTAAGGGCCATGTCTGGCTGCGTGCGTACCATAAGGGAAATTCTGTTGCCATTGAGGTCGAAGACGATGGCCGCGGAATGGATCCGGAAAAGCTCAAGCAGGTTGCCATCCGAAAGGGTGTTATCACTCCCGAGGAAGCCAACAGCATGGATGATCGCGAGGCGCTTGAGTTGATTTTCGCGCCTGGTTTTTCTTCTGCTGAAAAGGTGACGGATATTTCCGGACGTGGTGTGGGAATGGATGTGGTCAAGACCAATATCAAGAACCTCAAGGGCAGCGTGCACACCCAGTCCGAAGTGGGTAAGGGAACCAAGCTGACTTTGACCTTGCCGCTGACGTTGGCGATCATTGATGCGCTGATGGTTCAGGTGGCCGGTGAGACATTTGCGATTCCGTTGGATGCGGTTTCCGAGACCACCAAGATTGAGGTTGAACAGCTTTCCGATGTCAACAACCGCAAGGCCGTTACCCTGCGTGGTGAAGTCCTCGGTATTGTGGAACTGGCTGAACTGCTTGATCTGCCTCAATCCATGGAGGAGCGGGACGTTTTGCCGATGGTTGTGATTCAGGACAATGACCGTCGTTTGGGGCTGGTCGTTGATCGTCTGCTTGAGCGGCAGGAAATCGTCATTAAGCCGCTTGGCCAGTATCTGAATGATTTCAATTTGCAGGGACTTTCCGGTGCAACCATCATGGGTGACGGTTCCGTGGTCCTGATTCTTGATCCGCATGAAATCTACAGTATTTCCACACAGCTCGGCCGCAGAGATACCTCTACGGTTTCTGCTTTGACCATCGGCAAATAATCATAGCGAACAGATAATGAAAAGGCCGGGGAGCATATGCTCCCCGGCCCTTTTTTGTTGTGCAGAGTCGTTGTTTTTAGAACATGGACATGAAGTTCATGAACAGCGTGACATTCAGGGCATGCATGAGCCACATGAGCAGTGCGGCCAGAAAGGTGAGTCCCTTGAGTTGAAGCGGTGCAGCACTGCGGGCAATGATCAGCCAGAGGATTGCGCAGATTGCTCCGAGTCCGGCGGCTCCGGCCCAGACGAATCCGAGCGGCGTGCCCACAGTCATGGTTTTGAAGTTCTCCGGCAGTGTGGCAAACAGCCATCCCTGACAGGCAAGGAAACCGACCATGGGGATCGCGGCCCACCGGGCGGCCAGTTTGAGGGAAAAGTTGTAATAATCGCGCCCGAAATCGTCCTTGTTGCGGCGCAGTACCAGATAGGCACAGCTCAGACCTGCTGCTGCGGCAATGGTCAGGATGGCGTACATGACGGCCATTGGAAGCTGGAGCGCCTGTGCACCGTATGCGGCCTGTGTCGGGTCAGCCGCAGTCTGGCCGATCAGCAGTTTGGCCGGGACGGCAATGCTCACGGCGGCAAGTCCGGCGAGGGCGGCAATGAGTCCCAACACGATGTGGAATCCCTTTGCGCTTCGCATTTTCTTCCAGCTCAGGGCGTGGATGAAGGTGAAAAGAGCAAATACGCCCATGCCGATAAACGCGTAGTTGAGCGGCGAAGCCGGATTGATGAATTTTTTGATGAATTCAGGGAATTTCGTGAAGGCTACGCCCACGCCTGCGCCGCAGACGACGAGGGTCAGGATGAGCAGAATCAGCCCCATGGTCGAGGTCTGCTGTCCGTATTTATCATAGAAGACGCGCTTTTTGGCCTTGGCTGCGATTTCGCCGAGAACGGCGACGACCGGGCTGCCGTATGCGGCCATGCCCAACAGGCTGAAAAAGGCGGGAGCCAGCATTGTGGCGACCATGATCAGGGTTTCGTTCATATTCATGGTAATAGATACTCCGGGTTTGTTTCAGCATTCGCCTGCACGGATGCCGCGTGGGTTATTTGCCTGAAAATCGCGCAGTGTGCAAGGTTCTGCCATTTTTGCGTTCATCGTTCAATTCACAACGATTCCTTGCAAAAACTCTGTTCATCGCCTATTTTGATAAAACATTTCAATGGGAGAAATTGGAGAATTCCGCATGAAACACCTGAAGCTCATTATACTCGTCTCACTTTGCTCACTGGCCTTTGGCTGCACGGCTGCCAAACAGAACGCGGCCACGGATACGGCAAGCATTGAGTGGCGAATAAAGAGTCTTGAGGAGAGTTTTCTGAATTTTCGTGAAGAGCAGCGTCGTCAAGCTGACCAGAGCACTGAGAAAGCAGAAGAGATCAAGGAACGTCTTGACGCTGTGGAGGAGCAGATTGCCTCGCTGAAGAGTGATGCATCCGTGGCTGCTGCTCCCGATGATATGGCAGCACCTCCCGAGGACAAAGGGTGGGTGACCGACCTCAAGCCGGATGAGGATGGATGGGTTGAAGGCCAGAAGCCTGTTCCTTCGAACCCCACTGCCCAGAGTGGAGAGGAAAAGCCGTGGGCACAGGTGCCCGGACCGCCGCCGGTCATTCCGGAACCCAAGGTCGTCAAGCGTCATACTACTACAAAAAAGCCGGTCGTTGCCAAACGCAAGGCGACTGGTGCCAAGTCCATGTATGATAAGGGACTTGCCAAATATCGTGCGGAAGATTTTGAAGGCGCACGCGGGGCATTCGATGAACTCCTGAAGAAGTACCCCAATAGTGATCTGGCTCCCAATGCCCTTTATTGGAAGGGGGAGACGTATTATTCCCAAAAGGACTTTGCCCAGGCCATCCTGACTTTCAAGGAAGTGACCGGGCGTTTCCCGAAGCATCATAAATCAGCCTCTGCGTTGCTCAAGATCGGCATGTCGTATGACAGGGTGGGCGATCCTGACAATGCGATCTTTTACATGCGTGCGTTGGTGGAGGATTTCCCTCAGTCCGAACCGGCGAAGCTTGCACGCAAGGAATTGACTCGTCTCGGCGGGTAACGTGACTGCAACCGGTTTGTTCTGCTCTGTCTGATACTATTTTCTTCTAGCCAATCGAGCTTTCCTGCATGGATATGCAAAAAGAGTTTTTCGCCTGTCTCGCACTGAGGCATACGCCGCGTCTCGGACCGGTGTTTTGGAAGCAGCTTTTTGCACGTTATGACAGTGTCTTTGATGCTGTTCAGGATGCTGCTTTTTGGCCAGCGCGAGGTTTTGAGGCCCGTGGAATAAAACAGCTTGCCAAGGCATGTGCCACCGAAGTCTGGCGCGAAAAGGCGGAAAGGGAATACAAGGCCGCATCGCAGGCGGGCATGACCGTCATTACATGGTTTGATCCGCGTTTCCCACAATCTCTCAGGGATATTGAAGACCCTCCATTGCTCCTTTATGTTTCGGGTGACACTTCGCTTCTCAGGAATCCCGGAGTTGCCGTTGTGGGTGCGCGTGAGTGTACGCATCTCGGACTTGAATCCGCAGGGCGCATCAGCGCACAGCTTGCCAATATCGGCATTACAGTCGTGTCCGGCCTTGCTCTCGGTATTGACCGGCAGGCGCATCTTGGCGGTCTGCGCGGGATTGGTCGTTCCATAGCCGTTCTTGGTTGTGGGCTGGATATTGATTATCCGCGCGGCAATCGTGATGTGCGGCAGGCGCTTGAGCGGAATGGACTGGTGGTGACCGAATATGGTCCCGGTGAGGGGGCGAGGGGCAGCCATTTCCCGTATCGCAATCGGATAATCAGCGCCTTGTCGCTTGGTGTGCTTGTGGCCGAGGCTGCACACAACAGCGGGAGCCTCATCACGGCACGACTGGCCGGAGAGCAGGGACGGGATGTTTTCGCTTTGCCCGGTCCTCTTGGGCAGCCGACATTTACCGGTTGTCATCGGCTCATCAAGCAGGGCGCTGCTCTGGTGGAAAATGCTGAGGATATTGTTGCAATTTTGCGGTATGATTTTGCTCGTGAGTTGGAGAATATCCCTGATCCCGAGCCTGTGAAGGAGGCTGAGGAGATAGATATTTCCGAGGCCAAAGTCAAAAAGACTGCGAAAAAGTCGTCCGAAAAGAAGGTTGAGCCGAAGCTTGGCGTCCCTGATTCGGAAAGGCGTCCCCCTCGTAAACGGCCAAGTGCCGTAGAGCGGGAGGACATTGTCCTCAATGAGGAAGAGCAGGAAGTCATGGCAGTGCTCAACCAGATGGATAAAGTTCATATCGATGCCCTTGGGCGTGATCTTGAATGGGAGTCTGCGCGTGTGAGCAAGGTGTTGCTCATGCTTGAGATGCGCGGTGCTGTGCAGCAGTTGCCCGGGATGTGGTATCTGGCTCGAGAATGTCAACAATAGGGGGCGTTATGGACTGGAAGCTTCTTGCAACGACTTTCGGTACGTTGTTTGTGGCCGAACTTGGTGACAAGACGCAGTTGGCGTGCATGTTGATGACAGCCAAAACGCAGAAGCCGTGGACCGTCTTTCTCGGATCATCATTGGCGCTGGTTCTTGTTAGTTTTCTCGGTGTCATGTTTGCGAATTTCATTTGTCAGTACATCCCTCCGGAAATAATCAAGAAAGTTGCTGCCGTTTCCTTTGTCGTGATGGGCTGCCTGATTTTTTTTGATAAAATATGATGATTCTGTGGACTTGAGGCAACACTGCTACATGTGTACATTGGCAGTTCGCCTGAATGGTCGGGCACAAATGAAAATCAACTGAAGACGCCATGCAGAAAATCCCCATTGATCTTGCCGCACCCGGCATGAAGCTCGGAAAGGCCGTGACCAAGGAAGGCGGCATGACCATTATGGCCGAGGGCATGGAGCTCACGGACAGCCTTATTTCGCGTCTTGAGAACATGAAGATTGACCGCATTACGGTGCAGGGGCATCCCGTGGACATGGGGGGAGCCGGTTCCGGGACCAAATATGCGGAGCGCATTGAGCGGTTGGACGTTCTTTTCCGTAAATATGCTCAGGATAAATGGATGACGCGGGTCAGGGATCGCATGGCGCAGTATTTCCGTATCAAGGCGGCTGCACAGGAAGCCAAGATGAAGGCCATGGAAGCGCTTCTCGATGAAGGTGCTGAGGAAGAAGGCGGCGTGGAAGAAAACGGAAACGGTGGTGAGTAGGTCATGGAAGAAGATCTGAAAACCAGTGTCCGGGGTGAAATCCTTTCAGTCAAGGATTTGCCCACATTGCCGCATGTTCTGGATGAGGTGACCAAGCTTGTGGAAGATCCTGACGCATCCAGTGAAGCCATCGCCAAGGTTATTTCTACCGATCAGGTGCTTTCAGCCAAGGTGCTCAAGATGGTCAACTCGCCCATTTACGGGTTCCCCGGCCGCATCAGCTCGATTCAGCACGCACTTGTCCTGCTCGGTTTCAATGTCATTCGCGGTATCATCATTTCCACATCGGTCTTCGACATGATGGAGCAGGCCATGAAAGGGTTGTGGGAGCACAGTCTTGGTTGCGCCACCGCCTGCAACATTATCGCCCGTCGTGCCGGTTTTGAAGACCCTGAAGAATACGCCGTTGCCGGATTGCTGCATGATCTCGGCAAGGTCGTGACAGCCGTACAGCTGCCGGATCTGCACAAGACGATCACTGATACTGTCAAGGCCAAGGAACTGACGTATTTTCAGGCAGAAAAGGATGTCATGGGATTCGGGCATGACCGCATCAATGCATGGCTCGCCCGTCATTGGGGGCTTCCTCCGAACATCCGGGAGGCCATGTCCCGTCATCATGCGCCGCAGTTGGCTGAGTTCTACAAGCCCATGTCCTGCGTCGTGCATATCGGTGATTTTCTTGTTCGCCTGTTCGAGTTTGGCAATTCCGGCGATGACCAGACGGCCTACCTCAGACCAGAGGCGCTCATCGAGCTCAAGTTCAAAATGTCCGATCTCGACAAGGTGATGGATGAGATGGCGGATCAGTTCCTTGAAGTCTCTGACTTGACATTCTAAACGTAATCCTGCGCTTCCAACATGCGGTAACTTTACCCATTCTTTGACGAAGCACCTGTGCAGTGCTAGGCTTTTTGCATGAGCCAGACCCTCGAATATTCTCTTTTCCAACGCAAGCAGATTGCATTCCTTCTGTCTCCGGACAAGGCTTTTGCCGAGATGTTGCAAAAACTGTGGTCGCCGGACGTTATCGAATTCAAGGTGTTTGAGCACGGTGGCGGCGCTATTGAGCATTTGTTCAACGAACCGCCGGATCTGCTGGTGGTGGACAATCGCCTCAGTGATATTTCCGGAAAGGAGATCGCCAATCTCGTCAAGAGCGAGAATGTGTACCGCCAGCTTCCGGTCGTCATGTGCGTGGACCCTGTTGATGTGGAAGAGCCATGGAATTGGAACAAGATCGAGGTCGATGATTTTCTGGTGCGGCCGTTCAACCCTTCCGAGGTGCGTGACCGTATCAATCTGACCCTGTGCCGTGCCATGCGCGCGCTTGATGCCAATCCGCTTTCAAAACTGCCCGGAAATACTTCGATCATTCAGCGTATCCAACAGCTTATCGACGGCAAGGAAGACTTTGCCCTCGCGTATTGTGATCTGGATTACTTCAAATCATATAATGACAAGTATGGGTTTTCGCGAGGCGATGAAATTCTGATGATGTCGGCGCGGCTTATCGTCAATACCATCCGCAGCTATCAGGGAGTCATGAGTTTTGTGGGCCATGTGGGCGGTGATGATTTCGTGTTCATTCTGCCGCCGGACAAGGTGGAAGATGCCTGTCAGCGAATTATCACGGCGTTTGATGATATTGTGCCCCATTTTTATGATCCGGATGATCGAGCCCGTGGCAATATTACGTCCGTGGATCGTGAAGGGAACACCAAGGTCTTTCCGCTGATGGCCATATCCATTGCAGTCGTGGTCAATACCGAGGCCCGTATTGAGCATTATGGTGAAGTTTCTTCCATCGCCATGGGCTTGAAAAAGAAGGCCAAGGAAGATCCAGAGAGCTGTTATGTCATCGATCGGCGTAAAGCGTAATCAGCCCGGAGAATTTGTTCGCGGCTTTCTCGCCTACCTTGAGGTGGAGAAAGGATATTCTGCGGCTACGATCCGTTCCTATGGTACGGACCTTGAGCAGTTCGAGTTGTTCCTGAAACGGGCGAAACGCTCCCTTGAGAAGCCGGGGCGTGTGACACGCGATCATGTCCGTGGTTTTCTGGCGGACCTGCACCGGCAGCAGCTTTCTAAAAGCACGGTGGGGCGCAAGCTTTCCAGTCTTCGGGCATATTTCAAATATCTCATGCGCCATAAGGTTGTGGCAAAAAATCCCATGGCGGGTATCCGAAATCCGAAGCAGGAGAAGCGGCATCCGCAACTGCTTAATGTCGATCAGGCTGTTTCCATGATGGAAGCCGCCATTGAACCGGACCCTGAAGGGTTGCGCGATCTGGCACTCGCCGAGGTGCTGTATGGATCGGGACTCCGCATCAGTGAGGCCATCGGCCTTGATCTGAATGATGTGGATTCCGACGTTATTCGTGTCGTTGGAAAGGGGAACAAGGAGCGCATTGTTCCCCTGAGTGACGCGGCAGTGAAACGTATTCGACGGTATATGGAACAGCGTCACGGTTTGCTCAAGGATGACTATTCCGAGCAGGCACTATTTTTGAGTGTGCGGGGGGCCAAGCGGCTGAATCGGCGGCAGGCTAATCGGATTGTGGCCAAGCTTGCGAGGCTGGCAGGGCTTCCCAAGGATGTGCATCCGCATATGCTGCGCCACAGTTTTGCCACACACATGCTGGAGGCCGGGGCCGATCTACGCAGTGTGCAGGAGTTGCTCGGGCATGAAAATCTCACCACGACTCAGCGCTATACGCATCTGGACATGCAGCATATCATGCAGGTATACGATCAGGCGCACCCCCGGTCTGCGGAAAAAGACGACGGGGAAAAATAGAATTTTTACAACCACCATACGGAGAAGATGAATGGAAAATCCCATGGTCCTTTTGGAAACCCCGGAAGGCGAGATTTTGATAGAGCTGTACGCAGACAAGGCCCCTGCAACCGTTGAGAACTTTCTCAAATACGTGGACGATGAGTTTTATGATGGCACTCTGTTTCACCGTGTCATCAAGGGGTTCATGGTTCAGGGAGGCGGGCTGACTTTTTCCATGGAGGAAAAGGAGACTCGTGAGGCCATTGCGAATGAGGCAACCAACGGATTGAAGAATGTCGAGGGAACCGTGGCTGTGGCTCGTACCCTTGATCCGCATAGCGGCGCAGCTCAGTTCTTCATCAACGTGGCTGACAACGCGGACCTTGATCACACGGACGAGACAGACGAGAATTTCGGTTACTGTGTGTTTGGCGAAGTGGTTGACGGCATGGACGTCGCCATGAAGATCAGCAAGAAAAAAACCAAGAGCTATCAGGGCTTCGACGATGTTCCGGTGGATCCCATTTCCATCATCACGGCTCGTCGTTTCGAATAAAAACGTCGATCAAAGTGTCATTAAAAAAGGGCGGAACCTGATGGTTCCGCCCTTTTTTTCATTTCGTTGACTGACGCTTACTTGGTCAGTGTCTCCCGACGATATTTTTCAAAATCATCCTTGAGGGAGTTCATCACGTCTTTGACGGTGACGATTTTGTCTACAAGGTAAGCATTGGCACCGGCAAAGGCGAAACCGTGTTTGAGTTTGCCTCTGTATGCATTCACCAGAGCTTGAGCGATGCAGTAGGGCGAATCTTCTTCGGCACAACTGTGCAGGCATTTGTGTACGCATTTTTTGGGATGCTTGAGACCGGTGGATACAGCGTCAAGGAAGTTGTTCTTGAGTGCTCGACCGGGCATGCCGACCGGGCTTTTGATGATGGTCAGGTCTTCTTTTTTCGCGTTGATATAGGCGCGCTTGAAAGCTTCGTCGGCGTCACATTCCTCGGTAGCCACGAAGCGGGTGCCCATCTGGACTCCTGATGCGCCGAGTTCCAGGAATTTGGCGATATCTTCGCCAGTGTAAACGCCGCCAGCTGCGATGACAGGGATGTCCTTATCATGTTTTTCGCGGTACGGGGTTACTGCTCCGATAACGTCGGTGACGATATTTTCAAGCTGGTAGGCAGGGTCGTCGATCTGTTCGGCCTTGAAGCCGAGGTGACCGCCCGCTTTGGGGCCTTCAACCACGAAGCCGTCCGGCAGGTAGCTGAATTTGTTCATCCACTTGCGGCACAGGATGCCTGCAGCTCGACCGGAAGAGACGATCGGGATGAGTTTGGTGCGCATGTCTTCCTTTGCATCTTCGGAAACTTCGCGAAGATAGCCGGGAAGGTCGAGCGGCAGACCGGCACCGGAGATGATGACGTCCACGCGTTCGCGGATAGAGGTGCGGACCATGTCGCCGTAGTTGGTCAGGGCGCACATGATGTTAACGCCGAGCAGGCCGTCGTGCATTTTTGTGCGGGCCTTGCGGATTTCTTCAATCAGTCCTCTGTGGTCTGCGGCTTCGGGGTCTTTGGCACGCAGCGGATCGCGCATGCCTATCATGGACGTGGCGATAACGCCGATGCCGCCTTCATTGGCGACAGCGCTTGCCAGTCCGGAAAGGGAGATGCCGACGCCCATACCGCCCTGAATAATGGGCAGTTTGGCGGACAAATCGCCAAAGTTCAAAGAAGGAAGTTTCATTTTGGGATACCTCTTAAGAGTGGTCAGATATAGGACCATTGCTTGTGATTGAGTAATAAGTCAAGTGAAACACCTGTTTGAACTTCATTTTGTTAGATATCTATATATTCTTTGACCACTAATTCGGCGAAATACATAGAGCTTGTGAATGCTGGCGAAATGGAGTTGAGCACATGCACGGTGTTTTCGTGGCGCTCCACCAGAAAGTCCATAACCATTTCATGTGTATCTATGTTGATAAGCTGCGGCCTGATGCCTGCCTTTGAGCAAGGAAGCATGTCATTCGGAGCGAGGTATTTAACCAATTTTTCAGCGTCCGAGAAAAAGTATTTGGACAAATACTTGCGTGGTTCAGACAGTGCGACCTGACGGAATTTTTCATTCTCAAAGAACATGCCTGCATCAAGGAGCAGAATCTTCAGGAATTCGGAATCGATTCCCTTCAGAATGCCATAGTTTTCGCGTCCGAATGCGGGAATGGCCGTCGGACCGACATAGACGTCACCGTGAACGCTGCGGGTGAAGTGGACACCGAGAAACGGATTTTTGATGTTCGGGACAGGGTAAATGCTGCCGCGAATTTTGTCGGCGGCGGGCTTCTTCAGGACGTGGTAGATGCCTTTGAACGGCAACAGGCGGTAATTTTCAGCGATCCCGAAAGCTTGGGCCACCTTGTCGCTGAACGAACCGGCGGCATTGATGAACAGCCCGTATCCGATGTCGCCTTGTGTGGTCTTGGCGGTGTTTTCCCCTGCGCCAAGGAATCGGGTGCCGAAGAAGAACCGGACTTTGCCAGTACCTTCCAGTTCCTTTCGCATGTGTTTCAGGATGGCCTTGGGATCGACCACTGATGTCAGCGGGGAGTGGAGCGCACGTTCGATGGTTTTGGCGTTGGGTTCGATTTCGGCAAGTTGTTTTGCGTCAATCATTTCCACGGTGCCGCCGTTTGCCTTGGCGCGGCGTTCCAGTTCGTCCAGTGTGTCGAGTTCGTCTGGGGTGCGCGTGACGATGACTTTGCCGGATTTGAACAGCGGCAGGTTGTTCTTTTCGCAGTATTCCTGCATCCGCAGGTTGCCTTTAAGGCACATTTTCGCCTTGAGTGTGCCGGGATCATAATAGATACCAGCGTGCAGCACGCCGCTGTTGCGGCCTGAGGCATGGAAGCCCGTGTCGCTTTCCTTGTCGAAAATGATGATGTCCTTGTGACCGGACTTGATAAGCTCGCGGGCGATGGTCAGGCCGATAATGCCTGCGCCGCAGATGACTATGTTTGCCTTGTACATTGAATTATCCTTTGGCGAGCAGCTCAAGGCCGCTCTTTTGTTCTTTCTTCCTGAGCATGTCGGAATTCAGAATTTCGATGATGATGACTTCGCCTACCAGCCAGACATCGAGGCCGGGGCGGATGCATCCGGTTCTGGTTTTGCCTTCGCGTCCAAGGGCTGCGTGCATGTGTAGAAGCGGGATGCCTTCTTCGTTGGCGAAAATTGTTCCTACGGCAGCCACTTCATGGGCGTCGGATATGGTGTGAAGGATGGGATCGATGATCGGGGAAGTCGAGTCTTTCGGACCGACAACGATGTTTCCCTTGTCCACGCCGCCGATCATGGTGCAGTGCGCTGCCTTGATGTCGTGGTCTTTGGCGAATGTTTCAATACAGTCGGGAATCTTGTCGCCATTTTCAAGGCGCAGGGTGAATACTCTGCCGATGGTTCCTTCACTGTATTGCATTCTTTTTTACCTATTTTCCGCATGGGCTCTTGAAGTCACACCATTGGCAGCTGCGCCCCGGTTGCGCCGTGAATTCCGTCGCATCAAGCATGTGGCGGATGAGCGCTTTTATCAATTTGGGGGTCATCACGTCCACTGTTTCCATACGTTCTTCGTCGGTCCATTTTTTCCCGAAAATCCATTGCATTTTTCCGTTTTCGGCAAGCTTGATAAGGCCTGCGTCGTGCGGTGTCTCTCCTTCACATTCGCTGTAGAGGTGCAGATATGCCGGGAGCTGGATGGACTGAACCGTTTTTGACAGGTCGGGCAGCAACATGGGGTCGGGAGTGTCCGGGCCGTGATTGTAGATGCGGTCCCAGATGTCCATGTCGTCCCAGAATCCTTTCTTGGGGACAACTCCGCCGCCTGTTTTGTAGTCCAGAACGAAGATTCCTTCTTCCCGCCGTTCAATGCGGTCGAGCTGTCCCTTGAACGGGATGGTCAGGCCGCCCATGTCAATTGTGGCGGACAGGGATTTTTCCAGCCCGAGCAGCATGGCCGGTTCCTGCGAGGCGGCAAATGCTTCGAGGCGGTGGCGTCCTGTCTTGAGCAGGGCCATTCGCGTGTCGAACGGCAGGGTCGCGGCAAATTCGCTGCTGCTGAACTTCTCCTGAAATAGTGTCAGGAGTGGGAGAGTGTCCAGTTCGGCAAGGTCGGTCATGCGCCCGACATGCGGTTCGTAGAATTCACGCAGGGTATCGTGGACCAATGAGCCGAATTCGCTGCGGTCACCCTGTTCGTTGACTTCTTCGACCGGACGGACTTTTGTCAGGTACGAATAGAAGAACTGTTTCGGGCAGTTCATGTATCTGTCGAGTCCGGACGGAGAAAGCCCGCGCTCCTGCAATTTGTGCTCAAGCATTTCCCGGATGATCGGGGTGATGGTGATCGATCTGATTTCGGTTCGTAGCGATCCGGTCGGAAAGGTGACGGCCCGGATGAGTGGATCACCGGTCTCGATGATGCGCTTTTCCTGTTTTTCCCTCTCCCAGAGCAATTGTTCCACGAATCGGCTTCGCACGCTTTTGGAGTCAAGAAGACCGGGCTGGATGCCGCTTTGGTAGTAGATGACTGCTTTGTCCGCTCCCATGAGCAGGCGGTAGAAGTTGTACCCGGACACGTTGTCGCGCTCACGGGCATCGGGCAGGCCGAGGATGTGGCGGAGAGGATCGGGCAGCAGCGGGTCGAACGGGTTGGTTCCGGGCAGCCGTTCTTCCACGGCGTCGAGAACAAAGAGCCGTTTGAAGTGCAGGAGGCGTGTTTCAAGTACGCCGAGCACCTGCAGTCCGGCTATCGGTTCAGGCTCGAACGAGACGCGTTCTTGCGAGAAGATACGGCGGAGCAGTGAGAAAAGTGTCGGCTTGGAGTATTCCTCATGGCTTGTTTCCGCGCTCTTGAGTTGCGGAATGACGGAGGTCGTCAGCCGGAACAGGCATTCCGCATCCACAAGATACGTATGCCAGAGGCGCTCGCCGTGCGTGTGCAGCATGGTCGCCAGTCCGGTCAGCGCATCGCCCAGAGCATCAAGGCTGTCTACGGTTTCAAAGGCGGTGAGACAGTGGTGGAATATCTCCTTGCGCAGAGGTTCCGCGATTGCTGCATCCACTTCAGAGAGGACTGTGTCCTTGTATGGCGGGTCCCATGCGAACGGGTCTATGTAGCGTTCGCCAAGGCGGATCTGTGCTTCCCATATGTGGAATATACGGCGGAGCGGTTTGTCCTCAGGTCCGAGCAGGCGGAGATACGGGTGGCGGACGAGGCTGATGACGTCCCGCCAGTAGTAGCGGCCGTCTTCAAGGCGGTTTTCCTGAAGCGTGAGCAGGGTTTCCACCAGTCGCGCCAGTGATGTCCGGTCCAGCGGATATCCCATGGAAATGTTCGGTTCCCTGTCCGGAAGATGGTGCAGGATGGGAAGCAGTGCGCCTTCGTCGGGCAGGATGATTGCGGACTCGTCAAGCGAAGCCGCCTGCTCCATGTCGTCGCTCATGGCTGCGAGTTGTGAATGACGGTCAAAGCCTTCGCAGAAGCGGATATCAGGTTCCGCGAAGTTTCTCGGCAGCTGGGCCGGGATCGTGGCGCGGGTTTTCCACCTTGAGAGCCACGCCGTATGTTCCGCCGTGGCCCAGTGTCGGTGTGCGCCGGTGGCGAGGGCAGGATCGGAATGAATGACCGGGTGCAGGATGTCGTCTTCCCACAGGCGGCGGAAGAAGATGTCTTCTGCACCGCTCAGTGCGTAGAAGCCTGCGGCGATGATCTGTTTACCGCCGAGGTGGTTGGCCACTGTGGCGATGTTTTTGGTGACGAATCGCCAATCCAGTCCCGCGGTTGTCCATCCGCGTTCGAAAAGGCGGCTGACATATTCGTGGTAAATGACGTTCAGCTGTTCAAGCAGGGCGCTTGCGTATTCGGAAACCTCGCCTTCCATGTATTTGAGGTCTTCCGGTTCGACGTCCTGCCGAAGAAGGTCGTCCATCAGCTTGGCGAGGCGGATACCCCATGGCAGAAAGGCCTCGCGGTCCATTTCCGGCAGGCGGGCGAGCAGGCCGCGCCCGTCGCGTCGGAGTTCGGTCACGATGTTGTACAACAGTTCCACCAGATCCAGCTGGTTGGCCTGTGTAACCGGGGCGTCGTTGAGGTCGCGCCGCAGGCCGGAGATGAATTCCGCAATGGATGTCATTTCCGGGAGAAAGACCGGGCGCGGCAGGTTCTCGTGTGCCTTGAAATACGCCTTGAGATAACGGCGCGGCCGGTTGTGCGGGAAAAGCACTGTAATGTCGCTGAAATCCGGGCGTGCGACAAGCAGTTCACCGAGTGCCGGGATAAAGTCGGTCTGCCATGGGATCAGGGTGATGTCGCGCATTTATGCCTCCGCCTTTACTTCATGGATTTCCATGAGATCGAGGTAGATGAGATATCCCTGCGCTTTAGTCCTGGCCCCTTCCATCTGATCGAGGATGTGCATGTAGTCGAGCACCTGTTCGCGGTTTTTGGGTGATGGCTGGCCTGTCTTGAAGTCCGCGACTATGGTGTTTTCGCCGCGGTATAGCAGGTCGAGTCGTTTGAAATTGCCGTCTTCATCCATGACTTCGGGTTCCTTGTCGCCTTTTTCCAGCCACAGGCGGAGTCTGTCATCCTTCAGTACCCATTGTGCCATGGCGCGGACGTCTGATTCCAGCTTGTCGCGTTCGTCCTTGTCGAGACTACCGAGAGCCGGGAAATCCTGCATGGCCAGCCGGAGTGCGCGTTCTGCGTCGGCTGTGTTGTCGCCTGTGATGCGCATCAGTTCCATGGTGCGGTGCGCTACTTCGCCGCGCATGCGCTCGTTGTAGAAATATTCGTCAAGGTTATGTCGATAGACTCGCAGGCGCGGGAGCCATGTCATCAGTTCTGTCGCACCGGTCTCTGGGGGGAGTGTTTGCGGCTGGGGCGTAACTGCCGCTGTTGACGGAGTGCCGTCTGTCGGTGGTTCGCCGTACTCGAACACGGTGTCGTCTTTCATGTCGAGGAACAGGTTCATGGCGGCGAGAGCCGGGGAGTTCGCCGGTTTTTCCGTAAAGAATCCGTAGAGTTCCTCGCGGGAACGGGTCCATGCCACATAGAGTAGGTTGAGCTGTTCCCGCACGGCCCGTCCCATGCTTGTCAGGTATGGCTTGCCCAGAGTTTTCCGCATGGGAGTGACCAGACGGGAACCTTTGAACTGCCTGATTTCGAAATCCCTGTCCGGCCAGACTTTCCAGTTGTGAAACGGGACAATGACCACCGGGAATTCAAGCCCTTTTGACTTGTGGATGGTCATGATGCGCACGGCGTCGATGTTTTCCGGGAGGGGAACCTTTTCTTCGTCCGATTTCTCATTCCAGTATTCAAGGAAGGCCGAGAGAGAGCCATACCCGTTTTCTTCGGCCAGATGCACGACTTCAAGGAAGCGGCGCACGTACAGTTCCGCGTCCGGGTGTCGTTCAAGAACCCGGAAGGTGCGCAGGGCTTCCTGCGTCAGGTCGTAGGGCGTCATCAGGCCGGACTGGTTGTAGAAAGGTTCGACGAGTCGCTGCCATTCTTTAGGGAAGTCATTGCGGAACCGGACACCGAGCGGGCGTTTCTGCTGCTGTGTGAGCCAGTTGTGAAAATCGGTTTCACTGATGTCTGTTTCTGCGAGAAAAAGTTCGGCACCGGATGCAAAGGTCAGGAAGGCAAGGTCGTCCCGCGGGTAGTCGAGGAAAGCAAGGAATGCGATCAGTTGCCTGATGATCGGATGCTTGTCCAGTTGCAGGCTGTTTTCGGTGATGACCGGGATGCCCTTCTGGACGAGCAAGTTGCAGACAAGTTCGGCATGATCGTGCTTGCGGACGAGCACCGCGATGTCGCGGTAGGCTCTACGGGAGGTCAGATCATCCATGAGCGCATCAAGCGCTTCAACCGTCTGTTCCTCGATTTCTTCGGCCTTGCCGCCGGACAGTTGCTCCATGCGGATGTAGCCGTCCGTGTCACCGTTTGTTTCCGGGACGGCCTGTGCGCATTCCTCAAAATTACGCATCAGTTCCGATGTGAAATCGGCACGGAAATCATCGGGCGCATCGCTGAACAGTGCGTTTGTCAGCTCGTCTGCGCCAACGACATTTTCAAGGTTGCCAAAGAATGTATTGTTGAACTCCACGACGTTTCGGAAACTTCGCCAGTTGTTTGGTAGCGAATCCTTTGTCGTGTCCTGAGCGAGTGCGGCAATGTCGGGTTGGGTCATGACTTCGTCGAACAGGGCGGAATCACCGCCGCGCCAGCCGTAGATGGCCTGCTTCACGTCGCCGACGTAGAACAGGCTGCCCCCTTTGGCGAGGCATTCCTGCGATAAGGGGGTGATGGCCTGCCACTGTTCCCGGCTGGTATCCTGAAATTCGTCCACAAGCAGATGGTGCAGACGGCAGCCCATGCGGCAGTATGCCTCGGACACCGCTTCACCGTAGGAAAGGAGTTCGTTGACGAATCCCGCGAGTGCTGATCCGAGCACAAGCCCACGTTGTTTTTGGAGTTCCGCAAGGCCGTTCAGGAGGCGCATGGCGATTTGAACTGCTGGGGCAAGGAAGTAGGCACCGGAAAGGGCCGCGTGGGTGGTGACGTACTCGGCGTACATGAGAGTGAAGCGGCGGTATTCCGCTTCCATTGGGCCGTCCACTTTATCCTTGCCTGCCTTGTTTACGCAGTCGCACAGGCTGTCCTTGTGAAGGTAGGCCGAATCCTTGGGCGTCTGGAACAGTTCGTATTCAAGACAGCCGTTGAGAAATTTCATGAAAGGTTTGGCAAAGGGCAGGCCGGTGTCGGTGAAATACGTGACCGTGCTTTTGACCGACAAAGAGAAGTCCTCATAGGCCGCGACAAGCAGGTTTTTGATGGCTTCCTGATCGGTTTCGAGTGGCCCGGAAACGGTGCGCAGGAATTTCCCCATCTCAAAGAGGCGGTTGCGGACAGTGTCCTGCATCCAGAAGCCGGTTTTGCCTTCGGTGCGAAGCATGGTCGTGATGGTGTCGGCGAGCAGGTCGCGTTCCGGCCCGTCAAGTTCGCACATGGCGATGAAATGGTCGTATACCGCGTCGAACAGCTCCCGTTCATTGAACGCCATCTGAAAGTCCGGGCGGATGCCGAATTCCAGTGCGAACAGGCGCAGCAACAGGGCGAGCAATGAATCGATGGTGCGGATGTTGAGTCGGTGGTAGCGGCGCAGGATGGAGCCGATGGCCTTGGATGCCGTTTCGGGCGAGCATTCCGCTTTTTGGCCGCCGTCATTGATGTCGAGCGCTCCGAGCTTGAGTCCCTTGACCACTCGTTCTTTCATTTCGCTCGCGGCCTTGTTGGTAAAGGTCACGGCCATGATTTCGGGCCATGCGTAACTACGGTAGGGTTTGCCCGTGCATACGAACGGGCGGGCCGTGTCGTCTGCCCTGTCGAGCAGGGCCAGAAAACGGCGGGTCAATTGGTAGGTCTTGCCTGAACCTGCGGATGCCTTGACCTGTCTGAGTTCAGACATGATTTACCTCTCCTCGGTAGCGGCGCGGCTGGCTCTAGAGCCGGACAGTACGACCAGCAGGACTGCGGCAATGATCATGGTGCTGCCTGCATAACCGTAAACGGAGAATTTTTCGCCGAACAGCATGTAGGCGAAGATGGCGGCCATCATCGGTTCAAAGGTCGCGATGACCGAGGCCTGCGTCGCTTCAAGGTGTTTCAGCCCTGCGTAATAAACCGAGAAAGCTCCATATGATGTGACAGCGGCCAATCCGATGAGGAGAAGCCATGCCTGTGGGCTTTTGTGTGCGAAATCGATGAACGGCAGCAGGAGCAGTGCGCCGAACGGTATGGCGTAGACGAAGATTGTCGGGGTCGGGTAGCGGTACAGGAATGCTTTCCCGAATATGTAGTAAAGGGCGTAGGTGAATCCGGCGACCAGTCCTGCTGCGAGGCCGAACCAGTTGAGAGTTATTCCGCCGCTGCCCATGAGTTGCGGGCCGAGGCTGATGCTCGCCACGCCGAGAATGGTCATGGTGACGCAGGCTGCTTTGGTTTTGGTCATTCTTTCCTTGAGCAGCAGCCATGACATGACGGCAACCCACGCCGGTGCCGTATAGAGAAGAACCGCCGCCAGAGCGACTCCTACATCCCGAATGGCAACTTGATAGGAGCCGTAGAACAGGGTGACGCAGATGACACCGAAGCCGAGCAGGGCGGGCAGGTCGGTGCGGTGGATTTTGAGTTGCCGCTGTGCGGTCGCGTGAATGAGGAACAGTACCCATGCAATCGAAGCGCGCCAGAATGCAATTTCCAGCGCGCTGATTCCTTCGGCCAGAATATACTTGGTGAAAACACCGATGAGCGCCCACATGAATGCGGCGGCGAGGATATACAGAAAGCCTTTGGGATTCATTTACAGTTCAACCTTCGTACCGAGGCCCGCAGCCACGGCTTTGTCATAGATGAGTGAAGCGGTCATGATGTCGTGACTGGCAATTCCCATGAGTACGGCTCCACGCTTGCCTTCCCGTACGCCGGGTTTGATGCCTGCGCAGATTTCGCCCATGTCGGCATAGATGTTGTCAGCGCCGGGGTAGCCGTTTTGAAAGTACGTTCCCTGTTCCTGTGTCCACACGTATTGATTGCGGTTGTCACAGGTGAAGTTGGCGTCAAAGCAGTCTTCCACGATGGCGGAGTCGTAGTCTACCGAAATGACGAGACAGTCCGGTTTGAGCCATGAATAGGGAATGGAGCGCTTCGGTTCTTCCACGATGGGCGTGCAGGTAATGAGCACGTCGGTTTCACAGGCGGCGGTGCGCTGGTCCGGGCAGATGACGAATTCTGCATCCGGTAGCTCGCGGTGCATGTCGTTGACGAAGCGCTCTGCGGATTCTTCATAGAGATCATAGCAGAATACGCGGGAAAGATTGGGGAATGTTTCGCGCATGGCAATGAGGTTGACGCGGCCCTGCACGCCGGTTCCGATGATGGAGACTGACTGTGTGGCCGGATTGCCGAAGTGGCGGGCGTAGACGCCGGATGCCGCTCCTGTGCGCCATGCCGTGACCCAGCCCGCGTCCATGACGGCGATGGGCAACCCTGTTGCCGAGTCGTTGAGCAGCATGATGCCGGTAATGTAGGGCAGGCCGTTTTTGGGATTGGGCGGATAGCCGGATACGCATTTTACGCCTGTGCGGTCTGTGTCGCCACCGAGGTAGCAGGGCATGGCGTGTATGAAACAGTCCTCACGCGGATGGATGCCGATTTTTGCAGGCATCTCCGCCTCTCCCCGGCCGACTGTGGCGAATCCGGTTTCCACGGCATCCATGATTTCAGGCATTTCAATTCCGAGCGTGTCGATTTCATTGGAAGATATCCAGAGAACTTCAGCGGTCATGGGGGCTCCTCGGTTGGGGTTGAGAACAATCCTGACAGACTGGTTTAGGATTTTTTCAGTCGTGCGTCAAAGGGGTATAAGTCCTTGCGCGTCAATTGGTTGTAAGGTTAGGATGCAGGCAATGTCAGTAAATGAAAAATATGAAGTGTCGGCGGAGTTCGACGGGGCCAGACTGGACAGATTCATGGCGGAGATTATGCCTGGATCTGGTCTGCGGCTGCGTCGTCGTTTGTGCGACGAAGAGCGTGTGCTTGTTGACGGCAGGTCAAGGAAGCCGGGGTACAAACTCCGGAGTGGACAGGAAATCATCATCGGGAAAGAGAGGCATTTCATGTCGCATGAGCAGATGGGGTTGCGTATTGTCGAGCAGTCTGACGATTTTGCCGCTGTGTATAAACCGGGCGGTGTGCATTCTGCGAGTATTGAAGGCAAGGGGGGGGACAGTGTGGAAGATGTGCTTGAGGAGCTTTTCCCCGGCACAACGCCGCACCTGCTGAACCGTCTTGATTACCTGACTTCGGGATTGCTGCTTGTCGCGCTCAATGCGGATGCCGTAAAGCGGTATCATGCGATGGAAAACAGTGGTGATATCCGGAAATTCTATTTGGCCGACGTGAAGGGACGTCTGGACGGTATGGTGACCGTCAGGAACGCGCTTGATACGGATAATCGCAAGAAGACGCGGGTGTTGGACGAAGATCATCCTGATGCGAGACGTTGGACTGACGTTGACGCCGTGTCTCATGATCGCGACAAGGACACGTCGCTTGTGCGCTGTCTCATAATGAAAGGGGCGCGTCATCAGATTCGGGCACATCTGGCAAGTCTCGGCCATCCGATCCTTGGAGATCCCTTATATGGCGAGGGTTGTGAGGAAGACAGCCTGCGGCTGCATCATGAGCGTATCGAGATGCCGGGATTTATCGCCACTGTCGCATGTCCGTGGGGACGGGTATAGTGGACGTCCTGATTTTTCTTGCGTGGGGACTGTGGGTGGCCGTTTATGGTCAGATGCCGGTTCGAAGCGGAATTGTTGTCGGGAAGGATGCCCGTATCATCGGACTCGGCATGATGCTCATGGGATTGCTTGCGCTGTTCGTGCCGCCGGATTTCGGCATGCTTTACGCCGGTTTTGAGGTGGCGTGTGTAGCCGGAGTCTTTTTCCTGGCAAAGGGTGTTCCTCCGGATGAATTGAAGAAATAGTTTTCATGGTTGCAAAACGGCCCTGTTCCTTGTGTGAACAGGGCCGTTTCTTTATGGGACAGGCTGCACACTTGAATATGTCTTCATGTGATCTAAAGATTTGTTTTTCATTTCCGATAAGTATGCCAGACATATGGAGTGACTATGAATATTTCTGGTGATTATTCAAATATTCCGGCAGTTGCAGCGAAACGTCCGTCTGATTCAGCGGGAGTCACAGGTGCTGAGGGCGAGAAGAGGGTCGAAGAGCGCTGGGTGATGACCGAGCTTTCCTGGGATACCATCCACAGCATGGTCAATGATGCTGAAAAGGAAGCGTTGGATACGTTGGCCGCTGGTGTGAGCAGGATATTTGATCCGGAAGATTTGAAATCTGTGACAGATTTTTCCGACGAGGAAGTCGAGAATTTTCTTCAGGAACTGAATGAGGTCATCGAGAATCAGGACTATAAGAAAGCTCAGGGGCTGGTGCAGGATTTTTTCAGTGCCGGAAGCAAGAAGACCCGGGAAAAACTGACTGATGTTCTCGAAGAGGCAGACAGTGCTTTTTGGGGGAGTTTGGGCAAGTGTTTTGACTGGAGAAAGAAGCTGAAAAGCGAAGCCGAAAGCATCATGGCGGATGAGAAAGTAGAGCGTTCGCTCCATGATGTACTCAAGAAGGTGAGGGATTCGGTTGAGGAAAAGAATCCCCCCATGGGGAGCATGGATAGTTTTGTCAGGAAGGTCGACGGTCATTTTGCCAATGCCGTAGAGCAAGCCGGGGAAAAGCTGAAAAATGCCGGTCGAAATCGTTACTCCGAGGATGCACAAAGCATTCTGAGTTCTGCCACATCATATCTCAAGGATAATGTCACGGGGGAGGGCGATTTGATGGAGCGGTATCAGCCCTCCGCGCCGTGGGCTATGTCGTCGCAGGCTGAAGCGTATCACAAGCGGGTACTTGATGAAGAAGCCGAGCTTGACGAAATGGAAGCCACAAGCAGTTTTACCGGTCGTTATGGCAACATGGGCAAGGATTTTCTCGAAGGGCTGAAGGACGAATTGCAGGGAGACCGAATTGTCAATCTTGAGAAGGAAAAGGTCGAGGTTGACGTGAATGAGGATGCGGAGTCCTCCGGCGATATGACATTGACGGCCAATGCTGCTGTGCCGGATCTTGAAAAAATGTCCGGTCCTGCCATGCTTGATGTCATGATGCAGGTCTATGAGAACCCCGATGACCCGAAAGAGTCGTCCGGAAGTACGTTCGACGAGAAGGATGAGTCGTTTCAACAGAGTCCCGTCGAGGCTGAGTAGAGGAAATGACAAAGCCCCCGGCAGTCTGATGACTGCCGGGGGCTTTGTGTTTGATTTTATCTATTTCTTCTTGTTCATGGCTTCCTGCAGTTTGGCACCGAGGAGTCCCATGCCGCCTGCATTAGCGGAAGGTTTCTGCTTTTTGGGGGCAAACTGTTTCCAGTCGCCATCGTCTTCGACATCACCGGTGGTCAGGGAAATCTTGCGTTCCCCGGCCTTGACGGCGGCAATGACGATTTCAACGGTGTCGCCTGCGTGCAGTTTCTCATACGAAGAGGCTTTTTCGCTTCGGGCGAGAACGGACTTGGGCAGCAGGCCCGTGATGCCTGGTTCGAGCTGGATGAAGATGCCGAACTGTTCCTGCTTTTCCACTGTGCCTTCGACCTTCTGACCGGCCTGGTACTTGTCTTCCACGTCAAGCCACGGGTCGCCTTCGGCGTCCTTCATGGACAGGCCGATGCGGCGGCTTTCCGGATCAATGGACTTGATCTTGACCGCAACCTGTTCGCCTTCTTTCACGAAGTCGGCGGGCTTGTGGACGCGCTGGGTGTAGCTCATTTCGGAGACGTGAACCAGACCGTCGATGCCGGGAGCGATCTCCACGAATGCACCGAAGTCTGCCAGACGCACGACCTTGCCGGTGACCTTGTCACCCTCGGCAAAGGTGGAGGAAATGGTATCCCACGGGTCCTGTGCAAGTTCCTTCATGGACAGGGAAATCTTGAGGCGTCCCTTGTCGTCATGCTCGTAGCGTGTGATTTTGGCTTTGACCTTCTGGCCGACGGTAACGGCTTCTTCCGGGTGACCGATGCGGCCGTGGCAAATCTGGGAGATGTGCACCAGACCGTCGAGGCCGGGCATGATTTCGACGAAAGCGCCGAACGGAGCCAGACGGGTGACAGTGCCTTCGACTTCGTCGCCAACCTGAGTTTCGGCAGTGAAGGTCTCCATGGCCTGTGCGGTTTCGCGTTCCAGCAGGGTGCGGCGGGAAATAACGATGTTGCGACCACCCTGTTCGAGCTTGGTGATGAGGAATTCGAGCGTTTTGCCTACGTATTCCTCGGGTTCCTCGACAAAGCGGTTGTCAATCTGGCTGACCGGGCAGAAAGCACGGCGCTGCATGACTTTGACGTTGAAGCCGCCTTTGCAGGTGGATTCGACGTTGCCTTCCACTGGCAGGCTTCCTGCCTTGGCTTCTTCGAGCATGGCCAGACCGCCGATGCCGGACAGGGCGCGGGAGAGCTTGATGCCTCCGGAGTCCTTGCCTACGACATAGAGTTCGACGGTGTCGCCTTCCTTGACGGTGCAGTTGCCTTCATCGTCAAGCATCTCTTCTCTTTCGACGATGCCGTCAAGCTTGGTGCCGGTATCCACGAAAATGGTGGACTCACCGACCTGGATGACCGAGCCGGAGACTTTGTCACCGACATTCAGGTCGTCACCGCCGCCTTCACTGTACTGCTCGAACAGTTCGGCAAAGCTGGCTTCGCCTTCTTCCACGCCATTACGCTCTTTGAATTCTTCGGACACGTTTTTCTACCGCTATGTAAAAGGTTTATGTAAGCAATGCCTTGGCGAAGTCCTTGCCGTTGAACGGACGAAGGTCTTCCATTTTTTCACCGAGCCCCACAAAGGTGATCGGGAGTTTATTCTGTAATGTTACGGCTACGACGACACCGCCTTTGGCAGTACCGTCGAGCTTGGTGAGAACTATTTCATCTACGCCCACGGCCTCGTTGAATAATTTGGTCTGCGACAGGGCGTTCTGGCCGGTTGTCGCATCAATGACGAGGATGTTGCGGTGGGGTGCGCCTTCGTGCTTTTTGCCGACGACACGCTGTACCTTCTTGAGTTCCTCCATGAGGTTGACCTTGGTGTGCAGTCGTCCCGCGGTATCAAGCAGGAGCAGGTCGTAGCCTTCACTGACAGCCTTGTCCATGGCTTCATAGGCCACGGCGGCGGGGTCGGAGCCTTCGGATTTGGCAAAGAAGCCTGCCCCGATGCGTTTTGCCCATACCTCAAGCTGCTCGATGGCGGCCGCGCGGAAGGTGTCGCCTGCCGCAATGAGCACCTTGCGGCCCTGCATCTGCGCCCGATAGGCCAGTTTGGCAATGGTGGTGGTTTTTCCAACTCCATTGACGCCTATCATCATCAGAACTTCAGGCGGGTTAACGGCTTCAATACGCGGCGGAATTTTGAAAATTTCTTCAAGTTCGTCTCTCAGGATATCCTTGAAATCGTCGGGACTGTCTGTTCCAGCCTTGCGGGCGCGGGCTTTGAGGTTTTCCATGAGTTGGTTGGCCGCTTCCATGCCCACGTCGGCCATGATCAGGATTTCCTCGAATTCTTCCCAGAAATCGTCGTTGAGGCTGGAGTGGGAGGAGAGCAGCCCATCAATGCGTTTGGTTATCTGCTCGCGGGTTTTTGATATCCCCTCGGAAAGCTTCATGAAGAGGCGGTCGCGTTCGTCCTCCTCGTCTTCAAGCTCAAGCGCGAGAGCCAAGCGGTACTGGAGTTCCGATTTGAATTCGGCAACCGCGACATAGCCCATTTCGTCAAGCCAGTTCGCAAAGTCCGTGATAAACTGCTGTGCTTCACCGTCCGGGGCTCCAAGTGCCTTGAACAGAAAGGAGAGGCGGTCCCAAAGGTCGTCGCCTTTTTCTTCTACCCCTTCGACTATGATGTTGAGCCATTGAGAGAGCTTGGGTTCGGCCTGACGCAGGGCAAGGGTGAGTCCGGCCTGCCAGTCTTCGGTCGGTGTAGGAGCTGCGTCGGTTTCAGGAGCCGGTGCGGTTTCGACCGTGGCTGTCTCAACTGTTTTAACCGGAGCTTCCGGGGCTGGCTCGGGTTCGGGCTTGGCTTCGATTTCGATGCCTTGTTCTTTTTTGTATTCATCAAGCGCCTGTTGAGCCACGTCTTCCGGGCTTGCCCACGCTTTTTTCAATTTAGTGAAAAATCCCATATGTTCCTCTTATACTGATTGTCATTGGGTTTGGGGGACTCTCATAGCTTACCTGAGTGCGGGTGGCAATAGATGAAATGAAGCGACAGGGCGTTGCCAATTGACGATTTAGCGGCTAGAAGTGTCAAAAAAATAACCAAGAGGTTGAATCTATGAAGCGAACCAAGATAAAATATGCTCTGAATGCTGAAGCTCCGATGGATGAGATTCTCATCAAGGGCTGGGTGCGTACCAAGCGTGACAACAAGGGATTTTCCTTTGTAGAACTCAATGACGGGTCCTGTCTGATGAATATTCAGACCGTTATTGATCATACTCCTGAAATCGTGACGGTCCTTGAAAAAGTGGGAACCGGTGCTTCCGTAGCTATTGAAGGCGAACTGATCGAATCCCCCGGCAAAGGCCAGAAGTGGGAAATTCGCGGTAAATCCATCGAACTGCTCGGTGAGGCGGATCAGGAGACCTTCCCGCTTCAGAAAAAGCGCCATAGCGATGAATTCCTGCGTAGCATCGCCCATCTGCGCCCGCGTACCAATAAATACGGAGCCATCTTCAGGATGCGTTCCGAACTGGCTCAGGCCATTCACAAATTCTTTGCCGAAAAGGATTTCTTTTATATCCATACTCCGATTATTACCGGCTCCGACTGCGAGGGTGCTGGTGAAATGTTCCGTGTGACAAGTCTTGAGGCCGGTTCACAGCTGCCGCCTGAAGAAGATTTTTTTGGTCAGCCGTCGCAGTTGACTGTCTCCGGACAGCTGTCAGCCGAAATGTTCAGTCTGTCACTGGGGGATGTGTATACCTTCGGCCCGACATTCCGTGCGGAGAATTCCAACACGCCTCGCCATGTGGCCGAGTTCTGGATGATCGAGCCGGAAATGGCTTTTGCCGATCTGGCAGATGATATGGATCTGGGTGAGGAAATGATCAAGTACCTCATTACCCATATCCTTGATAACTGCGCCAGCGATGTAGAGTTGTTCGCCAAGTGGGTGGACAAAAGCCTTATGCCTACTCTTGAGACTATTCTTAACGAGCCGTTCAAGCGCCTGCCTTATACTGAAGCCATTGATATACTCAAGAAGACCAAGAAGAAGTTTGAGTATCCGGTGGAGTGGGGGATGGACCTTCAGACTGAGCACGAGCGGTTCCTGTGCGAAGAAAAGTTCAAGAAGCCGGTTTATGTTTACGATTATCCCAAGACCATCAAGCCATTTTACATGCGCATGAACGATGACAACAAGACTGTGGCTGCCATGGACTGCCTTGTTCCTCGTATTGGTGAGATTATCGGCGGTAGCCAGCGTGAAGAACGTCTGGATGTACTGACTGCTCGTATGGATGAGATGAATCTCGATAAGGACGAATACTGGTGGTATCTCGATTCCCGTAGGTACGGCTCAGCTCCGCATGCCGGTTTCGGCATGGGCTTTGAGCGTATGCTCATGCTGGTGACAGGGGTTGCCAACATTCGCGACGTCATGCCGTTCCCCAGAACTCCGAAGAGTTTGGATTTTTAGACGGGAAGTATAGATTATGATCAAGGGCTCGGTGGAAACACCGGGCCCTTTTGTTTTAGAGTAGACAGTCTGTGGGTAAAAACAGCGAAACGAAAGGAGATCTTTACCTATATAGTAATGGGCTAATTAGCGGATGAATATGAATCTTTTGATTGCGGCTTAGATAGCTTTTACAGCGTATTGATGCTGGTAGGTGAGTAGGGAGGCTTGAGCGGTTATTTCTCTTCAAAAGAAAAAGTCTATAATAACAGATGGTTGAGTTTTTTTGTCAAGAAAAAGACAGTTTTTTTTTAAAAACCACTTGACCTTGGATGGTGATTCACCTAGAACCTCTTTCGCCGCACGGGGAAGCCCAACAGAGCGCTCCGGACGGCTTGTTCTTTCTCAAACATACAGAGTGGTTGGCTTCAAAAGGAAAATGAAAAAAGTTTCCAAAAGGGGTTGACGGGTTGCTTAGAAAAATCTAAGTTAGACTTTCCGGCGATGCGCTGGGCGTTCTTTGAGAATAAAGACGAAATGGTCTTTGACAATTAAATAGCGAGTTGAGCAAAAAAAGATCACAAATCACAGCCCGTTTAATACGAGTGAATGACAAGTGATCACATTCTCCAAG
>Ga0070728_10000498_pt1 | contig 77264 bp, 59 predicted proteins | sample tdDd471_FD_66723 | JGI IMG/M metagenome (GOLD analysis project Ga0070728, IMG submission 66723) | Marine sediment microbial communities from the Atlantic coast under amendment with organic carbon and nitrate - tdDd47.1 | ecosystem: Environmental > Aquatic > Marine > Coastal > Sediment | place... | reverse complement strand
CATAGATGAAGAGGATGACGAACAGGGCGGCCATGTTGGTGCGCGAGAGCGGCAGCAGCACATCGATGAAGAACCGGATCGGTCCCGCACCATCCATGCGCGCGGCTTCGACCATCTCCTTCGGCACGGTCATGAAGAACTGCCGGAACAGGAAGGTGGCGGTGGCGGATGCGATCAGCGGTATCGACAGGCCTGCGTAGGAGTTCAGCATGCCCAGATCGGCCACCACCTTGAAGGTGGGCAGGATGCGCACCTCCACAGGCAGCATCAGGGTGACGAAGATCAGCCAGAAGACGCCCATGCGGAACGGGAAGCGGAAATAGACAATGGCAAAGGCGGCGATGATGGAGATCGCGATCTTGCCGATGGCGATCGACAGGGCCATGACGAGGCTGTTCAGCATCATCACCCCCACGGGCACGCCGCCTGCGCCCGTGACGCCGCCGGAGAGCACCTCGGCGTAGTTCTGCCAGAGCCGGTCGCCGGGCCACATGGGGATGGGCGCCTGCAGCAGGTCCTCCGGTGCATGGGTCGATGCAACGAAGGTGATCCAGATCGGCAGCAGCGTCACGGCAACACCGAGCAGCAGCAGGATGTGGGAAATGGCGTTCAGGACCGGGCGGTTCTCGACCATCAGTAGGCCACCTTGCGCTCGACATAGCGAAACTGGATCACGGTCAGGGCGATGACGATGGTCATCAGGATGACGGACTGCGCAGCGGACCCACCGAGATCAAGGCCGACGAAACCATCGGAATAGACCTTGTAGACCAGGATCTGTGTCGCACCCGCCGGGCCGCCCTCCGTGGTGGCATGGATCAGGCCGAAGGTATCGAAGAAGGCGTAGACCACGTTCACGACCAGCAGGAAGAAGGTAGTTGGCGACAACAGGGGAAGGATGATGCTCCAGAACCGGCGGACCGGTCCCGCACCGTCGATCGCTGCGGCCTCGATCAGGCTCTTCGGGATCGCCTGCAGTCCGGCCAGGAAGAACAGGAAATTGTAGCTGACCTGCTTCCATGCGGCGGCCATGACCACCAGCAGCATGGCATCGGTGCCGCTCGCATGGTGGTTCCAGTCATATCCGGCGCCCTTGAGCAGCCACGAGATGATGCCGACCGTCGGGTTGAACATGAAGAACCAGAGTACGCCGGCAAGCGCCGGGGCGACCGCATAGGGCCAGATCAGCAAGGTGCGATAGGTGCTGTTGCCACGCACGACACGGTCGGCATTGATCGCCAGCAGCAGCGACAGGGCCATGGAGAGTGCTGCAACGGCGATGCTGAAGACAAAGGTGATCCGAAAGCTTTCGAGGAACAGCGGGTCCGCAAACAGGTCGGCGAAGTTCTCGAAGCCGATGAATTCCTGTGCCAGACCCCAGGCATCTTCGCGCAGCATGCTCTGCCAGAGCGCCTGACTGGCAGGCCAGATGAAGAAGACCAGCGTGATGGCCAGCTGCGGCAGTACCAGCAGCCAGGGCAGAATCCTGTGGCGATAGGGTGAACTGTTCATGTGGTCCGGTTCGGATACAGGTATCTGGTGGAGAAGACAGACCGCCCCGCAGGAGAGCCTGCGGGGCGGCCACCGTCATCGGCGCAGGTGCTGCGCCCCCTGGTTGGTCAGTTGGTCTTCTCGAACTTCCGAAGCAGGCTGTCGCCACGGGCCTTGGCATCATCCATGGCCTTCTGCGCCGACTTCTCGCCGGACCAGATCGCTTCCATCTCCTCGTTGATGATGTCGCGGATCTGGACGAAGTTGCCGAACCGCAGGCCGCGCGAGTTGGCGGTCGGCGTGTTCAGGCTCAGTTGCTTGATCGCCGTGTCCGTGCCGGGGTTGTTCTTGTAGAAGCCCTGTTCCTCGGACAGCTTCCAGGCCGCCGTGGTGATCGGCACATAGCCCGTCGACTGGTGCCAGTCGGCCTGGATTTCCGGGCGGGACAGATACTTGAAGAACTCCGCGACACCGCGATAGTCGGCGTCATCCTTGCCCCGCAGCACCCACAGGGTCGCGCCGCCAATGATGGAATTCTGCGGCTTGGAGACCACGTCCGACAGGTACGGCAGCATGGACTGGCTGAAGTCGAACTTCGCCTGAGACTTGATCCCGGCGTAGTAGGCGGAGGAGTTCATCCACATGGCGCATTCGCCGGTGGTGAACAGGGCCAGGCTGTCGCCGCGGCGGCCACCGTACTTGAACATGCCCGACTTGCCCGCATCGGCAACCCGCTGCAGCAGGCCGGTGATGGTGCCGTTGTTGAACGTGAATTCGGTATCCAGCCCCTCGAAGCCGTTCGACTTCGTGCCGATGGGCAGATTGTGCCAGGCGCTCATGTTCTCGACCATGACCCAGCTCTGCCAGCCGAAGGAGAAGGCACAGTCATGTCCGGCGGCCTGCAGCTTTGCGCCTGCTTCGAACATCTCGTCCCAGGTGGCCGGCGTCTTGTCGACGCCAGCCTGCTTCAGCAGGTCATTGTTGACCCACAGGACCGGCGTGGAGGAATTGAAGGGCAGGGACAGCAGATCGCCGTTCGGCGTCTGATAGTAGGAAACGACTGCGGGCAGGTAGTCGGCCTGGTCGAAGGCGACACCTGCGTCCTTCATCACGTCGGTGACGGGCTTGATCGCGCCGCCAGCGGCCATCATGGACGCGGTCCCGACCTCGAACACCTGCACGATGTGGGGCTGCTCCCCGGCGCGGAAGGCGGCGACGGCGGCGGTCATGGTCTCCGTGTAGTTGCCCTTGTACACGGGCTTCATGACGAAGTCGGTCTGGGAAGCGTTGTACTTGCCCGCGATCTCTTCGACCTTCTCACCCAGTGCGCCGCCCATGGCGTGCCAGAACTGGATTTCGGTCGCCGCAAGCGAGGCGCTGGACCAGGCCAGCGTGGTGGCGGCAAGTGCCGCAAGGCCAAGACGCGTCTTCATGTCGGGATCCCCCTGTCATGGTTTGGAATATCGGGGGGCAGGGGTAGACCCGGGCAGTTTCCGTCTGATGACGGTTTCGCGACGGAAATGTTTCAGCGAGGCTGAGCCATTGAGGACTTCGGTTATTCATGATCTTGATAATCATTTGCAGTAAATGATTATCAATAAGCAAATATTGATCACATTCACAACAATGAAAAATTGACCGGCAACCCAAATAAAACTACCTGTTGTGGTGTCTGCAAGTGGGGGCATTTGGGGGACTTAGTGATGGCTGCCGATACCTTCCGTTCAACGCCTGAACCATCCGAACTGATGGGCATGAGCGCCGCTGATTTCGTTGCAGCCGTGGCCGACAATCCCGCCCTGCGCTCCGACGAGACCGTGCGCCTGCGCCATGATGCGCTGCGCAACCGGTCCAGCGTCTGCAGCTATTGCGGTGTCGGCTGCCCCTATACGGTGGAACCGGATGCCAAGGGTGTGGACCGGGTGGTGCCGATGTCGCCGCTGGGGCTCTGCGTCAAGGGCAAGACATCCCTGATGACCGGTGGAGATGCAGAACGCGCGACACGGATGGTGCGTCGCGGGCTGGACGACGACCGGATTCGCGTGCCGATGATCCGTGGCCATGACGGCAAGATGAAGGAAGTCTCGTGGGACGAAGCGCTGGACCGCGCCGCATGGCTGTTCCTGCATGCCCGGGAATGGGTTGGCCCCGATGCTGTCGCCATCTACGGCAATGGCCAGAAGACGATCGAGGCGATCTGGATGGCCAGCCTGTACAAGCTGGTGTTCCGTCTGCCGACCATCGGTGCCAATTCCGAACACTGCCTGACCAGCGCCGGCGCCGCGCACCAGCTGAACTTCGGCAATGAGGCGAGCTTTACCTGGAGCCAATTCGACGAGATCGAGGGCTGTGACATTGCCGTCATGCACGGCACCAACCCCTTCGTCACGTTCCCGCAGGCCTACGAGAAGATCAAGCGCAACAGGCACGCGATCAAGGTGGTCATCGATCCCACCCGCAGCGACACGGTCAGCGACCTGGAGGAGGATGATCCGCGTACCATTCACATCCGCTTCCGCCAGGGTGGTGATGTGCTGTTCAACCTCTCCGTTGCCCGGGTGATCCTCGACAACGGCTGGCAGGATCAGGCCAGCCTGGACAAGCGGGTCGATCCCGACAGCATCGCCGCGTTCCGCAAGCTGGTGTCGGAAGACCGCTGCGTGCCGGAGGAAGCGGCCCGCCGCATCGCCATGCCCGGCCAGGACATCGCGGAACTGGCCGCCACCATCCGCCGCTATGCCGAACTCTGCGCGAAGCCGGACGAGGCCGGATACCGGCCCAAGGTCGCCTTTGTTTCCAGCATGGGCGTCAACCAGTCGACCGGCAGCTACGGCTTCTCCACCAATCTCAACCTGCTGCTGCTGACCGGCAATGTCGGGCGCAAGGGCGCGGGTTCGATGCGCATCGCGGGGCAGTCGAACGCCACCAGCGAACTGATGATGGGATTCAATGGCCGCAAGCTGGTGTTCAATCATGACCCGGCTGAGGCGAGCCATCGGGAGGCACTGGCTGACATTCTGGATATCCCTGTCGACAACATTCCCGACCACAAGGGCACGCCGGTCTCCCAGATGGCGGAGGATGACCGCATCTACTGCTTCATCTTCGTCGGCACCCAGATGACCAAGAACATGCCCCGCGTCGGCCACTGGACCCGCCGCATGGGCCGGTCGTTCAATATCGTCATCGACAGCTTCCTGGGCGAGGGGGTGCTGGACCACGCCGACGTGCTGCTGCCCGCCATGACCTACGTCGAGCGGACGGGCGTCATCCAGCGTGGCGACCGGACCCTGCAGTTGCAGCAGCAGCTCAGCACACCGCCGGAGAAGGCCTGGGCCGACGAGCAGATCCTGGCCCGGCTGGCCGTGAAGATCGCGGAGCGGCTGCGCAACCCCGACACGGCGGAACTGAACGATCTGGACCCGGACGTTGTCCACCGCACCTTCGCCCGCTACCTGGACAATCAGGACCAGATCATGCCCGACCGGGTGTTCGACCATCTGGTGCAGGTCAGCCGTGACCTGGACATGTATTGCCGTCTGGAGAATGCGGAGGGGGAGGCGATCAGCCACGACATGCTGCGCGCCAATGCCGGCATGGGCGTGCAGTGGGGCGGCAATGGCCGCTACAGCGTCGAGAACAGCTCCGGCGATGTGTTCCCCGGCCTGCATCAGGACACGAAGACGCTGGCCCGGCTGGTCTGCCCGCCGGATGAATTCATGGCACGGCTGGAGGCGGATCTGCCACCAGGCACCCTGTCGCTGATCAGCGGTCGCGGACGGCCCGGCCGTCAGGCGCTGCGGGGCAGGGGGCGCTACAACTCCGGCATCAAGACCCTGCCGATCTATGGTCTGGACCCGGACGAGCATCACGTCGAACTGCATCCGGACGAGGCGGCGGCGCTGGGCCTACAGGAAGGCATGGCGACACGCATGGTCGCGGGCCATGGTGCCGTGATTGCCGAGGTGGCGCTGAACGACCGCGTTGCGCGCGGAACCGCCTTCATCGACTTCGTGCCGGGCGAAGTGAACCGCCTGACGGACTATGTGGAGGCGGACCAGTTCACCCACCAGAGCCTGATCAAGCGCACCCCGGTGCAGCTTGCGCCGCTGCGTCCGCTGGAACTGGCGCTCTGGTCGGCCCCGGATGCGGCGGCGCTGAACCGCTGCATCGAGATCATCTTCGCCGACTGGCGGGCCACTTTCCCCACCAACGAGGACTGGGTGGAGACCCAGCGCGAAGACCGGCACGGCATTCACTGGCTGCCGTCGGACCAGTTGCGCGATCCGCAGACCGATGCGGCGCGGGACCTGAGCGAGGCTGTCGGCGCGGTTACCGCCTTCTTCCAGCGTTATTCCGCTGATCCGGGCTACAAGGCCGCCGTCGGGGACCTGCTGCGCGGGCTGGACGGGGAACAGCGGGACAGGTTCCTGCTGGTCTATCTGCCGCTGCTGCGCCGTCTCGACTACCAGTCGATCATGCACCCGATCCTGTCCGACTTCGTCGGTGGCGTGACCGTGGTGGATGAGGCGGGCAATGAACAGACCCTGGATCTGCTGTCGGCGCACAAGAGCGCGGTGCTGGAGTTCAAGGAAGAGATCGTGGCGATCCAACTGTTCGTCGCCGCCAAGCGCGGCCTCGACCTGCTGTTCGGACCGGACGCCACCATCCGCCGCGATGACCTGGCCTTTGTCAGCGGCGTGGCGATTCCCTGTGCCGGTGACGTGCCCGCGCATTTCCTGGGCATCTCGCCCGCAGAGATCGGCTCCGCGCTGCTGGTGCATTCCCGTGCCATCGGCAACAGCGCCCTGCTGATGGTGGACCGGAAGCGCAACCGCGCCGTCCGTGTCGATGTCATCACCGGTGTACTGCCGAAGGACCGGGAACTGACCAAGCTGCGTGGCATGGTGATCAACCGCAAGCGCGCCGCGACGGGCAAGGAGCATTGCCGCTTCTTCGACCGGCTGGGCGAACTGATCGTGGATTACGTGCGCACCGGCGACGCCAATTTCGAGATTTCCGGCCCCGTTGACCTGAACTGGGACGAGTACCGGGAAAAGCTCTCCTTCTCCCCCGCCAACAAGTCCGGCTTCGTGAAGTATCTGGTGCATCAGAAGATTTCCCCGGAGCTGGCGGATGCCTTCGTCGAACTCGGCATCATCGACGCGACCAAGGATGCGAAGGCGATCGAGGACATTCGCGCCTGCACCGACCGCGATACCCCGTCACCCGCCCTGTTCGACCCGGACCAGCTCTATGCCGGCACCCTGGCCGAACGGGTGGATCGCGTGGTGGAGCGGGTCATCGCGCCGGTACTGGCCAATGATGGCGGACGCCTGGATGTGCTGGAGATCGACGAGGGGATCGGCGAACTGCGCGTCCGCTTCGTCGGCAGTTGTTCCAACTGTCCCTATTCGCTGCTGTCCATGGAACAGATCGTCAAACCCAGCCTGCTTGCGATTCCGGGTATCCAGCGCGTCGTCCACCGCGCCAAGGCCCGGGAAGGCGAAGTCTTCAAGCTCGCCCCCGGCGCCAAGGCAGAGGGCGGGATCAGGGCGCAGAACTGATTTGCCTCATTCGCCTGACTGGCCATCACGGACTGCGTGAAATGCCGGCCTTCACCCGGCGGATCGGGATGGAGGATTCGATGGAGGCGACGCCGTCGATCTTCACCAGCCGTTCGATCATCAGTTCCTCGAACTCCTTCAGGCCGGTGACGGCGATGCGCAGCAGGTAGTCTCGGTTGCCGGTCATCAGCCAGCAGTCCACCACCTCCGGAAACAGGGAGATCGCACTCTCGAAGCTGCGCAGGGCGTGATCGACCTGCCGGTCCAGCTTGACCGAGACGAACACCGACATGGTGTATCCCAGTGCCGCCTCGTCGATCAGAGCGATATAGCCCCTGATCACGCCGCTGCCTTCAAGCTGTTTCAGGCGGCGGATGACCGGTGTGGCACTCAGCCCGACCCGCTGGCTGAGCTCGGCGGCGGTCATCCGGCCGTCCTTTCCCAACTCCCGCAGGATTCGCAGGTCGATCTCGTCGAGTTTGGTGGAAGTCACCAGAAAATCCTTCATTAAGGCCGATAACACCATATCCATGAACAGGATAAGCTGCATTCGCAAGAAATCACTTCGTCCATGGTGATATGGTTCGCAGACTACGCGCAGTCCTGGTGGCATCCGCCAGGCCTGCGGAGAACTGGACGGGGACAGGCGCAATGAATGCACAGCAGAGCCATCTGAAGACCATCGAACAGCGGCTGCTCTGGCTGTCCCACTGGATGATCCACAATGCCAACCATCTGCGTCCCAAGGAGGGGGGCATCAAGATCGGCGGGCATCAGGCATCGTCCGCGTCCATGGTCTCGATCATGACGGCGCTCTACTTCTCCGCCCTGCGGCCCGAGGACCGGGTGGCCGTGAAGCCCCATGCGTCGCCGATCTTTCATGCGATCCAGTACCTGATGGGACAACAGACCCGGGCACGGATGGAGAATTTCCGCGGCTATGGTGGCGTGCAGTCCTATCCGTCCCGCACCAAGGATGTGGATGACGTGGATTTCTCCACCGGCTCCGTCGGTCTGGGCGTGGCGATCACCTCCTTCGCGTCACTGGTGCAGGACTATGTCTCCGCCAAGCCATGGGGGGCGGACGTGCCGCTGGGGCGCATGGTGGCGCTGGTTGGCGATGCGGAACTGGACGAGGGCAATGTCTATGAATGCCTGCAGGAAGGCTGGAAGCACGACCTGCGCAACACCTGGTGGATCATCGACTACAACCGCCAGTCCCTCGACGGGATCGTGCGGGAGGGACTGTTCGGTCGGATCGAGAAGATCTTCGAGGCGTTTGGCTGGGACGTGGTGCGCGTCAAGTACGGTCACCTGCAGCAGGCTGCATTCCAGGAGCCGGGGGGCGAGAAGCTTCGCGCCTGGATCGACGACTGCCCGAACCAGCTCTATGCCGCGCTGACCTTCATGGGTGGCGCGGTCTGGCGGCAACGGCTGATGGATGCGCTGGGCGATCAGGGCGACGTCACGGCACTGATCAACCGGCGCAGCGACGCGGAACTGGCAGCGCTGATGGAGAATCTGGGCGGCAACTGCGTGCACACCATGGCGGACGCTTTCGCTGCCATCGAACACGACCGCCCCGTCTGCTTCCTGGCCTATACGGTCAAGGGCTGGGGCACACCCATCGCAGGTCACAAGGACAATCACGGTGGCCTGATGAACAAGACCCAGATGGCCGAATGGCAGCAGCACATGGGCGTTGCCGAGGGGGAGGAATGGGAGAGGTTCGCCACCGTCGCCGACCCTGAGGGGCTGCAGGCCTTCCTCGATCAGGCACCGTTCTTTGCCCGGGGACGGCGACGCTATTCGGATGTGGCGATTGCGTCACCAAAGATCGATGTTGCCGTGCGCGGGGAGATTTCCACCCAGACCGCATTCGGCCGGATTCTGGATCAACTGGCCAAGGGCGACAGCGATCTCGCCGACCGGATCGTCACCATGTCGCCGGACGTGACCGGCACCACCAGTCTCGGCCCCTGGGTCAACCGCCGCAAACTGTTCGCGCGTTCAGAACAGGCCGACACCTTCATCGCGGAGAGCATCCCCTCCACCGCGAAGTGGGAATTCGCGCCGGAGGGGCAGCACATCGAACTGGGCATCGCGGAGATGAACCTGTTCCTGCTGCTCGGCGCGGCCGGACTGTCGCATTCCCTGTTCGGCAAGCGCCTGCTGCCGGTCGGCACGGTCTATGACCCTTTTGTCGCGCGCGGTCTCGATGCCCTGAACTATGCCTGCTACCAGGATGCGCGCTTCATGATCGTCGGCACCCCGTCCGGCATCACGCTGGCGCCGGAGGGGGGCGCGCACCAGTCCATCGGCTCGCCGCTGATCGGTATGGCTCAGGACGGGCTGGCGGCCTTCGAGCCTGCGTTCGTCGATGAACTGGCCATCATCATGCGCTGGGCCTTCGCATATATGCAGAACGACGGGGAGGGGGATCCGGATGAGCGGACCTGGCTGCGGGACGAGACCGGTGGCTCGGTCTATCTGCGCCTGACCACGAACCCTCTCGAACAGCCGGGCCGACGCCCCAACCCGGATTTCGCGCAGAACGTCATCGATGGCGCCTACTGGATGCGCCCGCCGGGGCCAGGCTGTGAGCTGGTGGTGGCCTATCAGGGCGCGGTGGCGAACGAGGCCATCGATGCCGCCGGAAAACTGGCCCAGCACCATCGCGATGTGGCCGTGCTGTCCGTCACCTCCGCCGACCGGCTGAACGCAGGCTGGACTGCGGCGCAGCGCGACCGCAGCCGAGGCAATCGCCGCGCCAGCAGCCATGTGGAGACGCTGTTCTCCACCCTGCCGGCCCATTGCACGGTCCTGACCGTCACCGACGGCCATCCCGCGACATTGTCATGGCTGGGCGCTGTTGGCGGTCACCGGACAATCCCGCTGGGGGTGGAGCACTTCGGCCAGACCGGCACCGTCGCCGATCTCTACCGCCACTTCGGCCTGGATTCAGCCTCCATTGCCAGGTCCGCCAACAACGCCCTGCGGAAACCGGGGGAGCGGTGACTACTCCGCCGCCGCCGTGGTGACCGTTTCGGGGATCGCTGCGGCTTCCTCTTCCCGTTCCGCCTGCTGGCGCTGCCACATGGCGGCATAGAGGCCGTTCTGGGCGAGCAGGCTGGCGTGGTTGCCGCGCTCCGCGATGCGGCCCTGGTCGAGGACGATGATCTCGTCCGCCTCCACGACCGTGGACAGTCTGTGGGCGATCATCAGGGTGGTGCGGCCCTTCGAGACATCGCGCAGCGCACGCTGGATCTCCCGCTCCGTCGCGGTATCGAGGGCGGAGGTGGCCTCGTCGAAGATCATGATGCCCGGATCCTTCAGCATCATGCGGGCGATGGCGACGCGCTGCTTCTCGCCGCCGGAGAGCTTCAGGCCGCGTTCGCCGACCATGGTCTTCAGCCCGTCTGGCAGGTTGCCGATCAGCGTCCGAAGCTGCGCCTGGTCGATGGCACGGTTCAGGGCCGCGTCGTCGGCGGTCAGATCGCCGTAGCGGATGTTGTGTTCCAGCGTGTCGTTGAACAGCACCACATCCTGCGGCACCACACCCAGATGGCGACGCAGCGACTTCTGCGTCACGCCGCGAATGTCCTGACCGTCGATGCTGATCTGCCCCGCGCCGACATCGAAGAACCGGAACAGCAGCCGGGTCAGCGTGGACTTGCCACCGCCGGAGGAGCCGACCACCGCGACCGTGCGGCCCGCCGGCACCTCGAAGGAGATGCCGGCCAGCACGGCACGGCGCACGTCATAGCCGAACTGCACATCCTCGAACCGCAGATTGCCGCCATCGAAGCTGAGGGCAGGGGCGTTCGGCGCGTCCTCCACCTCCACGTCCCGGTCGATCAGGCTGAACATCTTCTCCATGTCTGCCAGGCTCTGCTTCACTTCGCGATAGACCATGCCCAGCAGGTTGAGCGGCATGTAGAGCTGGATCAGGAAGGCGTTGACCAGCACGAAATCGCCGATGGTCATGCTGCCGTTGACGACACCGTTCGCCGCCATGGCCATGACGATGACCAGTCCCAGCGCCACGATGAAACCCTGGCCGGTGTTCAGGAAGGCAAGGCTGACCTGGGAGCGCACGGCGGCCTTTTCGTAGCGCGCCAGGCGGCCATCGAAGCGATCAACCTCATAGTCCTCATTGGCGAAATAGCGCACGGTCTCGAAGTTCAGCAGGCTGTCGATGGCGCTGCCGTTGGCCTGCTCGTCGCGCTTGTTCATCTCGCGCCGGATGCCGATGCGCCATTCGGTGACGATGAAGGTGAAACCGATGTAGCCGACCACGGTGGCCAGCGTCGCGACCGCGAACCAGATATTGTACTCGACCACCAGAATGCCGCAGAAGATCAGTGCCTGGCCGATGGTGGGCAGCACGTTGAACAGGGCCATGCGCAGCAGGAAGTCGATGGCCTTGGCACCCCGGTCGATGACCTGATGCAGCGCGCCTGTGCGGCGTTCGGTGTGGAAGCGATAGGACAGTTCATGCAGGCGCTGAAACACCCGCCGCCCGACATTGCGCGCCGCGCGCTGGCCGACAGCGGAGAAGACCGCATCGCGCGCCTGCGCCAGCCCCTGCTGCAGCACCCGCGCCGCGCCATAGGCTATGACGAAGGCAACGGCGACCATCAGGGTCTGGGTGGTGCCGTCCAGCGCGTCGACGGCATATTTCAGCAGGAAAGGCACCCCGGCGCCCGCGGCGATCGACCCGGCAAGACAGAGTGCCGCGATGAAGATCCGCAGCTTCGGTCCCTTTTCGCTCGCAGGCCATAGATAGGGCAGCAGCCGCAGCAGCACGGCCCATTCGAGCGGGCCGGTCGGTTCACTGGATGTGCTTTGGCGCAAGGGGGACTCCGGGACTGGACTTCTGGCGAAATGGGGCGGCAGGATAGGCTTGCCAAGTGTTCGGCGATAGTCCGGTGACCCGGACTGGCCTATATCGGGCAGCATGATCATCTCCGCCAGCTATCGCAGCGACATTCCGGCGTTCCATGGCGCGTGGTTCCAGGACCGTCTGCGGGTCGGGCATGTGGACGTGCCCAACCCCTACGGCGCGAAGCCGTACCGTGTGTCGCTGCGACCCGATGATGTGGATGCGCTTGTCTTCTGGACCCGCAACACGCGCCCCTTTCGCGACGGGCTGGGCGCGGCCCGCGCCGTGGCTCCCTTCATGGTCACATACACGGTGACCGGCTACCCGGCGGTGCTGGAGCGCGGGGTGCCGCCGGTAGAGCATGCGGCGCGGGAGATCGCCTGGCTGGCCGCGACGTTCGGGCCGCGCGCCGTTGTCTGGCGCTACGATCCTGTGCTCCTGACCGACCTGACACCGCCCGCGTTCCACCGGCAGAACTTTCGGCGGCTGGCCGAACAGATCGCCCCGCATGTGGACGAAGTGACCTTCTCGGCCGCGACGCTCTACGCCAAGTCCAGGCGGAACCTGAAACGATTGGCACCTGACGTTGTCGTGGAAGATCCGGACGATGACAGGAAGCGGGAACTGTTGGCCGGGTTGGGGCAGATCGCCGTCGATCACGGGCTGACACCCACGCTCTGCTCCCAGCCGCATCTGCTGGCCGATCCGCTGCGCCCTGCCGCCTGCATCGACGTGGCGCGCCTGTCCGATATCGCGGGCATCCGGATCGGCGCGCGGCAGAAGGGCAATCGGCCCGGCTGCGCCTGTGCCGAAAGTCGCGACATTGGCCGCTATGACAGCTGCGCCCATGGTTGCATCTATTGCTATGCGGTGCGCGATCACGCCAAGGTCGTGCTGGAGACAGATTCCGGCTGATCCTGTCGATTTCCGGCAGGGCACGCTTGGCGACCGACTGCTAGGCTACAGCCAGGACGGGATGAACGGTGAGGGTGCCGGATGCTTGGTGAATATTCCGCGCTGCGGCTGCTGAAGGAAGGCCTGACGGGCAACCGGGGCTGGAAGATGGCCTGGCGCAAGCCGGAGCCGAAACCGGCCTATGACGTCATCATCGTCGGGGGCGGCGGACACGGGCTGGCCACGGCCTACTACCTGGCGAAGCTGCACGGCATCACAAATGTCGCGGTGCTGGAAAAGGGCTGGCTCGGGTCCGGCAACATCGGGCGCAATACCACCATCGTGCGCTCCAACTACCTGCTGCCGGAGAACAACCGCTTCTACGAACATTCCATGAAGCTGTGGGAAGGGCTGTCGCGCGACCTCAACTACAACGTCATGTTCAGCCAGCGCGGCGTGCTCAATCTGGCCCACACGCCAGAGCAGATGGACGCCCACGCCATGCGCGGCAACTCCATGCGCCTGAACGGCATCGATGCCGAACTGCTGGGGCGGGAGGAGGTGGCGAAGCTCTGCCCCGGCATCGACATGTCGATGGACGCCCGCTTCCCCATTCGCGGCGGTCTGCTGCAGCCCCGTGCAGGGACTGCACGGCATGACGCGGTGGCCTGGGGCTATGCCCGCGGTGCCGACCGGCTGGGCGTGGACATCATCGAGAATTGCGAGGTGCTGGGCTTCCGCCGCGACGGGGCAGGGCGCATCACCGGCGTCGAGACCACGCGCGGCGAGATCAAGGCGGGCAAGATCGGTGTCGCCGTGGCGGGCAATTCAAGCGTCGTGCTGCAGCAGGCGGGCCTGAACAACCTGCCCATCGAGAGTCATGTGCTGCAGGCCTTCGTGTCGGAGGGGTTGAAACCCCTGATCCACACCGTCGTCACCTTCGGCATGGCGCACCTCTATGTCTCCCAGTCCGACAAGGGCGGGCTGGTCTATGGCGGCGACATCGACGGCTACAATTCCTACGCCCAGCGCGGCAACCTGCCGGTTGTGCACAATGTCCACGGGCTGCTGGCGTCCCTGTTTCCCAACACACGGCGGCTGAAACTGCTACGCAGCTGGGGCGGCATCATGGACATGACCATGGACGGCAGCCCGATCATCACCAAAAGCCCCATCGACGGCCTCTACGTCAACGCGGGCTGGTGCTACGGCGGGTTCAAGGCCACCCCGGCCTCCGGCTGGTGCTTCGCCTGGACAATAGCCCGCGACGAACCCCACGACCTGAACGCCGCCTTCACCCTGGATCGCTTCCAGCGCGGACACATGATTGACGAAGGCGGCCACGGGCCGGTGCCTGCGCTGCATTGAGAGCCGCAAGGCACGTCGGCAGGCCGGGCTTGCCAGTGGACCTCAGCGCGCGAAAAAATCAATCCCCGCCACTGATCTCCCGCAACCCCGCCTCCAGGCCCGGCCTTACCAGCCGTGTCGGGCGCTGGTCGCGGTCGTAGCGGGTGGCGGGGGTGTTTACCACGTCCTCCAGCGGGGCGGCCTGGCGGGAGCGCTGGGTGCGGCTTTCGGGGGCGGTTTCGTAGGTGGTGGTGCGCTGGCGGACGGTGCGGCCTGACTGGCGGATCAGATCCTCCATCATGTGCGGCGGCATCTCCTCCCCATGGGCGGCACCGGCGGCGCGGGTGATGGTTTCGTTCATCAGGGTGCCGCCCAGGTCGTTGGCACCGGCGGCGAGGCAGGCACGGACGCCTGCCGGGCCCATCTTCACCCAGCTTGTCTGGATATTGTCGATCAGGCCGTTGAAGACCAGCCGCGGTACGGCGTGCATCAGCACCGCCTCCCGGAACGTCGGTCCCTTGCGGGCGCGGCCCTTGAGGTAGATCGGTGCCTCCATATGGACGAAGGGCAGGGGCACGAATTCGGTGAAGCCACCGGTTTCCGCCTGCAGGTCGCGGATGCTCAGCAGATGCCGCGCCCAGTGGCGGTAATGGTCGATGTGACCGAACATGATCGTGGCCGTGGTGCGGAACCCGACCCGGTGGGCGTCGCGCATGACATCGAGCCACTGGTCAGTGCGTAGCTTGTCCGGACAAAGGGTTACACGTACCTCCTCATCCAGGATCTCTGCGGCCGTGCCGGGCAGGGTGCCAAGACCATGGTCCTTCAGCCGTTGCAGGAATTCGGCCACGGACAGGTCCAGTGTCGCCGCGCCCTGGGCCACTTCCAGCGGGGAGAAGGCATGGACGTGCATCCCGGGCGCGGCCTCATGCACCGCGTCGAGGATGTCGAGATAGGTCTGGCCGGTATAGTCGGGGTGGATGCCCCCCTGCATGCAGACTTCCGTCGCGCCGCGATCCCAGGCCTCCCGTACCCGACGGCGGATCTCGTCGAGGCCGATGTCATAGGGGCGGCCGCGCAGATTCTCGGACAGCTTCCCCTTGGAAAAGGCGCAGAACTGGCACTTGAAGTAGCAGACGTTGGTGTAGTTGATGTTGCGCGTGACGACGTAGGAAACATCCTCCCCACTGACCCGCTGGCGCAGCGCATCCGCCGCCTGCACGACGGCCACGAAGTCGGCGTCGCGGGCACGGAACAGGCGCACGATCTCCTCAGGGTCCAGCCGTTCACCGGCCACAGCACGGTCGATGATCGGTTTCAGCGCGCCGGAGGGGCGCATGGCGGGCAGGTCGGGGATCGCGTCATGCTCCCCCGGTGACCAGGCGTCATCGCGCACCAGCCCCTGGCCATCGATGCGGTCCAGAACGGCCTTGTGGAACGCCGGGTCGAGCCAGCGGTCCGCGTCCTCCATGTGTTCGGGATAGACCGGCAGCCGCTGCGCCAGTCGCTTGCCGCCCAGCGCCGTCTCCAGCCGCAGCTTCTCCAGATGCGGCCAGGGGGCTTCCGGGTTCACGAAGTCCGGAGTGACCGGAGAAACACCGCCCCAGTCGTCGATGCCGGCACCGATCAGGCGCGGCAGCACACCGGGGCTGAGGTTCGGCGGGGCCTGCACATGCATCTGCGGCGCGAACAGCAGCCGCGCCATCGCAATGGTCCAGCAGAGTTCGTCCAGGTCCGGCTCCGGTGCATCGACCATCTTGGTGCCCGGCTTGGCGCGGAAGTTCTGGATGATGACTTCCTGCAGATGCCCGTGGCGGTCGTTCAGGTCACGCAGGGCGAACAGCGCGTCCAGCCGCTCCGCCCGTGTCTCGCCGATGCCGATCAGGATGCCGCTGGTAAAGGGCACCCGGGCCTCTCCGGCAGCGTCCATGCAGGCGATTCGCAGGGCCGGGTCCTTGTCGGGGGAGCCGAAATGCGGCTTGCCGCGTTCCATCAGGCTGGGCGCGGTGCCCTCCAGCATGATGCCCATGGAGACGGAGACCTGACGCAGGTGCTTCAGGTCATCCAGATCCATCAGGCCGGGATTGAGGTGCGGCAGCAGCCCGGTTTCGCGCCAGACCAGATCCGCCATGGCGTGCAGATAGTCGAGGGTGGTGGCGTAGCCCAGCCGCTCCAGCGCTTCCCGTGCCGCGCGGTAACGCAGCTCCGGCTTGTCGCCCAGGGTGAACAGCGCCTCGTTGCAGCCCGCCGCCGCGCCCTTGCGTGCGATATCCAGCACCTGTTCCGGCGACAGGAACGCGGCCTCCCCCTTCTTCGGTGGCTCCGCGAAGGTGCAGTAGTGGCAGACATCGCGGCACAGATGGGTCAGCGGAATGAAGACCTTGCGCGAATAGGTCACCGTGTCGCCGTGGTACGAATCGCGCCGGTCGGCGGCGCGCGCCATCAGGTCGCCAAGCGGCAGCTCGGCCAGCGCATCGACCGTGGCGCGATCAGGCAGTTCAGAACTCATGCGCCGAGATCCCGGGCCTGCTTTGCCAGCAGCCGTTCGGCAATGCCGTTCTCCGTCAGGAACCGGTGAGTCCGCGTGGTATGCGGCAGATCGAGGAACTTCAGCACATCCTCCGGCGTGTCGATATCCAGGCCCAGGCCGGGCAGGGGACGGATGCTGGGGGTGATACCGATCTTCTCGGCCTCCTGCAGGTGGGGACCAAAGCTCTCATGGCCGAAATGGAACCGGATCAGGTCCGGTGGAGTGGCGACGATGCAGTTGGTGCCGCGCCGGTCATGCGACGGACAGAGTGTCAGCGCGGGTCCGGAAGTGCCATTCAGGGCGATCAGCCCATCCACCTCGAACACGGTCATGGCCGGCGCATCGCCGGGAATCGTCACGATGCCGCGCCCGCCCTTTGCCAGCACATGATCGACGCCGCGCTGGACAGCCATCGACTGCCCCTCGTTCAGCGGCTCCTCCACCAGTTCCGCGCCATAGTGCTCGGCCAAGGCCGCAGCCTTCGGCTCCCGCGAGATGATCACGATGCCGCTGGTCCGCCTGCACTGCACCAGGGTTTCGAACACGTCGGTCAGCATGGTCTCGAACAGGCTTCGCCGTTCCTGCGGTGAGAGTTCACCGGCAAGCCGCTGCTTCGCCTGATCCATGTTCTTGATTGGCAGAATGATCCACATGGACCTCTGATCCACCTATTCCTGTTTCCTCCCCAACTGGCGCGGTATCATACATGCGGCAAGGGCCGCGTCCATGAGCAGAACCCCCCGGTTGCTGCATCCGGCCCCTGCGTTTGATGGGGAGAGAGAATGAAAGTCCAGTTCGCGATGCAGGGGGTACCCCTGAAGAATGCCGGTACCTTCGCCCGGAAGATCGAGGAAGCAGGCTATGACGGCATCGTCACGCAGGAAAATGCGAACGAGCCGTTCCTGCCGCTGGCCGTTGCATCCACCACGACAGAGAGCATCCAACTGGCGACCGGCGTCGCCATTGCCTTTCCGCGCAGCCCGATGGTGGTGGCGGAGGCGTCATGGGATCTGCAGGCCGCATCGGGCGGGCGATTCGTGCTGGGCCTCGGCAGCCAGGTGAAGGGCCACAACGAACGCCGCTTCTCCGTGCCGTGGAGCCCGCCTGCACCGCGCCTGAAGGAATATATCCAATCCCTGCACGCCATCTGGAAGTGCTGGGCAGAGGGCGGCAAGGATCTCGCCTATATCGGCAAGCATTATTCCTTCACCCTGATGACGCCGAACTTCACGCCGGAGCCGATGGGCCAGGTCGGCGCGCCGGTGACCATCGCGGCGGTCGGCCCGGCGATGATGCGCGTCGCGGGCCATGTCTGCGACGGCGTCCGGCTGCATGGCTTCTGCACCCGCAAGTACATCGAGAACGTCATCATGAAGGAGCTGGAGACCGGCTTCGGGCGGGGCGGACGCACGCGGGAGAACTTCGAGATCTCCGGCGGCGGCTTCATCGCCACCGGCAAGACGGAGGAAGAGGTCCGCAAGATGTACGACTGGGTCCGCTACCGCGTCGCCTTCTACGGCTCCACCCGCACCTACTGGCCCGTGTTCGAACAGCACGACCTGCTGGACCTGGGTGAGAAACTGCACCGCATGTCGGTGCAGCAACGCTGGGACGAGATGGCGGCGGAAGTCTCCGACGACGTGGTCGACCTGTTCTGCGCCCACGGCACCTGGGACGTCATCGCCAGCCGGATCGAGGAACGCTTCGGCGGCCTGTCCGATTCCATCGGCTTCCAGACCGCCACAGGCGAGCAACCAAGCCTGATCGACCCGGGCGTCCTGCAGGACATCCAGAAGATCGGCACGACCTTCAAGGGCTATGACCTGAACCACGTGGTCTGATCAGGATTTCCGTTTCCTGGGGCCCTGACCCGAAAGTGGGTCAGGGCCCTTGTGGTCCGGTCGGTCCTGCGTCCGCCACGTTCCGTCCGCGGTGTTGCGGCTCAGGTGGTTTTCGGGAGCTTTACCGCATCCCGACGGCTCCGGTTCGCCTGATAGGCTTCCAGTGTGATTTCGGCGTCGATCGCGGCCCGCATTGCGGCGATGACGTTGCCCCGCAGGCGTGCCTTTACCGTCGCGTGGGAGGGCAGGTGGATCTGTTTCAGGGCTTCGACGGCCTTGCGGGTGGTTGCTTCCAGGTCGGGTTTCGGCACCACGTGATCCAGAAATCCGGCTGTGGCGGCATCGTGCGGGGAGAACATCTCGCCAGTCGTGGCCGTGCGTGACAGCCAGGCGGGTGCGAGGCGCTGACGGGCCAGTTCCAGGCCGAAGCTCGGCACCGGAATGCCGATGGCGACCTCGTTCAGTCCGATCCTGTACGGCCCCTCCATCCCGATGCGGACGTCGGAGGCCAGCAGCAGGAACGCGCCCATGGGAAAGGCGTGACCGGTACAGACAGTGGCGACCGGGCAGGGGAATGACAGCAGCTTCAGCGCCAGTTCGGCACCGGCACGAACCATGGCGTGACTGGCGACCATGTCGCCTGAGGCGAATACCTTCAGGTCGAAGCCTGCGGAGAAGACTCCTTCACGCCCCTGCAATAGCACGGGCAGTTCCTGCTCCGCTGCGCGGTCGACGGCATCATGCAGCGCCTCCAGCATTGCCAGCGTCATCAGGTTCACCTTGCCGTCGTCCATGGAAATGTGGCTCACGCCGTCCCTGATTTCGAATGTCACGGGCTGGGTCATCTCGGTCTCCTCCGGTTGATATGAACTATGTAGACCAGTCATTATAATTTGGTGAAACGTTTGACAAGAGATTCATGCATGGCAGGTTGGGAAACAGACACGAGAGCCGCCGCTGTCCGGCGACAAACGGGGGGTGGCCATGGCGGCAGCGCAGAAGCACAGACAGGCGATCATCGATGCAGCTGTCGATCTCTTTCGGCGACAGGGATATTCGGGAACTGGTCTGAATGATGTGGTCCGTGCCAGCGGCGCCCCAAAGGGATCGCTCTATCACTACTTTCCGGACGGCAAGGCCTCGATCGCGGAGGCTGCGGTGCTGGAGGCTGGAACCCGCGTTGCGAACACGGTCGAACAACTCTCGGCCAAGGCCACATCATGTGGCGAACTGGTCAAGGCGCATGCGGTTCTGCTGGCTGGGTGGATGGCGAAATCCGGGTGGCAGGATGGCAGCCCGGTCACCACGGTCATTCTTGAAATGGCACCTGAGAACGCTGCGGTAACGGAGGCCGGACGGCAGGTCTTCGCAGCCTGGCGGCAGGTCATCAAGGTGCAGTTGATCAGGGACGGCTTCGACGACCATCGCGCGGAACGTCTCGCCTTCCTTTGTACCGCCGTGATCGAGGGAGCGCTGGTTCAATCACGGGTGGAGAAGAGCGCTCAGCCGCTTCTGACCGCCAGCGAGGAGCTCGGCTTGCTGCTGGAGGCTACATCCAGATAGGCCCCCGGTTGTCCCGGTCCCTACAGCAGGTTCACCAGGCTCAACTGGCGCATCTGGGCGATCATGCGGAAGCTGGCTTCCAGGGCGACCTGTTGCTGGTTCAGGCGCAGGGCGGCTTCGCCCAGGTCGGCGTCTTCCTTGTCGGCGATGAGTTCGGAGAGGGTGATCTTCTGGTCCTCGATCCGGGTCTGCACGTCCTCGACGGTGCGGATGTTCAGCGCATTGTCGGTCGCGGCGGTCTTCATCGTGTCGATGGCGCCCAGCACGCGGTCCAGTTCGCTCTGCAGGAACTCGGCCTGGTCATTGGTCAACTGCTGGTCCAGATCCCCCGCGGGGGCGAAGGCGCCCGCACCGGCGGGCAGGGTGCCGGCATCGAACATCAGGATGCGCTGCATCGAATGCAGCAGGTCTTCGCCGACCTGTGAGGCCGTGCTGCCGAGGGTCACGGACGTGCGTTCGTCCAGGCGGATGCTGTTGGGGTCGCCCTGATCGTTGAAGAAGTTCCCGGCGGGCGGTTCGGCGGCTGCCAGCAGGTCCGCGGTGGTTTCGATGGCGAGGGGCTGCTGGTCGCTGACCGTGCCCCCGAACAGGAAGCGGCCTTCAAAGCGCGTGTTCATGATGGACGCGGCCTGCTGGAACAGGCTGTCGACCTCCGTCACCAGACCCGTGCCGTCGCCTGTACCGCGCGCGGTGAACAGGGCGTCGCGCAGACGGTTCCCGATACCCTCCAGCTCCGTCAGGCTGTGGTCGAAGGCATTCAGGCGACCGGAAATGGACTTGTTGCTCTCGTAGAACCCGTCCAGCCGGTTCATGATGGAGTGGGAACTGAGCAGCGACGACGTGCCCGCCCCGAAGCCCTTCACATCACTGTATTTCGTGCCGGTCGCGACCTGACGCTGGGTTTCCACCAGATCGGTCTGCTGACGCAGCATCTGCTGGATCATGGCCTCGCTGTTGCCGAAGGAACCGATACGCATGGTATGTGGTCTCCCTTTCCCTAGATTCTCAGCAGGGCATCAAACATCTCCTGCGTCGCGGATATGACGCGGGCGGAGGCGTTGAAAGCCGTCTGGAAGGTGATGAGGCGGGTCATTTCCTCATCCAGATTGACACCTGAGACTTCGCTGACCCGCTCACTGAGTTCGTCGCGCAGCGCCAGGCGGTCCTCGGCGCGGACGGAGATGTCCTTGGCCGCCTGTCCGACACGGCCCAGCAGTTCCGAACCGATCTCCGACAGGGTGGCTGTCATCGCGGGCAGGCGACCTGCGCCGTCGAAGCGGCTCTCCGTGCTGCCCAGATCCTGCAGCGCGATGGCACCGGCATTGTCGCCGATGCCGACAGCCGGGGTGCCCGCTGCATTGACGCTGGCCAGGGCGATGCCTTCCGGGTTGCCGGAAACCGCGCTGGAGACACCGAAGCCGGAGGCGACGGAGGCAATGGCGGCACTGCCCAGCCCGAACAGGTCGGAGGCGGAAACCCCCGTGGTGCCGCGGGCGCTGTCATCAGCCAGGACCTCGACACGGAAGGCTGAGGCGGCAGCAGCCGGTGTCGCGGTCAGCTTGCCCGCGCCATCCAGCGCGAAACTGACAAGGCCGGAGAAGTTGGTGTTGAGTTGGTTCACCATGTCACCGACCGTGCCGCCGATTGCCGCGAAGTCGATTGTCGTGGTGATGGCGCGCTGGTTGGCCGGGCCGATCAGGCTCAGCGTCATCTCGCCGGTCATGCCATGGTTCGTCGCGGCGGTCAGGCCGGTGTCGAAGCTGGGGCCGGTTCCGGTGCTGACCAGATCGTTGAGGCCGAAGCGGTGAGAGAAGCCGCGACCGCCATTGTCCGACGGCGTGGTCGCATCCTGCTGGATGGCGACGCCGCTGGCACCACCGGCGGCGGTGAAGCTCATGACCCCATTGGTCAGGCTCAGCGTGCCCTGACCGCCCAGCCCGGCGTTGACGGCGTTGATCGCATCCTGGACCGTGCCGCCAATTGCACCGAAATCGATGGTTGCGGAGGCCGTGACGGCGTTGTTGGCGTCGAAGGTGTGGAACGTCGCGATCCCGGTGAAGCCGTGCGGATCGGTCGCCACGGCACCCGTGTTCCGCCCGGTCAGGGTGGCGGGCGGCGGCACGGCGGTGAAATCATTGTGGACGCGGTTCAGCTCGTCCGCGACCTGACCGGCCATCGCGCCGACCTCGACAGCGAGATCGTTCAGGTTGGTGTCGCGGATATCGAGCAGTCCCCGCAGTTCACCTGAGCGGATGCTGGTATCGATGGAGCCGTTGACGGCGGCCGCCTGACCTGTCGCAGGGTCGATCCGCTCGATCGTCAGCTGCGGGAAGGTCTGACCCGCAATCGCCGCATCGTTGGGCACATGCACCAGCCGCCGGGCCGCATGGTCGACCAGCGGCAGACCGGCATTGGTCGAGACCGCAAGAATGCCGTTGCCGAGCTCGAAGGTCCGGATGTCCATCAGGGCACCCAACTCGTCCAGCTTCCGCGCCCGCTGATCCTCCAGCGCGTTGCTGTCGGCCGTGTCAGGCAGGCGCGAGATCTCGCGGTTCAGGGCGTCGATCTGCTCGATCAGGTCATTGATGGTCTGAACCGTGTCACCGATGCGCTGGTCGGCCTGGCGCTGCAGGTCCCGAACACCATCCGAGACCAGGTTCAGATCCTCGTCCAGCCGCTGCAGCGCATCCAGCATGGTGTTGCGCGCGGCTGTCGTTTCCGGATTGTTGGCCAGGGCCGCGGCGGCGTTGAAGATGTCGTCGAGGCGGGAGACCAGCGTGCGGTCCTGCGTCGGATCGCCCAGCAGCGCTGTCAGCTGCTGCTGCAGTTCGTCCATCGCCTCGAACCGGCCCGATTCTGCCGCTGCAATCCGGAATTCCTGGGATAGGAAGCTGTCCGCAATGCGCCGAACCTCGGAAACTTGAACGCCAACGCCCTGACCGCCGATGATCCGGACGCTCTGGGTAGCCTCCTTTCGGGCATAGCCTTCCGTATTCACGTTGGCGATGTTGTCGGAAACCGTCGAGAGCCCGACCTGAGCGGCGAGCAGGCCGCTTGTTCCCGTGCTCAGAACACCGTTCAGGCTCATGATCGTTCCTCCCCGCCTGCGGCAAGGCTTGCCGGGCCGACGGCAGCTTCAACCCGGGGGCGGCAAATCATGCCGGGTACCGTGTGGCGCTGCATTTCTGGTTCAACCAATTGAAACAAAATCATTTTTCCGCCGACTTCAGGGTTGTTCGCGATGTCTGTGCATCTGTTCATGGTGGGGACATTGCACAGCGTGGACCAGTTGGCGGGCGGGACTCGCGAGCCGCGTTTCAGCACTTCCGTGCACCTGAGTGGATCCGCTATCCTGTGCGTCTTGAGCGATCCTGCAGCCGGGGGAACAATGGACAGGGCCACCGAACTTTCATTGCTGAACGAAGTGCTGGCACTTCTGGATCGCAAGACCTTCTTCCTGGATGACAGCCAGTCCACGAACGTGGTCGCGAACTATTGCTCCCCCACACGTTTCGCGCAGGAGACCTCAGGCATCTTTCGCGCTCTGCCCCTGATGGTGGCGCATGTCAGCGAACTCGCCGGGGAGAATGCCTTCCTCCGGCGCGACATCGCCGGACTGCCCATGCTGGTCACGCATGACGGGGCGGGGGTGTACCGGGCATTCATCAACGTCTGCCGTCATCGCGGCACCCGACTGGTGGATGCAGAGAGCGGTTGCGCGCGACGTTTCACATGTCCGTATCACGCATGGACCTGGAACAATCGCGGCGAGCTGACCGGCATTCCACATGAACGCGAGGGCTTTCCGAAGGCCGACCGTGACAGCCTTGGTCTGAAGCCCCTGGCCTGTGTGGAGCGCCACGGCTGGATCTGGGTTGCGCCGGATGACGCCACTGCCGGTGAACTGGACGGTTTCCTGGCGGGGATCGGGGAAGACCTGGACTGGATCGGCTGTCGGGACCTGGAGGTCGTGGCGGAGACGGCATCGGTGCATGAGGTGAACTGGAAGATCCTGATCGAGGGCGGTCTGGAATCCTATCATTTCAAGGTCGCGCACAAGGCGACCATCGGCCCGTACTTCATGGACAACCTGTCCACCTATCAGGCATTCGGAAGTCATCTGCGGTCCGTGCTGCCGCGCGTGTCCGTGAAGCAACTGGCAACGCAGCCGGAGGCGGACTGGCAGCTGCGGCAGCATGCCAACCTGGTCTACACGATCTTTCCGCTCAGCCAGTTGCTGGTGCAGCAGGACCATCTGATCTGGGTGCGACTGGAGCCCATCAGCGAGACCAGGACGCGCATCAGCCTGAAGACCATGGCGCCGAAGGGCGCGCGGCCTGATGCCTACTGGCTCCGCAATCACGAGATCACCTGCACGACGCTTGCGGAGGACTTCGTGATCGGAGAGAGCATCCAGGGCGGGCTCGGATCAGGCGCCAACCGACACCTTACGTTCGGGCGGTTCGAAGGCGCCCTGCACAGGTTCAACAGCACCGTGGAACAGATGGTTGGTAACCCGGATACAGCCTGAAATCCAGGACACCTGGATCCATCGCGAAATCTACAGTTGATTGCCGTGCTTTACGACCCATTAAGGTCGTTGCGCTAGATCGTGTATTCTGGGCCTTGAACATGATCGCCCGCCCCGTTTCGCTGAGCAGTGCAGCAAATTGAACAACAGCAGGAAATCGTCAGGCAGCAGACGCTTCTTCGAGGTCTTCGAGACCATGATCGGAGCAACGGTACCGGTGCATCTGCGCACGATGATGATGGAAGAACGCATTGCGCGCCAGATAGATGCGTCTGTCATCTTTGCGGCGGGCAACTTCACGTTTGCGGTGGCTCTCGCGATCACATTCAGTCCGTTCCTGCATCCGCTCTTCGTCTGGCCCTGGTGCGCGTTGACGATCAGCCTGAGTGTGATGCAACTGATGCAATGGCGAAAGAAGCGGACCTCGACACGACGCTCCCATTCTTCGCGGACCGTGGCATCCATCGTTCAGAAGAACCTGATCGTCGGGGTCATCTGGGGCGTCTTCGGGGCGATTGCAGCGAAGAACGGGACACTTGCGACGGACGTTCTGCTGTTCATCCTGCTGACCATCACGATTTCGGGTGGCGTGATGCTGAACGCCATGATCCCGCTTGCCGCCGTGATGCTCTATCTCTGCGCCGGGGTGGTTCCCATAATCTCGATCTCGATGAAGTATCCAGAAGTCGCACCCTACCTGCTGATCATGTGTCCGGTTCTCCTGGCCCTGATCGCGTTCGCCGCACGCCAGAATTTTCTGATCGGCATCCAGTTTGTCCAGCGTGAGTTCGACCTGCTTGAAACAATGACGAAACTGGAGAATGCGACGCGCGAGAAGAGCGCCTTTGTCGCCAGCACGAGCCATGAGCTCCGAACCCCGCTGAATGCCATCATCGGCTTTTCGGAAATCATCAGGGACGAGGTCTTCGGCAAGGTGTCGCCGCCCAGATATGGTGAATACGTGAAGGACATTCATGGCAGTGCAAGGCATCTGCTGGGTGTCATAAACGACCTGCTTGATCTCTCACGCATCGAAACCGGCAATGCGGACATCACACTGGAATGGACCAACCTTTCCGGACTGCTTGCCGAGGCGACGGCGATGGTCGCGCCATTGGCGAAGAGCAGGGACATTGCCATCGCCTCGCCAGAGGTGGATGACAAGCTGGCGGTGCTGACCGACAGGCAACGGTTCCGTCAGGTCGTCCTCAACATTCTCAGCAATGCGATCAAGTATTCCATTGAAGGGTCACGTGTCGCGATCAGCATCGACACAGGCCGAAAGGGTGATCTGGTCCTGTCGATCAAGGATCAGGGGCTGGGCATGAACACGACCGAAGTGAGGCAGGCACTGACGCCGTTTGGCCGAACCGAATCTTCCGCCAGGACAGGTGAGCAGGGATCTGGTCTCGGCCTGCCCATTACCCGTCACCTGATGCAGGTGCTGGAAGGTGATCTCCAGATCGACAGCGTTAAGGGGCAGGGGACAACAGTGCGGATACTGCTTCCGGCCGATGCCTGGTCGGTGCAGAAGGAAGCGGCGGCGTGATCCGGTGATCCACTGATGCTCACCGGGACTCCCGCAGCAGTCAGTGCTGCATGAGCTGCGCCGAAAGGCGAGACTGCACGGTCAGACAGCGGGCAAGAGGAATGCAACAGATGTGCCCTTGCCGTCCTCGCTCCTGATCTCAAGTCTTCCGCCATGGAGTTCGACCAGCATGCGGGCAAGCGGCAGCCCGAGCCCGGCCCCGGTCTTCGCGGAGTAGGCGTTGATGCGGACGAGTTCGAACGGTCGGATGATCTGTTCCATCTTCTCTTCCGGTATGCCCTGACCGCTGTCCGTGACACTCAGCGTGATCCGGCCCCGGTCCTCGGCGATCACGACACCGATCCGGCCCTCACGGGGGGAGTGCCTGATGGCATTGTCCAGCACATTGGACAGGGCGCGCGTCATGGCCTCGGCATCCACAGTCGCCATGATGGCATCACGCTTGTGCAGAAGGTTCACCTGAATGTCGGCCGAAGCAGCCTCTGTCGCGTGTCGGGCCATGCAGGCCTGCGCGAGGCCGACCAGGTCTGTCGGCTCGGCACTCAGCGTGTAGTGACCTGATTCGATCCGTGAAATGTCGAGAATATCGTCCACCAGCCTGAGCATGTTGCGACTGCTGGCATGAATATCCGCAGCGTAGTCACGGTAGGCGGTTGGCTGGATCGGTCCCAGCATCTGCTCCTTCATCATCTCGGAGAAGCCCATGATCGCGTTCAACGGTGTACGCAGTTCATGACTCATCCCGGCCATGAACTGGTTGCGGGTGTCGTTGATGGTCTCGGCAAGCAGCAGCTTGGCCTGTTGCCGGCGCAGGCCCAGGGCCAGGGCAATGGCAAAATACAGTGTAGCGATGGCGCAGCCGATGGCTGCCAGGTAGTGATTGATCTCCAGATAAGGCGTGATGTCGAACACCCGCAGGTACAGGTAGACCGAGGTGACATGACTGAACGCCCAGCCGACAGTCACTACCGCAGCATTGTCGACGCCGCGGACCCAGAGATAGATCGCCGTTCCCAGCACCAGAACTGCGCCGGGTCCCGCAACAAAGGCGATCAGCAGGGTGTCGATCGGTGTCGGCAGGAACGGTGAGACGGTCGTCAGCAGGCCGGCGATGATCAGCAGGCGCATGGCGACGTTGATACGGGGGGTGTGTTCGGCGGTATTCAGATAGCGCTGAAAGAACCGCACCCCACTGGCGAACAGCAAGCCCTGGACAACGAAATAGAGCTGGTTCGCGTGCTGCCAGGCCTCCGGCCATATCCAGACCTGACCGAACCCGGTCGCGACCGCCACGTAGAGCGCATAGCTGAGGCTGAACGGCACGAAGTCGAGGTAGGCCTTGTCCCGCACTGTCAGATAGACAGTCAGTACGTAGAGGCAGACCGCGATCACCGCCCCGAACAGGAGGCTGAGCAGGATCTGGTCCAGCATGAGCTCGCGCGTGAAACGCTCCTCGCTCAGAAGTTCGAGAGGGGCGAGCAGGACCGACGTACTCTGGACCTGCAGATAGACGACAGTCGTCGCCTCTGCGGGTAAATGGACGGGAAAGGCGGGGAAATGACTCTGCCGGAATGTGTCCGGCAGGGGCAGGGTGTCACCACGCGCGATGCGGACAGGCTCGCCACCTCCGGCGCGCGGCAGGTACGCGGTCACGGAGTCGATGTAGGGAAAGCGATAGACGAGCACAGCTGCCAGAGCGTTGGAGGCATGGTTCGTCATGGTCAGTTGGAGCCAGAGGGGGCGGTCACTGAATCCGAGGTGCAATGATTGCGTCGGCCCGTCAGCGAAGTTCAGTCGCCGGGCACTCTGCAGGTCCGCCGAACCGGATTCGTCAAACGCATATGCCAGCGCCAGATCGGCGTTCCCGTTCCGTGACGCATGACCGGATGGGGCATCCGGAGCATTCGGGAACAGCAGGACAAAGAGTGCCACCAGTGCGAAGGTCCCGATTGCCCAGCCGCTGTAGGGCGGTATCCGGAGAAATCCGATTTTCCGTCTGACGGCATGTCTGAACATCGGATCTTCAATTTCCCTGGTTTCCGCGGAAACGACGCCATTCTGCGCTGTCTCTGCGATAGCAGCTTCTCCTGATTCGCCAAGTTGGAGGAAATGGGAAGATCGTCATTTCATTTACCTGCCAATAGCATATGATTAGCGTCATAAAGCATTCTTCAGGGTGACCCCATGGATGAGATTCTGAAACTGAGGGCGGAAGCCCTGCGCCGCTTCAACAGGAGCCACTCCAGTCTGGTTGGCCTGTTGCAACAGGCCTATCTGGACAGTGGCTTCTCGCTGACCGAAGTGCGTGTGATCTACGAGATCGCGAACAGGGACGGACTGACAATCACGGATCTCGCACGGGACCTGATCCTCGACAATGGCTATCTCAGCCGACTTGTGCGGGGGCTCAAGGACCGCGGACTGATCACGTCCGTGGTGTCGCAGGCGGATGGTCGCCAGCAGATCCTTGCACTGACCGCTGACGGAGCCGAGCTGTACAAATCCCTCTCCAGCAGGTCGCAGAGCGAGATGATGCAACTGATCTCCGGCCTTGAAGAGCAGGATCAGCGGAGCCTGATGACAGCACTTCAGTCCGCTGCGACGCTGCTTGGCAAGGCTTCCGGTCGGCCAGTGCCCACACCGGTTGTCACGCTCAGAAGCCATCGGCCGGGTGACATGGGTTGGGTGATCGCCGCACATGGACGCATCTACGCAACCGAGTTCGGCTGGGATCACACCTTCGAGGCGATGGTTGCCGATATAGCCGCCGCATTCCTGCGTGATTTCGATCCGGAGTGGGAACATTGCTGGGTGGCGGAGATCGACGGGGTTCCCGTTGGTTCGGTCACCGTCGTCAGGAAATCGCCTGACGAAGCACAACTGCGCCTGCTGATCATTGATCCATCCGCGCGCGGTCTGCGGCTGGGTGAGCGCATGGTCGAAGAGTGCATTCGTTTCGCGAAAGCGAAGGGCTACGGAAAGCTGGTGCTCTGGACCAACGACAACCTGCATGCTGCCCGCCGGATCTATCAGAAGGCCGGATTCCGGCTGGTCGAGGAGGAGCCGCACCACAGTTTCGGTGTTGATCTGGTCGGGCAGAACTGGGAACTGGAACTTTGAGCCGTCGCGCGGGTCTCGTGGCCGCGGCAGCGACCGGGATACAGGTCGGCCTCGGCATCGTCGCCACGCGCTTCGTGGTGGACCAGGCCGGACCGGTTTCACTCGCGTTCTTCCGCTACGCGCTCGCGTTCCTGTGCCTTCTGCCCGTTGCCCTGAAGATCGCGCCCTGGCCGTTCGCCCGGCGTGACGTGATACCGGTGGTCCTGCTGGGTATTGTCCAGTGCGGCCTTGTGATCGTCTTCCTCAACATCGCCCTGCAATACATCCCCTCTGCCCGTGCCTCCCTGATCTTTGCCACCTTTCCGCTGCTGACCATGGTGCTCTCCGTCCTCTTCGGGAAGGAGGCGTTCAGTGCCCGGGTCGCCTTTGCCGTGATCGTCACGATCATCGGTGTCGGTCTGGCTTTGGGGGAGAAGGTGACGGAAACCGCTATCGTCGACGAAGGCTGGATCGGTGAACTCGCGGCCTTCGCGGCAGCCTTGTCAGGCGCGGCCTGCTCCATCTTCTATCGCCCCTATCTGATGCGCTACCCGACCGTTTCCGTCGGATCGCTCGCCATGCTGGCCTCGGTCATCTTCCTTGCTGCGGCGGCGGTGCCGGAGGGGCTGTTCGAGACGCTCCCGGCCTTCACCGACATCGGGTGGCTGGCCGTGATCTTCATTGGCGTCGGCAGTGGTGCCAGCTATTTCCTCTGGCTGTATGCGTTGAGCAACGCAGGCGCGACCGAGGTGACGATCTACCTTGGTCTCAGCCCTGTAACTGCCGCGCTGGGTGGTGCCGTGCTGCTAGGCGAGATCCCGGGTATCGCAACCTTTGCCGGTCTCGTTCTGGTACTTGCAGGTCTCTGGCTTGCATCCCGCCAGCAGCCACCGCCGACAACGGGCGCCGCCTGACGGTAATCGGCTCTGATCTTGCTTGAAGTGGCCCAACGTCTCTGGCTTGGTGTCGAAATGAAACCGCTTCCGGTCCTGATTGCTGTCCCCTTGCTGGCCCTGGTGCTGGCGCTGCCTGTTGCCACTCCGGCCCAGGCGCAGCTTGGCAATCTCTGGCGTGCCATAACGGGGCAGGAGGACGGGCCGAAACCGGACAAGGGGTTTGGTCCCTTTCGTGAAGAAGCCCGACGCCTGGAAGAAGCGCTGAACTGCGGTCGCGTGGTCGAACAGGCGACCGATGCCTTCTCCGATCTGCGCCGCCACTGCATCCTGGGCGACAATCGCACGGTGCGCGTCACGATCATCGAACCGGTCGGCTATGAGGGGCTGACCAAGCGTGTCCGACTGACCTGGACAGACAACGGCACCGGCGACAATCGCGCGCTCAACGCCCCGCCACATGTCGATCGCTCAGCCGCGCAGGCAGCTCTGGCGAAGTTGGCGGCGCTGTTCGTGCCGGAGAAGACCGACGAACTGATGCAGCTCTTCACCGACGGCACCGACGGCACCTTCGACACCGGTCCGTTCAGGGTCTCGGTGGTGCATCAGTCCCGCACGGGCATGGCTCTCCGCACGGTCGAACTGCGCGACGGCAATCATGAGGCCCTGGCCAATTCGGAAGCAGAGAGCGCGCGGCCCGGTTTCGACCGGTGCCTCTTCATCGTGCGCAACATCGACGTCCTGAAGAAACTGGAGATTGACGGGGAACCGAGGCCTCAACGGTCGGACCTGCACCTGACCTACTTCCTGTATGCGAAGCGGGGCGACCGTTTCCTGTGTGAACTGCATGACTCCGGCTACTACCGCATCAGGATCTCGCAGAAGGATGGTGAGGAATTCCGCACGCTCGCGCACGGCAACATTCGCTGAGCCGACGGTCGTCGCTGTCCGAGTGACTGTGATACCGCCACCCGCCAAAATCGTTTAGGCTTCCTGGACGGGCCCGCGAGAATGCCCGGTCGGGGGAAATGAACATGAGTGTCGCGCGCTCACTGCTGGCTTTGACAATTCTGACCCTGCTCGGGTTTTCCTGGTCTGGTGCAGGTGAGGTTAAGGCGCAGGCCCTGCAGGTGCTGAAACAGGCCGAGAAGCGCTCCGAGGCTGCGGCCCAGCCCGCGCCGGGACAGCAAAGCCTCGAGACCCTGCTGGAACCCACTGTCCGGAAACTCGTCGAGGAGAAGCTCGCTGAGGGCAACGCGGCACAGCAGAGCGCTGCACCACAACTGGGCGGGGGCGATCCCTTCGCCGCGCTGATCGACGGTGCCCGCAACAGCATGAACGGCATCACCAGAGGCATCGACGGGGTGGTCGCTGTCTGGCCACAGCGCCATAGCGAGGTGGAGGATGCCTTCATCCTGCTGACGGATTTCGAGGGCTGGCCGCGCATGTGGACCGGCATTGCCAACCTGGCGCTCATGCTGGTGGGCGGCGGTCTGCTGGCCTGGCTGACACGACGCATGTTCGGGCAGTTACTGGTCACGCCGGCGGCGATCCGCGGGCGGCTGTTGCCGTCCCTGACCGTGACGCTGGTGGTGCTGTTGCGTGACCTGCTGGTGCTGGTGGTGATGGTTGCTGCCGGGTTCCTGCTGTCACTGGTCTGGTTCAGCCAGTTCGACCCCATGCGGATCTTCCTGATCAGCTATCTCGCCGTGACAGTGATCGCGATGGCCGGGTGGTTCCTCGGCAATGCGCTGTTCGCACCGAAAGCGCCGGAACGGCGGATGGTGGACCTGGACGACCGCGCCGCGCGGCGCATGGTCTACTGGCTCACCATTGTTCTCGGTCTTGCCGCAATGGCCGGGTTCAGCATGGGCATGCTGCGCCTGCTGGGCATGCCGCAAGCCATGCTGGACATCGTGCAGCTTGGTGTCGGCGGTCTTCTGGCGCTCGTGTCACTGGTCGCAATCCTCGGAACGCCGGTCGAACGTGACAGACAACCGGCGAGCACAGGCCTGGGCGCGATGCTGCACCAGTTGTTCGGGCGCTATCGCAGGGTCTGGCTGGTCGTTGCGACGGCACTGTTCCTGCTGCTCTGGTCGCTGAGCGTCTTCTCTCCGGACCCGAGCAAGACCGTCGCGGTCTTCTGCCTGTTCGGGGCGCTGGCCGGGGGCCTGTTTGTCTCCCGTCTCCACAACCCGGCGGAACCGGAAGATGGGTCTCCCGAGATCCCGACGGCTGACGGTGTCGAGGAGGCCGGGATCCTGCAGTTGAAACAGGGTGGTGGCCTGCTGCCGTCGGTGCGCCAGATTGCCTATGTGGTGCTGGCGCTGGTCGGCCTGGCGGCGTTCCTGCACGTGGTGGCCCTCGACATCGTTGCCCTGCAGCAGAGCCCGATCGGTCAGTTGGCGACAGAGGTGCTGCTGGATGTACTGGCCATCCTGCTTGTTGCCTCCATCGGCTGGGCACTGGTGCAGCGGACGATCACCCGCTTCATTGACCGCGAGAACGAGCGCGCGATGGCCGCCGCCGCCGATCACGCGGTTGATGAAGATGGATTGGGTGGTCTGATCGTCTCCCGCTTCGGCACGCTTCTGCCGCTGATACGCGGCTTCATCCTGACCATCCTCGTCGCGATCACGATCATGGTGGTGCTGTCGTCCATGGGGCTGGATATCGGTCCCCTGATCGCCGGTGCAGGTGTCGTGGGCATTGCCGTCGGCTTTGGTGCCCAGGCGCTGGTGCGTGACATCATCTCCGGCATCTTCTTCCTGATCGACGATGCGTTCCGGGTTGGCGAATACGTGGAGTTCGGGGAGATCCGCGGCCAGGTGGAACAGATCTCCATCCGCTCGATGCGCCTGCGCCACCATCGGGGGGCCATTCACACGGTACCCTTCGGCGAACTGCGCTCCATTACCAACTACAACCGGGACTGGGCGATCTACAAGCAGGAGTTCCGGCTGCCCTATGACACCGACGTCGACAAGGTCCGCAAGATCATCAAGAAGGTCGGCCTGCGGCTGCTGGAGGATCCGGAACTCGGCCCGAAGTTCATTCAGCCGCTGAAGTCCCAGGGTGTGTTCCGTATCGAGGAGGGGGCCCTGATCGTGCGCACCAAGTTCACCTGCAAGCCGCGTGAGCAGTTCATGATCCGCAAGGCCGTGTTTCAGGAAGTGAAGAACGACCTCTATGCGGCGGGTATCGAACTCGCACAGCGCCGGGTCCAGATCGAATGGCCTGACTGGGCCAAGGGCGAGGGTGAAACGGAAACCTTGAATGCCGACGCACCCCCCGCTGTCCCGAAGCCGGAAGGCCAGAAGACGCCGCCTGCAGGTGCCGTTGCCGCAGCAGGGGCGGCGGGTCTCGTGATCGCGCAGAACACCCAGACCAAGGAATATCCGGACGAGCCATGAACAGATGACAGATACGAAGCAGATCCCCGCCTATTGCGCCCAGTGCAGATCACACTGTGGCTGTATCGCCGTGGTCGACAACGGTCGCCTGACCGGTATCGAGCCGATGCCGGACCATCCGACCGGCGCGAAGCTTTGTCCGAAGGGCCGCGCCGCGCCGGAACAGGTCTATCACCCCGACCGCCTGACCCGACCGATGCGCCGGATCACGCCGAAGGGTGCGGGTCCGACTGAATGGCAGCCAATCAGCTGGGACGAGGCGCTGGACGAAATCGCGGCGCAGATGGGCCAGACTCGGGATGAACATGGCGCGGAACAGGTCGCCTTCTCCGTCACCACGCCCAGCGGCACACAGCTTTCCGACGGCATTGCCTGGATCGAGCGGTTCGTTCGCGCCTTCGGCAGTCCCAACACGATCTACTCGACGGAAATCTGCAACTGGCACAAGGACGAGGCCGCGAAGTTCACCACGGGTCATGACATCGGAGTTCCGGATTACGCGAACACGGAGTGCATCCTGTTGTGGGGCAACAATCCGGCGAATACCTGGCTGGCCCGGGCAGGTGAGGTGCAGAAGGGACTGCGGAACGGCGCGCGCATGGTCGTGGTCGATCCGCGCCCGACCACCTTCGCCAATCGCGCCGACTGCTGGCTGCAGGTGAAGCCCGGCACGGATCAGGTGCTCGCACTTGGCCTGGCGCACCTGCTGGTCCGTGATGACCACTTCGATGAAGCGTTCATGCGCGACTGGAGCAACGGCCCCTTGCTGCTGCATGGCGACGAGATGCGGTTTCTCAGGCAGTCGGACCTGATCGCGGATGGTTCACCGGAAATTCTTCTTGGCCAGTCATCATTCGGCACTCTGCTGCGCTATGACCGGTCGACGGGCCAATGGCTTGATGACCCGGCGGACCTGCTGCTCGACAGCGGCTGCATGGTCGAGACAGTCTCAGGCGCGGTCTCATGCCAATCCGCCTTTGCCGCCTACCGGGAACTGCTCGACCGTCACGCGCCCGACCATGTGTCCAGGGTCACTGGCATCCCTGTCGAGGCACTCGAGAAGGCTGCGGCGATCTTGGGCGAGAGTGCCTCGGTTGCCTACTACGCATGGAATGGTGTTGGTCAGAGCAGTTCGGCCACACAGACCGACCGGGCCATGACATTGCTCCACGCCCTGACCGGCAGCATTGGCGCGCCGGGCGGCAATGTGGCGGGCGGCATCGCCCGTTTCAACGACATTTCCGGTCCGGAACTGCTGTCCGCAACGCAGCGGGCGAAGGCGCTGGGACTGGACGAGCGGCCACTGGGGCCGCCGGCGAATGCCTGGGTCACCGGTCGCGATGTCTATCGGGCCGTGCTGGGGCAGGGGCCTTATCCGGTGCGCGCGCTGTTCTCGTTCGGTGGCAACCTGCTTGCGTCGCAGCCTGATACGAAGCTGGCGCGGCAGGCGCTGACCGCGCTGGAGTTTCACGTCCATACGGATTTCTTCCTGAACGCCACGGCAGAATACGCCGACATCGTGCTGCCGGTCGCGACGTCCTGGGAGCGGGAGGGCCTGAGCAAGGGGTTCGACAACAGCCTGGAGGGTCAGCGGCATGTGCAGTTGCGTCCGGCGGTCGTGGCACCGGTGGGGAAAGCGCGGTCGGACATCGATATCGTCCTGCAACTTGCTGAACGGCTTGGCATGTCCGGCAGCTTCTTCAACGGTGATGTGGATCGGGGGCACGATCACGTACTGGCCCCGGCGAACCTGACCGTCGCGGAACTGCGCCGCAAGCCGGAAGGAATCAGCCTGGATGGGGAGGTCACATATCGCCCCTACGCCAGGCAGGATGGCTCCGGTCGGGTTGCGGGATTCGATACGCCGACCCGCCGCCTGGAGGTCTGGTCCGAGTTGCTGCACCAGCACGTCGGTTCCGGCTTGCCGTATCCGGCTCAGACGGCCGAAGCGGCTGATCCGTTGCTGCCCCTGAGTCTGGGATGTGCCAAGACCGTTGCCTATTGCCATAGCCAGCATCGCAACCTGCCGTCCCTGCGTCGGCTGATGCCTGACCCGCTGCTGGAAATCGGCGCGGCAACAGCCGCCGCGAGAGGCATTGCGGATCAGGACTGGGTTCGTGTCTCCACGGCCACGGGCAGTTTCGTTGCCCGCGCCAGGGTGACCCGCAAGCTGCAGGAAGGCCAGGTGTTCGCACAGCATGGCTGGTGGGTGCCGGATCAGTCCGGACGGCAGTATGGCGATGGCACGACGGACCCGTTGGGTGCCAACATGAACCAGGCTATCAGCACCGCGAACTGCGATCCGGTCAGCGGCTCGATCCCGCTCAGGTCAAGTGCCTGCGAGGTCGTTCGCCTTGAAGGCGGTCACGCGTCCGATGCAGTGGGTGCCGTGTAGCCCATCTTCTCCGGGGCGCCAGACGGCTTGCCAGTCAGTCGCCTGAGTGCATCCGGTGCGACCGGTGCCGTGACCATGGCAACCACCATCGCAACGAGGTCATCGGTAAAGACGTCGGCAAGGTCGTCGAGTTTCTTGCTCCTGTCCCAGTCACAAAGCACACCGGACGCAGTACGGGTCGCCGCGTAGAGCCTGTAGCGCAGCAGCATCGGCGGCACGTCAGGCAGGCAGTGGACGACACCCTGATGCGCCCGACGCATACCGCTGTCCATCCCCTTCATGATCTCCATGAGCCGCAGATCGGGATCCTTCAGGACCTGATCGAGGAAGCGCAGCGTCTGAGCACCGGATTCACCGTCGCATCGCTGCTCGCACAGGGGACGGACCAGCGCATTGATGTAGTCACCCACGACCGGTTGCCTTCCCGAGGATTCCAGTTCGTCGACAAGCTGGTTTCTGCGCGCATCAATTCTCGCGACACCGCGTTCGAAAACGGCCCGTAACAAGCCTTCGCGTGATCCGAAATGGTACTGGATCGCAGAGGTGTTGCGTTGACCTGCGGCCTGGAGGATCTGCCTTTGAGAGACCATCGCGATCTCCTGTTGGCCGAATAATTCGCCCGCCGCCGTCAAAATCTTGTCCTTGGCACTCATCCCTTGGCATCTCCCCGGGGGCCGAAGCCCACTTGTCACGCGACCTGTCCTTCATCCGGGACCGGAACTGTCACGGTCTTGCTGCCGTGATCGTGTCCAACCCCACACGTCACAACCTACACGTGATCGGAAGGAAACTTGCAGGATGCAACTGCACCATTTCCTGAACAATTGCCGTCTACGTCAATGCGCGCGTTGTCCCGGATGATGCAATGCATCGAAACGGATGCATGGTTGCCAGCGACGGTCGCCGCGCCATACTGCTGCCAACAGGAACGAAACAGGGTATGGAGGCGGGACAATGAAACTCACACGCAGGCAGATGCTGCAGGGTACGGGCCTTGGGGCGGCAGCGATGCTGCTGGCACCCGGTGGAGCGCTGGCAGCGGCGCACGGTGGTGGGGCGTTGACGATCGCCTATCATGTCAACCTGCCATCCTGGGATCCGACTGTCGGCCTGTCGGCGGTCAACCCGACGATCCAGACGTTCTTTCAGACGGTCTACGACCAGCCGATCACGCAGAACCCCGACCTCAGCTTCTCACCTGGATTGCTGACCGGTTGGGGCTGGAACGATGACCGTACCGAGATCTGGATGGACGTGCGCGAAGGTGTGACCTGGCATGACGGTTCCCCCTTCACGGCGGAGGATGTCGCCTGGTCGCTGGCCCGCGCCGGCAATCCGGAGACCGGCAATCCGATCCAGTTCCTCTGGTCGAAGGTCACGGACTACAAGGTCTCCGGCAACCGTGTGACCGGCAAGGTTGCGGCCTATGAGCCGACGTTCTTCAAGTGGCTGTCGTTCCTGACCGGATACTTCATGCCCAAGGCCTATTTCGAGAAGGTCGGCGCGGAGGGCTTCGAGAAGGCCCCCATCGGGACCGGCCCCTACATGGTGGAGGAATTCCAGCGCAATGCGTTCGTCCGGCTGAAGCGGAACCCGAACTACTGGGGCGAGAAGCCCGCTTTCGAAACTGTTGTCTTCAAGTTCGTCACCGATGCTTCCGCACGCGTGGCGGAAGTGGAGAGCGGTGGTTCCGATATCACGCTGGAGATCCCCTACCAGGAATATGACCGCCTGAAGGGCAAGGCGGGTCTGACGGGCGTGACGACACCGGTCAGTGACATCGGCATGATCTTCCTGAATGACATCGAGGTCATGACCGACCCGAACGTGCGCAAGGCTGCAGCCCACGCCATCGACAAGAAGGCCATCGTGGACCGGTTGCTGCGCGGCTACGGCGTGCCCATCGACACGCTGCAGGCACCGCAGTACGCGGCGTTCGATCCCTCGATTCAGGTGGCCTACGACCCGGAGGCGGCGAAGGCGCTGTTGGCGAAGAGCGGCTATTCGACCGACAACCCGGTTCGGTTCCGCATCCAGACCACGCGCGGCTTCAAGCCGAAGGACTACGAGATGGTGCAGGCCATCGTCGGCATGTGGCGCAAGGTCGGGATCGAGGCGGAGATCGAGGTCTACGAGATCGCCAAGCATTACGAGCTGCGCGCGACGGATACCCTGGCACCTGCAGCCTTCTACAACTGGGGCAACTCCATCGGCGATCCCTCGACATCGACCGGGTTTGCCATGTTCGGCCCTTCGCCGCACTCGGTCTGGGACGGACAGGATCTGATCGAGATGATCGGACCCCTGTGGGGCGAGGCCGACGAGGCCAAGCGCATCGCCGGGTACAAGGCCGTGGACCGGCACATTGCGGAGAACGCCTACGTCATACCGTTGCTGCAGTACGTCCAGCCCATCGTTCATGCTGACACCGTGTCTGTCGGCACGCACGTTTCAGGCGTCCTGTTGCCCCAGGCCGTGAAACCGGCCTGAGGCAGCCACTGTTGCAGGGACCGCGCCGCGACAGCTGCGGCGCGGTCCTGCCTTCCAGTCCAGTCGGGGAAGTCTGAATGAGTGGCAGCCTGCTTCTCCGCCGGTTGGTTCAGGCGGTGCCGACGCTGTTCGGTGTGTCCGTGGTGGTTTTTGTCCTGGTCCGCGTGGTGCCGGGTAACCCCATTGCGATGATGCTGCCCCCCGGAGCCAGTCTGGAAGACATGGAGCGGCTGCGTCAGGCCTATGGTCTGGATGGCAGCATCCCCGAACAATTCGTGATCTGGCTGGGGCAGGCGCTGCAGGGCTCCTTCGGGATCTCCATCAGCCTGAGGCAGGACGTTCTGGAACTGGTGCTGGGACGTCTTCCGGCCACGCTGGAGCTTGCTGTTTTCGCCACCATCATGGCGGTCACTGTCGGGGTTCTGGCGGCAACGGTCGGGGTCCTGTTCCGGGGGCGCTGGCCCGAGACGCTGATCGACGCCATCAATGGTTTCACACTGGCCGTGCCGGATTTCATCTGGGCGCTGGCGCTGATCCTGGTCTTCGGCGTGCTGTTGCCGGTGCTGCCGATTTCCGGGCGCGTCGATCCGCGGCTGGGCACTGAGTTCGCCACCGGGTTCTACCTGATCGAGGCCCTGGTCAGTGCCCGGTTCACCGTCGTCGGTGATCTGCTGGCCCACATGATCATGCCCGCGATAGCGCTGGCACTGCCCCTGGCCGCCATCATCACGCGGGTGCTGAAGAACAGCCTGGCGGAGGCCATGGCGCAGGACTATGTGATGATCGCCCGGGTGAAGGGCTTCTCCCGCTGGCGCATCATCTGGGTGGAGGCGCTGCGCAATGCCTCGATCCCGGCGCTGACGCTGACCGGCGTGCAGTTCACCTTCCTCGTCGGCGGCACGGTGCTGGTGGAGAAGATCTTCTCCTACCCCGGCATCGGCAACATGGCGATCGACGCGGTGATCAACCGGGACCTGCCACTGATCCAGGGCCTGATCCTGAGCTTCGCCGTGATCTTCATCGTCGTGAACCTGCTGGTGGACCTGTCCTACGGGCTGCTGAACCCGAGGCTGCGCACATGACCGGCGCGCGGCTGAACTGGCGGATTGTCGTGGGCGGCGGTGTCTTGCTGATGCTGGCGCTGATTGCGATCACGGCCCCGCTGCTGGCACCCGTCGATCCGCTGGAGCAGGACCTGTTCCTGGAACTTCTGCCGCCCTGGTGGCAGGCAGACGCCGACCCGACACGGGCACTGGGGGCGGACAGTCTGGGCCGGGATGTGCTGTCCCGCCTGATCCACGCTGCGCGACCGGCGCTGATCGTGGCCTTTGTCGCCGGGGTGCTGACCATGCTGCTCGGCACGGCGCTCGGGCTGCTGGCCGGGTACATGGGGGGCATGGTCGATGTCCTGATCTCCCGCATGGTCGATATCTGGACCAGCTTTCCGCCGGTATTGCTGGCGATCATGCTGGTGGCGCTGATCGGCACCGGGCTGCATTCGGTCATCATTGCCATCGTGCTGATCGACTGGACCCGGTTCTGCCGCGTCGTGCGCTCCGAAACGCTGGCGCAGACGGAGATGGAATATATCGACGCCGCGGTGATCGGCGGGCTGAAGCGGGGTGCGATCCTGTTCCGGGAAGTGCTGCCGAACGTGCTGCCACTGGTCATCGTCCTGCTGATGTTGGAAATGAGCATCGCCATCATCGTGGAGGCGATCCTGTCCTTCGTCGGCCTCTCGGTCTCGTCCGATTCACCCACATGGGGCGGCATGATCGCGGAGGGTCGGCAGGTCATTCATCAGGCCTGGTGGGTCATGGCCTTTCCCATGGGGCTGATCCTGATCGCGGTGCTGGCCCTGAACCTGCTGGGTGACGGTCTGAAGACCGCTCTTGATCCGGTGCTGCGCCGATGAGCCCGATCCTCGACATCCGCGATCTGCGCGTGTCGCTGCGGCGCGGGGGCCATCTGGTGCGCGACGTCTCGTTGTCCGTCGATGCGGGTGAGGTGCACGGCCTGGTGGGAGAGAGCGGCGCGGGCAAGACCATGATTGCGAAGGCCGTCCTGGGTATCCTGCCGGACGCGGCCCGGATCACCGGTGGTGTGGTCCGGTTCCGGGATGACGATCTGTTGCAGTTGCCCCCGAAACGGCTCCGGTCCCTGTTGGGGCGAGAGATCGCGCTGATACCGCAGGATCCGCTGACCGGCCTCAATCCCGCCCGGCGCATTTCGGCGCAGATGACGGACATGCTGCGTCATCATCTCGGCCAGTCACGGGGGGACGCGCGCGCAAATGCGCTGCGCCTGTTGCAGGAAGTGCAGATCCGCGATCCCGAACAGGTCCTCGACCGCTACCCGCACGAACTTTCCGGCGGCATGCGACAACGGGTGCTGATCGCCATTGCCTTCTCCGCCGAGCCATCCCTGATCGTCGCGGACGAGCCAACGACGGCGCTGGATGTGACGGTGCAGAAGCAGATCCTGCGCCTGATCCGTCAGATGCAGGAACGGCATGGCACGGCAGTCCTGTTCGTCACCCATGATCTGGGCGTCGTGGCAAAGATCTGTCACAGGGTTACGGTGCTGCACACCGGGCAGGTGGTGGAGCAGGGGGGCATAGCCGACATCATGTCCGCGCGCGCCACGCCCTTTACCCGCGCGCTGATGGACGCGACACCGCGCTACGATCAGCCTGCGGATGCATTGCATCCGGTGCCGGAGCACATTCATCAGGAACTGCGTGCCACCGCACGCCGCTTCGATGAGGCCAATCCGTGAGCGCGCCGCTGCTGCAGGTGCGTGACCTGACTCTCTCCCTGCCTGACCGGTCGCGCGGCGGCATGTTCGGGAAACCCCCGATGGTCGACATCCTGCGTGGCATCAGCCTCGACCTGCCGGCGGGGCAGTCGCTTGGTATCGTCGGCGAAAGCGGGTCCGGCAAGACCAGTCTTGGCCGGGCAATCGTCCGCCTCTACCAGCCGACATCGGGGCAGATCCTTTTCGATGGCACGGATATCACCAATCTGGATGAGGCGGCGATGCGCGCCCATCGCAAGAACATGCAGATGATCTTCCAGGACCCGCAGTCGTCGCTGAACCCGCGCCGCAGGATCGGTGAGATCGTTGCGCAGCCTGTGCTGGCACTGGGGGTGGAACAGGACCGCCGTGCCGCCCTGAAACGCGCCGACCTGGCCCTCGACCGGGCTGGACTCGGCCACGCATTCGCCAGGCGTTATCCACATGAACTTTCCGGCGGCCAACGCCAGCGCGTCGGCATTGCACGCGCCATCGCGACGGAACCACGGCTGATCGTCGCCGACGAGATCGTCTCCGGACTGGATGTCTCGACGCAGGCGCAGATCCTGGCCCTGCTGAACGGTCTGAAACAGGACATGGGCCTGTCACTGGTCTTCATCAGCCACGATCTGTCGGTCGTGCGGGTGCTAGCGGATCGGGTGATGGTGATGCTGGGCGGGCGCGTGGTAGAAGAGGGCCATACCGCCGACGTGTTTCAGGGTCCGAGGCATGCCTATACACGTCAGTTGATTGACGCGGTTCCGCTGCCGGTGATCGAACCGGACTGGCTGGACTCGCAACCGGGAACGGAGGGGACGCGCATGGTCGACATCAAGGGACAGACGGTTCTGGTCACAGGCACCAGCCGGGGCATCGGCAAGGTCTTCGTGGATGCGCTGCTGGCCGCAGGAGCCGCGAAAGTCTATGCCGCGACACGCAATGGCGATGGCGCGCACGACGACGATCGTGTCGTTCCGGTGAAGCTGGACGTGACCAGTGCTGCCGACATCGTCGCCGCAGCGGGGACCTGCGCCGATACGACCGTGCTGATCAACAACGCCGGCATCAACTTCAATTCGAAGCTGCTTGATACCGACCAGACAGATGCGGCGTCAGCAGAGATGACGACGAACTATCTCGGCACCCTGAACATGTGCAGGGCCTTCGCGCCGGTGATCGAGAGCAATGGAGGAGGTGCCATCGTCAACATGGCGTCGATCCTGGCCCGGGTCAGCCTGCCGCTGATGGGTTCGCTCTGCGCCTCCAAGGCTGCCGTCTATTCGATGACACAGGGGATCCGGGCTGAACTGGCCGCGCGCGGCGTGGCCGTTTTCGCGGTTCTGCCGGGCGCGGTTGATACCGACATGACCAGGGATTTTCCGCCTCCGAAGGCCACGCCTGCCGATATTGTCGCGGAAGTGCTGGCAGGGATGAAGGCAGGGGAAGCGGACATCTATCCCGGCGACATGGCTAAGGGCGTATCTGGCGGTCTGGCCGCCGACCGGCCCGCTGTCATCGCCGAGATGGCCGGCTACGTCTAGGGTTTCACGATCAGGTCTCGCACGAGGGAGCGGTTTCAGATGGGTACTTACGTCGATATCAGCGCAACGGATGGCGCAGGCACCATGCGTGCCTATCTCGCGACACCGGAGAAGGGTTCCGGCCCCGGTCTGGTGCTGCTGCAGGAGATCTTCGGGATCAACAGCTTCATGAAGCACATGGCGGACTATTTCGCGGAAGAAGGCTATGTCGTGATGGTGCCCGACCTTTTCTGGCGCATTGAGCCTGGCATCGAACTGGAGAGTTCGGAGCAGGACCGCGCGCGGGCCTTCGAGCTTTACGGCCAGCTGGATGTGGACAAGTCGATCGAGGATGTGGCCGCCACCATCGCCGCGCTGCGCGAGCACGAGGCGCAGGTCGGCAAGGTCGGTGCTGTCGGGTATTGCCTTGGCGGTCGACTGGCATGGCTCGCGGCTGCCCGGACCGACATCGATGCCGCAGTCGGCTACTACGGTGTGAAGATCGAGGGGGATCTGGCGGAGAAGGGACGGATCACCGCGCCCCTGATGCTGCATTTCGCCGAACTCGACAGCTATACCCCGCCGGAGGTGATCGAACAGATCAGCAGCGCCACCGCCGACATGCCCAATGTCGAGATCCATACCTATCCCGGCGCGGATCACGGCTTCGCCCGCCCCACCGGCGCGAACTATGACAAGCCGTCGGCGATGATCGCCTATTCCCGCACGCTGACACAGCTGCGTCGGGTGCTCGGGCCGGTCTACGACCTCAGCCAGCTCTGGGACATGCACTGCTTCTACGAGTTCGCGGAGCGGGACGTGGATGCGACCATGGCAACGATGGTTTCAGAGCCTTACGTCAACCACATCCCGACCATGACCGGTGGCGTCGGGCACGACCATCTGAAGCGGTTCTACAAGTATCACTTCGTGGATTCGAACCCGGAGGACACGAAGCTGGTGCCCATCAGCCGCACCATCGGCACCGACCGGCTGGTCGACGAGATGCTGTTCTGCTTCACCCACACGCGGGAGATCGACTGGATGCTGCCCGGTATCGAGCCGACGGGGAAGTATGTCGAGGTTCCGCTGATCGCCATTGTCCACTTCCGGGGCGACAAGCTCTACAACGAGCATATCTACTGGGATCAGGCGTCTGTCCTGGTGCAGATCGGCAAGCTTGATCCGGCGGGTCTGCCTATCGCCGGGCATGCCACGGCACAGAAGCTGCTGGATCCGTCGCTGCCGTCGAACGAACTCATGGGCGACCTCTGGAAGAGCAGTGAGGGCAAGCCGATCTAGGCGGCAAGTCCTCTCGGTGCAATGCAGTCCTGATCGTGGTGCTCAGGAGCGGCGAAGGCCGTTCCGCGCCACGATCAGGACGAAGAACGCGAAGTTGAGGATCACCAGGACGGAACCGAGTTTCACCAGTCCGTTGCCTTCGCCGCTCAGCACCAGTGCCAAGCCCACGACGAAGATGATGACCGAGATCAGTGCGAGGCCGAAGTGCACCTTCGCCATCCGGCCCTCTGCGGCGGTCCTGTTCAGGCCGTAATAGGCTCCGAAGACCGACATGCCGACGAACCCGACCAGGTTCAGATGGCCGTGAGCCGCTGCCAGCGTGTGATCCTCGCTGATCCCCATGTGCAGGCCCCAGATGGTCCCGACCAGCGCGAGACACGCACCCGTCAGAAAGAATAGTACCGAAACTCCTGGCATCGCTTGCTCCTGTCCTGGTTCCAACGACCCTGCCGTTTACCCACGCAAAGCTAGTCCGGCCTGATATATTTGAATAATCGATTGTTTGAATAGAATGTATTCGCATGACAAATTTCAAAACGATGGACCTCAACCTCCTCCGTGTCCTTGATGCAATCCTGCGCGAGGGATCCACGGTTGCCGCAGCGCGTCGGCTCGGCCTCTCGCAACCCGCCGTTTCGTCGGCACTGGGGCGGCTGCGAAACAGTATGGGCACGGAGCTGTTCATCCGTCGCGGACAGGGTCTCGAACCAACGGATCATGCCCGGGCCCTGATGCAGCCATTGCAGCAGGCGTTGAGCGATCTGGAAGAAATTCTCAGTGCCGACGACACATTCGATCCCTTGGTGGCGAATCGTGTGTTCCGGCTCTCCGGCAGCGATCTCTTCGGCGAACTGCTGATGCCCGGACTGGTCGACATGTTGAGCAGGGAGGCTCCGAACATCCGGCTCCAGCTGATCACCCTGCCGGAAGTCTACGACCGGGAGTTCTTCGAGAAGCAGCGTGTGGATCTCCTGCTCGCGCCCTCGACCCGCCACTTCGACGGGGCGGACAGTGTGCCCCTGATGAGTGCGCCGTTCGCTGTCATTGCCCGCAGCGGCCATCCGCAGCTGGAGGCGGCGTCCCTGTCGCCGGGCGCAACGATACCGCTCGACCTGTTCTGCAGCCTCGATCACGTGCTCTTCTCGCCAGCTTCGGACATGCACGGTATGACCGACGCCGCACTGGAACGGATCGGGCGTACCCGCCGGATCGCCATGACAGTGCCCTATTTCTCCGGCGTCTATCGCGCCGTTGCGCGCTCGGATCTGATCGGCCTGATTCCGCGCTCTCTGGCGAGGCTTGTGGCTGAAGATGTCGGCCTGAGCCTTTACCAGCCACCGGTCGATGTCGCCCGGGTCGACCTGTCCATGAGCTGGCTGCGCCGTTCCACCGGCAATCAGGCGCATCGCTGGCTGCGAAACCGCGTTGCACAGGTGCTGGAACCATTTGACGAACCGGAGACGGAAGCGCGCAGCGACCCGGCGTTTCAGAAGTAGGCTCTGCTCTCGAACGCCGCGTAGATCAGGGCGACGGCGCCGCACCATGATGCAGCGATCCGCCAGGCCAGCATCGCCACGGGTCCGCCGGCGTACTGGCGGGTTCTGATGACGGCACCGGCGCTGACAGCCATGACGATGAAGAAACCGAGCAGCAGGCCGGGCAGGGTCGGCAAGGGGACCTCGCCCCATGCGTGACCGGTCAGGGCACTCAGACAGCCGACAAGGCCGCCGATCGCTGCCAGGATCACGACGATGCGTCGTGGCACCATCGGCAACAATGCGGCGAGTGCCGCGAAGATCGCACCGACGAGCACTGCAATCGGTTCGATGAACGGACCGACGTGGGGTGCGACCGGGATTGCCAAGATGACCCCCGCCAGAAAGGCCAGCAGGATCGGCGCGATCCTCGCGTGGTTGCCCAGGCCGACCAGCAGACCTAGCGGCAGGATGCAGAGCAGGATGGTTGGCGCCGTCACGGGGAGCGTCGCGCCCTCCATGAACGAGGCCAGCATGCTGCTGCGGGAAAACGCGTGCGCATGCGCCAACTCCGGCCCGATCAGAATCGGGCCGGCGGCCAGAAGGCCGGGAGCGGTGCGGTTCCGGATCAAGCGATGCCGACGAGAAACGCGCCGCCGACAGCGGCAATGACGATACCAGCGGCCCGGACGACATAGGCCCCTTTCGGGATTACCGTGGCAAAGCCGAGCAGGATGCCCGCGAGATGCAGCACCCCGGTTCCGACAACGAAGCCCAGCGCATATGCAAACGGGTTCGCCGCATCAGGCAGTTCCGTGCCGTGGGCATGACCGTGGAAGATCGCGAACAGGCCGACGATGACGGCCGCGATCCACAGCGGTGCCCGGACGGCGAAGGCGACCAGCAGCCCCAGGATCACACCGGACATGGCAATCCCAGCCTCCACTGCGGGAACCGGAATACCGGCGACCCCGAGTGCGCCGCCAAATGCCATCACGAGCGGGAAGACCACCGGCAGGATCCAGATCGCGGGCTTGCCAAGGAACGCGCCCCAGAGACCGACCGCAACCATTGCCACGACATGATCCCAGCCGAGTATCGGATGGGTGAAGCCGCTGATCAGTCCGCCGGACAGGCCTTCACCTGTATGCGCCGATGCCTCGCCTGCCGCCAGCAGTGCAACACCGAACATGACGACCACAGCGGTTCTGAAATGGCTCATGCCGGATCACTCCTCAGTCATTCCGTCTGTTCCACGACGCCTGGCACGTCGGCTTGGGTCAGACAGGCGCGACGGTATCCCAACAGTCGCGCCTGTCCCTTTTTCGTAGCAAGACAGTACCTGGATCAGGCCTTCACGGTCGGGATCGTGAAATCCGGTCCGATCTTGTTGCCACCGGGCCAGCGGCTCGTGACCGTCTTGATCTTGGTATAGAACTTCACGCCCTCGGGACCGTGCTGGTTGGTGTCGCCGAACGCCGAGTTCTTCCAGCCGCCGAAGGTGTGGAATGACAGCGGCACCGGGATCGGAACATTGACGCCGACCATGCCGACCTGGACACGGCGGGCGAAGTCGCGGGCGGCATCGCCGTTGTGTGTGAAGATCGACACGCCGTTGCCGAATTCATGATCGGAGGGCAGGGCCAGCGCCTCGTCGAAATCATTGGCACGGACGACCGACAGCACGGGGCCGAAGATCTCTTCCTTGTAGATGCGCATGTCCGGCTTCACGTTGTCGAACAGGCAACCGCCCATGAAGTAGCCGCTCTCGTAGCCCTGCATGCGGAAGTCACGGCCATCGACCACCAGATCGGCACCTTCCTTGATACCCAGATCGACGTAGGAAAGCACCTTCTCGCGATGCTCCGCAGTCACCAGCGGGCCGAAATGGGCGTCCGGATCGGTCGACGGGCCGACCTTCAGCGTCTCCACCTTCGGGCGCAGGCTGGCCATCAGGGCCTCGGCCGCTTCCTGACCGACCGGCACGGCGACGGAGATCGCCATGCAGCGTTCACCGGCGGAGCCATAGGCGGAACCGATCAGCGCGTCGGAGGCCTGATCCATGTCCGCGTCGGGCATGACGATCATGTGGTTCTTGGCGCCACCCATCGCCTGACAGCGCTTACCGGCCTCGGCAGCCTTCTTGTAGACATAGTGGGCAATCGGCGTCGAGCCGACGAAGCTGACGGCCTGGATGCGCTGATCTTCCATGATCGCATCCACCGATTCCTTGTCGCCATTGACGACATTCAGCACACCCGGAGGGGCACCGGCCTCCAGCATCAGCTCGGCCAGGCGCATCGGCACACTCGGGTCCTTTTCCGACGGCTTCAGGATGAAGGTATTGCCGCAGGCGATGGCGACCGCGAACATCCACATCGGCACCATCGCCGGAAAGTTGAACGGTGTGATGCCGGAGACGACACCCAGCGGCTGGCGCATGGAATAGAGGTCGATGCCGGTGGCGACGCTGTCGGAATACTCGCCCTTCAGCAGGTGTGGAATGCCGCAGGCGAACTCGACGACTTCCAGCCCGCGCTGCACGGAGCCCTTGGCGTCCGGGACCGTCTTGCCATGCTCGGACGCCAGCAGTTCGCCCAGCTCCTGCATGTTCTGCTCGATCAGTTCCTTGTACTTGAACATGACACGGGCGCGGTGGATCGGTGACTTGGTGGCCCAGCCCGGAAAGGCCTCCTGCGCATTGCTGATCGCCGCGTCCATCTCGGCACGGCTCGCCAGCGCCACTTCCTTCGACTGCTCACCCAGCGTCGGGTTGAAGACCGGATGGAACCGGCCCGAAGTTCCGGCGACATGCTTGCCGCCAATGAAATGTCCAACCCTGTCCATCTGATCCTCCCCGGATGCGCGATACGTTCTCGAATACGGGGGCAATCTATGCCGACCCAACTGCCGCGGGCAAGGTCGCAGAACGCGAACGATCTGCTTCCGGGCAGGCTCAGGTGCTGACGGGGGTCGCCCCACCGCCGTCGAGGATTTCCTTCAGCGGGATATCGAAGGTCTGGCGCTCGCTGGCGATGGACGAATCGACCACATCCTCCAGACCCGGGACAACGCTGCCGGCAACCAGTGGCTGGCTGGTCTGGACCTTCAGTGCCAGCATGAGGTCGTAGAGTGTCAGACCGTCCAGTTCCCGCGCCAGCACCCAGCGCCCCCGCCGGGTCTCGGCGACATATCCGGTCTTCTCCAGACGTGCCAGCATCGATTCCATCAGGTTCGGTGCGGCCCGGATGCGGCGGATGAATGCCTGGGTGCGCACGCTTTCGCCGGACGGATGCGCCTTGCGCAGCAGGCGCAGGATCTCCACCGCCATGGCCAGCCGTCCGACACGTGGCGCGCGGTCGAGATCGACGCTGCCACGGCCCTGCCATTCCGGCATCGCCGCAGTGATCGATGCCCCGGCCAGGGTCACGATCCAGACCAGCCATATCCACAGCAGCAGGATCGGCAGCACCGAAATCGCGCCATAGATTGCCTGATAGGTCGGAAACGCCGTGATGTAGAGGCCGAAACCTGCCTTCAGCGATTCAAACAGCACGGCCGAAAAGAGTGCCCCGACCGCTGCATCCCGCAGCAGGACCTGGCGATTGGGCAGGACCACGAACAGGGTCAGGTAGCCGCTGAAGGCCAGGAAAAGCGGCACCAGCCGGGCCAGTCGGTTGACGACGAAGCTGATTTCCTGCCCGCCGCTGCTGTTCGCCATCGCGAACAGTGCACTGGTGAGCGTCAGACTGAGCAGGAACAGGATCGGGCCGACGGTCAGCAGTGCCCAGAACGACAGCAACCGCGTGACGATGCCCCGGCGCCGGACAACCCTGAAGATCCGGTTGAAGGTGCCTTCGATCGTCACCAGCAGCATGACCGCAGTGACGATCAGGCCGACGATGGCGACAGCGGAAAGCTTGCCGACGTTCTGGCGGAAGGTTCCAAGATATTCGCGCACCACATCGTTGGCATGGGGCACGAAATTCTCGAAGATGAACGCCTCAAGCTTCGCCTCCATGCCGTCGAACGCCGGAAAGGCTGCCAGAATGGCAAAACAGATCGCCATCAGCGGCACCATCGCCAGCAGGGTGGTGAAGGTGAGTGCACCCGCGACCTGGGTCAGGTTGTTGTCACCGAAGCGCGTCAGGACATAGCGGGAAAATCCGCCTGTTTCCTTCAGCGCGATGGTTGCCTGATGGATGGCCTTTTCACGATCCACTGCTTATAAGTCCCCGAAGTCGTTAACGGACGAATCCGACGGTCACCCAGGCACGGTTGCGTGCGGGTGGCCTGTCGCGAAGATAGCGGATACCTTGCGTTCTGCATCACCGACAGTCGAGGGGCTTTGAGCGGAATGAGTAACAGCACGGGGCTGATGGCCGGCAAGAAGGGCCTGATCATGGGGGTCGCGAACGATCGCTCCATCGCCTGGGGGATCGCCCGCGCGGCAGCGGATGCCGGTGCCGAACTGGCCTTCACCTATCAGGGTGACGCGCTGAAACGGCGTGTCGTACCGCTGGCCCAGTCCATCGACTGCGATTTCGTCATGCCCTGCGACGTGACGGATGAGGCCAGCATCAACGATCTGTTCGCCGAGATCGAACGGAAGTGGGGCAAGCTCGACTTCGTCATTCATGCCATCGCCTATGCCGACAAGGACGAGCTGAAGGGGCGCTATGTGGATACCAGCGCCGGGAACTTCCGCAATTCGATGCTGATCAGCTGCTATTCCTTCACGGCGATCGCCAACCGTGCCGAACCACTGATGACCGATGGCGGCAGCATGGTGACGCTGACCTACTACGGTGCTGAACGTGTGATGCCTCATTACAACGTCATGGGCGTGGCCAAGGCGGCGCTGGAGGCGAGCGTGCGCTATCTGGCGGTTGATCTGGGGCCGAAGAATATCCGGGTCAACGCGATTTCGGCCGGTCCGATCAAGACCCTGGCTGCGTCCGGTATCGGCGACTTCCGCCAGATCCTGCGCTGGAACGAGCTGAACGCGCCGTTGAAGCGCAATGTCACCATCGAACAGGTCGGTAATTCCGCGCTGTTCCTGATCAGTCACCTGGGTGAGGGCGTGACCGGAGAGGTCCTGCACGTTGATTCGGGCTATCACGTCGTGGGCATGAAGGCCGTCGACGCGCCCGACATGACCGCCTGACGCTACCGGTTCCATGTCACACAACAGTTTCGGTCACCTGTTCCGGATGACGACCTGGGGGGAGAGCCATGGGCCAGCCCTGGGTTGCGTCGTTGACGGCTGTCCGCCGCTGATTGCGCTGGAGGAAGCCGACATTCAGGTCTGGCTCGACCGCCGTCGTCCGGGCCAGAACCGCTTCACCACCCAGCGGCGGGAACCGGATGCGGTCCAGATTCTCTCGGGCGTGTTCGAGGGGCAGACGACCGGTACGCCGATCAGCCTGATGATCGAGAACGTGGACCAGCGCTCGAAGGACTATTCCGACATCAGCGGCAAGTATCGCCCCGGTCATGCCGACTTCACCTACATGACCAAGTACGGCATCCGCGACTATCGCGGTGGCGGACGGTCGTCGGCGCGGGAGACGGCATCACGCGTCGCCGCCGGTGCTGTGGCCCGCAAGGTGCTGGGATCCGGTGTCAGCGTGCGCGGCGCACTGGTGCAGGTCGGCGATATTGCCATTGATCGTGACGCCTGGGACTGGGACGTGGTGGACCGCAACCCGTTCTGGTGTCCCGATCCGCAGACGGCGGAACGCTGGGAGACCTATCTGGACGGCATCCGCAAGGCGGGCAGTTCGGTCGGCGCGGTGATCGAGGTGGTGGCGGAGGGGCTGCCTGCCGGACTTGGCGCGCCCATCTACGGCAAGCTGGATCAGGATCTGGCCTCCGCCATGATGTCGATCAACGCCGTGAAGGGCGTCGAGATCGGGGAGGGGTTTGCCGCCGCTGCCCTGACGGGTGAGGAAAATGCCGACGAGATGCAGATGCAGGACGACACGCCAGCCTTCCTCTCGAACCATTCGGGCGGCATCCTGGGCGGCATCTCGACCGGTCAGCCGATTGTCTGTCGCTTTGCGGTCAAGCCGACCTCCTCGATCCTGCAGCCCCGACAGACGGTTGATACTGACGGCAATGATACCGAGATCATCACCAGGGGTCGCCACGACCCCTGCGTCGGCATTCGCGCGGTGCCGGTGGGAGAGGCGATGATGGCCATCGTGCTGGCCGACCATTTGCTGCGCGCCCGTGCGCAGAACCAGACACCATCCGAAGGGGAGTAGGGACATGTCCCAGCCAGATTACATTCACGCACTTGATGTGCCCGTGCCCAGCGATGCGGAACTGCCGGAACGGACCCGGAAGTATTTCCAGATCTGCCGGGAAAAGCTGGGGATGGTGCCGAATGTGCTCGCCACCTATTCCTTCGACGCGGCGAAGCTGGATGCCTTCACCGCCATGTACAACGACCTGATGATGGGTGAGTCGGGCCTGACGAAGCTGGAGCGGGAGATGATCGCCGTTGCCGTCAGCTCGGTGAACAAGTGCTTCTATTGCCTCACCGCACATGGCGCCGCCGTGCGTCAGCTTTCCGGCGATCCGGCACTGGGCGAACTGATGGTGATGAACTATCGCGCCGCCGACCTGCCGCCGAAACAGAAGGCCATGCTGGATTTCGCGACCAAGCTGACGGAAACACCGCAGAAGATGGAAGACAGCGACCGTCAGGCCCTTCGCGATGCCGGTTTCACCGACCGCGATATCTGGGACATCTCCGCGACGGCGGCGTTCTACAACATGACCAATCGCATGGCGAGTGCCATCGACATGATGCCCAACCCCGCCTACCACGCGCAGGCACGCTGAACCCATGGGTCTTGTCGGGCGCTTGCTGCGGGGTATCTGGCTGTTTCTGAAGGCAGGTGTCTTCGTGATCGGTCTGCTGGTTGTCGCGGGTATCGTTGCCGCGCTGACCCTTGCGCCATGGGAACAGACCGTGGAGGAACTGCCCGACAGTGCGATGCTGGATATCGCGATTGTCGGGAACCTGCCCGAGAAGCCGTCCAGTGGTGATTTCGCCCATTTCGTGCGGGGCGACGCCATGACGCTCACCCGACTGGTGCGGGTACTGGACCGGGCAGCACAGGACAGCCGTATCCGGGCGCTCGACGTGGACCTTTCGCTGGCCACGCTGGGCCAGACGGATGTGGAGGCCCTGCTGCCCGCCATCCGCCGTTTCCGGGAGGCAGGGAAGCCGACGCGGGTCTTCGCCGAGAGCTATGACCTCGCCCGCTATCGCCTTGCCAGTGGCTTCGACGAGATCTGGATGTCGCCCTCCGGCGAGTTTGCGGTGATCGGCGTGGCGCTGGAAATGCCCTATGCAGGTGAACTGGCCGACGACCTGGGCATCAGGCCGCAGATCGAGGCGCGGCGCGACTACAAGACCGCCGCCGACGTGATACGTCGCCGCGAGATGCAGGGTCCGGTACGTGCGGCCTTTGCCGAACTGGTGGCGGATGTTCACCGCTCGGCCCTGAACGACATTGCGGCGGGCAGGGGACTCGACACGGAGCAGGTACGCAGTTTTCTGGCCGAAGCGCTGCTGAACCCGGCGGCTGCCCTCTCCAGCGGTCTGGTGGATCGCACAGACTATGCCCGCGTGTTTCATCGCGCCGGGGCAGCTGGCGACGGCGGACAGATCGATTTCGCCGCCTACCTGCCGGAACTCGCCCACCCGCTGGACGCGGGCGCGCCGAAAGTTGCCCTGATCACCGCGACTGGCCAGATCATGGGCGGTGAAGGTGGCGGGTTCAGCGGCAGTGTCATCACGGATGGGCAGCTGATCGGGGAGCTTCAGGCCGCAGCGGAAAATCCGGAGATCGATGCCATCCTGATCCGGATCGACAGCCCCGGCGGGGCCTATGGGGCTTCCGATGCCATCCGTGCTGCCATGCGGGAGATCGACAAGCCCATTGTTGCATCCATGGGCAATGTTGCCGGTTCCGGGGGCTATCTCATCGCCGTCGGGGCCGATGCCATCGTCGCGCATCCCTCCACCATCACCGGCTCGATCGGCGTGATCAGCGGCAAGGTCGTGGTGGCTGATCTGCTGGAAGACTACGGCGTTCGCTTCGAGATCGTGCGTAGCGACCGCAACGCCGCGATGTTCTCGCCCTTTGCCCCCTTCACGGCAGACCAGCAGGATCGCCTGGCGCGTCGCGTGGACGATATCTACGCAACCTTCAAGGACTTGGTGGGGGAAGCCCGCAAACTGCCGGACGATCAGGTCGAGGCTGCCGCCCAGGGGCGGATCTGGACCGGGTCACAGGCGTTCGGGCGCAAGCTGGTCGATGCCACCGGCGGACTGGAAACCGCACTCGCCACCATCCGTCAGCGGCTTGGTGTGGCATCGGAGCGGGAGGTTCATCTGGTCGAGTTTCCGGGCGGGTCACCCCAGGATCGGTTCCTGGAGGCCTTGCAGGACGGATTTGGCGGTTTCGCGGCTGTTGCGACCGGCAAGCCCGAAATCAGTGTCGAGAAGCTGCGGGAATATCTGGCGGCTGAGGCCGGTACCCGTCTGATGACGCCGGACGTAAGCCTGCGCTGATCAGATCCGGGCCTGCTGCGCCATGATCCGGAACGCCTGTGCCACGGTTTCCTGCCTGATCCAGCCCCGACCGCGATCCGCGAAGAGATGACGCTGATGGACGGTGGCCGCGCCACGGCGGGCGCAGGCGATATGCACCAGGCCGACCGGCTTGGTGTCGGTGCCGCCGCCGGGTCCCGCGACGCCGGTCACCGAGACCGCAATGTCGGCACGGCTGTTGCGCAGAGCGCCCTCGGCCATGGCGACAGCAACCGATTCCGAGACCGCACCATGCTCCCGGATCAGGGCAGGCGGGATACCAAGCATGTCCTGCTTGGCTTCGTTGGAATAGGTCACGAAACCCCGATCCACCACATTCGATGACCCGGCAATTTCCGTCAGGGTTCCCGCGATCATGCCGCCTGTGCAGCTTTCGGCGGTCACAAGCATCAACTGGCGTTCGCGCAGGAACGCCAGCAATTCAGCGGCATCCGATATCAGGCGTTGTGTCATCATCAGAACACTCCTGTCGCGTACTGTATCAGAAGCACGCTGATTCCGGCAAAGATGCCGGCAACGATGTCGTCGGCCATAACACCCAGCGATCCCTTCAGCCGCCTGTCGGCCCAGCCGACCGGCCCCGGTTTCCAGATGTCGAACAGTCGGAAGCCGATGAACGCCACCAGATAGCCGACCGGATCGAACGCCGTGAAGGGCAGCAGGGGGATCCACTGTCCGGCGGCCTCGTCGATCACGATTTCGGAGGGGTCGTGCATCGTCCTGTGCGCTCGCATGTGCGCCCGCGCCGCCCACAGACCGACAACGAACGTCACAAGTATCGCAACAGCCAGCGCCACCTGACCGCCAAGCCACATGATCAGCCAGCCCACAGGCAATGCGGCGAGGGAGCCCCAGGTGCCCGGCGCGGGCCGAATCAGGCCGGAATAGCCGAACGTGGCCAGGAATGTCGCGAGTTTCTGGATGATCATGAGGCTTTGAAGGTATCCGGTTCGCGTGGCAGTTCAACGGTCGCGATGGCCTGTGCGGCGATGCCTTCCCCACGTCCGGTAAAGCCCAGCCTTTCCGTCGTGGTGGCCTTGATGCTGATCCTGTGTACCGGGATCCCGAGAATGGTGGCCACATTCTCCCGCATCGCCTGCCGGTGCGGTTTGATCTTCGGTGCCTCGCAAATGATCGTGAGGTCGATGCTGCTGATCCTGCCGGCCCTGAGCCGGAGCAGTGATGCGGCGTAGCGTAGGAAGATATCGGAACTGGCACCTTTCCAGCGATTGTCCTCCGGTGGGAAGTGATCGCCGATATCACCCTCTGCCATCGCCCCCAGAACAGCATCCGTGATCGCGTGCAGGGCCACGTCGGCATCGGAATGGCCGGCAAGCCCCTGTGCATGCGGAATCGGCAGGCCGCAGAGCACCATTTCCCTGTCGCTGGCAAGACGATGCACGTCGAAGCCCGAACCGGTTCTTGTCTCCACGTTGATCTGGCCTTTCTGGCGCAGCTGGCTCTCGGCCCGTTTCAGGTCATCGGCGATGGTGATCTTGAAGTTGTCTTCCGACCCCGGAACCACCTGCACCACCATACCTGCGGCGCGGGCCACCGCCACGTCATCGCTGAAGGCCTGCCCCGCCATTTTGCCATGCGCATCGGTGATCGCCGCGAAATGGAAGCCCTGCGGGGTCTGCGCGCGCACCAGATGTTCCCTGTCCTGTGTGCCAACGACCCGATTGCCTTCAATACGGCTGAGACTGTCCACGACCGGCAGCGCCGGCAGCACCGCGGGATTGCTCGCCAGCGCCTCGCAGACACGCGAGATCAGTGCATGATCGATCAGGGCGCGCGCGGCATCGTGTATCAGGACTTGCGTCGGTGCCGAGCTGGCAAGTGCCGCCAGACCTGCCGCGACAGACTGCTGTCGTGTCTCACCGCCCACGACAGGTGGCAGCAGGTCGAGGCCGCTGAGGGCCTGATCGTACAGATCCTGCTGCCCGGCGCCGATGACCACCAGTACCTGGTCGATGCGTGGATGCGCCAGGAAAGCCGAAACCGTCCGCCGCAGGACCGGTTGACCATCCAGCTGCAGATATTGTTTCGGCAGTTCGCCGCCCAGGCGTGTGCCGCGTCCGGCTGCGACAATCAGTGCAGCTGTTTGCATTGCTTCCTGCCATTGACGGAAAAGGGGGTGGTGCGGGGCTCACGTCTGGATTAGCCCGAAAGGGGACTGCTCACAAGGGCAGCAATAACTTGCATGTGCCAGCTTGCTGCCGCATATTTGCACAAGAGTTACGCACTGTTGGCGATTGAGTGATTTATGAGCATTTCTATCGGGCGACACCAGCTCAGCGATCCTGTGCTGCTGGCGCCGATGTCGGGTATCACGGATGCGCCGTTCCGCCGAATGGTCAAGCAGTTTGGTGTCGGCCTGGCTTTCGCGGAGATGGTCGCCGGTCGCCATGTCCTGACTGGACAGGACCGCACCAACCGCATGCTTCGCCACGATGGAAGTGGTGTGCAGGCGATCCAGATTGCCGGACGCGACCCGGCGATCATGGCTGATGCCGCGCGCTTTGTGGTCGATCAGGGTGCAGACATCGTCGATATCAACATGGGCTGCCCCGCCAAGCAGGTCACGGGCGGCTATGCCGGTTCCGCGCTGATGCGCGATCTGGATCAGGCCCGCAGCATCATTGCCGCTGTGGTTGCCGCCGCGCGGGTTCCGGTAACACTGAAGATGCGGACCGGCTGGGATGATGACTGCCGCAATGCCCCGGAACTGGCCCGCATTGCGGAGGATCTGGGCGTTCACATGATCACGGTCCACGGGCGCACCCGCTGCCAGTTCTACAAGGGGCGGGCGGACTGGCGGTTCATTTCCGATGTGAAGCAGGCTGTTGCCATTCCGGTTGTTGCAAACGGCGACATCACGACCGTCGATGAGGCACGGGCCTGCCTGCAACAGTCCGGTGCGGACGGTCTGATGATCGGGCGCGGCGCCCAGGGCCGGCCCTGGTTCCCGGCACAGGTCATCACGGCCCTGCGTGGTCAGGAGTTCACTGTGCCGACGGTCCCTGAGATCGGTGCGCTGCTGCTGGTGCACTATCGCGACCTGATCGAAAGCGGAGATACCTGGCCAATGGTGCGTATCGCGCGCAAGCATCTCGGCTGGTATGCCGTGCACCTTGATGACCCGCGCGCCTTTCGGGCCGAAGTGATGACAGCAGACGATCCGGACGTCGTCCTGGATGCCGTCGCGCGGCATTTCGGGACAGATGCCGACCAGTTGGCCGTGCAGGCCAGGGCTGCATGATGGGACGCATCGATGCCTCCGCCATCCTCGACACGATCCCTGACCCGATACTGGTTGCAGGCAAGGGTGGCGCGATCCTGCGCGCCAATCCGGCGGCTGAGGAATTCTTCGGCATGGGTCAGGCCGCGCTGAAGAAGAACCGGCTGCAGGACATCATTCCCTTCGGCAGCCCGATGCTGTCGCTGTTCGAGCAGATCCAGTACGGCACGGGGGCGGTGTCGGAATACGGCATCCTGCTCGGCGGTGCCCGAACCGAGGTCAAGACGGTCAACATCAAGCTGTCACCCCTGCACGACGATTCAGGCGCCGTGGTGATCCAGATCGATGAGCGTTCCATGGCGTCGAAGATGGACCAGTCGCTGGTCCATCGCGGTGCCGCGCGGGCTGTCACCGGCATGGCCGCAGTGCTGGCGCACGAGGTCAAGAATCCGCTGTCGGGCATCCGGGGCGCGGCGCAGTTGCTTGAAACCAATGCGTCGGAGGAAGACCGCGACCTGACCCGCCTGATCGTCGACGAGGTGGGTCGCATCGTTGCCCTGGTCGATCGCATGGAGGCGTTCTCCAGCCCCAGCCCGCTGGAAGGCGAGCCGGTGAACATCCATGAGGTGCTGGAACGTGTTCGCCGCCTGGCGGAGAACGGGTTCGCTTCCCACGTCAAGATCATCGAGAACTATGACCCCTCCCTGCCGATGGTCCCGGGCGACAAGGACCAGCTGATCCAGGTCTTCTTGAATCTCGTGAAGAATGCCGCCGAGGCCGTGCCGCGGAAGAAGGGCGAGATTCATCTGAATACCGCCTATCGCCACGGTGTGAGACTTGCCCTGCCGGGCAGCCGGGAACGCATCCAGCTACCGCTCGAGGTCACCGTTTCCGACAATGGAGACGGCATTCCCGAAGATCTGAGACCGAACCTGTTTGATCCCTTTGTCTCGACCCGTCCCGGCGGAACCGGGCTGGGACTTGCACTCGTCGCCAAGATCGTTGGCGATCATGGCGGCATCGTGGAGGCCGACAACATGGCCCGCGGTGCCCGTTTCCGGGTTCATCTGCCCGTTGTTCAGAACAGAGAGAAGAAAAAGCGATGACACCAGCGTCCATCCTCGTCGCCGACGATGACCGTGGTATCCGTACCGTGCTGAACCAGGCACTGGGACGCGCGGGGTACGATGTACGCTCGACCGGCAATGCCTCCACTTTGTGGCGCTGGGTTTCCGATGGAGCAGGGGATCTGGTGATCACGGACGTGGTCATGCCTGACGAGAGTGGACTCGACCTGCTGCCTCGCGTCAAGAAGCTGCGGCCTGACCTTCCCGTTGTGGTCATGAGTGCCCGCAACACCCTGCTGACGGCGGTCAAGGCAACGGAACGCGGTGCCTACGAATATCTGCCGAAACCCTTCGATCTGAAGGAACTGCTCACCATCGTCGAACGGGCGCTGAGCGCGCCTTCGGGAACCGGTGGCGAAGTGGGGATCGAGGGCGAGGACGCAATGCCGCTGATCGGGCGTTCCCCGGCCATGCAGGAAATCTATCGCGTCATGGCGCGCCTGATGACGACGGACCTCACCGTCATGATCACCGGCGAGTCCGGCACCGGCAAGGAACTGGTGGCCCGCGCGCTGCACGAATACGGCAAGCGACGCAACGGTCCCTTCGTGGCCATCAACATGGCCGCGATTCCGCGTGAACTGATCGAGAGCGAACTCTTCGGACACGAGAAGGGCTCCTTCACCGGCGCGCTGCAGAAGAGCTCCGGCCGGTTCGAGCAGGCCGACGGCGGCACCCTGTTCCTGGACGAGATCGGCGACATGCCGCTGGAGGCGCAGACCAGGTTGCTGCGCGTGCTGCAGCAGGGTGAGTACACGACGGTTGGCGGGCGTACCTCCATCCGCACGGATGTCCGCATCGTCGCCGCGACCAACCGCGATCTCCGGGTGCAGATCGGCCAGGGACTGTTCCGGGAGGATCTCTACTATCGACTGAACGTCGTTCCGATCCGCCTGCCGCCGCTGCGGGAACGCTCGGAGGATATCCCGGACCTGATCCGCCACTTCCTCAATCGCGCGTCGGAGGAGGGCCTGCCTTCCAAGACCGTGGACAGGGACGCCATGAACCGCCTGATCAGCTATCGCTGGCCCGGCAATGTGCGCGAACTGGAAAACCTGGTCCGGCGCTTTGCCGCCCTCTATTCCGACGAGACCATCACAGTCGACATCGTGGAGCGCGAACTCGCCGATCCGCTGCCGTCGCCCGCGGAGGAATACAATCCGGCTTCGGAGAGCCTGGGCTCCGCCATCGAGTATCATCTGTCCCAGTACTTCACGGCCCATGGGGAAGATCTGCCTCCCGCCGGGCTGTATGACCGCGTCCTGCGCGAGATGGAGAAGCCGTTGATCAACCTGTCCCTTGCGGCGACGCGGGGCAACCAGTTGCGGGCCGCTGACCTGCTGGGCCTGAACCGGAACACGCTGCGCAAGAAGATCCGTGAACTGGATATCCGCGTGGTTCGCGGGGCCGGATTCGACTGACTCCAGACCCCTGAAACGAAGGCATCAGGCACCCCCTGACGCCCGCAGCCAAGCTGGCCTATAGTCCGGATCGTGTTGAGGCACTGAATCCGGAAACCCATGACCGCGCCCGCTCAAGAACCCAGAACACCTGCCATGATCCGCCTGCGCAACAGGATGCTGGATCTGGAGGTCGGTCGGCTGGGTGCGTTCGGGCTGGCGGCGCTGGCGCTGGGGGCAGGGGCCGCGACCTATGCGACGCTGTTCCGCACCGTGGAACCGGTGCAGAGCGTCACCGAACTGCCGCCGTTGCTGATCATCTTCGATGTACTGGTGCTGGTGCTGCTGGTCGTCATCATCGTTGCGCGGGTCTGGCGCATCTGGCGCGCGCAACGGGCTGGCAAGGCCGGTGCTGCCCTGCACATGCGGCTGGCGAGCCTGTTTGCCGCTGCGGCGGTGGTTCCGGCGCTGCTGGTCGCGGGATTTTCCACCCTGTTCTTCGACCTGCGGCTGGAGGGCTGGTTCAGTGAGCGGGCGCAGCAGGCCGTCGCCGAGTCTGTCGCTGTCGCGGAATCGCTGATCTCCGAACATCGCGCGACCATACGCGCCGATGCGCTGGCCATGGCGCAGGATCTCAATCGCGTTGCCGGATCGGTGCAGGACAACCGGAATCTGCTGAACCGTGTCGTCAGCGCCCAGGCCGGCGCGCGCGGATTGAGCGAGGCCATCGTCTTTGATCGCAGCGGCACCATTCTGGCCCAGACCAGCCTGAGTTCCACCGGCCTCGCCGATCAGGTGCCGCTGTCAGCAATCGACGAAGCGGACCGGGGCGATGTCGTGATGCTGTCCGACACCTCCAACGCCCTGTCCCCCAACACGCTGACCGGACTGCCGGATGACAAGTCCGCCGCACTGATCCTGCTCGACGGTTACCTGGGGGTTTATCAGGTCTACCTCTATGTCGGACGGTTCGTGGAACCGCGGGTGGCGGCACAGGTCCAGCGCGCGCGCCTGGCGGCTGAGGACTATGAACGGCTTGCGGCACAGCGTTTCGGCTTCGAACTCACGTTCTTCCTGATGTTCGTGGTGGTCACGGTCCTGCTGATGCTTGCGGCTGTCTGGCTGGCGCTGACCTTCTCGACGCGCATCTCCAGGCGGCTCGGCGGTGTCGTGGTGGCGGCCGAGAGGGTGCGGGAGGGCGATCTGGCCGCCCGCGTCGTCAATACGGGAGAGGACGACGAGATCGAGACCCTGGGCCGGACCTTCAACCGGATGGCCCGACAGATCGAGAACCAGCAGGCCGAGCTGCAACTGGCCAACCGGACGGTGGATGAGCGGCGGCGATTCATGGAGACGGTACTCGCGGGCGTCACTGCCGGGGTGATCGGGCTGGATACCCGCGGCTTCATCGACGTGCCCAACCGTTCGGCCAGTCGGTTGCTCGACCTGTCGCAGTCCGATCTTGTCGGACGTCACCTGGACGAGGCCGTGCCTGAAATGGCTGACCTGCTGCGTGATGCGACCGACCGACCGAACCGGTTGGCTGAAGGCGAGATCAGCATCAGCCGCGAGGGCATGTCGAAGACGTTCTTTGTCCGTGTCGGTGCCGAGCGCCGCAACAGCGAGGTGCTGGGCTATGTCGTGACCTTCGACGACATCACGGACCTTGTCTCCGCCCAGCGCATGGCGGTCTGGGCCGACGTGGCGCGCCGCATCGCACACGAGATCCGCAACCCCCTGACGCCGATCCAGCTCTCTGCGGAACGTCTGAAACGCAAATATCTCAAGCAGATAACGACGGACCCCGAGATCTTCATTCAATGCACAGATACCATCGTCAGACAGGTCGGTGACATCGGTCGGATGATCGAGGAGTTCTCTGCCTTCGCCAGGATGCCGGCACCGGTGTTCCGTCCGGAGGATCTGGCGGACCTGATCCGCCAGTCCGCATTCGCGGCGGAGGTCGCCAACCCCGACATCGACTACCAGCTTGAACTGGATCCACTCGAATCGCCTCTGACCTGCGACCGCAGACAGGTTGCCCAGGTGCTGACAAACGTCCTGAAGAACGCGTCGGAGGCCATTTCGGGTCGCGAGAATGGTACTGAGGCCGGTCGGATACGGGTGACACTGAAATGCCACAATGATGTCGCGGTGATAGCAGTCACGGACAATGGTATTGGTCTCCCTGAAACGGCGCGGGACCGCTTGACCGAGCCCTATGTGACCACAAGAGATAAGGGTACCGGATTGGGCTTGGCGATTGTCCGCAAGATCATGGAGGAACACTCCGGGGTGTTGCAGATCGGTGATGCACCCGACGGAAAGGGGGCAGAGGTCCGCCTCTGCTTTCCGCTGAGGCACCCCGAGCCGGAGAATGAAGCGGGCGAACAGGATTTGAGGGTATTGGCGACCGATGGACATACTGATCGTCGATGATGAAGCCGACATCCGGGAGCTAGTTTCCGGAATTCTCGAAGATGAGGGCTACGTCACACGGGTGGCCGGCAATGCAGACGAGGCGCTGGCCGCCGTCAGCGAGCGCGCACCGTCAATGGTCATTCTGGATATCTGGCTGCAGGGCAGCCGACTGGACGGGCTGGAGATCCTCGAGGTGATCCAGCAGATGGTGCCTGAGACCCCTATCGTCATGATCAGCGGCCACGGCACCATCGAGACCGCAGTCGCTGCCATTCAGCGTGGTGCCTACGACTTCATCGAGAAGCCGTTCAAGGCGGATCGCCTGTCCCTGATCGTCGAACGCGCGCTGGAAGCCACCCGACTGCGCCAGGAAAATGCGGAACTTCGCACGCGGGCCGGGCGCAACACCGACCTGATCGGCGAGTCCGCGCCAATGGTCTCGCTGCGCGGCGAGATCGAGCGCGTGGCCCCGACCAACAGCCGTGTCATGGTTTCCGGCCCGCCGGGCAGCGGCAAGGAGGTGGTCGCGCGGAACCTGCATAACCTGTCACGCCGCTCCGGCGGTCCGTTCATCGTGGTCAGCGCAGCCACCATCGAACCCGACCGCATGGAGCTGGAACTGTTCGGGGAGGAAGCGCGGCAGGAGTCTGCCGGCGGCCCCCGGAAGATCGGGCTGCTGGAACGCGCGCACGGTGGAACCCTGTTCCTCGACGAAGTCTCCGACATGCCGGTGCAGACCCAGAACAAGATCCTGCGTGTCCTGCTGGACCAGACCTTCCAGCGCATCGGGGGCAGCCGACCGGTCAGTGTCGATGTCCGTGTCATTTCCTCGACGAGTCGGGATTTGCCGCAGCTGGTGGAAGATGGCCTGTTTCGCGGTGACCTGTTTCACCGTCTGAACGTGGTGCCGATCAACGTGCCGCCGTTGCGCAGGGTGCGGGAGGATATTCCCGCCCTGGTCGACTATTTCATGCAGCGCACGGCAGAGAACTCGGGCCTCGCACCGCGTCCGGTGGCGGAGGCGGCCATCGCCGCGCTGCAGTCCTGTGACTGGCCCGGCAATGCGCGCCAGTTGCGCAATGTGGTGGAACGGCTGCTGATCATGGCGCCGGGCGAAACCCGGTCCCCGATCACGCTGGAAATGCTGCCACAGGACATCACCAATCCGGCGGCGGCCACGCTGCGTCCCGATACGGGCAAGGAAATCATGTCCCTGCCGCTCAGGGAGGCGCGGGAGATCTTCGAGCGCGAGTATCTGCTTTCGCAGATCGACCGGTTCGGCGGCAATGTCACCAAGACGGCTGCCTTCGTGGGCATGGAGCGCTCTGCCCTGCACCGGAAGCTGAAGCTGCTGGGTGTCACGTCGGAGCGCGGGCGCTAGATCAGGCAGCCGCGTCACCGGGGGGCCGCCGCGAAGGGTTTCGCGACGGCAGATGGTTCGAATTCCATCGCAAACTGAATCCCACTAGGATGCGTCGTCGGCCCGGACAATTCCGTTCGCGTCGCGATGCTGCAGTCGACGGGTTGGCGTTTCATGAAAGTGATTGTCTGCGGAGCGGGACAGGTCGGGTCCAACATTGCGCGCCATCTGGCGGCGGAGCGTAACGACGTGACCATCATCGATCAGTCACCTGAACTGATCCGCCGGATCAGTGAGGCATATGACGTCCAGGGGCTGGTCGGCTTTGCCTCTCACCCCGACATGCTGGACCGGGCAGGGGCCGCCGACGCCGACATGCTGGTGGCCGTGACCTTCGCCGACGAGGTTAACATGGTGGCCTGCCAGGTGGCGCACTCGATCTTCGATGTGCCGACCAAGATCGCGCGCATCAGGGCGCAGAGTTACCTCCGCCCGTCGTTTTCCAACCTCTTCACCCGCGATCACATGCCGATCGACGTGATCATCTCGCCGGAGCGGGAAGTAGCCGAGGCCGTGAACCGCGCCCTGCACATGCCGGGCGCATTCGACATGCTGCCGTTCGCCGACGACCTGGTCCGGATGATCGGCGTCCATATCGACAGCGATTGCCCCATCGCGCACCAGCAGCTTCGCCAGCTGACGGAGCTGTTCCCGAACCTGAACATCATCGTCACCGGCATCGTGCGGGGGGGGAAACTGTTCGTTCCCACCTCCGTTGACCAGATGCTGCCCGGAGACGATGTCTACTTCGTGGTCGATACCGATCATGCTGCCCGCGCCATGCCCCTGTTCGGGCATGACGAGCACGAGGCGCAGCGGGTGGTCATCGTCGGTGGCGGCAACATCGGCCTCTTCCTCGGCAATGCGCTGGAGCACCAGGCAGGCAAGGTCAATCTGAAGATCGTGGAGGCGGACCGGGCACGGGCGGAACTGGTTGCCGACAAGCTGGACAAGGCCGTCGTGATCTGTGGCAATGCGCTGGATACGGAGATCATGGACGAGGCCAATATCGCCTCTGCTCATGCCATTGTCGCGCTGACCAATGACGACGAGACCAATATCCTTGCATCCCTGATGGCCAAGCAGCTTGGCTGTGACACGGCCATCACGCTGGTGAACAACCAGGCCTATCAGTCGCTGGTGGGATCGCTGGGCATCGACGTTGCCATCGATCCCCGCGCCACGACGGTTTCAAGCATCCTGCGCCATGTCCGGCGCGGACGGATCAAGAGTGTCTATTCGCTGCGAGACGGCGTGGCGGAGGTCATGGAGGCGGAGGCGCTTGAAACTTCCGCACTCGTCGGCAAGCCGTTGCGGGAAATCGCGCTGCCGGAAGGTGTGATCATCGGCGCCGTGGTGCGCCGCAAGGCGGTGCTGAAACCGCGGGGGACCATGGTCATCGAACGCGATGACCGGGTAATCTTCTTTGCCCTCAGGGAGAGCGTGAAGAAGCTGGAGAAGCTGCTGGCCGTCGGTCTCGACTTCTTCTGACGGATCGCCACCACATGATGCGCAGGTCGCAGCACAGGCAGGGATATCGGGCATGGCGCTGACGGCTGTCATCGCGATCTTCGGCTGGTCCACGGTGATCTTCGCCGCAGCCATGCTGCTGCCGATTCCCGTCGCACTGTTCTATGGCGAGACGGGAACCCCCTTCACCTTCCTCGTCTCGGCACTGATCACGGCCATGGTCGGGGGTGCGCTGACAGTCGTTTCCCTGAGCTCCACCCATCGCCGTACCGGTCGGCGGGAGGCATTTCTGCTCGCGGTCATGATCTGGGTCATGCTGCCGGTCTTCGGTGCCCTGCCGTTTCTGACGGTTGCCGAGCCGCTGGATGCCTTCCTGGAGTCCATGTCCGGGCTGACGACCACCGGCTTCAGCGTCTTCGACACGCCGGAGGCGCTGCCGCGGTCGCTGCTGTTCTGGCGGGCGGAGCTGCAATGGATGGGCGGACTGGCCACCATCATGCTCGCCGTCGTGCTGCTGGGCCTGTTCGGTCTGGGCGGACTGGCGGTCTACCGCAGCGCCATTCCCGCAGGTGACAGCACCGCACTTTCAGGGCGCCTCAAGGACACGCTCTCCGCGATCTGGTGGGTCTACAGCATCATGACCCTGACCTGTGCGCTGCTGCTCTGGCTGAGCGGCGTGAGGCCGTTTGATGCCCTCTGCTATGCCATGAGCACGATCTCGACGGGTGGCTTCGTCACCTCGTCCGAGGGGGTGGCCGGGTTCTCCTCCATCGGCATGGCGATCCTAGTCGTTTTCATGTGGGGCTCGGCGCTGAACTTCACGCTGCACTGGGCCGCCTGTCACGGTCGCTGGCGGGTGTATTATGCCGATCCCGAGTTCCGGGCCTTTGGCAGGCTCTGCCTGATATCGGCGGCGATCATCGCGCTGGTTCATGCGTCGGCCACGGGCGGCGATCCACTTGCGTCGATGGGTGCCGCACTGTTCTCGGTCGCTTCCGTGGCATCGACGACCGGTTTCGTGGGACTCTCGATGGAGTCTGGTGTGATCGATGTTCCCTGGCCGACCGGCGTATCCGTTGTCCTGCTGACCCTGATGATGATCGGTGGTGCCGCGGGCTCGACGGCGGGGGGATTCAAGCTCATGCGCTTCGCGTTGCTGATCCGTCAGGGCGGTGCCGAACTGGCACGCCTGTCGTTCCCGAACGGCATCAAGCTGGTCAGCTATGGTGGATATCGCGTTGAATCCGCTGTGCTCAGATCAGCCTGGAACTATGTGATCCTGTTTGCCATTTCGGTTGCGATTCTGGCTTTGCTGATCGACCTGGATGGCCATGACCTGCCGACCGCACTTGCTCTGGCCATTGGCGCCATGAGCAACGCGGGCCAGGCGGCGACCTATGTCACAGTAGAGGCGATCTCGATCGTCGGTCTCGACCCGGTCTCCAAAATTGGTATCGTGATCGGCATGCTGGCGGGCCGTCTGGAACTGCTGGCGCTGATCGGTCTGTTCATGCCGTCGTTCTGGGGACGGTAGACCGTCAGGCCTTGCAAGAGCTTCAACAGGATACGGGATCAACGCAGTGGGCAGAGTGGCATTCGTGAACGGCCAGTACGTTCCGCACGGTCTGGCAAGCGTGCACGTGGAGGATCGGGGCTATCAGTTTGCCGATGGCGTCTATGAGGTCATTCCCGTCATCGCGGGCAAGCAGGTGGACGGTATCGGCCACAGGGAACGGCTGGCCCGGAGCATGCGGGAGCTGCGCATCACGCCCCCCATGACCGATCGTGCGCTCGCACTGGTGATCGGGGAAGTGATCCGTCGCAACCGGGTCCGCACCGGCCATGTCTATCTGCAGGTCACGCGCGGTGTGGCACCGCGTGACCATGCCTTTCCGGCCGATCCGGAGTCGGCGATCGTTGTCTATGCCAACAGCAAGCCCGCTGGCGGTCTGGGCAAGCAGGCGGAAGTGGGGGTGCAGGTCATCACCGCACCGGACCAGCGCTGGGCGCGCTGCGACATCAAGACGGTGGGGCTGCTGCCCAACTGCCTCGCCAAGCAATCCGCGCGGGAGGCCGGTGCACATGAGGCCTTCATGTATGATTCGGAGGGCTACGTGACGGAAGGCAGTTCCACCAACGCCTGGATCGTCGACGGTGAAGGTCGGCTGGTCACCCGCCCCGTGAGCCATGACATCCTGAACGGCATCACCCGCCTCTCCCTGATCAGCCTGGTCGAGGGGGAGGGGATAGAGGTTGTCGAACGTCCCTTCACGGTCGAGGAACTGAAAACCGCGCGGGAGGTGTTCCTGACCAGTGCCTCCGCCCTCGCCACGCCTGTCGTCCAGGTGGATGACCGCGTGATCGGCAACGGGCGGCCCGGCAGTGTGACATCGCGCCTGGTGGAGATATTTCGTGCCTATGTTGCGTCGGAACAGGTTGACGCAGCGGCGGGAAAGACCATCTGAGTCTTACCGACAGTTGTGGTTCGCCTCACTCAGACTGTTGCCCCGGCAGCAGTGGTTTGCCGCTATGCAAAATGGTGGCTTGTGTCCGGCGTGGCAAAAATCCAAGTGTAGGGACGATTTGTAGCTCTTCCGGTCGCACGTGTTCGAGGCTTCCAAGAAGCCGGTGCGGGCTGGAACAAAAAGAAGGAACGACGCTAATGGCAAGCGAGCGTCCGCAGAATGTACAGGATGTATTCCTGAATCATGTCCGGAAGAACAAGGTACCTGTCACCGTGTTTCTGGTGAATGGCGTCAAGCTGCAGGGCATGATCAGCTGGTTCGACAATTTCTGTGTACTGCTGCGCCGGGACGCTCATGTCCAGCTTGTCTACAAGCATGCGATCTCCACGGTAATGCCTTCACAGCCTGTCGACCTTTTCGAGCATATTCCGGCACCATCTGCATGATGGTCTTCGCCGGAGCCCTCTGGAAAGACTGACACTTGACTGAACAACATGGAACGGGTGCCGTTGGCGCCCGAACGCTGCTGATCGATCCCTGGCTGCCGACGGAGGCAACGCGGGAACCTTCGGTCGCGCTGGAGGAGGCCATGGGCCTCTGTGACGCCATCCAGCTGGATGTTCGCCACGCGGAATCCCTGCGTCTCGACAAGCCCCGCCCGTCGACCCTGATTGGCGGCGGCAAGGTGGCCGAGATCGCGGCGGCGGTCGAGGCACAGGAACTGGAACTGGTCGTGGTCGATGCCACCCTTTCCCCGACGCAGCAACGCAATCTCGAACGCGCGGTCGGGGCGAAGGTGATCGACCGTACCGGTCTGATTCTCGAAATCTTCGGGGCGCGTGCACGCACGCGGGAGGGACGGCTGCAAGTCGAACTCGCACATCTGCAGTACCAGCGATCCCGCCTGGTGCGCTCATGGACCCATCTGGAACGGCAGCGCGGCGGTGCCGGTTTTCTTGGCGGCCCGGGTGAATCGCAGATCGAGATCGACCGGCGTCTGATCGATGAGCGTATCGTGCGGCTGAAATCCGACCTGGAACACGTCAAGCGTACCCGCGGCCTGCACCGGAAACCCCGACAGGATGTCCCGTTTCCGGTCGTGGCGCTGGTTGGCTACACGAATGCCGGCAAGTCGACGCTGTTCAATCACCTGAGCGGCGCGAAGGTCTATGCCCGTGACCAGCTGTTCGCGACGCTGGACCCGACGATGCGTGCAGTGACCCTGTCGGACGGGCGACCCGTGATCCTTTCCGACACGGTGGGTTTCGTTGCCGACCTGCCGACCCAGCTTGTCGCCGCCTTCTCCGCCACGCTGGAGGAAGTGGTGGAGGCCGACATCATCCTGCATGTCCGGGATGCCGCCCAGCCGGACAGTCAGGCACAGGCCGCCGATGTGGCGGGCGTGCTGGAGGGACTGGGCATCGATCCGGGCGATACGCCCCGCATCGTGGAGGTCTACAACAAGATCGACCTGCTGGATGCGGAGACCCGGCAGGCTGTGGCTGACGAGGCGGCGGCCCGGAAGTTTCCGGGCGTTCTCGTCTCCGCGATCACGGGGAAGGGGCTGGATGACCTGGCGGCAGAGATCGCCCGTCGCATCGCCCGGACCAAGGTCGAGGTCGTGACGACGGTCGACCCCGCTGATGGCGCGTCACTCGCATGGCTCTACCGGAACAGCGAGATCCTGTCGCGGCGGGATGGGGAACAGGCGATCAGCCTGACGGTACGCATGTCCCCCGCCGACGCCGGTCGCTGGGCCAAGGAGCATCCCGGATCATGAGACTGGCCCCGTTGCATGATCGCTTCGGGGTCGAGGTTCTGGAGGTTGATGTGTGCCAACCTGCACCGCGGTCAGTCCTGGCCCCATGCTCAGGAGCGCACGCTGGCCAGCATCTGCATCTCCGGACGACCCCGCGATGGTCTGGTGCGTGTCATGCCTTGGGCGCGTCCGGCTCATCGACCGCGTGCCGTCCAAAGTCGGGTACGTCGGTTTCCTGACCCGCATCGATGATCGCGCGACGGATATCGCGGGTGCGGGTGAACAGATCGAACAGGGCATCGCCGTCTGACCAGCGGATCGCCCGCTGCAGGGCGGCCAGATCCTCCGTGAAGCGGCCCAGCATCTCCAGCACCGCTTCCCGATTGTTCAGGAACACGTCGCGCCACATGGTCGGATCAGACGCGGCAATACGGGTAAAGTCGCGGAAACCGGCGGCGGAGAACTTGATCACCTCGGACTTGGTGACAGCTTCCAGGTCATCCGCCGTGCCGACGATGTTGTAGGCAATCAAATGCGGGATATGACTGGTGATGGCCAGCACCTGATCGTGGTGCTTCGTGTCCATGGTCTCTACCAGTGCACCCATCGCGATCCAGAAACTGCTCAGACGCTCGGTCGCTTCGGCATCTCCACCGGGAAGCGGCGTGAGAATGCACCAGCGGCCACGGAACAGGCTGGCAAATCCGGAATCCGGTCCCGAATTCTCCGTGCCCGCGATCGGGTGTGCCGGTACGAAGTGGGCATGCGCAGGGACATGCGGCCCGACCGCGCGAACGACGCCATCCTTCACCGACCCGACATCGGAGAGAATGGCGCCTGCCTCCAGAGCAGGTCCGACTTCCGTTGCCACGGCGCCCATGACACCGACAGGCGTGCAGAGAATGACCAGATCGGAACCGGCCACAGCCTCCGCATTGCTGGCATAGGCCTGATCCACCAGGCCGGAGCGGAGCGCGCGGGCGCGATGGTCGGCATCGGGCGTGGCGCAGACGATCTCCTCCGCCAGCCCGTCCACCCGTGCGGCGCGCGCAATGGACGAGGCGATGAGGCCGATCCCGATCAGGGTCAGCCGCCGAAACGGAACGAAATCACTCATCCTTCGGCCAGGAACTGCTGCAGGGCTGCAACAACGGCCTCATTGTCCGCCTTGGTGCCGATGGTGATGCGCAGCGCCTCGGGCAGCCCGTATCCGCCCATCTGGCGCAGGATGATGCCGCGCGCGCGCAGGTAGACATCCGCCGCATTCGCCTGATCCGGGCCACCGGGAAAGCGGGCGAGGACGAAGTTGCCGATGGAAGGCGGCACATCGAAACCGAGCGCCTGCAACTTGTCGGTCATCCAGGGCAGCCAACGGTCGTTGTGCTGCCGCGCCGCATCCAGATGTGCCGTATCCTCCAGCGCCGCAATCGCCGCCGCCTGCGCCAGCAGGTTGGTGTTGAACGGTCCGCGTGCGCGATGCAGCACACTGATGATCTCCGGCGCTGCATAGGCCCAGCCGACCCGCAGTCCTGCCAGCCCGAAGATCTTGGAGAAGGTGCGCGTCATGATGACATTGTCATGTTTCGCCACCAGCGCCGCACCGGAGTCATAGTCGTTCTTGCCGACGTATTCGGCATAGGCTGCGTCGATGACCAGCAGGATATCGTCGCGCAGGCCGTCACGCAGGCGCGTAACCTCGTCGCGGGACAGATAGGTGCCGGTCGGGTTGTTGGGGTTGGCGAGGAACAGGATGCGGGTGCGCGGCGTCACGGCGGCCAGCAACGCATCCACGTCGGCGCAGAAATCCGTTTCCGGTGCCGCAACCGGGGTCGCCCCGTTTGCCATCGCGGCGATCGGGTACATCAGGAAGCCGTGGCGGCTGTAGAGCACCTCGTCACCGACACCGGCATAGGCGGAGGTGATCAGGCCGATCAGTTCATCGGAGCCATTGCCGCAGATCAGGTTGTCGGCAGGCAGGCCGAAACGCTGCCCCAGCATCTGCCGCAGGCGCACCGCCCCGCCATCCGGATAGCGATGCACCGTTTCCGCCATTTCCTTCAGTGCCGCGATGGCGCGCGGGCTGGCACCCAGCGGCGTCTCGTTCGCGGACAGCTTACGGACGTTGTCCAGACCCTCAAGCTCCGATTCACCACCCTTGTAGGGGGTGATCTGCATCAGGCCGGGTTGTGGTGTTGGCGTGGTCATGGCTGCAAACCTCAGGATAGCACCTCGACACGGGACAGGGCCGTGCAGGGGCGCGATAGCACTGCGAAGGCGCAGGGTCCAGAGCGGCGTCAGCCCCTGGTGTCGAGCGTCCCCACAGGCCGGGCTGCGGCCCCGATCGGAATGGCCCGGTGAATCTGGCCCTCCGACTGTTGCTCCAGCGCGGCGATGCGGGGGTCGTCGCGACTGACGAAGCCATCGATTTCCAGCAGTTGCTTGAAATCATCCTCCCGACCGCTGGTCGCGATCACGTGGCCGGAAAGGCCATGCCGGTCCAGCAGGCCGCCGAGGCGGGTCCGGCTGAGTTCGGGGTCGGTCTGCACCACGACATAGCTGCTGTCGTCGCCTGATTCCTCCGCCGGGTAGGTGGCGACGACCATCAGCTTGCGGTCCTCGAAGTGGCCCGTGGCGCTCTCGAAGAACGGCAGCGCGGTGACAACGCTGGCGGAAAGATCGGATGTGGCCATATGTGGCCACCAGGGGGAGGGAACATCGTGATCCGGCCAGGGCAGGACGCCGATGGTACCCGGCGTCTCAAGCTCCTGCAGGACACGCTGTGCGCTGCCGCACAGGGTGATGGGTGCAATGGTCCCGAAATGGTTCCGGACCATGTCCCAGTGGCTGATGGACCGTTCCGGTGCATGCAATGCAATGCGGAACGGGGACTGCATCTGGCAGGCCGCGGCCATCAGTTCGCGCCAGATGCGCGCAACCGAGGCAACAGGCAAGGCACCGTCGTGGCGCTCGACCAGGGCGCGGATGACATTGGCTTCCCGACCGGGACGCACGATCGGCGCGGCTGCGCCGCCCGATGCGCGCTTTGCCAGTCCGATCCGTTTCACCACGGCCGCACGTTCCCTCAGCAGGGCGTGCAACTCCTGGTCGATCCGGTCGATATCGGCCCTCAGCTTGTCCAGGCTCGCGTTGGCTTCGTCAGCCATGCCCATCGTGCTCCCTCATGCTCGCACGGTCCCGCTGTCCTGAGACCGTCTCCCCTGCGGCGCGGGAGGATAATGGCAAGCATGGATTCCGAAAACACAATTCGATGCGGCATGTGACGCCCGCACGTCCGCTGATTGCTGGACAAGGCAGGAAGCCGCTGATACTCCAGCGTCAAGCGCCGTACCGCACGAGGGATTGCCGAGCATCATGAGCACCAACAAGAAGCCGCTGGTCGTTGTCACCCGCAAGCTGCCCGATCCGATCGAGACACGGATGATGGAGCTGTTCGACACCCGCCTGAACCTCGATGACACGCCGATGACGAAGGCGGAACTGATCGAGGCGGTGAAGGTTGCCGATGTACTTGTCCCCACGGTGACCGATCGGATCGATGCCGCCATCCTCAGCCAGGCCAACCCGAACCTGCGGCTGATCGCCAGCTTCGGTACGGGCGTGGACCACATCGACCTTGCCGGCGCGCGCCAGCGGGGAATCACGGTCTGCAACACGCCGGGTGTACTGACCGAGGATACGGCGGACATGACGATGGCGCTGCTGCTGGCCGTACCACGCCGCCTGACCGAGGGTGAGCGCAGGCTGAGGGAAGGGGACTGGAAGGGCTGGTCGCCGACGCAGATGCTGGGTCACCGGATCTGGGGCAAGCGCCTCGGTATCATCGGCATGGGCCGGATCGGTACTGCCGTCGCCCGCCGCGCCCGCGCTTTCGGCCTGTCGATTCACTATCACAACCGCCGCCGCCTGCATGAGAGCATCGAGAAGGACCTGGAGGCGACCTACTGGGAGAGCCTGGACCAGATGCTGGCACGGATGGACATCATCTCCGTCAACTGCCCGCATACGCCCGCGACCTACCATCTGCTCTCCGCCCGGCGCCTGAAGCTGATGCGACCGACGTCGTATCTGGTGAACACCTCCCGTGGTGAAGTGATCGACGAGAATGCGCTGACACGGATGCTGCGCGCTGGCGACATCGCCGGTGCGGGGCTGGACGTGTTCGAGCATGAGCCCGCCGTGAACCCGAAGCTGGTGGCGCTCGACAATGTCGTGCTGCTGCCGCACATGGGCTCCGCGACCATCGAGGGGCGCGTGGACATGGGCGAGAAGGTGCTGATCAACATCAAGACCTTCGTCGACGGCCACACCCCGCCGGACCGGGTGCTGCCCGACCTCTGAGAACGGGCGCAGGTATCGGCGGGAAGCAGCAGGGCAGCGGAATGGATGACCTGAAGCAACGTGCCGTCGATCTGGATGCCGCTGACCCTCTTTCCGGCTGGCGGGAACGGTTCACCATTCCCGAGGGACTGGTCTATCTGGATGGCAATTCCCTCGGGGTGCTGCCTTGCACGGTTCCCGCACGGGTGGCGGACGCGGTCTCGCGCGGCTGGGGTGAACAGCTTATCCGTGGCTGGAACGCGGAAGGCTGGATGGACCTGCCCCGCCGCATCGGCGACCGGATCGCCGGACTGATCGGCGCACCCGAAGGTTCGGTGATCTGTGCCGATTCGACTTCCGTCAATCTCGCCAAGGTCTTGCAGGCCGCTCTTGCCATGGTACCGGAACGGCAAGTGGTGCTTTCGGATACCGGCAATTTCCCGACCGACCTGTACGTGGCACAGGGACAACTCGGGGAGGCCGGGACGCTGAAGACCGTCGCGCCGGACGAGATTGCTGCCACGATGACACCGGAGGTCGGTGTCCTGATGCTGACGCAGGTCGACTACCGATCCGGGCGACTGCACGACATGCATCGATTGACCGCCCGTGCCCGCGACCTTGGCATCGTGACGATCTGGGACCTGGCACACTCGGCGGGTGCCTTGCCGGTCGATCTTGCCGGCGCCGGGGCGGATTTCGCTGTCGGCTGCGGCTACAAGTATCTGAATGGCGGCCCCGGCGCGCCTGCCTTCCTCTATGTCCGACCGGAACTGCAGAACCGGGTGAGCAGCCGCCTGACCGGCTGGATGGGCCACGCAGCGCCCTTTGCGTTTGATCCCGACTATCGCCCGGCTGAAGGCATTGACCGGTTCCGGGTCGGAACACCGGCCATCCTCTCCATGGTCGCGATGGATGCCGCGCTGGATGTCTGGGATGGTGTCGACATGCAGGCGGTGCGGGCAAAGTCACTCGCACTCGGCGACCTGTTCATCGCCTGCATTGACCGGTTCGCCGGTGCCCATGGCCTGCACCTGGCCAGCCCGCGCGACGGCGACAAACGCGGATCACAGGTGTCATGGCACTGTCCGGATGGCTACGCTGTCATGCAGGCCCTGATCGACCGGGGCGTCATCGGCGATTTCAGGGAACCGGACGTGATCCGCTTCGGCTTCACCCCGCTGTATCTTTCATATGCGGATGTGGTGAACGCCGCGAATATCCTGGAGGACATCCTGCTCAACCGGACCTGGGACCAGCCCCGGTTCCATGCGCGCGCCAAAGTGACCTGATAGCGGAAGCGGTTGAGACGTTTACAGCGTCGGTGGACGCCCTATCCTTTGAAAAACAGTGAACCATCCCGAGAGGAAACGAGACATGGCTGAAGCGTTTGTTTGTGAGGCAGTACGGACACCGTTCGGACGCTTTGGCGGCGGGCTGAAGGGCGTACGCGCGGACGATCTGGCGGCCCACCCGCTGAAGGCGCTGAAGGAACGGCTCACCGGCGTCGATTGGGATGCGGTCGACGACGTGATCTACGGCTGCGCCAATCAGGCGGGGGAGGACAATCGCAATGTCGCCCGCATGGCCTCCCTGCTGGCCGGGCTGCCGGAGAGCGTGCCGGGCTCCACTATCAACCGGCTCTGCGGTTCGTCCATGGATGCCGTCGGTACGGCAGCGCGCGCGGTGAAGGCAGGTGAGGCGGAACTGATGATCGGTGGCGGTGTCGAGAGCATGACCCGCGCGCCCTTCGTCATGGGCAAGGCAGAGAGCGCCTTTTCCCGCTCGGCGCAGATGTATGACACCACCATCGGCTGGCGGTTCGTCAATCCGCAGATGAAGAAGATGTACGGCGTCGATTCCATGCCGGAGACGGCAGAGAACGTCGCCGCCGACTACCAGATCAAGCGCGAGGACCAGGACGCCTTTGCCTTCCGCAGCCAGCAGCGCGCGGCGAAGTCACAGGCGGACGGCATCTTCGCGGAAGAGATCGCGGCGGTGACCATCCCGCAGCGCAAGGGCGATCCGGTCGTTGTGGCGGATGACGAGCACATTCGCGGCGGTACCACGCTGGAGGCGCTTGCGAAGCTGCCCGCGCCGTTCCGTGAAGGCGGCTCCGTGACCGCCGGCAATGCCTCGGGCGTGAATGACGGCGCCTGCGCCATGCTGATCGCGACGGAGGCCGCGGCAGCCCGCAACGGCCTGACCCCGCGCGCGCGCATCCTCGGCATGGCGACCGCCGGTGTGCCGCCCCGGATCATGGGTTTCGGCCCGGCACCGGCGTCGGAGAAGGTGCTGGCGCAGGTGGGGCTGACCATCGGCGACATGGATGTCATCGAACTGAACGAGGCCTTCGCCGCCCAGGCCCTGGCCGTGACCCGTCAGCTCGGCCTGCCAGATGACGCCGATCACGTGAACCCGCATGGCGGTGCCATCGCCCTGGGCCATCCGCTGGGGGCCAGCGGCGCGCGGCTGATCCTGACAGCCGTCAACCAACTGCACCGCACCGGCGGCCGCTACGCGCTCTGCACCATGTGCATCGGCGTCGGTCAGGGCATCGCCATGGTCGTGGAGCGGGTCTGAGCCTTCCTGCGCGGCGGTTTCGTTCAAACGACTCAGCCGCGCAGGCTTGCGCCCACTGACTTGGCCATGTTGGCGATGACCTTTTCGCCGACCGCGTCGATTTCCTTGTCGGTCAGCGTGCGGTCCATGGGTTCCATTCGCACGGACATGGCCACGGACTTGGCATCCGCGCCGATGCGCTCGCCCTCGTAGAGGTCGAAGATGTCCACCGCCGTGATCAGGTTGCGATCGGCACCGCGAGCGGCGCGGATCATGTCGGCGACGGCCACATCGCGGGCAACGACGAAGGCGAAGTCGCGCGTCACGGCCTGGAAGTCGGAGACGGTCAGAGGCGGCCGTGTTGTCTTGCGACCAGCCTTCGGCTGCGGGATGGCATCCATGAACACCTCGAACCCGACCAGCGGCCCCTTGATGTCCAGTTCCTCCAGCACCGCCGGATGGATCTCGCCGAACTGGGCCAGTCGCAGCTTCGGCCCGAGCTGGATCACGCCGGAACGGCCCGGGTGATACCAGTCGGATGCGCCGCGCGCGATCTGGACCTTCGACGTATCGAGACCGACGGCGTTCAGCAGCGCCTCCGCGTCCGCCTTGGCGTCGAACGCATCCACGGCACGGGGCGCAGCAGCCCAGTGACGATCACCCGTACGCCCGCGCCGAATGCCGCCGGCCACCGTGTCCTGTCCGTCGGGGGCATCGCTGCGGTACTGCGGACCGACCTCGAACAGGGCGATGTCGCCGTTGCCCCGCGCTGCATTGCGGGCGGCGGCGGTGATCAGGTTGGGCAGCAGCGACGGGCGCATGCAGTCCAGATCAGCGGATATCGGGTT